>Ga0335081_10000101_pt1 | contig 170710 bp, 138 predicted proteins | sample Lox_Sample_35_FD_206713 | JGI IMG/M metagenome (GOLD analysis project Ga0335081, IMG submission 206713) | Soil microbial communities from Loxahatchee National Wildlife Refuge, Florida, United States - Lox_Sample_3.5 | ecosystem: Environmental > Terrestrial > Soil > Wetlands | place: USA... | reverse complement strand
CGCGTCGCCGTCCTACCCTTGTGCTCGGGGGGCCCCCCCCTCCGGGGGGGGGGCCCGCCCCACTCGAACCACCACAACATGACATGAGCGAAGCATTGATCACGTTCGAGAACTTGAGCATCGGCTACAACAACCAGCCGGTGCTCACGGGCATTTCGCTGGCCATCGCCCGCGCCAGTTTCACGTCGATCCTTGGCACCAACGGCTCCGGGAAGTCCACGATGCTCAAAACGCTGCTCGGGTTGATTCCGCCGGTCGCCGGCCGCATCCAGTTTGCGATGGATGCCGACGCGCCCCCCATCTTTGGCTATGTGCCACAATCCATCAACCTCGACCCGTTGTACCCGTTTACCGGGTTTGATGTCGCGCTCATGGGCGCGTTCGGGCGCGTCGGGCCGGGCCGTTTCCTTCCTTCCAGCGAGCGCGCCTTCACGCATCAGTGCTTGGCGGCGGCCGGCGCGGATGAATTCGCGCACCAACGATTTGCCGAACTTTCCGGCGGCCAGAAACAACGCGTGCTCATCGCCCGCGCCCTGGTTACGCGTCCCAACGTGCTGGTGCTCGATGAACCCACGGCGGGCGTCGATGCCAGGGCGACACACGCAGTGCTGGAGTTCATTTCCCGGGTCCACGACGAAAAGCAGATGACGATTCTGCTCGTGACACATGACCTGCCGATTGTCCGCGACCACGCGCAGGAGGTCATCTGGCTGCATCAGGGGCGGGTGTTGCACGGTCCGGTAAGCGAGTTGCTGAGCCCCGAGCGTCTGGCGGAGATCTTCGAGATGGAGGTGGGCTGACATGGAAGCGCTCCGCCAGATTCTTTCGCCGGATTTCCTGCTGCGCAATTCGGTGTACACCAGCGTGCTGGTTGGGTTTGCGTGTCCGTTGGTCGGCGTGTATCTCGTGCTGCGGCGGCTCGTGTTCATGGGCGTGGCGTTGCCGCAGATTTCTTCGACGGGCGTGGCCGTGGCGCTCTCGCTGCCGGTTTGGCTGGGCCTGAGGATGACCGGGTACGGCTCCCACAGCGAGCACGTGCTGGCGTTTGTCGGATCGATCGTGTTCTCGCTGGTGGCCATTTTGATCCTGGCGTTTTTGGAGCGGCGCGCCCGCGGTTTGCCGGAGGGACGGCTGGGCACGGCCTACGTCGTGGCTGCCGCGGCGAGCATCCTGATCCTCTCCCGGAATCGGTACGCCGAGCTTGGCTGGCTCGATTTGCTCAAAGGCGAAGTGATTACCATCTCCAACTTCGATCTCGCCCTGACCGCCATTGCGTTGGCACTGGTCCTGGTGATCTTGGGATTGTTTCACAAAGAGGTGTCGCTCGTCTCGTTCGACCGCGCGCTGGCCATCACGTTGCGCAAGAACGTGGTGTTTTGGGACATTGTGTTGTACGTGCTGATCGGTTTGACGGTCTCGATGGCGGTGCTCAGCGTCGGCCCGCTCATCGCGTTTGGGTTTCTGCTGATACCGGCGCTGACGGCGCGTTTGTTCGCCCGTAACATGCGTCAGTTCACCGTGCTGGCGTCGGTGCTGGGCGGCGCGGCGTCGTTCGTCGGCTTCTGGCTCGCCTACCAATGGGACTTGCCGGTTGGCCCGACGGATGTGGTGTTACTGGGGGTCATCTATGCTATTGTGTTCTTGGGTAAAGCACTGGTAGGTATGGCGTGTGGGGGAATTCCAGTGCGCCACAAATTCATCGCTGACGACGGACAGTCTTGACCATGGAAGCCACTGCCAAGAACAACGCGCCGTCCCCGCCGCTGAAGGCGGGTGGCGCGGTTGAAGATATTGACCGCCTGGCGTTCGCAGCGCTGTGGTTGTTGGGGGTATTTGCCGTGTCGCTGGTCGCCGCGGGCGTCATGGCCTCGCGCCTGGACTCGGGGCTCCTGTGGAACACAGATTGTTTTCTGGGGTGGGGTGCGCTGGTCGCGCTCATTCATTTTTTGTTCCTTCGTTTTCAAGTATCGGACTTACGGGCGGCCGAGACGGCCGATGCGGGAATCGTCGGCACCGAGGCGCGGATTCAGCGCGAGCCGCTGTTGCCGTGGTTTCGGCGCACGGGTCAGGTGGCCTGCTTGATTGTCGGTGGGCTGGCGCTGCTCGGCGTCCTTCAGGGGAGTTTGCGGATGAAGACACCGCTGTCGACGGCGGACTCCGCTGCGATCCGGCTGGCCGGAATCCTCTTCCTGGCAATGTCGTTTGGCTTGTACTTCATCAGCCGCTTCGTGACGTTCGTCCAATCGCAGCATGACAAACGGACGCTCAACGGGCCGCTGTATCTGGCGCGACTGGGATTCTGGATTTGCCTGATCAGCGCGGCCTGTCTCTTTACGTTCCTCTATGCCGGCCGCGACCTCGGCTTGTGGGTGGGACGGTTGATTGGCCTGGTGACGATACTCCTCATGGTCGATGCCTGGATCCGCGCGGGACTCGCGGTGTTTCAGCCGCGCGCTCTGCTGAAGGAGATGGCGCCCCTCGGCGGCAGTTTGGCGCTGGAAACCCTCTTTCGCCGGGGTAACCCGTGGGACGCGCTGATTCATCACATGGAAGCCTCTTTCGGAGTGAAGGTGGGGGAAGGATGGATTCTTCCGTTCCTGCGCCGGACGATCGAGCCGGTCGTCTTGTTGGGGATCATTTTGCTCTGGCTCTCCACCTGTTTTACGGCCGTGCCCCCGCAAAGTCATGGTGTCCGCGTGCGGTGGGGCCGGTACTTGACGCCGGCGTTGGAGCCGGGCCTGTACGTCACCTGGCCGTGGCCGGCGGAAATGATTGAGATCGTGCCCACGGAACGGGTCGAACAAATCGCGTTGGGATTTGAGCACGACCTGGGAGGGCCGATGCTGTGGACCGAGACCCATTATGAAGGCGAGCAGAATCTGCTGGTGGGCAACGGCGAGGAACTGCTGTCCATCAGCGTGCCGGTTTATTACCGCATCAAAGATCCGCTCGCCTACTTGAAGACCACCACGAACGCGCGGGAGGCGTTGATCAATTTCGCCTATCGACAGCTCCTGGCGGTTACGGAGGCGCGGGACAGTTTTCGCGTGATGACCGTCGAGCGCCAGGAGATCAGCCGGGCCCTGAAACAATCTCTGCAACAGGAGGTCGATCGCATGCAACTCGGACTGGAGATTGTGTACGTCGGCTTGAAAGACGTCCATCCACCCGTCGCGGTCGCCCCGGCGTTTCAGGATGTGGTCAGCGCCGAGGAACAAAAACTGGCGGACCTCGATGAAGCCGCCGCCTATCATTTCCAAACACTGGCCGAAGCCGGGCAGCAGGCCAACCGGCTGCGGACCGCCGCCGACGCAGCGTTCAAGCAGCGGACCGCCCAGGCGGAAGGGGAATCCGCCCGATTCGTCATGCTCGCCGCCGCGGACGCGGCGAACACGAACCTGTTTCGCTTGCGCCTCCAGCTGGAAACTTTGGAACAGGCACTGGCCGGACCACAGAAGGTGGTGCTTACCCGTGCCGCGGCTACCAACGAGCAATTCTATCTCGACATGCGCGGTTTGGGAGGACTGCCACTGCCATAACCATTCGTCCATTTTTATGAAGACACAAATCATCGTTCGCGGTCTCATCGGCGCCCTGGTCGGCGCGCTGATGTTGTTTGTGATGCTAACGTTTCAGGTTCGACAGAACGAACGCGTCGTGCTCACCCGCTTCGGCAAACCGGTGCGCGTGCTGGTCGAACCGGGACTGTACGGCAAATGGCCCTGGCCCATCGAAACCGTCAACCGCTTCGACGCGCGGCTGGATTTCTACGACGCCCGCATTTCCGAGGCGCTCACGCGCGACAAACGCAACGTCATCGTCCCCGTGTACGTCGCCTGGCGCATCGACGATCCACTCAAGTTTCTCCAGTCGCTGGGCAGCGCGGAAAACGCGCGGAGCAAGCTGGATGGCCTGGTCACCAGCGCCCGCAACACCGTGCTCGGTGGTTACGACTTCAACCAACTGGTGTCCACGAACCGCGACGAAGTCAAAATCCCCGAAATCGAACGCACGATCACCGATCTGGTGGCCCAGCAAGGAAAACAGTCGTTCGGCATCGCGGTGGAACAGGTTGGCATCAAGCGGCTGACCCTGCCCGAGGCCAACACACAGTTCGTGTTCGAGCGGATGCGCGCCGAGCGGGCACAATTCGCGGCGCAATACCGCGCCGAAGGACAACAACAAGCCGATGAAGTCCGGGCCAGAACCGATGCCGACAAGACCGTGATTCTTGCCGACGCGCGCAAGTATGCCGAGGAGACTCGCGGCAAAGGCGAAGCCGAAGCCGCGCGCATATACAGGACGGCGCACGAGAAAGACCCCTCGTTCTACAAGTTCCTCCGGGAATTGGACGCGCTGAAGCAAATTACCGCCACCAACACAACGGTCGTGCTGGACACGGAGACGCCGCCGTTCGATCTGCTGCGTCCCGCGCTCAAGGGCGAATGATCATGGCGCAACGCACTCCAGAACAAGACCTCGGATTTGGCCCGGCAGCGGTGCTCCAGGCCATGAAATCCAGCGTGAAACTCTTGCGCTGGGGGCTGCTGCTACTCGCGGTGATTTATCTGGCTTCGGGAGTGACCGTCGTCGGGCCGAATGAGACCGCGTTCGTTTTGCGTTTCGGCAAATTGGAGCCCGGCCTGCACGGATCGGGCTTGTTACTGGCCCTACCGCAGCCCATTGACGAGGTGGTCAAAGTGCCCACGCGCAGCGTTCAGGAGATTCAACTCGACGCTTGGGAGTCGCCCGCATCAGCGGCCAACTCCGGGCCGCTGCCCCCCGTGGGAATGAGCGACACCCTGGATCCGGTGCAGGACGGGTACACCTTGACGGGCGACGCCAACATCATTCGGGCCAGATTCTCGGTGCGTTACCAGGTCGCTGATCCCATCGCTTACGCGTTGACCGTGAAAAACCAACCGGTATTGCTCGAAGCGATTCTGTATCAGGCGGCCACAGATGTGATCGCGCAGATGAAAGTCGACGACGTGCTTGCGGCCGGGCTGGAAGTGTTACGCGCCCGGACATTGCGCACCGCCCAAGCGCAGCTTGACCAACTCGGAATGGGCGTGCAGTTGTTGGCGTTTGAAGTGCATGAGATCATTCCCGCGCGGCAGGTGCTGCCGGCGTTTGAAGACGTCGTCAGCGCCCGCGTCGAGTCCCGCACGCTCATCGAGCAAGCCAACAGCTATCGCGCTTCCGAGTTGCCCGGAGCCCAAGCCGATGCCTACCGGATCAAACAGGAGGCGGACGCCTACGCGCAGGATCTGGTGGCGAAGGCGACCGGCGAGGCAGCGGCGTTTGAGGCGATCGACCAACAATATCGGATGGCACCGGAATTGATGCGCACCCGTCTGTATGCCGACGCGATGGAAATCGTTTTGCGCAACCTGCAATCCACCACGATATTCCACCCGTCAAGCGGCGGCCTCAAGCTGTTGCTGCAACCCAGTTACAGCCCGCAATTGCTGCCCACGCCGCAAACGACCCGGGAGCGCGAATGACGACGCTCACACAGACACACGAAGATCCCCACACGCATCTGGCCGATGCAGGTTGCTGTCACCACGGGGATGACAGCAATCTCCGGTTCCGTCTGGGCCTGGTGCTGTTCGGCTCGTTGTGCCTCGGCATCGACGGCTGGATCCGCATCGTCCGTCCCGACCAGCACGACGTGGCCGCCGTTTGGGCGATGATCGGCACGGCCATTATCGCGCTGCCGGTCCTGTGGGACTCCATCATCGGTTTGAAATCCGAAGGCTTTGCCGCGACCAAATTCTACATGGACCAGTTCATCACGCTGGCTGTCGTTGCCTGCTTCGCCATCGGCCAATACGTCACCGGCGGACTGGTGGCGATCATCCTCGTCGTCGGTCAGGTTCTGGAAGAGCGCACCATGCTGGGCGCCCAAGAGGCGCTGGATAGGCTGGCCACGCTCGCAAAAGTCCGGGCGCGACGCCTGCGCAACGGAGCCGAAGAAGAAATCGATTCCGACCAGCTTGCCCCCGGCGACCGCGTGCGCGTGCGCCCGGGGGACACCGTGCCGGCGGATGGACGCGTTATCGACGGCCATTCCACCATCAACCAGGCAACGATTACCGGCGAGTCCATCCCCGTCGAAGCGGAAGCCGGCGACGAGGTGTTCGCCGGCACATCTAATCTGACCGGCTCGATTGAGGTCGAGGTCACCAAGGCCGGCGACCAGACGGTGTTGGGGCGGGTCCGCCAAATCGTTGAGGAAGCGCAAACCTCGCGTGCGCCGATCATGCGGCTGACCGAAGAATACGCGCGGTATTACACGCCGTTGATTCTGATCATCGGCGGGTTCGTGCTGTTCTTCACGCACGACGCGACCCGGGCCATCTCGGTCATCATCGTCAGTATCCCCTGCGCGTTTGTGTTGGCCAGCCCGGCGGCCATGATCGCCGCGCTGGCCTGCTCGTCGCGACTCGGCATCTTGATCAAGAGCGTGCGGTTCCTGGAACAGGCGGCCTCCATCGACACGGTCGTCTTCGATAAGACGGGCACCCTGACTACCGGCCAATTGCTGGTGGAACGGATTCAAACAGGCGGCGCGTTGAGCGAACAGGAACTGCTGGTGCTCGCCGCCAGCGCCGAGAGCCAGTCTTCTCATCCGGTGGCGCGGGCCCTTGTAACAGAAGCGCAGAGCCGCAAGTTGACATTGTTGGAGGCCACGGCTGTTGAGGAAGCGCAGGGTCGCGGCGTGTTCGCCCGTCTCGGCGGACGTGAAGTGCTGCTGGGACGCGCTTCCTGGCTGGCGGCGCGGGGCGTGTCCACCAACCATGGCGAACACGAGGCTCACAACCTCAGTGTCTTACATCTGGCCGTGGATGGCGAACTCGCCGGGGTAATTTATCTGAGTGATCGCGTCCGTGCAGAAGCCGGCAGCATGGCTGCTCAACTCGGTCGTCTCGGCGTGCAACGCCTGATCATGCTCACCGGCGATCGCCAGAACGTGGCCGAGACCGTCGCCGCACGCTTGGGAATCACGGAAGTCCGCGCGGAGTGTCTTCCACAGCATAAACTCGAGATGGTCAATGAATTGAAGGCGCAAGGCCGCCGTGTACTGGTCATCGGCGACGGCATCAATGACGCCCCCGCACTGGCCGCGGGCGACCTCGGCGTGGCGATGGGGGCGCTCGGCAGCGACGTGGCGATCCAGACGGCCGACGCGGCGTTGATGACCGAGGACATCGGGCGGCTGCCGCTGCTGCTGGCGTTGTCGCGGCGCACGCTGCAGGTGATCCATCTGAATCTTCTGGCCGGGTTCATCTTCATCGTACTGGCCATTATCGCCAGCAGCCTGGGCTGGGTCACCCCGATTCTGGCCGCGTTCATCCACGAGTTCGGCGCGTTCTTCGTCCTGTTGAACAGTGCCCGCTTGCTACGGTTTGGGGAGGAGGATCATCCATGAGAATGCATCGGCTCATCGTTCGCATCGTTCTATTGTATGCCTTGTTGGCCGCGCCGGTTTGCCGCGGACAGGAAACCGTCGCCGCGTCTCCCAGGAAGCCCCCGCTGGTTGTCGCGAGTTTCTTTCCATTGTACGACTTCGCGCGGCAGGTGGGCGGCGCGGATTTTCAAGTGGTCTGTCTCGTGCCCCCCGGGGCTGATCCGCATGAGATCGAGGCCACACCCGATGCCGCACGCCAGGTGGCCGACGCCGACCTGGTGCTGCTGTTGGGGCTGGGGATGGACGGTTGGGTGGAAAAGCTGGCGACGGCGGAGCACAAGCCTCACGTCGTACACTTGGGCGAGGGGTTACCGACCCACGCGATGGGCAAGGCCATGCTGAGCGAACTCGCAGACGCATCGACGCGCGTCAACCCCGAAGAGATTGACCCGCATGTCTGGCTCGACCCGGTCTTGGCGCAGGAAATCGTCAAGCGGATCGCGACCGCACTGGTCGGGATCGCGCCCGCCAAGCAAACCGAGATCGAAGCGCGGCGCGACGCCTACCTCGGCGAACTTCACAAGCTGGATCAGGATTACAAAGACGCCGCGGCGCATTTCAAACAGCGTGAAGTTGTGACGTTCCACGGTGCGTTTGCCTACCTCTTCGGCCGGTACGGTTTGAAGGTGGCCGGCGTCATCGAGGAATTTCCCGGCAAGGAACCGTCGGCCGCTTACTTGCGGGCCCTGGTCGACACGATGCGTCGGTTGCATCAGCGGGTCATCTTCGCGGAGCCCGAGTTGTCCGATCGCGCCGCCCGGATCATTGCTCAAGAAGTGGGTGGACGCGTCGAAAAACTCGATCCGTGCGAAACGATTCTTTCCGAAGAGCCGAATGCCACGTATTTGGAGCGCCAACACCGCAACATCCGGGTTCTGCAGGATGCCCTCGGCAGCGCGACCCCGTAAGCCATCATGCACACGCCCGATCGCCAACAATCTTCGGTCGCCGTCGCCGGCTCGCCGTTGTTGTCGGTGAACGGCGTCGGGTTAACTCTTTCACACCGGCGCATTTTGCACGACATCAACCTGGACTTGAAAGCGGGCGAGTTCCTTGGATTGATCGGGCCGAACGGCGGCGGCAAGACTTCGCTGTTGCGGGTGATCCTCGGCATCGTTGCCCCGACCTGTGGACGGGTGAACTGGCACGATCCCGTCACGGCTGGCAAACCGGCCATCGGCTACGTGCCGCAGCGCAGTTGCGCAGATCGTAACTATCCGTTGAGGACGCTGGAGATTGTGAGCCAGGGAAGCGCCGGCGCCGTACCGAGATGGGGTTCGGGAGGCCGGGCGTTGCGTCAGCAAGCCGAGGCATCGCTGCAGCGGGTCGGATTGGAAGCCGAGGTAAACACACCGTTCGCGGTGTTATCCGGCGGTCAACAACGGCGCGCGCTGGTGGCCCGGGCGTTGATGGACGACCCGAGAGTGTTGCTGATCGACGAACCGACGGCCGGCGTCGATGCCCAGGGCCAGGACCAGATCTGTTCCATCCTGCGCGATCTGACGCACCACGGGATTGCCATTTTGCTGGTCAGCCACGACATCCCACTGGTCGCCGAGTATGCCGATCGCATCGCCTGCCTGTGCGTGTCGTTGCATTGGCATGGCGCGGCCCATGAATTGACCGACGAGATCGTTCACGAGGCGTACCGGTGCGAATTGGAGAATTACGGCGCCTCCGTCCACAGAAAGCACGCTTTATGAGGCGTCGCAGGTGCAGCAATTTGATGCGGATGTGCCTGGCCATCGCGATGAGCGGATCGGCGGTCGGCCAAACGACGACACTGCGATCGCATCGGCTGGCGGGGCGGTCCTACGTAACGATCGGTGATCTGGCGGGCTACTATCACCTGGGCCGGGGGATTCGTCACGACGACAAACAGGTGGCGTACCGCACCGCGGCCGCGAGCTTGGCAGTGGAGGCCGACAGCCGCGAAATCCAACTGGACGGCGTCACGCACTGGTTGAGCGCACCGGTGCTGTCGGCGCGCGGCGAGTTTTGGATGACTCCCCTGGATGTGCTGACGACGATCGATCCGATCCTGCGCCACGGGAGGACACAGATCGCGCGGACAACGTACACCGTCGTCATCGATCCCGGTCACGGCGGAGCCGATGAAGGGACCCGCGGGGCGCACAGCCGCGAGAAGGACATGACACTCGACCTGGCCAGGCGTGTGGAACGAGATCTCGCTGGTTGCCGGGGCGTCCGCGTGTTGCTGACGCGCACCAACGACGTGACCACCCCCTTGGATCAACGCGTTGAGTTCTGCCGATCGGAGCACGCCGATTTCTACGTGAGTCTGCATTTCAATTCGGGAGGGACCGCCGACGGTATTGAGACCTACTGCGTTCCCCCGGCCGGCGCGCCGACGACGGCGCATGCACCGTACGAGGGCGAGCGGGAGTCGATTGCCGAACTGGGAGCGGTCCCGAACAATCGCTTTGACGAACAGAACGTCTGGCTGGCGCATTGCGTTCAGAAATCGCTGTTGCAGGCCACGCGCGCCAACGACCGCGGCGTGCGGCGGGCCCGGTTCTACGTGCTGAAGAACGCGGCGTGTCCCGCGATTCTGGTCGAGGCGGGATTTCTCAGCAGCCGCGTCGAGGAAGGGAAAATTCTCACGGCAGAGTACCGCGATGTGTTGGCCCGGGCGATCGCCGAGGGAATCCAAGAGTACGCCGGCCGACAACCCTTGGAGTCCAGACAGTGATGGGAGCGATTCTTTATCTCGATTCGTTTTGGCAATACGGCTTCTTGCAGCGGGCGCTGGTGGCCGGTTTGCTCATGAGCCTGGCGTGCGGCATCCTGTCGCCGTTCGTCGTGCTGCGGCGGTTGTCGTTTTCGACGGACGGGTTGGCGCATGCCTCCATCGGCGGACTGGCCGCGGGGCTGTTGTTGTTCGAATCCGGGCCAACGCCGGGGCTCGCCAGTTACATCGTCAGTTTCGTCTTTACGTGCGGAGTCGGGCTGGCCATCGCTTATTTCTCCTCTGAAGAACGCCTTCACGCGGACACGGCGGTCGGCGCATGTTTTGTCGCCGCGTTTGCCCTGGGCATCGTGATGCTCTCGTGGCGGCAGCGGTACACCGCCCACCTGGAGGATTTCCTGTTCGGCAGCATTCTGGCGGTCAATCTGTTGGAGTGCCGGCTGCTGCTGGGATTGGCGTGTGTGGTCGCATTCAGTTGCTTCGGATGCTGGCGGTGGCTGGGATCGTGGACGTTCGATGAGGAACTGGCCAAAGCGTCGGGTATTCCCACCGGGGCACTGCGGTACGGCCTGCTGCTGGTGATTGCCGCCACGGTCGTGCTTTCCATCGAGGTGGTCGGCGCGTTGCTCGTGACTGCCATGCTGATCTTGCCGGGGGCCATCGGCACGCTCTCCGCCCGAAGTATGAAAATGATCCTGACCCTGTCGATAGCGGCGGCGCTATTCGGCACCGTGGCAGGCATGGTCTTGTCCAACGCCAGCGATGTCCCGCCGGGACCGGGTATTGTCCTGGGTTTATTCCTGTTGTTTGTCGCCGTGTTCTTCCTGCAACGGTTTCGGGTGCGGCATGGGCGCCCCATGCGCCCGGCGCCCGAAGCAAGCCCGCGTTGACGAACGAGATTCCCGAACGGGGCGACTCGCAGTCAGTTCGTCATCCGACCACTGACGGCTCGCTTCAAGTTCTCCGGGCTGCCTATAATGGGCGACGGCTGTGAAGATCGTCATCGCATTCGACAAGTTCAAGGGCAGCCTCTCGGCACCGGAGGCCTGCGGAATCGTGCGCGATGCGTTGCGGACCGTGCGTCCCGATCTGGAGATTGTCGTCAAGCCGATGGCCGATGGCGGCGACGGAACGGCCACGGCGCTACACTCCGTGCTCGACGGAGCTTGGATTTCGCTGCGCGTCACCGGGCCGGTGCACGGCGGCAACGTCGACGCCAGATATCTTTGGATCGACCGCGAACGGTTGGCGGTTGTCGAGATGGCGCAGGCGAGTGGACTGGTGCTCGTACGCCCGGGACGGCGGAATCCGCTGGAAACAACAACATACGGAACCGGGGAGCTGATTCGTGACGCGATCGGGCGCGGAGCCCGGAAAATCCTGCTCGGCGTCGGCGGCAGCGCGACTGTCGACGGCGGTGTCGGCGCCGCCACGGCGCTCGGCTGGCAATTCTTGGATGCTCGAAGAACGCCGATCGGCTTCGGTGGTGGCGAGCTTGAGAGAATCGCACGGATCCTGCCGCCCCCCGTTTCCCGCTCTCCGCTCCCCGTTCTTGAGGTCCTCTGCGACGTCGACAATCCATTTTGCGGCGAGCGTGGCGCGGCGCGCGTATTCGGCCCGCAAAAAGGCGCGACGCCGGAAATGGTTGAGAGGTTGGAGGCAGGATTGCGTCATCTTGTGGAGTTGGTGAAGACGCAACTCGGCAAGGACATCGCGGATGTGCCCGGCGCCGGTGCCGCGGGTGGGCTGGCGGCGGGTGCGCTCGCGTTCATGGATGCGCGGCTCGTCCCGGGCGTCGATGCCATCGCGGAGGCGATTGATTTGGATGGGGCGCTGAACGGAGCGGACTGGGTGATCACGGGCGAAGGCTGCTTTGACGAGCAATCGTTGTGTGGAAAGGTTGTTTCGGGCGTGGTGCAACGGGCGCGCCAACTCGGAGTCAGAACGGCCGTGCTGGCCGGAAGCCTGTCGCTCACCGAGGGAATGTGGCGCGAACAGGGCATTGAGATCGCGCTGGCCACGCGTCGGCAAGGAATCAGCCTCGAGTCAGCGATCGCGGACGCGGCCCCTCTCCTGGCCGAACGGGCGCGCGAGCTGGCGATTCAATTGTAGCCCCGAACGTTGGTTCCGGCGTGAGAAGTGCAGGCGAGTTTCGCAACCACAAGGTCAGACCGGCAATTTCGGCACAGCCGCGAGGAGGGTCTTGGTATATTCGTGTTGCGGGTTGCCGTAGATGGCTTCGGCGGTGGCTTCCTCAACGATCTTGCCGTAGTACATCACCAGCACACGGTCGCTGACGTGTTCCACCACGGCCAGGTCGTGAGCGATGAACAGGTACGTCAACTTGAATTGCTCCTGGAGTTCGCTAAGCAGGTTGATGATCTGCGCCTGCACGCTCACATCCAGCGAGCTGACCGGTTCGTCGCAGACGATGAACTTCGGTTCCACCGCCAGCGCGCGCGCGATGCCGATGCGCTGGCGCTGTCCGCCGCTGAATTCATGTGGGTAACGACGGGCGTGGCCGGGGTCGAGACCCACCGCCCGGAGCAATTCCGCCACGCGCGCCCGCTCCTCGTCGCGGGTGGCACAAAGTTTGTGAATGCGGAGGGCTTCGCCGATGATGTTGCCGACGGTCATACGGGGGTTGAGCGAGCCGTATGGATCCTGAAAAATCATCTGCGCCTTGCGCCGGAACGGTTTCAGAGCCGCGTCGTCCAAACGGGTGATATTCCGGCCTTCGAACCAGATCTCGCCATCCGTCGGCTCGATCAACCGCAGAATCGTGCGGCCGAGCGTCGTCTTGCCGCAGCCGCTCTCACCGACCAACCCGACCGTCTCGCCTTCGTCGATCGCAAAGCTGACGCCGTCGACGGCCCGCACCCAATCGGCCGGCCCGCGCAGCAGGCTGGTCCGGACGGGAAAGTAGGTCTTGAGGTTTTTGACTTCGAGTAGGCTCATGAATCTCCGGTTGTCATGTTGAGCGGAGCGGAGCATCTCCCGGACGGTGGGAGACCCCTCGCCCGCCCCGGAAGCTTTCGGGGCAAGCTCGCGGTGACAAGATTGGCCCCGATGCTCACGGCACGCTCCTCTTCAACTCCGGTTTATCCGAATACGGGCACCGCACACAACGTGTCCCACCCTCGACTTCGACCAACTGCGGATCGGGGTCGCGCGTGCAATCGGCTTGCGCCCGGTCACAGCGCGGATGGAACTTGCAGCCCGCGGGAAGACGGATGGGGTTCGGAACAGTGCCGGGAATGGATTCCAGTCGTCCGCGGTGGGCTCCCAGCGTTGGAATCGAGTGCATCAGTGCTATCGTATACGGGTGCAACGGCTTACGCAGCAACTCAAGCGCGGGGGATTGCTCGACCATGCGTCCCGCGTACATGACCGCCACCTTGTCGGCGAGGTCGCCGACGATGCCGAGGTTGTGGGTGATCAGCAGGATGCTCATGCCATACCGTTGTTTCAATTGCTTCAGCAGATCGAGAATTTGCGCCTGAATCGTCACGTCGAGCGCCGTGGTCGGCTCATCGGCGATAAGCAACTCGGGGTTGGTGATCAGCGCCATCGCGATCATCACACGCTGTCTCATCCCCCCGGAAAACTCGTGCGGGTAACTCCGGATCCGGTTCGCGGCGTCCGGCACCCCAACCTCCTCCAGAGCACGAATCCCCCGCCTCACAGCCTCGACTCGGTCGCACATCCCATGAATCAGCAACGGCTCGATCACTTGGTCTTGGATCCGCATGTACGGGTTCAGCGAAGTCATGGGGTCCTGGAACACCATCGCGATCCGCCGGCCGCGAATCCGGTTCAACTCTTGGACCGGGCATTTGAGCAGGTCGACACCGCCGTCGAACGTGGCCGAGCCGTTCTCGATCTTTCCGGGTGGTTGTGGGACCAATCCCATCAGCGAATAGCAGGTGACAGATTTGCCGGAGCCGGACTCGCCCACAATGGCCAGCGTCTCGCCCTTCTCGATCTGGAACGAGACGCCGTCCACGGCATGGACCACGCCGTTGCGCGTATGGAACTGGATGCGGAGGTTTTTGACGGAGAGCAAGGGCATGGGCGTCAGTCCTTGGAGGCGCGGACGTCGAGAGCGTCGCGCAGTCCGTCGCCGAGGAAGTTCAGGCAGAACAGCGTTATGGCCAGCGTTACACCGGGCGCGATGAGCAGCCAGGGAGATTCCTCCATCCGATCGGCGCCGTCTTTGATCATGAGTCCCCACGAACTCATGGGTGGCTGAACGCCGAGGCCGAGAAAACTCAGGAACGCTTCCAGCAACATGACCGACGGTACGGTCAGCGTGGCATAGACGATGATTGGCCCGAGCACGTTCGGGATCACGTGGACGAAGATGATCCGCCACCGTCCCAACCCCAACGCGTGGGCGGCTTCGATGAACTCCTGTTTCTTGAGCGATTGCACCTGACCGCGGACGATCCGCGCCATCGTCAGCCATTCCACTGCGCCGATGGCGACGAACAACAGCCGGATATCACGTCCGAAGAACACCATCAATAGAATCACGAAGATGGTGAACGGCAGCGCGTAAACGATGTCGACGACGCGCATCATGATCACGTCGGTCTTGCCGCCGACAAATCCGGACGTAGCGCCGTAGGTCACGCCGATGATCAGGGCCACGCCGGTGGCCGCAATCCCCACCATCAACGAAATCCGCCCGCCGTACAGCAGGCGCGTCAACTGGTCGCGGCCCAACGCGTCGGTGCCCAGCCAATGATCCGCGCGCGGCGGCACCGCGCGCAGATCGAGGTTTTGTTCTTCGTACGAATAGGGCGCGATCCAGGGGGCCAGCGCCGAAGCGAGGCTGAGTACGGCCAACACGATGGCGCTGGCGACGGCCATCCGGTTCCTCGCGAGCCGGTGCCAGGCGTCGCGCCAGAGCGAGGTCCCGCCCTCCACGTCCTCGCCAGAGAGGCCGCTCAGGGCTTGGGGTGCGAGTGTTTCCGTCATGTTAGTCAAACCGCAGTCGGGGATTCAGCCACACTTGCACAATGTCGACGACGAGGTTGAGGACAATGATCAGCACGGCGTAAAACAGGACCGTACCGAGCACCATCGTGTAATCCCGGTTAAACGCGGCCGTCACGAAGAAGCGGCCCAGGCCGGGCACTTGGAAGATCGTTTCGACGACAAATGAGCCCGTGATGATCCCCGCGGTCGCCGGTCCGAGGAAGGAAACGACTGGCAACAACCCTCCGCGGAGCGCGTGTTTGAAGATGATGCGCCCCGACCGTGCGCCCTTCGCTTGCGCCGTGCGGATGAAGTCCTGGTTCAGGATTTCCAGCATGCCGCCGCGTCCCAGTCGCGCGATGTAGGCGGCGTAGTAGGCCCCGAGCGTGATCGCGGGCAGCACCCGGTCGCGGGCCGAGTCCCAGCCGGAGGCGTTAAACCAGCCCAGCGCGAGGCCGAAGACGAGAATCAGCAGCGGCCCCAGCACAAACGTCGGCACGCAAATCCCGATCATGGCCAGCGACATCGGCAGGTGATCCGACAGAGTATTGGGACGCAGCGCGGCGATGATGCCGGCGGTCAATCCAAACAGCAGCGCGAGGGCCAATCCGTAACAGCCCAACTCCAGCGAGACCGGAAACGCCGACCAGATGAGTTCGTTGACCGACCACGTTGCGTACTTGAACGAGGGGCCCAGGTCGCCTTTGAGCAGATTGCCCATGTAATCCAGGTATTGCTGGAACAACGGTTTGTTCAGTCCGTAGAACGCCTCGATCCTTTTCTGGATCTCGGGGGGAATCGTCTTTTCGGCGGTGAACGGCCCGCCGGGGGCCAGCCGCACCATGAAAAACGTGAGCGTGGCGATCACGAACAGAACCGGAATCGTCTCAAGAAATCGTTTGGCGATGAACCGGAGCATGATGGAGAAGATTAGCTCGCGGGTGGTTCCAAATACACATATTTGTACGGATGATTGTCGAGAATCGTCGGGTACCAGCCTTTCACCTCGGGTCGGCGGGCGTAGACGTGCGTGTAGAAATAGATCGGAATGATCGGCAGTTCGTCGAGCAAGATGGCTTCGGCCTGTTGAAACACCTCCAACCGCTGCGCCGGGTCGGCCGTGCGCGCCGCCCGGGCAATGAGCCGGTCGTATTCGGGATTGGACCAGCCGGTTTCGTTGTTGCCACCGCCGCTGACCCACATGTCGAGAAACGAATTGGGATCCACGTAATCGCCGATCCACGCGGCCCGGCAGACCTGGTAATTCAACGTCCGCTGCGCATCGAGGTACACCTTCCACTCCTCGTTCACCAGCCGGACCTCGACGCCGAGGTTCTTCTTCCACATTTGCTGAATCGCCTCCGCGATGATGCGGTGGGCCTCGGACGTATTGTATAACAACTCGATGGGCGGCAGCCCTTTCCCGTCCGGATAACCGGCTTCGGCCAGCAACCGTTTCGCTTCGTTTACATCTTCAGGCAAACGCGTCCGGCAGGTGTACCCCGCCGTGCCCGGCGGCGTGAAACAAAGCGCTGGCAACTGCCCGCCCCGCAGGACGTCTTTCACGATGCTCTCGCGGTCGATGGTCAACGCGAGTGCGCGGCGAATCCGCTTGTCGGTGAGCGGCGGCTTGGTGACGTTGATCCGGTAGAAATACGTGCCGAGGTACGGGTCGATCTTCAGCAGGTCGGGGTAATGGGTCTTGTAGAAGTCGATCTTCGAGAGCGCCATCGTGTCGGTGATGTGCAGTTGGCCGGCGCGGAACGCGCGTTCTTCGGTGTCGGCGCTTTCGATCGGGTAAAACCGGATTTCGTTGAGCCGGACCCGGTCCCGGTCCCAGTAGGTGGGGCTCTTGTTGACGACGATGACGTCGTTGACGCGCCATTTCGTCAGCACGAACGGCCCGTTGCCGACGAACCGGCCCGGGCGCGTCCATTTGTTGCCGCGCTGGTACGGGTCGCCGTATTTTCGGATGGTCGGGAGATGCACGGGAAACCACGAATGATGCAGCAGCAGCGACAGGAAATAGGGCGTCGGATTCTCCAGCGTGACCTGAAAGGTGTGGTCGTCCAACGCCTTGTAGCCAACCTGGTTGAAATCAATGATCTTGCCTTCGTTGTAGGCCCGGGCGTTTTTCACGACGAAATGCATGTAGGAATATTCCGACCCCAGCGACGGCGTGAGGATGCGTTTGTACGATTCCAGGAAATCGTGGGCCGTGACGGGATCGCCGTTCGACCACTTCGCATTGCGGCGCAAATGAAACGTGTAAACTTTCCCATCGGGCGAAACGTCCCAGCTCTCGGCCACGCCGGGCACCGGATGCAAATCGTGCGGGTCCTCGCTCACCAACCCTTCGAGCAGGGACATGAGAATATGATATTCGGGCACGCCGGTGACAATGTCTGGGTCGAGTTCTTGCGGCTCGCCTCCGTTGCCCTTGAGCAGAATCTGGTGGCGATCGCCATATTCCACACGTGTCTCGCGCCGGCCGCAACCAACCGCCAGGAAGGCCAACAGCGACAGGCCAATCATCAGAATCAGCGACTCACTGGAAAATCGAGAGCCCCTCACCCTGACCCTCTTCCCTCGGGGGAGGGGGGATTCCTTCTCCCCATCCGATGGGGAGAAGGCCAGGATGAGGGGCCGTTTGTCTGACCGCATCACTTCTCAATGCCAATCTTTTTGAGGAACGGATCGAGCGAGCGCGGCCGGCCGAGGAATTTCTCGATGGAAATGTTGACGTCGCGGGAATCGCCCGGTTCATAGATTTCCCGGCGCAGTCGCATTCCGGCCTGGCGGTCGAAGTAACCATCGGACGATTTCTCGAACACGGTGGCCATGTCCGCCGCGATGGCGTCGGCCCACGCGTATCCGTAGTAGCCGGCGCCGTAGCCGGTGATGTGGCCGAAGTAGGCCACGAACGCCGTGTTGGTCGGTACCGGCAGAAACACGTCGCTGAGAACCTTGTTGGACAGAGGCAACACGTCCTGCGCGTTGTCGTCGTGGATCTGCGTGTGCAACGTCAGGTCCATCAGCCCGAACGAGAGTTGGCGCTCGTAGCGGGTGCCCTCCGTGGCGAGCCGCGCCGCTTTGAGTTGGGCCAGGATCTCCTCGGGGATCTTCTTCGTCGGATCGCGATAGTCCGCCGCGAAACTGTCCAAGACCTTCTTGTCCCACACCCAGTTCTCCAGCATCTGCGACGGGGCTTCGACGAAATCGCGCGGGACGCTCGTGCCGGAGAAGCGATCGTATTTCGCCCGGGTCAGGATCGAGTGCATCGCATGGCCGAACTCGTGAAAGATCGTCTCCACGTCGTCGTGCGACATCAGTGAGGGATGATCGTTCGTCGGCGACGGAAAATTGCAGATGAGCGCAACCGTCGGCCGCTGGTACCGGCCGTCGGGCAGCAGTTTGCCGTCGATGATCCCGAATTCGGCGAAGTGATTGTACTTGCCTTCGCGCGGGAACATGTCGAGGTAGAAGAGACCGAGCGGCTCGCCCGTTTGCGCATCGGACACGGCGTAGAGCTGCAAATCGCCGATCCACTTGTACGGCGGTTCGACCCGCTCGAATTTGAGCCCGAAGATGCGTTGGTAGATCGCGAACATCCCGTCGAGCACGCGTTGATAGGGGAAATACACGCGCAGTTGCTCGGCGTCGACGTCGTATTTCTCCTTCTTGAGCTGGTTGCTGAAGTACCGCCAGTCCCAAACGTTGATCGACGCGTTCGGGTCGCCCGTTTCTTTGACCTTGAGCCGGCGAAACTCGTCCAGTTCGGCGTGGAACTTGGGCTGCAGCCCGTTTTTCAAGTCGTTGAGGAAGTGGATCGCCGTCGCGGCGTTCTTGACCATTCTGACTTCGGTCACGTAATCGGCCCAGGTCTTGTACCCGAGCTTCCGGGCGATGTCGTCGCGCAGGGGAAGGATCTTCTCCAGCAACGGAATGTTTTCCTCCCGGGCTAGGTTACTCTGAGCGATGTAGAGCTGTTTCCGTGTTTCCTCGCGCCGGGCGTTGTCCATCACGGTCAGGTACTGCCACGTGACGTTGGCCTTGACGGTGTATTCGTCGTCGCCGGCCTTGATTTGCTGCAGAAAATCGTCCGGCACGCCGTCGAGTTCGGCTTTGGTAAACCGGAGCGATTTCTCCGCCTTGGTGACGTTGCTATCGAAATCCGTGCACAATCGCGAGAGTTCCTTGCGCATCCGCTCGACTTCGTCCCGGTCCGTCTTCGGCAAATCCAGCCCGGCCCGGCGATAATCACGCATGGTTTCGAACAAGAGTTTGGCGTCTTCGCCCGCCAGCGCGGGCTTGGTGCCGCCGTAGGCCTTGATTGCCCGATAGACGTCTTCGCGGTAGTCGATGCCGACCATCCACTCCTCGAGTTCCTTGACGGCGTCCGTCGCCGCGTCCCGGACCGCGGCGTTCGTGCTGGTTTCCTTGATGAGCGACAGGCGGTTGTCCACCAGACCGAGTTGAAACCCGAGATCGTCCAGCGCGTCGACGGTGTTCGTGAACGTGACCTCGTGCGGGCCCAGCTTGCCGATCCGGTCCAGTGCGGCGTTGCCGGAGGCGATGGCCTGCGTCACCGAGGCGTACACTTCATTCGTCGTCGTCTCGAACGTGGGCACGCTAATGACGCTGTGAAATCTGACGGCGCGTTCTTGGAATTCCTTCAGGGCGTCGGAAGTGGGGGCGGGTGCGCGGTTCACACTGGTGCACGAGGTCAGCAATCCCGCCAACAGCAAAACCGGGATGGCGCTGAAGACATGACGTGCCATGGGGCTGGGGCCCAGCTTATGGAGTCTTCTGGGGTTGCGACGCGGGTGTGCTCGGGGCCGGTGAAGATTGGGCCGGCGCTGTCGGCGCCGCGGCGGGTTTCGCTCCCGGCGTCATCGGCGCCGGCAACGGAGATGGTTGCGCGGAGAATGGAGACTCGGATGGCGAACCCGGTGCCGCCGGTTGCGTTGCCAGGTTGCGCTGCATCAACGAGCGGGGACCTTTGCCCCGGTGCGACTGGAGCACCGCCAAAACCAACGTCGTCAACAGCAGGAGGCAGGCGCACCAAATGGTCATGCGCACGAGAGCCGTCGTCGTGCCCGCGCCGAAGACGGTCTCGGTCATGCCGCCGCCAAAGGCCGCGCCGACGCCTTGTTCGGACGATTTCTGCATCAGCACCAGCACGATGATAAACAACGCCACCAACACGTGGATCGCCGTCAGAATCCCAATTACAATACTCATTTTCGTTTATCCGTCTCTGTGTTCTCTAGGTCTCTGTGGTTCAAGTTTGCCCGTCACCCCGCCGCTTTCACGATCTCCGCAAACCCTTTCGCGTCGAGGCTGGCGCCGCCGACCAGCGCGCCGTCGATGTCGGGCTGGCCCAACAATTCCTTCGCATTCGCCGGCTTGACGCTTCCGCCGTACTGGAGCCGCACCTTGGCGGCCACCTGCGGGTCAAACATCGCCGCGAGCAACTCGCGGATGAACGCATGTACTTCCTGCGCCTGCGCGGGCGAGGCGGTCTTACCCGTCCCGATGGCCCACACGGGCTCGTAGGCGATAACGGTCTCCAGCATAGCATCTTTGGTGAAACCTGCAAGACCACCGGTGACGTGGTCGCGGACAACCGATTCAGTCTGTCCCGCCTCGCGTTGCGCCAGGGTTTCACCGACGCAGACGATCGGGCGGATGCCGTGGGCCAACGCCGCTTTCGCGCGCTTGTTCACGCCCGCGTTCGTCTCGGCGAAATACTGCCGCCGTTCGCTGTGGCCGACGACCGCATAGCTCACGGCCAATTCTTTCAACATCGGCGCCGCGATCTCGCCCGTGAACGCGCCTTCCTTTTCCCAATGCACGTTCTGCGCGCCGAGTTTCACGTTCGAACCCTGCAGGAGCGTGCTCACCGCGTACAACGCGGTGAACGGCGGGCACACGACGATCTCCACGTTCGGCACGTGGGCGACCTCCTGTTGTAACGCTTTGACCAGCGCCAGCGCCTCGGCCGCCGTTTTGTACATCTTCCAGTTGCCGGCAATGATTGGTTTTCGTAATGAGTTCATAAACCGCTGATTACGCGGATGACGCGGATCACATCAGCGTAATCCGCGTTATCCGCGGTTGTTCAATTCATTTGTCCGAAAGTACGGCGACACCCGGTAATTCTCTTCCTTCCAGAAATTCCAGAGAAGCGCCGCCGCCGGTGCTGACGAAGGTGACCTGTTTGTCCACGCCCGCCTTCTTCACGGCTTTGGCGCTATCGCCGCCGCCGATGATCGACGTCGCGCCCTTGTTGGCCGCCACGGCCTTGGCCACCTCGAACGTGCCCTTGGCGAACTCGGGAATCTCGAAGATGCCCATCGGACCGTTCCACACGATGGTTTTGGCGCCGGCGATTTCCTTGTTGTAACGCTCGATGGTTTGCGGACCGATGTCCACGCCGCACCAACCGTCCTCGATACTCGGCCCGTCGGTGATGCGCGTTGTCGCGCCCGCTTCGGGCTTGGTGGCCTGTACGTGATCGACCGGCAACAAGAACTTCTTGCCCTTGGCCTTTGCCAGCAAATCTTTCGCGAGGTTGAGCTTGTCGTTTTCGACGAGGGAGTTCCCCACCCCGTATCCCTGTGTCTTTGAAAATGTGTAGGCCATCGCGCCGCCGATGAGAATCGCGTCGGCGATTGTGAGCAGGTGCTCGATGACGGCGATCTTATCGGACACCTTCGCGCCGCCGAGGATGCACACGAACGGCCGGGACGGATTGGCGAGCGCGCCGCCGAGATATTTCAATTCCTTCTCCATCAGGAAACCGGCGACGGCTTTCCCGCCGCGCTTCTTGATGATTTCTGCCGCGGCATGGGTCGAAGCGTGAGCCCGATGGGCGCTGCCGAAGGCGTCGTTGACGTACAGATCCATGTTCTTGGCCAGCTTCTCGGCGAACGGGGAATCGTCTTTCTCCTCCTCGGCGTAGAAGCGGACGTTCTCCAGCAACACGATGTCGCCCGGCTGCATGATGCCGACCGTTTTCTCCACCTTCTCGCCGATGCAATCGTCCACGAACGCCACGGGACGACCAAGAATCTCCGCCAACCGCGCCGCCACGGGCCGCAAACTCTGTTTCGGATCGCGTTTGCCTTTGGGCCGGCCGAGATGCGAACACAGGATGATCTTGGCGCCGCCTTTGACCAGGTAGTCGAGGGTGGGCACGGTCGCTTTGATGCGTTTGTCGTCGGTGATGGCGCCTGTTGCCTGGCCGCTTTCGGCCTGGGCGAGAGGCACGTTGTAATCGACGCGGACCAGGACGCGTTTACCGCGGAAATCCTTCAAATCGTTGATGGAAAGTTTCGCCATAATTACCGAATCTCCAAAGAATCGACAGCTACGGGGTCAGAGCAGGGTATCGTAACGAGCGTGTGAGTCAAACCAAAAGGGCGGCAGAGCAGAAGTGGCTTTCAGCGGTAAGGCCGCGGTGCTGCGCGGCCACAGCGGACACGCAGCAGCGTGTCCCTACCGACGGCCTCGGGTGCGGAGCACCGCTTCTTTCGAGAGTCGGCAGCGGGCAAACCTGAGACAGAAAAATGAAGGCGGCGCGATGAGGTGGGGCGACGATCGTCCGGTGAAGTCGACGTAGCCGTGGCTTCTCCGAAAGGGAACGGCGAGCGTTGACTCCACTTTTTATGTGTGACCTTCGGACCTTCTTCGTGGTGACCCCGATTATGAAAGTTCTTTCTTTGCCTTCTTGAGTTTCTCGACGACATCAGTCGCGCCGGCGTTCATAGCTGCTTCGTGTGCCTCGTCCAACGGTGCGCGCAATTTGGCCTTCTGCTGTTCCATCTCCTCAGTGGCCCTCGACTCAGCCTTGGCTTTGGCCGCCTCAGTTCTTGCCGCAATCACGTCTCGGTCACTCCCCTGAACTGCGGCGAGGAAGATGTCCGCAATCCACTTGAGCACCTGATAGACGACCTGAGCAGAAAAACCACCCACGAGCGCCAATACCGTTTGACCGTACCCTGGCTTTTCCTTCAGCCTCTCGGTCACCACCGCGGCAGTCCGAATTACGTTTGTCACAGTCTCGCCACTTATGTGTGAGTGATGTAAGCCTCACGCAATGCCTCTCGTGCTCGCTGAAATCGCTCGGCAAATCCAACATCATTCGGCAGACTATCGCCAAAGCCGAGCGCTCTTGTAAAGGCTTCAATCGATTCTTGCGTCCGGTCTGATCGAAACAATGGCAACTACTGCCTTCACCCCGATGTCCGCCTTCTTAATGTTGGGGATGTGTAACCGACGACCAGACACATGGAAACATCATGGCAAATCTTCTGCGCACCATCGAGTTGAGCGTTCCAGAAACCCCACTGCTTCTTCTTAATCTTTACCCGCACGTTTTTCAGCGCGCTTCGATAAGCGAGGCGGCGGGCAAGTCGTCCGGTCAAAACCGGCTCGTTGGATCTATTTCTGTTTGCCTTCGATCTTCGCCCACGCATCCTTCAATGTAATTGTCCGGTTAAACACCAGTTTGCGCTGACTCGGGACCGGTGCTTGGATGTCAGAATCGGGATCTAATGTGAAGTACCCAAGACGTTCAAATTGATAACGGAGGTCGGGCCGCGCATCACACAGGCTGGATTCGCATTTGGCCGTCACGACCTCCAGCGAGTGCGGGTTGATCGCAGACTTGAAATCTCCCGTTGCGTCCGGCTCCGGCACGGTGAACAGGCGGTCGTAGAGGCGGACTTCGGCGTCGATGGCGTGCGCGGCCGAAACCCAGTGGATTGTGCCTTTGATCTTTCGGTTTGAGGTTGCGCCGCCGCTCTTGCTCGTCGGATCGGCGGTGCAGCGGAGTTCCGTGACCTTGCCACTGGCATCCCTGATGACTTCGTCGCACTTGATGATGTAGGCGTACTTCAGCCTGACCTCGCCACCGGGTTTCAATCTGAAGAATTTTGGCGGCGGCGTTTCCATGAAGTCGTCCTGCTCGATCCAGAGTTCGGGTCCGAATGGTATCTTGCGTGTGCCGGCGGACGGATCCTCGGGATTATTGACGGCATCGAGTTCTTCGTAGTGGTTGCCCGGTAAATTCGTAATGACGAGCTTGAGCGGACGCAACACGGCCAGCCGGCGCAGGGCGCGTTTGTTGAGGTCCTCGCGGATGGAGTGTTCGAGCACGGCCACGTCGGTAAGCGAGTTGTATTTGGTGATGCCGATGTTGTAGGCGAAGGTCCTGAGGGCCTCCGCAGTGACTCCGCGACGCCGGAGACCGCTGATGGTCGGCATCCGCGGGTCGTCCCAGCCGTGGACGATGCCATCCTTGACGAGTTGCATGAGCTTGCGTTTGCTCATGATGGTGTAGCCAACGCTGAGCCGGGCGAACTCGAACTGGTGCGGCAACGGACGCGGCAGGTCGAGGTTCTCCAGAATCCAGTCGTAGAGCGGCCGGTGGACCTCGAACTCCAGCGTGCAGATGCTGTGGGTGATGCCCTCGATGTAATCGCTCAGGCAATGGGCGAAATCGTACATCGGATAAATGCACCATTTGTTGCCGGTATGATGATGTTCCGAGTGGCGAATACGGTACAACACCGGGTCGCGCATCCAGATGTTGGGCGACGCCATGTCGATCTTCGCTTTCAGCGTCCGCGCCCCGTCGGGGAACTCGCCGTTCTTCATGCGCACGAACAGGTCGAGGCTCTCCTTGACAGTGCGGTTGCGGAACGGGCTTTCCTTGCCGGGTTTGTCCGGGGCGCCGCGATAGGCATCCGTGTCCTCGGGCGAGAGATCGCACACGTACGCCTTGCCTTTTTGGATCAACTCGATGGCATATGCGTAAATCTGGTCGAAGTAGTCGCTGGCATAAAATGCTTCGAGAAGCGTGGGACGGGCGTCTCGGCTGTCCATGTTCTCGGATGCGGACGGGCGAGACGCCCGTCCCACGGTCGCCGGCAGATAGAAATCCGGTTTCCCGTTGCTGGTGATTGTCTCCGGCGTTTTGCCTTTCGGCTTCAGGCCGAGGCAGTGGTCGGCCCAGCCGGCGATCAGCCAGTTCACGTCCTCGGTGATCGAGTCCACGTACTCGACGTCTTCCTTGGTCGGGTTGGTGTCGTCCATGCGCAGGTTGCATTGACCATTGAACTCGCGGGCAATGCCGAAATTCAGGCAGATCGATTTGGCGTGGCCGATGTGGAGATATCCGTTCGGCTCCGGCGGGAAGCGCGTAACGATCTTCTTGTGTTTGCCGGATTCGAAGTCGGCCTTGACGATGTCGCGAATGAAATCCGACGGCTGAACTGTGGGCTCGTTTGACATATCAAGCATAGGAAAGTGGATTTTCGGCGTTTTGTCCATAGCGGCTGTTGGTAAGGAGCGACCCCGCCTGGACCGGGGCGATTTGCGACTGCACCGGACGGACGGCCCGGCGGTCCGTCCCTACCGAAGACACAGCGAGCGTCAGAACGCTCTCGCGCTCCGACGCTCCACGCCCCAACGCTCTGGCGGGTAGTTACGCCGTCGTCAATTCGTTGACGAGCTTCTCGCGAGACGATTGATCGGCGTACCGGTTGGGATCGGCCAGTCCCGAGTCGATCCGATGTTTGCGGGTAGCGTAGTTGCCGCGTTCGTCCGTCAGAATCTGCCACGGATCGGCAGCATCCTGTTTCGCGGCAGCGATCTTCTCGTTCAATTCCGCGTTGATCATGCTGGCGTGCGAGCCGAACTCGCTGGGGAAAACCGGCGCCTTGCCTTTGCCCTCTTTCTTTTCTTCTTTCGCTTTGGGTCGGGCGTGGGTGACGCCTGCTTTGGGTGCTGCGGTCGATGTCGCCATAAGTCAAACTCCTGTTGAGAGCGGTGACTGTAGTCGGCACGCAGGACGGCGTCAAGCCTTGTAGCCGCGAATTTCGCCCCGAAGTTTTCGGGGGCGAGGTCGCGGAGAAAAGAATGGTGGCCTCGAGCGCATTCGAACGCCAACGCCACACTTGGCAGTACTGTAGTTGCGGCGAGAGCCGCGGACGAAACCGAAGCTCACGCTTCGGCCACAGATAACCCCGGCCGCACCCGCGGCGCCTTCCGAACGGATGGACAGGCGAGACGCCAATTCTACTGAAACAAAAAGCCCTGAGTTTCCTCAGGGCTTCCTGCACGGCGGGGTGCTCGCCGGGAAGGGCTAGGAGCATCCCATGGAATTGCCACAGTTGAGGCACTTGTAGCAGGAACCGTTGCGGACCGTGATGGCGCCGCAAACGTCGCATGTGGGTGCGTCCTGCATGAAGTGCTCGAGCGTCTTGCTGAGCTGTTGCACCGGGGTCACGGCCCCGCTGCGCGGAACGGGACGCGCCGGGACCTCGCCCGTCTGCGCCAGTTCCTGCACCGGCCGATTCACCGCCTGTTTTTCCTGTTCGGCGACTTCCTTGAGCGGCAGTTCGCTCTGGCCGGCGTTGGGCGCGTTGGATTCTCGGTAGCCAGGAATGAACTGGCAGCCGAGCCAGCGGAACAGGTAATCGCAGATCGATTTGGCCATCGGGACGTCGGGGTTCTTCGTGAACCCGCTCGGCTCGAAGCGTTGGTGGGCGAATTTGTTGACCAGCGTCTCCAGCGGGACGCCATACTGAAACGCGAGACTGACGAGTGTGCCGATGGTGTCCATCAACCCGCCGATGGTCGAACCTTCCTTGGCCATGGTGATGAACAGTTCGCCCGGCGACCCGTCCTCGTACAGACCGACGGTGATGTAGCCTTCGTGGCCCGCAATATCGAACTTGTGCGTGATGGCCTGCCGCGTGTCGGGCAATCGATGGCGCACCGGTGTCCGGGCCTTGGCCCGAAACGACTTGATCTCCCCTTCGAGTTCGCGAATGCGATTCTTGAGATCGTCGATCTCTTTGCGGGCGGTTTCAATTTCGGCTTTGCCCGACGCGCCTGATGTTTTCGACGTGCTGAGCGGCTGGCTGCGTTTCGAGCCGTCGCGATAAATGGCCACGGCTTTCAGGCCGAGCCGCCAGCCTTCAAGATAGCTCTGCATGATGTCGTCGACGGTGGATTCCTGCGGCATGTTGACCGTCTTGGAAATCGCGCCGCTCAGGAACGGCTGGGCCGCCGCCATCATCTTCAGGTGCGCCATGTGATGGATGCTGCGTTTGCCCCTGGCAGGCTTGAACGCGCAGTCGAACACCGCCAGATGTTTCTCCTGCAAATGCGGCGCGCCCTCGATGGTATCGTGCTCGTCGATGAACTTCACGACATCGGCGATTTGCTGCTCGCTGTAACCGAGCCTTTTCAGCGCCATCGGCACTGTGCGATTGACGATCTTCAGCGTGCCGCCGCCCGCCAGCAGCTTGTATTTGACGAGCGCGATGTCGGGCTCGACGCCCGTCGTATCGCAATCCATCATGAACGCGATCGTGCCCGTCGGCGCCAGCACGGTGACCTGCGAGTTGCGATAGCCGAACCGTCGACCCAACTCGACCGCTTCATCACCGCACCGCTGCGCCGCTCCCCGCAGGGAATCGGGGCAACTGGGGTGAATCCGTTTCACGGCGTCGCGGTGCATCTCCAGCACCTGCAGCATCGGCTCGCGATTCTGCGCGAAGCCGTCGAACGGACCGAGTTTCTCGGCAATGCGTGCCGACTGTGTGTACGCGTGCAGGTGGATGATCGCCGTGATCGCACCGGCCAACGCCCGGCCTTCGTCGCTGTCGTAAGGCAGGCCCACCGCCATGATGAGCGAACCGAGATTGGCGTAACCGAGTCCGAGCGGGCGGAAGAGATGGCTGTTGAGCGCGATTTTCTCGGTTGGATAACTCGCGTTATCGACGATGATCTCTTGTGCCGTAATGAAAACCTCGACGGCCGCCTTGAATCGTTCCACGTCGAACGAGCCGTCCTCGCGCAGGAACTTCATGAGATTGAGCGAGGCGAGATTGCACGCGCTGTTGTCGAGGAACATGTATTCGCTGCACGGGTTGGAGGAATTGATGGGCCCGGTCGCCTTGCAGGTATGCCAGCGCTGGATCGTGTCCTCGTATTGCACGCCGGGATCGCCGCAGATCCACGTGCCCTCGGCGATGCCGCGCATCAGCTCCCGCGCTTTGTAGGTTGGCCCGGGTTGGTCCGGGTTGGTGACCCGGTGCGTCGTCCAATCCTTGTCGTCGAGCACCGCATGCATGAACTCGTCGGTCACGCGCACGCTGAGGTTTTCGTTCTGGAAACAAATCGAGCCGTACGCGTCGCCGTTGAAATCGCCGTCGTAGCCTTCCTCGATCAGTGCCCAGGCTTTCTTCTCCTCTCTTGCCTTGGCTTCGATGAACTCCTTGATGTCGGGATGCCACACCTTGAGCGTGTTCATCTTCGCCGCGCGCCGCGTCTTGCCGCCCGATTTCACGACGCTGGCGATCGCGTCATAGACTTTCAGGAACGACAGCGGACCGCTGGGGCGACCGCCGCCCGAGAGCTTTTCCCGTTCGCTGCGCAACGACGACAGATCCGTGCCCGTGCCGCTGCCGTACTTGAACAGCATCGCTTCGCTGCGGGCCAGTTCCATGATGTCTTCCATCGTGTCGCCGACGGATTGAATGAAGCAGGCCGAGCATTGAGGATACTCGTATTGCGACGGCGCGCGTTTCACCGTCTGGCTGGCGCGGTCGAAATAGAAATTGCCCGTGCTGCCGTGTCGGCCCACTCCGTACTCGTGGTACAGACCGCAGTTGAACCACACGGGTGAGTTGAAGGAACCGTATTGATTGAGACACAGCCAGGTCAACTCGTCATAAAAGGTCTCGGCGTCCTTGTCGCTGGCAAAATAGCCGTCCCGCCGGCCCCAATCGGCAATCGTGCGGGTAACGCGGTGAATGAGTTGACGTGCGCTGCTCTCGCGTTGGGCGGTCCCGTTCTCGCCATAGAAATACTTCGACACCACGACCTTGGTGGCGAGAACGGACCAGGCCTTCGGGACCTCGACGTTCTCCTGTTTGAAAATTACATTGCCAGCGTCGTCGGTTATTTCGGCGGTGCGCCGGTCCCATTCGATTTCGTCGAACGGGTTTCCGTCGCGACGACTGAACACACGGGCAACAGTCAGGCCACGCTGCTTCGATTCTGCGCCCTGGGCACTCCGCTCGGTCGGTCCGCCACGCCGGGCACGTTTGGCGGGCTCGGCAGGTCCTGCCGAATCGGCGTCAGAAGCCTTGCGGGCCGATTTCGCCTTGCCGGCGGTGAGTTCCCCCGCTCCTTGCTTCAAATTGATCATCCTACCCCTCCTCAAAGCCACAAAATTGTAGGTCCGCGGTGGTTCAACGTCTGGGTTGGATACCACCGCTAATAGTGAAGGCCCAACTATATGACGCTATATGTTGTATCTTCAAGTCAAAATTACACCCCGTCGCGTTTTTTTTCAAATGCCGAGAATTTTACTGGGCTGGAACGAACTTCCGTCGCTCGCGCTGACGACATTCCAAGACGATGGGACAGCCTCTGAACCCCCAAGCGGCGCGGATTTTGTCGATGAGGAATCGCTGGTAGTGTGGCGTCAGACAACCCGCGTGGTTGACGAACAACCGGAACGTGGGTGGTTGGGAAGCCCGTTGAAGTGCGTAGTAAATCTTGAAGCGTTTGCCCCCGACAAACGGCGGCGGATACGAATCGAGCGCGCGCGCCAACAGTTTGTTCAGCTGCGGCGTTTCCACGCGGCGCATCAACTCGCGTTCGACCGCCGCAATGTGATCGAACAATTTGTCCAGGTTCTCACCCGTCCTGGCCGATGCGAACAACACGGGCGCCCAGTCGAGAAAGAACAATTCGCGCTGCAGCGCCGCCGCGTACTCTTCGCGAAACGTCTTCCGGGCCGGCTTGTGCTGCTTCCTTCCGCGCTCTTCGCTCTTCGTCCTTTGTTCTTCCTCCGCCGCGAGATCCCATTTGTTGACGAGCACCACGCATCCCCGGCCGGCTTCGGCGATCTGCCCGGCAATTTTCTTGTCCTGCTTCGTCACGCCGGCGCCGGCGTCCAGCACGAGCACGGCGATGTCGCACTCCCGAATGCTGCGTTCGGCGCGCATCAAACCGAACTGATCAACCGACGTCTTGATCTTTCTCCGGTGCCGCAGTCCCGCCGTGTCGACCAGCAGATAGGGTTTCTCATTCAACGTGAACGGCACGTCGACGGAGTCACGCGTGGTACCGGGAATGTCGCTGACAATGGTTCGTTCGCTTTGGAGAATCGCATTGATCAATGACGATTTGCCGACGTTGGGACGGCCGACAATCGCGATCCGCGTCGGTCGGGCGGAATCCCGAGCCCCGCCCGTCGGAAACTCCTTCGTCGCCGCGTCCAGCAATTCGGCCACGCCGGTGCCGTGCGCCGCCGCGATCGAGAACAGCTGGTGGAAACCGAGTTCGGCAAATTCCGCGGCCCCACGGGCTCGGCGGTCGTTGTCTGCTTTGTTGACTGCCAAAAAAATCGGTTTCCCGCTGGAGCGAAGTTTGCGCGCAATTTCGAGATCGAGCGGCACGACGCCTTCCGTCACGTCCACCACCATGACGATCACCGCGGCCGCCTCGATCGCGATGTCCGCTTGGCGCCGGGCCGCAGCGGCCAGGGCATTCCGCGTCTTCTCGTCGTCGAGAAAGGCGATGCCACCCGTATCCATGACCTCAAACCGCTTGTCCCGCCACGTCGCCGTGGTGCTGACGCGGTCGCGCGTCACACCGGGTTCTTCGTGGACGATGGCGATGCGGCGCCCCGCGATGCGGTTGAACAGCGTGCTCTTGCCGACGTTCGGGCGGCCGACGATGGCCAAGACGGCATTGGGGTGTTGAAGTGCTGGAGTCATGGAGTACTGGTTGCATTCGGTCTTATACACCCAAGACTCCAACACTCCAACACTCCAAATCCCCGCGTGGTTGTGCTAGCGTGACGCCGTGAACGCCCGTGACGTTGCTCTCGCCCTGCTCGACCGCTGGCAACGCACGCGCCGGCTCGCCGATGAGTTGCTGGAAGAACAACTCAACCGGGAGAACCTTTCGTCGGCCGACCGCGCGTTGACGACCGAGTTGTTTTACGGTTGCCTGCGGCAGAAGCGCGCGCTGGAGTTCTTCATCGGACTGTACGCCGCGAAAACGCCACGCCCACTCGTGGCGAACATCCTCAAGCTCGGTCTCTACCAACTCGCGGTCATGCACACCCCGCCGCACGCGGCGGTGAACGAGGCCGTCGATCTGGCGACCCGCCGCGCGAGCGCCGCGGAGGCGAGGTTCGTCAACGCGGTGCTTCGCAAGGCCGCAGCAGCCGACCTTGGGGCGGCGCTGGAGAAAGCCGAGTCGTGGATTCGGGTGTCGCATCCACGCTGGTTGTGGGAACGGTGGCGGGAACGTTGGGGGGAACGGGACGCGACCGGGTTGTGCGAGTGGAACAATCGACCGCCGCCGGTGTATCTCCGGGTGAACTCGCTGAAGACGACGACGAAACCCGGCGAGGTCGATGCCGAGCCGACGAGTCATCCGTTATGCTGGCGCGTGCTCGACCCGGCCGGGTTGTTCGCGACGCAGGCCTGGGCGAACGGCGAGTTCTACGTGCAGGACCCGTCCACGTTGATCGCTGTGGACGTGCTCGATCCGCAGCCGGGCCAATCGGTGTTGGACCTGTGCGCGGCCCCGGGCGGCAAGACGACGTACATCGCCCAGAAGATGCAGAACCGCGGGAAGATTATCGCTTCGGATTCTTCCCGGGCGCGGCTCGGGCTGGTGACGGAAAATTGTGAGCGGCTCGGCGTCGCAATCGTGACGACGTTCGTGGGCGACGGGACGCGCCTCGACCGCTGTCTGCGGGACGAACGGTTTGACCGCGTGCTGGTGGACGCGCCGTGTTCCAACACGGGCGTGATGCGGCGTCGCCCCGATTTACGATGGCGGATCGAGGAGAAAGAGATCACGCGGCTGGCCAGGCTTCAATTGAAGCTGCTCGAACGGGCGGCGGAGTTTGCCAGGCCGGGCGGGGTGCTGGCGTACAGCACGTGCAGTCTGGAACCGGAAGAGAACGAACGCGTCGTCGAGCAATTCCTCGGTAGCCACGCCGAAGTCCGGCTCGAAACGACGCGTTCGTTGTTTCCGCCGCGCGACGGGTGCGATGGCGCATTCGTCGCGCGGCTCGTCAAACATTAGTCTCCGGAGGGCGTGTCGGTGTTGCCCGGTCCGCCGGACGGAGGCGGTGGACCCCAGCGGTGACCGAACCGCTCGCGGGCATTGTCCAGGGTCTTCTTCTGGGCGTCCGTCAACAGCGCACGCACTTTGTCCATGGAGGCCCGGCGCAGATCGAGGAGCGGTTTTTCGTACGGCATCAGTTGCGCACGCAGCTCCCGCATCTTTTCCCGGTCTCTGGCTTCACGCGCAGCCTTTATTTCGTCGCGCAGCTTGGTGATGGTCGGGTTGGTCTTCTGATCGGCAAGGATCTTGTCGCGTTGCTGGGCGAAGTCGGCCGCGATGGCGTCGACGTTCGTCTTCTGATCAGCGGTGAGGGCTAGGTCAGCCATCAGTCTGGGAGGGATCAACGGCATCTCGAAGCGTGGCCCGCCGGGGCCACCCGGGCCACCGGGGCCGTACGCGGGGCGGTTGGTTTCGTCGGCGGCTCGCGCGGCGTCGGCTGCTAGCAGCGCGACGACGGCGAGAGCGATGGTGAGTCGTTTCATGTGTGCTTCTCTCCTTGGGTTTGGGTTACTCTGTCGATTCAGTCGTCGGCGCCGGGGGCGGCGGCGGTGGCGGCGTCGGCTTGGCTTGCGAACGGAACAGGAACGGCGGCGGGGGCTCGTTCGGATGCTCCTGGCGCCATTTCTCTTCGAATTCTTTGCGTCGCTGGCGGAATTGTTCGCGGGCCTGTTGGCGTTCCTCGGGCGTCATTTTCTGCCAGCGTTCGATGTTCCTCCGGATCCGATCGCGGTCTTCGGCCGACATGTTGAGGAAGCGCTCGATGCGATCGTGAAGGAATTTTCGTTCTTCGGGAGGCATTTGGCTGAGCGCGCGATGGAGGCGCATGATGCGCGCCTTGGATTCGAGCGGGAGTTTGTTCCACGCATCGTTGAGTTGTTGCTCTGTCTGGGCGCGCTGTTCCTCGGTCAGCGACGGCGGGTTGCTCTTCGTATTGACCTGGTTCGTCGGTCCCTGGCCGAGGGCGAGCGTGGCCGTAGCCAGCATCGCGATCAGTGGGAACAGGATTCGCTTCATAATTTGTTGCCCTCTTTCAGCTGATCGAGGTTCGCGATTACATCAAAGTCCTCCAGATACTCCGCCTGCCGCACGCTCGCATAAATTTCCACGCGGCGTTGCTCGAGCACCCGTTCGCGTCCGATCCACGCGCCCACGGCGAGCGCGATGACGGCCGTCGCCAGCGCCGCCCAGCGGAATGCCGGCTGCCAGAACCGGGTCCGAACGGCTGTGGGCGGTTCGTCCAATCGCCGCAACGTGCGCTCGACGAATCCGAACGACGGTTCGATGCCGGTGTGACGTTCCATCACTTCCCACGCGCCCGCGTACGCCTCCCACTCGCGACGGCAATCGGCGCAGGTGGCGACATGTTCGTCGAACGCCGCCTGTTGCGGGTCGCTCAATCGTCCGTCGAGCCGTTCATCGAATTGGCCTTTGATGGTTTGGCAACTCATCTCGATTCCCTCTGCATTCGTTCAAACACCGCAGCCGATGGATCGTTTCGCGTCAGTAGTAGCCACGCAATTTCTCCTTCAGCGTCAGGCGGGCCCGATGCAACAGCGACTTGGTGGCCGACACCGAACAACCCAGCACCTGCGCGATCTCCTCGTAGGAAAGCCCTTCGTAGCGGCAGAGGATCACAGCCGTCCGTTGCGCCTCGGGCAACTGTTGGACCGTTTCCATGATTTTTTCCTGCAATTCGCGTTCGGCCACTTCCTGCGCGGGGTTGGGCGTGGTGGTATCCGGCGCTTGCCAGCCGCTTCCGTCCGCCGCCTCGCGCGGGCTTTGCAGCGCATCCAACGACACGGCGGCGTGCCGGGCCCGTCGACGATGTTCGTTGAGAATCGTGTTGCGCGTGATCGTAAACAGCCACGTCGTAAATTTCGCGGTGGGCTGGTAGCGTTTGGCCGAGCGATACACCTGCAGGAACACGCGCTGGGCGAGGTCTTCCGCCTCCCACGCATCGCCGATGGCGCGCTGGATCGTGTTGATCACCGCGCGCTGATGGCGTTCGATCAATTCGCGGAACGCATCCGTGTCGCCGTCACGCACGCGCGCCATGAGCGCGACATCGGATTCGCTCGAGGTCATAGGGGACAATGCTAGCGTAGGGCATTGAACACCGCAACCGTGCAAAGGTTGCGCCAGCATCGTGGTTGATCGGCTTCAGTGATGAAGAGCGCCCCAGCGGCGAACAGTATACCGGAGAGCCAATCCTCCCGCCGCCCGGCAAACTTATGGAAGTCCCGGAGCCCGGGGCAGCGGATGGTGGCTGCCGCGAATTCTTGACTTGCCGGCCGTTCGGTCTATGGTTCACCTGCCTAACGGTTGCAGTTGACAACTAATATGGTCGCCACGGTTGACAGGTGCGCTCGCGACGTCATGGACACGGTCCCGTTGATCCTGCGGTTCATTCGTTCCCAAATGCGCCGGCACCGGATTGCGGGTCTGTCGGTCACGCAGTTCCGGGTGTTGCTGTTCATCAGCCGCTGTCGTGGCTCTTCCCTGTCCGCCGTGGCCGATCACGTGGGATTGTCGCTGCCCTCGGTGTCGCGGATGGCGGACAATTTGGCAACTCGCGGCCTGCTCGTGCGGCGGCCGCGACCTGACGACCGCCGCGGGATTTCGCTCAGGGTCACACCGCGTGGAGAGAGAGCGGTGCGCGCGGCACTCAATGCCACGCAAGCGGATTTGGCGGAGAAACTCGGCAGGCTGAACGGCCAGCAACGGACGGTGGTCGTCCGCTCCATGCAGGCGTTGCGGCCGGTGTTTGCGAGCCCTCTCTCGCCAAAGCGGAGATCGGCAGGGTGACACGATGACGAAGAGCAACCAACTTCAGAACAACCGGCAGTCGGACCAGTACACCATTGCCCGGGATGATTCTCCCGCTGGCCAACCGAAGAATGCGGTGCCGATGTCCAGCCGGCGGAAACGGATGCTGGTCGGCGCCTTGGCTCTGGTGTTCGTCCTCGGCATCCTGTGGGTCATCTACAGAAACCACGCGGCTTCCAGTAAACGGGCGGCATTGGCCCACGCCGGACCGCCTCCCGTGCCGGTAGTGTCCGGCCGGGTCGTCCGAAAAGACGTCCCGATCTACCTCGATGGACTGGGCACGGTCCAGGCGCTCAACACCGTGACCGTCCATGTCCAGGTCGACGGCCAACTCCAGAAGATCGCGTTTGTCGAGGGACAGGACGTACACGTGGGAGATCTGCTGGCGCAGATCGATCCTCAGCCATTTCAGGCGCAGTTGGCGCAGGCCGAAGCCAGGAAAGCGCAAGATGAAGCCCAACTTGCTGAGGCCCGGCTCGATGAGCGACGAGACAGCGAGGAGTTGGCGGCCAAGATCATCGCGCAGCAGGTGTATGACCAGCAGAAGGCCCTAGCCAATCAGCTTGCCGCAACGGTGAAAGCCGATCAAGCGGCGATCGACATCGCCAAGGTGCAGCTTGCCTATACCACGATTGTCTCGCCCATCGATGGTCGGACTGGTATTCGATTCGTCGACCAGGGAAACATCGTACACGTCACCGACCCGAACGGTCTCGTGGTGATCACCCAACTGCGTCCGGTCTCGGTCGTGTTCACCCTGCCCGAGCAGACGCTGGGTGAGATCCAGGAACAACACGCCTCGGGTGCCATCGCCGTCTTGGCCGTCGGTCGTGACAACAGCACCGTGTTGGACGAAGGCCAATTGGCGGTGATCGACAACCAAATCGACACCACGACGGGCACAATCCGGCTCAAAGCGACTTTTCCCAACGCGGATCTGCGGCTGTGGCCGGGCCAGTTTGTGAATGCGCGGCTGTTGCTGACGACACGCAAAGGCGGACTCGTCGTTCCCGCCTCCGTGGTTCAGCGGGGACCGGAAGGACCGTACGCGTTTGTGATCGGGCCCAACCTGACCGCCGAAGTCCGCCCCGTGAAAGTGGCGCAGATCGCGCAGGGCCAGGCGTTGATCGACGAAGGCCTGCGCGCCGGAGAATCGGTCGTCGTCGATGGCCAATACCGGTTGCAGGACGGCTCGCGGGTGAAAATCAACTCCTCGGGCAAAGCCGGCGATTCCGAACCATAGCGGCGAAGCGGCGTGAACATTTCCGCGCTATTCATCCAACGGCCGGTGGCCACGTCGCTGTTGATGACCGGCGTGCTGCTGATGGGATTGCTGGGGTACATGTTGCTGCCGATCTCGGCTCTGCCTTCCGTTGACTTTCCTACGATCGAGGTGGTGGCCCAGTATCCCGGGGCGAGTCCGGACGTGATGGCTTCCTCGGTCACAACACCGTTGGAGCGGCAATTCGGTCAAATCAGCGGCTTGGCGCAGATGACCTCCCAAAGTTCGTTTGGCACATCGACCATCATCCTCCAGTTTAATCTGGACCGGGACATCGATGCTGCTGCACAAGATGTCCAGGCCGCCATCAACGCCGCCGGCGGGGTTCTGCCGGCCAACATGCCGAATCCACCGACCTACAACAAGGTGAACCCCGCTGATACGCCCATTCTCACTTTGCAGATCACCTCAGGCACTCTGCCGCTGGAAAAGGTCAACGACTTGGCTGATACCGTCCTGGCACAAAAGCTCAGCGAAGTGAGCGGGGTTGGACTCGTCACCATCGAAGGCAACCAGAAACCCGCTGTCCGCGTCCGCATCAATCCGGCGGTGATCGCCGGGCTGGGGCTGAGCCTTGAAGACGTGCGCACCGCGCTAATGCAGAACAATATCAACGCGCCCAAGGGCAGCTTCGACGGCGCGCGCCAAGCCTATGCGATCGGCGCCAACGACCAGATTCTGTCCGCGGCGGAGTATAAACCCATGATCGTGGCCTATCGCAGCGGTCGGGCCATTCGTCTCGGCGACATCGGCGACGTGGTCGACAATGTGGAAAACGTGCGGCTGGCCGGCTGGGTGGGCAACCAGCCATCGGTCATCCTGGACATCCAGCGACAACCTGGGGCCAACATCATTGAAACCGCGGACCGCGTCAAGGCGCTGTTGCCAAGGCTGCGCGCATCGATTCCGCCAGCGGTGAAGGTGTCGATCCTGTCGGACCGCACGGAAACGATTCGGGCATCGGTCCACGACGTGCAATTCACGCTGATCCTCACCGTGTTTCTGGTTGTCATGGTGATGTTCATTTTCCTCCGAAAATTCTGGGCCACGGTCATCCCGAGTGTCGCGCTGCCGCTGGCCGTGATCGGCACGTTCGGGGTCATGAAGCTGGTCGGGTTCAGCCTCGACAATCTTTCGCTGATGGCCCTGACGATCTCTACCGGGTTCGTTGTCGATGATGCCATCGTGATGATCGAGAACATCGTCCGTTTCATCGAAGCCGGGGATCCCCCGTTGGAGGCGGCCCTCAAGGGCGCGAAGCAAATCGGCTTCACGGTCATCTCGTTGAGCGTGTCGCTGATCGCCGTGTTCATTCCGCTGCTGTTCATGACCGGCATCGTCGGGCGACTGTTCCGCGAATTTGCCATCACGTTGAGCGTGGCGGTGGCCTGGTCGGCCATGGTCTCGCTCACGCTGACGCCGATGATGTGCGGCCGGTTGCTGAAGCCGGAGAAGGAAGAGCATCACGGCCGGCTCTTTCATTGGAGCGAGCGGATGTTCAAAGGCTTGCTGGACGGGTACGACCGCGGCCTTCGCTGGGTGCTGCGACACCAGGCGCTGACGTTGGGCGTTGCCATCGCGACCTTAATTGCCACGATCGGGCTGTACATCATCGTGCCCAAAGGGTTGCTGCCGCAGCAGGACACCGGCATGATCATCGGCGTGACCGACGCCGCGCAACCCATCTCGTTCAAAGCGATGGTCGAGCGCCAGCGGACCCTCGCCGAGGTCGTGCAGAAGGATCCCGACGTGGTCAGTGTCGCCTCGTTTGTCGGTGCCGGCACGGTCAATGCCACGATGAACACCGGCCGGCTCTACATCAACCTCAAACCGCGAGACCAACGCCGGGCCAGTGCCACGGCGGTCATTGACCGGTTGCGTGCGGCGACTGAGAACGTCGAGGGAATTTCCCTGTACATGCAGGCGGTGCAGGATGTCCAGATCGACAGCCGCATTAGCCGCACCCAGTATCAATACACGCTGGAGGATACCGACGCGGCCGAGTTGTCGCGCTGGGCGGACAAATTGCTCGCCAAGCTTCGCACGTTGCCGGAGTTGACTGATGTGGCCACCGATGAGCAGAACGGCGGCCTGGAACTGGCAATTGACGTCGATCGCGACACCGCCTCGCGCCTGAATGTTCTGCCACAGGCCATCGACGACACGCTCTACGATGCGTTCGGGCAGCGCCAGGTATCGATCATGTTCACCCAGCTCAACCAGTACCGGGTCATTCTCGAAGCCGAACCGCGGTTTCAGATGGCGCCCGCGTCGCTGGACAAGATTTATGTCAAGTCCACCACCGGCCAGATGGTGCCGCTCAGCGCGTTCGCCCGGCTGTCGACGCGGACCGCTCCACTGGCAATCGTGCATCAAGGCCAATTTCCGGCGGTGACGTTGTCCTTCAACTTGCAGCCGGGCAGTTCGCTCGGCGCGGCGGTGGACGCCATCCAACGGGCCGGGGCCGAAATCGGCCTGCCCGAAACGGTGATGACAACCTTCTCTGGCAGTGCCGCCGAGTTCCGCTCATCGCTCAAGAGCGAACCGTTCCTGATTCTGGCGGCAATCGTCGTGATCTACATCATCCTCGGTGTATTGTACGAGAGCTACATTCATCCGATCACGATTCTTTCCAGCCTGCCCTCGGCGGGCGTCGGCGCGTTGTTGGCGCTGTTGGTCTGCCGGATCGACTTTTCGATGATCGCGCTGATCGGGATCATCCTGTTGATCGGGATCGTGCAGAAGAACGCGATCATGATGATCGATTTCGCGTTGGATGCGGAGCGCACGGAAGGATTGCCGCCGGAGAGATCGATCTATCAAGCCTGCCTGCTGCGCTTTCGCCCCATCATGATGACGACGATGGCCGCGTTGCTCGGGGCGGTGCCGCTGGCGCTGGGAACCGGCACCGGCTCGGAGTTGCGCCGCCCGATGGGCATCTCGATCGTCGGCGGCTTGCTGTTGTCGCAGACCCTCACGCTGTACACGACGCCCGTCATCTATCTTTACTTGGATCGCTGCGGAAAATGGATCCGCCAGCGGCGCGCTTCCGCAGGCTTACCCGCGAGCGAATTGACTGTCGATACCGATCCCTCGGTGTCATGAATGTTTCCGAGCCATTCATTCGCCGCGCGGCGGGGACATCCTTGTTGGCGGCAGGCTTATTTCTGCTGGGCATCGTGGCGTATCGGTTCCTGCCGGTCGCGGCGATCCCGCGGGTCGATTTTCCCATGATCTCCGTTTCGGCGTCGTTGCCGGGCGCGGACCCGGAGACGGTGGCCAGTTCACTCGCCGCTCCGCTGGAACGGCGGTTGGCCCAGATTTCCGGCGTCACCGAGCTCACCTCCGTCAGCACCCTTGGCGGCACGAGTATTACGATCCAGTTCGACCTGAACCGTAATATCGACGGCGCAGCACGCGACGTGCAGGCGGCGATCAACGCCGCCGCCAGCGAGTTGCCCATCAACCTCCCGAACCCACCGACCTACCGGAAAGTGAACCCGGCGGACGCGCCGATCATGGTGCTGGCGATGACTTCCGACACCTTGCCGTCCTCACAAGTGTACGAGTATGCCGACACCATCGTCGGCCAGAAGCTCAGCCAGGTGGAGGGCGTCAGTCAGGTGCTCATTCCCAGCGCGGAAAAATCGGCCGTGCGCGTTCAGGTCAACCCGGCAGCGCTGGCCTCAACCGGATTGAGTTTGGAGGATGTCCGCTCGTTTCTCGGGCAGATCGCCGTGGATCAGCCCAAGGGGAGCCTGGACGGTCAACAGACCTCCTACACGCTGGTAAGTAACGACCAATTGCAGGAAGCCCGGGAGTTTCGGCCGCTGATTCTTGTCCAACGACACAACGTTCCGATCAAGCTCACCGCCCTGGGCAAGGTCGTCCAGGGCGGTGAGAATGCCCGGCTGGCGGGTTGGGCAGGCACGAAGAGAGCCGTGCTGCTCATTGTGTTCAAGCAGGCCGGGGCCAACGTCATCGAGACGGTGGACCGCATCAAGGCGCAAATGCCCCAGCTCGAGAAATGGATTCCGCCGTCGGTGAAACTCTCAGTGTTGAATGACCGGACGGTGACGATTCGCTCCTCGGTGTCCGACGTGGAAGTGTCCCTCTTGGTCAGCATCAGTCTCGTGGTGATGGTGATCTTTTTGTTTCTGCGGCGGCTGTGGCCGACGTTCATCGCCTGCGTGACCGTGCCGTTGGCGTTGGCCGGCACATTCGCCATCATGTACCTGCTGCATTACAGCGTGGACAACCTGTCGTTGATGGCGATCACCATCTCTGTTGGGTTTGTGGTCGATGACGCCATCGTCGTCATCGAGAACGTGTACCGATACATCGAGCAGGGCCAACATACGATGGAAGCTGCGCTGAACGGGGCCAAGCAGATCGGGTTCACGGTGATCTCAATCAGTACGTCGCTGGTCGCGGTCTTCATTCCCCTGCTCTTCATGGGCGGGCTGATCGGTCGGTTGCTCCACGAATTCGCGGTGACCCTCAGCCTCGCGATTCTGGTGTCCGGCATCGTCTCCCTGACGGTGACGCCGATGATGTGTTCGCGATTTCTGAAGCCCGAGTCGGCTTACAAAACCGAGGGGCCATTTTATCGGGCGTGTGAAAAGGCGTTTAACTGGATGCTCGCGGGTTACGAGCACGGCCTCAAGTGGGTGTTGCGCCACCAAGGGTTCATGCTGTTGGTCGCCCTGGCAACTCTCGTCGCCACCATCGGGCTGTACCTGGTCGTGCCCAAGGGCTTTTTCCCGCAACAGGACACCGGCGTGATGTTCGGCACCACCGAAGCGGCACAGGATATTTCCTTCACCGCCATGGCGCGGCTCCAGCAGCAGGTCGCCCGAATTGTTCTGGCCGATCCGGCCATTGACACGGTGGGCTCGTTCATCGGCGGCGGTGGCGGCTCGACCCTCAATAAGGGGCGCATGTTCATCACCCTCAAACCTCGCTCGGCCAGAAAGGTCGGCGTGGACGAAGTCACCCGGCGGCTCCACCGCAAACTGGCCGACGTGGCAGGCATTACGTTGTACCTGCAACCGGTTCAGGACATCCGAGTCGGTGGACGGCTGAGCGCAGCGCTGTACCAGTACTCGTTGCAGTCGGCCGACCTGGACGCGCTCAATCATTGGTCCTCCCTGCTGGTGAACAGACTCCGCACAATCCGGCAGCTGACGGATGTCAACAGCGATCAGCAAATGCGCGGCTTGCAGAGCAACGTCGTCATCGATCGCGATTCCGCGGCCCGTCTCGGCGTTTCGCCAGAGGCCATTGACAACACGCTGTACGACGCCTTTGGCCAGCGGCAGGTGGCGACCATCTACGAGAAATACAACCAGCACCACATCGTCATGGAAGTCGATCCACAGTATCAACTGGATCCGTCCTCGCTGAATAAAATCTACGTGGCCTCCAACACGGGGCACCAGGTTCCGCTCTCGAGCGTGGCGAAGTTTACGACGAGCAACACTGCTTTGTCCGTCAATCACCAGGGCCAGTTCCCCGCCGTCACCCTCTCGTTCAATCTGGCTCCCGGAGTCTCACTGGGTCAGGCGACGGAACTGATCCAGAACGCCGCGCAAGAGATGAGAATGCCGTCGAGCGTGCAGGGCAGCTTCCAGGGCACGGCCCGGGTGTTTCAATCTTCACTGGCCACCACTCCCTTGCTGTTGATTGCGGCGCTCATTGCGGTGTACGTGGTTTTGGGAATGCTCTACGAGAGCCTGATCCATCCGATCACGATTCTCTCGACACTTCCCTCGGCGGGCGTCGGCGCCTTGCTGGCAATGATGTTTTTCGGGTTCGATCTTTCGCTGGTATCGTTTATCGGCATCATTCTGTTGATGGGCATCGTCAAGAAAAACGCCATCATGATGATCGACTTCGCGTTGGAGGCCGAGCGGCACGAAAAGTTAAGCCCCGAGAACGCGATCTATAAAGCCTGCGTCATCCGTTTCCGCCCGATCATGATGACGACGATGGCGGCACTGCTGGGCGCTGTCCCGTTGGCCATCGGACTCGGAACCGGCTCCGAGCTGCGCCAGCCACTGGGGATTGCCGTCGTGGGCGGCCTGCTTTTCTCCCAGGTGCTGACGCTGTATACCACGCCGGTGATCTACCTCGCCTTTGAACATCAACGGCAGAAATTCCGTCTCCGACGCCTGCAGGCTGTGGGCGAACCCGTCCCGGCATGACGCGGGTTGTCGAACGGCGCGAGCCTGGACTTGTCCCCGCCTCGTCGCACGTGGTAGATGCCTGTGCATCATGAGCGGTTCTCATTCCTGGAATTTATCCGCCCGTACGTTGTCGAGGAACTTCAACGGGCGATGGCTCGCCTGTCTCTGCGTGCTGCTCGGCGTTTCGGTCTCCGCAGCCGCGGTGGCGGACGATCAATTTCAAATGCCGCAGGTCAAGGAGCCGGCGATTCCCGCACGGGTTGTGAATCTGGCCGACGTCGGCGGAAGACCAGACGGGAAAACACTCAACACGGAAATCATCGCCCGGGCCGTTTCCTCGCTGGCCGAGAAGGGCGGCGGGAAACTCGTGGTTCCGGCAGGGATCTGGCGCACGGGCCCGATCCGCCTCCAAAGCAACCTCGAACTGCATTTGGAGGAGGGCGCATTGGTTCAATTCACGTCCGACTTCAAGCAGTATCCCGAAGTGACGTTCGACGTGAGGGGCGAGAAGGAAACGCGGTTGATGTCCCCGCTCTATGGCGAAAACCTGCAGAACGTCGCCATCACCGGGCGCGGCGTGTTCGACGGCGCGGGCGACGCGTGGCGGCCTGTAAAAAAAATCAAGATGACCGCGAGACAGTGGAAACAACTGCTGGCCTCGGGCGGCGTCCTGGAGGATAACGGCAACATCTGGTGGCCTTCGGAGGAAGCCCGGAAAGACCGGCGACCGGTTCTGTTGAAGCTGGTGAATTGCCGCCAGATCCTGCTGCAGGGCGTGACGTTCCAAAACTCGCCGATGTGGAATCTGAATCCAACCCTGTGCGCGGACGTCACGATTCGCGACGTGACCGTGCGCAACCCGTGGTATTCGCAGAACGGCGACGGCCTCGACCTCGAACATTGCCGCAAGGTCGTCGTGCGCAACTCGCGATTCGACGTGGGCGACGACGCCATCTGCCTCAAGTCGGGTGCCAACGAGAAAGGCCACCGCATCGGCGTGCCAACCGAAAACGTGCTGGTCGAGGATTGCATCGTCTATCACGGCCACGGCGGGTTCACCATCGGCAGCGAAATGTCGGGCGGCGTGCGCAACATCCGCGTCAACAATTGCCTGTTCATGGGCACCGACGTCGGGTTGCGGTTCAAAAGCCAGCGGGGCCGCGGCGGAATCGTCGAGAAGATCTACATTTCCAACGTGCGGATGACGGACATCGCAACCGACGCAATCGGCTTCAACATGTATTACAGCGGCCAAGCCCCGCTCGACGAAAACGGCGACCTGACGACGGGCGAATCAAAGGCGGTGCCGGTGAGTGAAGAGACGCCGCAATTTCGCGACATTTATTTCGACGACATCGTTTGCCGTGGCGCGCGCTCGGCTGTCGTGCTTGAAGGTCTTCCCGAAATGCCGATCCGCGGCGTCCATTTGCACAACGTCTCGATTACTGCTGAACGCGGCCTGGCCTGCATGGATGCGGAAAACATAACGTGCGAGAACGTGGAGATCCTAAACAGCAAAGGTCCGGTGGTGAATCTGTTCGACACGAAGAACGCCGTGCTGGATCACCTGATTTTTCCGAAAGGCGCGGAGGCGGTCATCAAAGCCCAGGGCGACAAGAACGGTGGCATCGTCATCCAGAACACCGACCTCAAATCCGCCGCGAAAGATTTCATCCTGACCGGTGGGGCCACCACAAACGCGTTTCAGATCAAATAATGTGGGAGGGGCCTCCGTGCCCCGACCGGATGTGCTTCGTGGCTGTCATCCTGCTTGTCCGCCGTAGCTTGAGCGAAGGCGGAAGCGAAGCGAAGGATCTCTGTCGTTGAAGCCGAGAGCGCAGAGTACTCACCACGAAGAGCACGAAGAGCACGGAGCTGTTGATTGCTGATAGACTTCTCCCTTCATCCCCTTGCGCTCGGCTTCCCGTACTTCTTACCTGGCTTCTCACGCACCACGGTCGTTTCGGCGCCGAGAAACCAGCCGCGGCGACGATTCAACATCTGGTGATATCTCTTGCGCCCCACGCGTCGCGCCTCCTGCTGGAGTCCGGAACGAATACGGCGCACTTCGGTGACAGCTTTGGGTTCTTTCCCGGTCTTCATAACCCCATGACTACTTGTGGTGTTTCCACGCGGATCGCCGGATACGGTTCAAAGTTTCCCCAAGCAAGCTCCAGGTATTCCCTCAAGAAGATTGTCATTTGAGAGCATGACCTTTCAGGTAATATATCATTTTGAAAACTGAACGCTTCACAATACGATTCCTGTATGGCATGTTTCACCCGTGCCTACCCGCGTAAGGAAGGAAAAGACAAAGGTGGGCGCCCTGGAAGGAACCGCTATGATTGCGCTTCGTATCTTTGCGCAAGCGACCGGGCACCGGATCGGGCCCAATGACCTTGGAGCCGTCGCACTTGGGAAGCCGGGAGCAAGTAAGAGCGGAACAACGAGAACAGCTAAACTCTCTGGGTGAAGAGCGCAGAAAGATTCTAGGAAACGCCGCTCAAGCACGATGACCAAGGAAATAGCATGACAGCAGAAATAGCCGTTCTCAATAAGTCTGCCGTGGCTCTCGCGGCTGATAGTGCGGTGACCATTCAACACGAGATGGGCTACAAGGTTTACAATACGATGAACAAGTTGTTCGCACTGCATAAGCCGCGGCCGGTGGGCGTTATGATCTATGGCGGTGCAGAATTGATGGGGATTCCTTGGGAAACCATAATCAGGGTCTACCAAGCACGCTACTCCCAGGTAAAATTTAACCGTCTCGCTGCTTATGGGAAGCACTTTATTTCGTTTTTGGACCGCCGCAATCCGCTTTTCCCGCTTCGCAGTCAGCGTGAACACTTCGAGTCTATAGTCGAGGCACATTTTACAGTAATTAGGCAACAGCTAGAGGATGTAGTCAAGGAGGAGATCGACAAGAAGGGTCAGGTTGATAATTCTCGCATCACGGTTCTCGCCGACGAAATGGTTGCCTCTCATCTCCAAAAATGGCGGCAGTTCAAACGCATAAAAACGTTTCCCAGAAATCATCGGCGAAAAGTCCTGAAGAGACATGGGAGAGCCGTCTCCAAGACGCTGAAAAAGGTGTTTCAGAAAGTGCCGCTCTCCGGCAGGGCCAGACGGGGTCTAAGAAGTGTAGCGATTGATTTTTTCTGCAAGAACAGATTCTCCAGTAATTCTTCCGGGGTGGTGATTGCGGGATTTGGAGAAAAGGATGTGTTCCCTGCGTTGGTGTCTTTTGAAGTGGAGTTGGTTGTCAATGACCGACTCAAGTATCAAGAGGGCAGGAAACACCAAGTAGCCCTCGATGACCCGGCGTGTGTTATTCCGTTCGCGCAAGAAGATGTGGTTGTCACGCTGGTTGAAGGAGCCGACCCTTCATATCAAGAACTCGTCCGATCTTCATTTTCAGAAATACTCAGGCGCTATGCCGAGGGCATGGTCAAGGGCTTAAAACTGGCGGACAAGAAACGCGAGCAAAGACTATTGGATGCCCTACTGAAATTCGGGATAAAGTTGGAAGAGGGGTTTACGGGGGAACTCAGGGTCTATAAAATTGAGAATCACATAAGACATTTGTTGGATGTTGTCCGCATGCTTCCAAAAGACGAACTTGCGGCAATGGCTGAATCGTTAGTAAATCTAACATCCTTGAAGCGGAAGATGTCCTTGGCGACAGAAACCGTTGGCGGCCCAATCGATGTAGCGGTCATTTCTAAGGGCGAGGGCATGATCTGGATCAAGCGAAAACATTATTTCACGAAGGACTTGAATCCGCAGTTCTTTCAGCGGTATCATAAGGAAAGCCAAACTGAGGTGTGAAGGTGAAAAGAGAACAGAAATCACATAAACCGTTGCGCTCGGTTGAGGAGTATCGAAGGCGGTTCTTCCCTCAGTCATCCCAAAAGAAGAAGGCCGAAATCGACCCAAAGCAGTTGGGCCTTATTCTCGCCGATGAAGTGTTTGAGAAAGCCAAACCCGTTCTCAAGGGAACCGTCTTGGCCCAAGCATAGCGGTCTGCAATTCGCCCGTAGCGCATCGGGGAAGGTCGGCAGAGTCAACCCTCCACTCGACACGCTGAGCCGACGACAAGCTGGGACAGGGTGGCGGTCGGTATCGACGGAGATCAGCCCGTCACCACTTCACCTTGACGCTGCGTTTCTGGCCGAGGCGGTCGATGTAGGAAACTTCACCGTGGCGTTGGCCGTATTCGTGGAGTTCCTTGGTGATTTTCACGTCGAAGCAACAATACTCGGCAATCTCCACGATCTTGCCTTCCTTCCACCATTTCAGCGCCATCATGCCGTCGGCAATCTTCGGCGCGTGGAGCGTCGCCTTGGCCAGCGCATCGAGTGACAGCCGGTGGCCGAGCTTCTGTTCGAGATCGGCCATCAGGTCGAGCGTCGGCACGGCGCGCAAATCGAGCGGCGAATAACCCGCCAGCACCTCGTAATCAAAATTCAGGATGTTGAATCCCACGACCCGGTCGGCCCGCATCAGTTCCTTGATGAGATCGTTGACCCGCGTCTCGTGGAAAATCCGGTACTGATTGTCGCCCGTGCTGAAGGTCACGCCGACCGACATCTTCATGTCGCGTTTGCGGTTCCAGCCGCCCACTTCGGCCGCGCTCTTCTGCGTTTCCAGGTCGAAATAAACGAGGTTTGACATCAAAAATCCGAAATCCGAATCTCGAAATTCGAAACAAATCCGAATGGCGGCAAATCCAAATTCCTGTCTTCGGAATTCGAGTTTCCTTCGGGCTTCGGGTTTCGGACTTCGGATTTCCTCTTCATTGTGCCACCCGAGGCAGGGTCAGGGTCCGCATCGTGTGCAGGCCGGGTTTCGCTTCGAGCAGCCGCGGAATCATATTCACCAGGATGGCCGGCGTGGCAATGTCGCCCGGCGTGCCGCCGTGCAGCACCAGATGGAGCGGCGGGTCGCCGTCGATCTCGACCTCGTCGCGCGGCACGGGTGCGCCGACATACATCTGCAATTCCAGCCGCAACACTTCGTGTTTGTCGTGCCCGCCCCGCTCCGAGCGGGACCAGCCCCGCGCGATTTGCCGCACACCGGCCACGGCGTCGCGTTTGACGGTCAGGTACTCCGTCCGCACGTCCTTCACCGAGAGCACCGGCGCGATTTCTTCTTCGACCCGCTCCAAATCCCACCCGAGCGCGTCGGCAATAAACACCAGCGATTCCGTGAGACCGACGTGGCGGATTTTCTTTTGTTGCGCGAGCCGGTGGAATTCATCCTCGGTCAAACCCGCTCCAACTTTGCGCTGCAACGCCTCCCGCCGGGTGCCGGCGTCCACGATGCGCACTACCCGCACCGCATCCACGCGCCGACACACGGCCGTCGCCACGACCGCCAGCGTATCCATCACAAAACCGGGATTAACCCCGGTGCCGACCGCGGCCACTCCGTGCCGGGCGCACACCTGGTTCAATTTCTCCGCCAGTGCCCGATGGCGATAATAAGGGAACAAGGCTTCTTCGCACGACGTGACGCAATGCATGCCCGCACGCGCGATCTCGCCGATTTGCGCGGCGCATTCCGCAAAGTCCGACGTCGTGCAATGAACGACGGCGTCCGCCGCCGGGAGCTCTTGGCCGACGGCGATGCCGAGCTTGTGTTTCAAACCAAGCACCTCTCCGAGGTCGCGCCCGGCCAAATTGGGGTCGCGGTCTACCGCGCCGACCAATTCCAATCCCGATCGATCCAGAACCAGCCGTGCGGCCGCGCATCCGATCGCTCCCAGTCCATATTGAATGACTCGAATGGGTTTGTTCATGATGGCGCGTCGCATCGGCTCTTGTATCGCCAATGGGGCGGTGCTTCAACGAAAAAGCCGGGCGGCGACTGTAGCCGAAACTCGGCAGTTGCCGCGAGCAGCCCCGACAAGATCGGGGTGAACCTCGCGGCTACAATCCGGCAGCAGCGTCAAGACGGATCATTTCAGTGCCCGACTTCGCGCATGCTGCAGGGGCCATGGTGATCGTCGTGCACCGTGCCACGGGACGCGGGGTCAAGCGTCGGCACGTGGTCCACGAGAAACCGGTAGAGATAGCGGCCCCGGGCCAATTCCAACGTGACGTGCCAGGTGCCATCGATGCCTTTCTGCAGGGTGTGTGTTGACGGCGAACCCCCCTTGATCGGACGGATGACCAACAAGACCTCATGCGCCTTCGGTGCGTTGAGGCGGAATACGGTGGGTTTGGTGAACGCTTGATGGCGTGGCGGCACGGCGGGAACCTCTCAGGAATAAAACGCCGCCACGGCGCGCTCCAGCACGCCCCATCCGCAGTCAATGATCCGAATCGGCCTGCTCATGTCGACCCTCGATAAGCCACTTGTATCGCCCCCTTGTGTTCGCATCAACGAAAAATCGGGCGCCCACCACTGCTCACCTCTTTTGCAGCCGCCAGACGGCCAGGGCACCCGCAGCAAACAACGCCGTGCTGTAGGCGAACGCCGCCAGCGTTCCCCACACGGCCCACAATGCGCCCACCACGATGCTGGAGAGAAAATCGCCGACCCCGTTGACCGTCGCCAGCATGCCGAAGCCCATGCCGTGATGCGCTTGGTCCACCAATTCAGCGGCGAGCGAATCCTCCAGCGCTTCCTCGGTCGCCACGTAAATGCCGGCGAGCACGAACACGCCGGCCAGAACCGCCAGGGTCAACGTCGCGAACATCAACACGAGTCCCATCACCGCAGCCAGCGCGTAGCCGCCGGCCAACAGCGCACGTTTGTTGAAGTGATCGGCGAGCCAGCCGGCCACGAAGGCAAATCCTGCGTACAGCACGTTGTGCAGGACATACAACGATATGGCGACGCTCGCCGCCTTCGCGGCACCGAATTGCGGCGTGAGTTTTTGCGTCGCCAGCAGAATCAACATCGTGTGGGCAAAATCACCGGCGCCAAACAGCCCCACTGCCAGCAGAAACTTCTGAAACGGTTTTGGCAACGCCGTCAGGCCCGCGCGAAAGGAAATGTATTTCACATGAACCCGTTCCCGTTCCTCGACCAGAAACCCGATCGCGGCCGCCGCCAGCAGTCCCGGTATCAACGTCAGCAGCAACACCCGGGAGAAATTGCCGGCGAACACCGCCAGCAGGATCGTGGCGGTCACCGGACCGACAATCGCCCCGCACGTGTCCATCATCCGTTCGAAACCGAACGCGCGTCCGTACGTCTCCGGCGTGACCGCCGCCGCCAGCAACGCCTTGCGCACGGGCGTGCGCACGCCGCGCCCGAGCCACGCGCTGGCCCGGCACAGCAACACGTGCCACGCCTGCGTCGCCAGCCCGATGCACGCCGTGCCGGCGGTCGTGACGATGTAACCAGCGACCGCAATCGGTTTCCGCCGCCGCAGTTGGTCGGTGAAATAACCCGATCCCATCTTGGCGAAGCTCGACAGCCCATCGGATACGCCTTCGATGATGCCGAGCCAGGCCGCCGCCGCGCCCATCGTGGCCAGGAAGGCCGGCATCACCGCCGTCGCAATCTCGTGGGACCAATCGCTCAACAACGACGCCAACCCGATGCCCAGCACGGTACGATTGATCCAGCGGCTCATGGCCGGTGGCCCTCGGCTTTCTTCTGCCAGATCTGCCAGCGTTCGCGGCCGGCGAACAACGGGAGCGAGTCTGTCACTGCCTCGTCCAGAATGCGGGTGAAATTGGCCCCGAACAACGCCTGGGCCTCGGATTCGGTCAGCGGATACGGTGGCGGCTCGTCCTCGTGCCCGTAAAGGAAGAACCCCACCAACCTTCCGCCGCTCACCAACAACTCCGCCACGCGCTGCACGTACTGCGGCCAAACCTCCGGCGGCAGTGAGCAAAGGAAGGTTCGTTCATAAACCACGTCAAACTTCTGCCCGCTAAAGTCGTGAGTGAAGAAATCGGCGAGCACAATCCTTTCAGCAAGCGTGCCCAGGACGCGACGGGCACGCTCATTCGCAGCCGGTGAATAGTCAACAGCCCAGACGTCCCAACCCCGTGCGTGGAACTCCCGCACCTCGTAGCCCGAACCAGATGCCGGAATCAGTGCGCGTCCCGGCGAGGCCGTCGCCAGCCACCTGATCAACGCAATCGGTACGCCACCAAAATCCCACGGCGTCTTGCCGATGCGGTAGCGGCTGTCCCAGAATTTCATGTCGGTGCTTTTCATCTCATCAATGCGACAACCAGGCCGATGATTGCGCCACCCAACACCAGCCACGCCGAATTCACGCGGCAACGCAATAACAGGAAAGCGGGTCCCGCCGCCAACCCGACAGCGACCGGATCTACCAACGCCGCAGCTCCCAACCGCCAGGTGACCACGCTTATGCTGCCAATCTTCTTAGAGTGCGTGCTGTTCATAATCATGGGCCACACGTGAACTGGTACGCAACGTACAATTGGAATTGGGTCGGGCCGTGAATGGACCGGCCCGCGGAAAACAGCAGGTGGTGGTCGTCGCTGAAATCAACGACCGTGCCGAGGTTGAACGCAGTGTCGGTCCGTCCGCCAGCTTCCGCGACGGTGCTGTGGGACAGCTCGCCGCCAATCAGGACGTTCTTGCGGATCTGGCGCTGCAACACCATGCCGAAGAATCCCCAGTCGTGGTTGCCCGCGCCCGGATTGATGTGGTAACCGCCGCCGCCGTAGACGGTCCACGCGCGGTCTTCCGTGCCCCAGCTTTTCTGCAGCCAGACCGGCAAAAAAGCTTGCACGTGCCCGCTACCCAAATTGTCGTCGGCGTTGCCGGTGGGAATCTCCAGCAACGGGAAAATGCCCGCCTGCGGAAGACGAGCCGTTTCCTGAAGAAACCGATACTTGGCACCGAGTTCTGTGTCGCCGTAGCCGTAGTGCCGGCTGCCCCGGGTTGGCGAGTCGTAGGCCAGCGGCGCGAGCAGATGAAGCTGCAAGTTGCGGATCACTCCGTAGTTCACCTCGAAGTGCGGGGCGGTCCCCGACCAATCTTCGGCGGTCTTGGCGTCTTGCGATGCGACGTAGAATTCCCAGTGCCGATACTCGACCGGCTCCGGGTCATCCGTGACGAAGGGCGGCCCGCCTAGCAAACGCAATGGGTGAACCAACAGCGCCGCGGCCAACCACAGCAAACCGGTGACGAAATCTCGCCCGTTGATTTCGCCGTTCATTTCTCGTCGGGCGGCAGGAGAAGAGAGGAAGCGTCGCCACCATTGGGGGAATTTCGGTGCCGATGGCAAACGCACAGCCTCGCCAGATCGCCAGGTTTGTTCATGACGCCTGGCGCCCTTTTCGGCCGCCCCGGGCGGCGTCGATCGACCAACGCCCCGGACCGACGATCAGCAGGAAAACCAATCCGAGGAACATGGAGAAATCGGTGCGCGCCTCGTGGATCATACTCAGGAATCCGTAGTGCGACAGCTTCATCACGGTGAACGTCCAGAAACCGTGGCCGAGCAGGACCGGGATCTTCGTCGAGACAATGGCGACCGAAATGTCGATCAGCAAGGGGATCGCCGCCAGCCGCGTCAGCAACCCGATCAGGACGAGTGTACCGCAAACGATTTCCACACCGCCAACAAATGGGCCCATCACCTGGGGCCAGGGGATTCCGATCTTCTCGAATCGACCGCCGGCCAACTCGGCGGGGTAAAGGAATTTCAGGATACCTTCAACGAGGAAGACGCTGCCCACCATCAAGCGGATCAGAACGAACGCCCGACGTCCGCCGCCAGCCTGCCGTTGTTGTGAAGGTTGTGACGTCATGCTCGGGAAACCCCGATTCCGTGTCCGCCTTCCTCTGCACAGTAGGCATGGACGGCTCGGTTTTCAACGCCAATTGCCGGCGCCCCTCCGTCAACCGACAGCGTCATGGCTCGACGGGCGCGGCTTCCGTCGGTTCGCGTTCGAACCAGCGATAGAGCACCGGCAAAACAATGAGCGTCAACAACGTGGAGGAAATCAGCCCGCCGATGACGACAGCGGCCAACGGTTTTTGGATTTCGCTGCCGGGGCCGGTGGCGAAGAGCATGGGGACGAGACCGAGTGCGGCGACGAGCGCAGTGATGAGCACGGGACGCAGGCGCAAGGCCGCGCCTTGCACGACGGCGTGCTCGATGAGTTGGCCACGGCCGCGCAATTCATTGAAGTAGCTGACCATCACGACGCCGTTGAGCACCGCCACGCCGAACAGCGCTATGAACCCGACGCTGGCCGAGACGCTCATGTTGAAGTGGCCGATGACCAGCGCGAGGATGCCGCCCATCAGCGCGAACGGGATGTTGGTGATGATGAGCAAGGCCTGCTTTAGCGAGTTGAAGGAACTAAACAGTAGAAAGAAGATGATACCCACCGTCAACGGGATGACCAGCATGAATCGGCGCATGGCCCGCTGCTGGTTCTCAAACTGGCCGCCCCAGGTGATAAAGTAGCCGGGCGGCAGTTTCACGGCGGCGTCGATCTTCTGCCGGGCTTCCTTCACAAAGCCGCCGATGTCGCGCCCCGTGGCGTTGCATTCGATGACGATGCGACGCTGGGCGGCTTCACGGCTGATTTGGGCGGGACCTTCTTGGAGGGAAACGCTGGCCAGTTGCCCCAGCGGAAGACGCGCGCCGTCCGGTGTTTCGACCAAAAGACGTTTGATCCGCTCGATGTCTTCACGCTGAGATTCGGGGAAACGCACGAGAATGCCGAATGATTTCTGGCCCTCGAACAACCGCGAGGCTTCTTTGCCGCCGATGGCCGTGTCGATGAGGTCATTGATGTCCGCCACGTTGATGCCGTACCGAGCAATGCGGTTGCGGTCGATCCGAATCTGCAGATACGACAAGCCGCTGACTCGTTCGACGTTGATATCGGTCGCGCCGGCGACTTTGCCGAGCACGTTGGCGACATGGTCCGCTTCCCGTTTGAGCACGTCGATGTCATCGCCAAAGATCTTGATGGCAATGGACGCTTTCACACCGCTGATGAGTTCGTCCACGCGGTCCTGAATGGGCTGCGTCACGTTTATGGCGGTGGCGGGCAGTTGGCCCAATGACTCGCGCATTTTCTCCACGAGTTCCTCCTTGGTGTGCGCCGTCGTCCATTGCTCGCGCGGTTTCAGCATCACGATCATGTCCGTGCCATCGACGCCCTGGGGGTCGGACGCGAGTTCGGCGCGACCTGTTTTGGAGACAACGTTCACGACTTCGGGAAACCGTTTGATCAGCTTTTCGGCTTGCGTCTGCAATTCCAGCGATTGCGTCAGCGAGACACTCGGATCCCGGAATGTTTGGATGAGCACCGAGCCTTCGTCGAGCGTCGGCAGGAATTCCGTCCCGATGAACGGCGCGAACGCGAAACTGCCCAGGAGCAGAACAATCGCGCCGCCCACCACGGTCTTCGGATGACGCACCGACCACGTGACCAGCGGCAGATAGGCCCGTTTGAGGAGATGCAACAGCCGCGGCTCGCGTTTCGCCTCCCGTTGCGGCAGGAACCAGGTGCACAGCGTTGGGACAAGCGTCAGCGACAACACCAACGAGCCCAACAACGCAAACGAGATGGTGAATGCCAGCGGCGAGAACATTTTGCCTTCGAGTCCCTGCAACGTGAACAGCGGCAGGAAGACCACAATGATAATGGCAATGCCGAACACGATGGGGCGGTTGACTTCCCGCGCCGCATTCAAGACCACGCGGATTTTGTCGGTGGGATGGCCCCCGTGGTCGGGTGTTTGGTGTTCGGTGAGATGGCGGAAGATATTCTCGACCATCACCACCGCACCGTCCACCATCATTCCGATGCCGATGGCCAGGCCGCCCAGCGACATCAGGTTGGCGGACAGGCCGACCCAGCGCATCATGATGAACGCCGCCAGGGCGGACAGTGGCAACACGAGCGAGACAATGATGGCGCTGCGGAAGTTGCCGAGTAGCAGGACCAGCACCAGGAGCACGAAAACCGCCCCATCGCGCAGCGCATGTGTGACCGTGCCGATGCACTTCTTCACCAACTCCGTGCGGTCATAGAACGGCACCAGCTCGACGCCCGGCGGCAACGCCTTTTGAATCTCGGGCAATTTTGCTTTCACCGCGTCGACAACTTCGCGCCCGCTCGCGCCTTTGAGCATCAACACCACGCCGCTGACGACCTCGCCGTTGCCGTTCATTGTTACCGCGCCCTGGCGCAGTTCCGAACCGATGCGCACCTCAGCAACGTTGCGTACGTACACGGGCGTGCCATGGTTGACCGTCACGACGATGTTGCCGATGTCGTCGGCATTCTTTGCCAGGCCAAGACCGCGCACGACCCACTGTTCGCTCTTGTGCTCGATATAACTGCCGGCGGCGTTGGCGTTGTTCTTGGAGACGGCGTCGAAGACGTCGTGCAACGTCAAATTGTACGACGTGAGCCGGTCGGGGTTGACGATGACCTGATATTGTTTGACCAGCCCGCCGAAGCTCTCGACTTCGGTAACGCCCGGCACGGTGCGCAAAATCGGCCGCACGGTGTAATCCTGAATCGTCCGCAGGTCTATGAGAGAGAATTTTCCCGTCTTATCCTGGAGTGTGTACTGGAAGATTTCACCGAGGCCCGTCGTCATCGGTCCCAGGCTCACCTCGACGCCGACGGGCAATTTATCCTTCGCCCCCTGCAACCGCTCGAACACCAGTTGCCGCGCAAAGTAATCGTCCACGCCATCCTCGAACACGACCGTGACCAGCGAGAAACCAGTCTTGGATACGGAGCGGATGTCATTGACGCGCGGCAAGCCACCCATCTCCACTTCAATGGGGAACGTCACGAGCTTCTCCACTTCGGGCGGCGACATCCTGCTGGCATTGCCGATGATCTGGACCTGGACGTTCGTCACGTCGGGAAACGCATCGATCGGGAGGCGCAACGCGGCCCACAGGCCGAATGCGGCGAGGATGAGAGTCGCCACGACCACCAGCAGCCGTTGCTTCACCGAGAATTCAACGATCCAATCAATCATGGCGAACTGCTATTCCCCGAATTGGCTCTTGAGCAATTCGGACTTCAGAAGAGAGCTTCCCTTGGTTACCACGTGCTCGCCGTCTTTGAGGCCATCGAGGATTTCAGCATTTCCGTTCTGGGCACGACCTGTCTTGATGACACGCTTGGTGAACGTGTGGGCGTCGGTGGCGACAAACACAATTTCCTGATCGTCCAGCCGCTGCACTGCTTCGTCGGGAATCACAACGACGTTGTCCACCGTGCCGGTGACAATATCCACGTCGGCGAACATGCCGGGTTTGAGTCGCGCGGTTTGGTTGTCGGTTTCGATCCGCACCGGCACCGTCCGTGACTTCTCCTCGACTTCGGGGTCGATCAGAACGACCTTGCCCGTGAACGATTCATCGGGATACGCTGTCGTGTGGACGGTCGCTTCCTGGCCGACGCGCACGGCAGCGATGTCACTCACGTTTACGTCGGCGATGACCCAGACGTTTGTCGGGTCGCTAATGGTGTAGAGGTCTCTGGTCTTATCCACCGTCTCGCCGACCGTACCGAGCCGCTCGACGACGAGTCCGCTGATGGGGGCTTTCAGTTCCAAAAGTTTGAGTAATTCGGGGCTGTCGACGAGCGCCATCACATCGCCTTGGTGGACTGCGGCGCCGACGTCGTAATTCATCGTTGCAATACGACCCTCAAATGTCGGTAGTGCGTCAGTTTGAAATCAGATAGTTTTCCGTATCCCTTTAGCCCGCCAGTAAAATCCTCTCTTCGCGGTCGTTTGTTCGACCCATTGTGCCCATGAGGGGCCGATGCACCGTGCGGAATAGAGGATATGGTAAAGGCTACCTTGGTTGTGTCGTTGGTAACGCTGGCGCTGATTGTGTTGGTTGTGGTCGGGAACTATCGCTTGGACCAGCGGGTGCAGAAGCTGGAAACCATTTGCGGATTACGGGCCACGCAGCAATAGCGGCGAATATCATCGTAAGCAGCGCTATCCAAAAACCCAAACTGTGCGGTTCTGGTTTGGTGACTTGCTCTTGTATCTTTTCCAAGTGTAGGCGCTGGCGCTCTGCCTGTCGTCGGTCCAACTCTGCGCGACACGCCTCGAAAGCCGGCGAGGGATACCGGGATTGAGACATCCGTTTGTGTAGCTCTTCGTCTGTATCACCACGATAATCGAAGTCATTAGGGAAGGCCATTTGCTTTGCAGTTCAGTCTAGCAAAGCAACGATTTCTTCCAAGCTCCAAACGTGATCGGCAACGCCCGCTTCCATTGCTGGCGTCACACGCAGACTCTGGTGTATGCGTGCGTAGTTGTAGTGCATGTAGTGGAGCGCAATCGCGTGTTCCAGCATAGTGACTTTCTTTGAGAAGGCGTTGGTTAGCCGCGTGAATCGGCGCATCTGCATCCGCATCGTCAGGTTTTGGCGCTCGGTGTAGCTGGTTGAGATGTGCGCGGGGTCGGGGTCGCCGGAGACTCGCAGGGTCGTGCAACCAGTGCATTGTGGCGGGCTGTAATGGTGCTCTGTGCCCGTTGGGTTGCCGTACATCTTGACCAGCATGGCGTAATCAATCTCACTGCCGAAAGCATCCTCGACGGCTGACAGATAAGCCTTGTGGCCGTCAGTAGTGAGTTGCACACGATTCACAAGGCGGCTTTTGAGATCGTGGATGAAGTGATAGGCGGCGCCCGCATCGCGGCTACTGACCAGCCAGCAAGGAACGAGTTTTGTGTCAGCATCCAAGGCGACCCATGTCCACACGTCGCCATAGCCCCACTTGCCTTTTAATTCATCGGGCAGGTTGCGCTCCTTCGCGTGGCAATAAGTCCAGATTTCGTCACACTGAATCTTGGTGGACGTTAGGCCCCGCAGGTGTTCATCTTGATACTCGGCGCAAGCCCGGCCCAGATCGGCCAGCAGCTTGGCAACGGTGTTCTGTGCTGCCCCTGTCATGCGCTGGACGGCCCGCATCGAGTTGCCTTCGACCAGTGCGGCAACGATTGCGACTCGTTTATCTGTACTGAGCTTGTTCATAGATCAAAGGTAGCAGCTAATGCTTGAGCGGTCAAGCATAAAATGCATAACAATTCTTCAGCTTTGAACAAGCGCGGAAGCCGCGCTCGGAGGGGCTTGGAGTCTAGGTTAAGACCTGATCGAAGGCTTGCTCTAACTGACTCTTACGAATTCTGGATGCGGAGCCGAAGCGAGTACGGGCCGATTCAAATACACGTTCCGCCTTCTTCACAAGCACGCGAAAACCCACTTGTGCAATGTTGTGCTTATTGAAGTTTAGGATGCGGAAACCAGTGGGCATACCGGTGAATATGCCGATTTCCATGAGCAACACATCGTCAATCTCTTCTACGATTGACGGCTCTCCCGTTTTAAATGTGACATAATAAATATCATCTTCCTGATCGTAGTGCTCAGAGAAGTCGATGTTCATTATTCCTTTTTGGCCCTTCATTATCATCCTCATGCGGGTTTGAATTCCTTCCCATCTTTCGGCTTCACAACCGGATAAACGGTACAAATCCGCTTTCTGTTTTCATCAATTACGACAGCAAAATATACACCATCGTTGAACGTTGTCGATATGGTCGGAGCTATCATTATGGTGCTGAACCGCTTGTAATACATGAACTGTGTCGGCTCATGCTTGTGGTGTCGTACCACATCTGGATTGATCAACGTCGTAGGAATTTTCTCCCCATTGAGAGGGTAATAATACCTCTCTGGCTCTGAACAGATCTCATCCCACTTGTTCTTGGAGAGCGTAACGCTACCATGATATTTCGTTGGGAAAGTTACTTTCCCGTCTGCTCCAAATGCGATTCCTGCCACTGGCGGATACCTCGAATCCTAGATTTGCAAAGAACAACAAGACAGACCCAAGCCCCGAATGTTTAGCCCGAGTAGCCTTCTTTGTAATCTTTGCCTTTTGGTTGCGGTCAGTTTGCTGTCGTCCATTTGCACCGTGAACGCTCCAAGCCGATTGGCATATTACGGAGCCACTGAACCGCTCAGGCGAGAGAGAGAATGACATGACGCACCGGACCATGCAAGCTATTTTATTGCGAAATGTGGCGCATCGCGGACTTGTCTGCCTGAATGCGAATTAGGGTGCTTTCGACCAGCGAGATTTTGCTGCTTTTCGTGCAATTTCTGCACGTTTTCTGGCCGTAAGCTTCTTTGCCCTTGCCTTGCCGCCCTTTAGCCCCCCAAGTCTCCCTAGATACACCGCAGCCGGGTTCTTTTCTGGCTTTGGCTGATCTGTCTGCCCGGTAGATTGCGCCACGATACGAGCAGCAAGCTGGTTTATGTCCTCGGATTTGGGCTTCCTTGACCGCTTAGGCATACCTGCATCATGGCACAACGCGGGACGGCTGGCAAGGGCCGCGAGATTCAAACTGACGCACTACCCAAATGTCGAAGTGACCTTGGCAGTGTGATTGAGGTTGAAACTGACATGGCCCGGCGCCCGCAATGTGAGGCTCAGCTTTCCGTGGCCGACGGTAATGCTGTTGATGGTTACCAGCTTCAGGCTTTCGTCGCTTAGTTGGACAGTGTCCTTCTGCTCCGGGGCCGGCTGAGTCACGGGATTCTTCCCCGGTTCGTCAACGTCTTTCTTGCCGCAGCCCGTCAGCAGCGCCGCGCAGGCGGCGGCAATCCCCAGTTGGATGAGATCGTGTCGAGTCATTTCGCTTTCTCCTGCAGTTCCGACAATGGCATGCCCGCTGCCGTTTCGAGCGCCGCCTGCGCGTCGTAAAGTTTCTGCAACGAATCGAAGTAGTCCGCCCGGGCGTCGAAGTAGGTGCGCTGGGTTTCGAGGTAGATCAACAATGGCGTGCGCCCCCCGGCGTAGCCCTGGCCAGCGTCATCCAGTGCGCGCTTGAGTTTGGCAAAGAACTCCGGAGTGAACAGCGCCAGTGATTCCCGGGCGGAAACGAGGTTGTGATACGCAGTCGTGACATCGCGGAGGACCTCCTGCTGCAGTTTTTCCAGTTCCGCCAGCGCGCTTTGCTGTTCTGCGGTGGCCGTGGCGATTTCGCCGCTCTTCCGGTCCCACAACGGCAGTGGCAACGTGATGCCGAATTGGTAGGTTTGTTCGTCGGGAAGATACTCGACGCTCGGGCCGACCGTGAAATCCGGCAACCGCGATTTGCGGACAGACCGGAGATTCAACCCCGTGCGCTCGACTTCGGTCACCTGGATCTTAAGGCTCGGATTGGACGCCGCCACCTGTTGCAGCAGAGTTGTTTCCGGCGGCACAATCACCACGGCACTGAGCGCGCCCGTCACCTCAAAGTCTGTGTCGGGCCTGCGACCGAGCAGAGTACTCAACGCCGCGCGTGCCGCCGCCCGTTGGGCTTGCGCATCGCCGAGCGCCTTCTGGGCCGTCACTACTTCGACTTCGGCCTTCGTCGCATCAAACTCGGACGCAAAGCCATTGGCGACCCGTTTGCGGGCCGCTTCCAGGAACGTCTTGGACAACGTCACGCCCTGCTCTTTGAGCGCGAGCACCTGTTGGAAGACCAAGAGCGTGTAAAAAGAGCGGCGAACCTGTATGTCGAGTTGCTCGCGAAACGCCGTCAGCGCCAACTCGCGGAGTTCCACGTCCTTCTCGGCCAGGGCCCGTCGCAGGCTGCGTTTGCCCGGAAACTCGAAGGTTTGGGTGAGTTCGAAGACGCCGTCAAACTCGCGTGAGGAGGGGCCGCCCGACGGCTCTGATCTTCGCAGGCCGGGAAGGGCGGACAACGACGGGTTGTCCCACGTGTTGGCAGTGGTCACCTCACCGCGCGCGGCGGCAACGCCCGCCGAGAGAGCCCGGATTTCCGGATTATTCTCTTGCGCTTCGCGGACGGCGGCCGCCACCGTCAGAGCCGGAGGTGGCGCAGACCACGCTGTCGTACACGCGACCACGGCCCAAGCGAGACGTGTCAGCCGAATCGTACCATGAGCCATTTTCGTTTGTATACTTATACTCACAGGTCCAAAACGCCAGAACGCGACCGATGAAACCAGCGAGACCGCCGGAGACCCAGTCAACGTTCAGAACCGAAATGAAAGCTGCATTCCCACCGTATCCTGAGTGATATAGGGCTGAAGAACGCCTTCAGTGTCATGCCGATAGTGGAAGTGAACGACGTTCTTGCCGACAACGTGACCGAGAAGTGCGCCGCCGACGACGTCGCTGAGCCAGTGTTTGTCGTCATTGATCCGCTGGGCAGCGGCAGCTCCCGCAAGAATGTACAACGGCCATGTCACCCACGGGTTTTGCCAGACCTCGCTGACGCTCGCCGCAAAGGCGAAGGCCACGGTCGATTCTCCTGAGACAAAGGACGAATTGAACGCCCCCCCACCGGGGCCATGAAACTGGTACTGGTCCCTACCTGAAGCCGGCCGCTCCCGACCCGTGAGGAACTTGATCCCCCGCGCCAAGCCCCCCGCGTAAGCAACCGATTCCAGCGCCAAGAAACCGGAGTCGGCCAGCTTCTCGTCGTGCACGACGAGGCCTGAACCGAATAACGCTCCGCTCGCCGCGAAGTAGTACAGCCCACCCCCCGTCACGTCGCGGACGGTGTTCAAGGCAGAATCGAGTGACCCGGAGCGGTTGTCCTGGGCAAAATCGCGTGCGGTGCCGTCAAGGGGCAGGAGCGCGCCCGTAGCGCTCGCCTCGATGCCGAACGTCATCCACCGCTCGCCTCGCCAATACATCGGACGCGTGACGAGGTTGATCGGATCTTTCCACAGCCACTCCAGGTATTTCTGCGGCCACTTGTCTGCGTCGTACGACAGCAAATACGATTTGCGTGCGGGCGGCGTATCCTTCTGGTCGATTGCAGCAGTGGCCAACTGCAACTGGCTCTGGAAGACCTCTTCAGCAAGACCTGACACCGATAAAGTGAAGAGCGTCGTCAGCGCCACCATTATCCACCGCCATCGCATATGCGGTTTAGGGTTGCCCATCTCGAATCAGGCGTTTTCAAGAGCGTGATATTGGTATTCTTTGGACCTCGGTCTTGGTTGCGGCGCCACACAAGGCTCTTCCGTTTCAATCTTCCGCACCGGCGACTGGCGGGCTGAAGGTCGGTTTATCTACGCCGGTCGTGTGTAGAATCCGAATCTCATTATGGATGGTCTTCTGAAAAACGTGCACCCATCGGCCCGTTTCATCGACGAACCGCACCGTCGCGATCTCGGGAGTCAGTTTGATATGAACGAAGCCGTGAAGTGCGCGGGCAAACGGCCCCCGGTCTGATCGCTCGATTGAATAGAGCGGCATCCCCCCGCCTCCTGACACAAGAAAGCTGGTGTGCTTCTCACGAATCTCCAGATGCTCCAGGTCATGATCGTGTCCGCACACGTAGAACGCCACACGGTCTTTCTCAAACATCGGTCCCCAGTCCCCCAATAGTTTGGGCGTATCGCCGTGATGCCCGCTGCTATACAACGGAAAATGCGCGCAACAAATCGTCCATGGCGCCCGGTTGGTCTTGGCCAATTCCTGTTCCATCCACTTCAACTGGGCCGTCCAGTCCTCGCCTTCGACCATGCTGTCGAGCATGAGCACGGTGACCAGCGGTTGATCGCCTGGCAAATCCAAGCGATACCACTTGGCGGGCATTTTCCAGCGGGAGTTCGGATATGCGCGGCCATAATCGAGTTCAATGCGCGCCAGTCCGCCACGCTGCGCGTAGTCGTGATTGCCCAAGAGCGCATAAAACGGCATGTCCAGGACGCGCGGATCGTACATGCTCTCGAACCGCTGGTTCCACGCGGGGTCGCGGACGCCGCGGACTTTGACGTGGCAAAGGTTGTCGCCCAAAACCAACACGCCATCAAACGGTCTTCTCCCCGCCACTTGCACGTAGTCGGCCATTGCGGCCGCCACGGCGCGTTGGTCCTTGCTGCCATTCCCCCAGTCCCCAAACGCCAGGAGATTGACTTCGCGAGTAACAACCCGCGGCTGCGCGCCAACAGTGACGACAGCCACGCTCAACGTCCCCAGGGCGCAGAGAAACCCACGGGTCAAGCCTTTCATCTGGTCTTCCTTTCTTGAGCGGCGGGAAGGATGCCAGAAGCATTGTTACGGAAAGATTATCGCGTCAGCGGCATTTCCCCGGGTGAAGCCGGTTTGCGGGGCCCTGGCGTGCAGGGCCCTCGTGGGTCATCGGTGCTGCCCAGCGAAGCAATGCCACACCGCCCCGCCGATCACGGCGCTTTCGGTGCTGGCAACAATGCAGCCGACCAACCGCCGAAGAGATTCGTCACGGTCGCGCCCCGGGCCGCGGCGATCGCGTCGAGTTTTTTCCGCGTGTTGAGGCGCGCCAGCAACAGCACCGGCTGGGTGCGCGACGCAAGCCATTGATCCCGCTGGTCGAGCGGAACGACACCCGGGGGCCATGGGTTGGTCTTCTTGAGCATAAACACGATGTAGTTGCTCGTGAACTCGCGGCCGGCGTCGGTGAAAACGGTCAGCAACTGTCTCCGGTAGAAGGGCAGACCATTCGGGAAACATTCGAGACAAGCCAACTCAGTGTGGGCTGGCAAGGGTGGAATCTGGTCGGCCAGAGCCCGCGCGGACCGGTCGTTCGCATACAGTCGGACGCCGTCAAAGCCCATTGTCAACACGGCCAGCGGGACGCCGACGAAAACTGCCAGAGACGCTGCCGCGCTACGCCGCCACCACGTCGCTGCGGCCGCCGCCGCGCCCAACAGGAGCACGATGGCCAGACGCGTCAGGACGGCGCCGAGGCGCATGGCGCTCCCGTTCGGCATTTCGATTGCCGCCTCCAACCTACTCGGATGCGCCAACAGGGCCACCAAGCAGCCCGTCCCGGCCAGACAGACGAATGCGAGCACCGCGGTATCACGTCGCAGCAGACGCGCGGCCGGGCCGTCCCGCGTTTCGAGGGCGAGCGCCAACACCCGCGCGGTGAGCGCCCCAAGGACCACGATGACGCTCAGGATGTAGTCCGGCCGCTTCGACTTCGAGAGCGAGAAGAAGACGATCACGACGATCGTCCAGACGATCAATAATCGGTCGGCACTTGTCCATCGGCGGCGCGCCCGCCATGCGGCCACGATGGATTCCGGAAGCAACACACTCCACGTAAACAGTCCGATCACAATCCACGGCACGTAGTAATAAAACGGTCCGACCCGCCGGAATTCCGTTGTGGTGTACCGGTGCAAGGACTCTTCGACCAGACCATAGTAGGCGAAATCCCGGTACTGATGATTCACTCCGAGAAACCACGGCAGCGTCAGTCCAAAAAAGACCAGGAGATTGGCCGGCGCAAAGAACCGTCGCAGCGCATCCCAACGGCGGTCGAGCACGTGGAACGCGCCCAACACCAGCGCCGGCAGAATGAATCCCACCGGCCCCTTGACCAACGTGGCCAATGCCGAAGACGCTGCGCCGAGCAGGTACCAACCGGCGCGGGCCCGCCCCCGTTTTTGTTCGGCAACATAGCCGGCAAAGATCGCGCCGCACGCGAACAACGTCAGCATCATGTCGAAGATCACCAAACGGCTGAACGCGAGAAACAGCGGCGACGTGGCGACGACAATCGCAGCCAGCGCGCCGGTCGGCGGTCCGTATTCGCGCCGCACAAACGCGAAAGTCAGCACCAGCAGCAGGAAACCCGACAATGCCGACGATAGCCGTGCCGCCGTTTCCGTATCGCCGAAGAGCGCGAACGAGAGCGCCACCGTCTTGAAGTAGAACGCCGGTTTGTCGAGATATGGCAACCCGTTGTAAGTCGGCACGAGCCACGAGCCAGAATCTTTCATTTCGCGGGCGACCTCGGCGTTGCGGCCCTCGTCCGGTTGCGTCAGAGGGAGTTGGCCAAGCCGGGCGAAGATCAGCGCCCCCGCCAGCAGGAAAGCCAGCGCGGCGAGCAGACGAGTACGCGAACTATCCATCGCCTCCGAGACTAACACAGACAGTTGGTGGTTGCATGCGCCTTACGGCGTTGCGTTCTCCACGGGCGCAGGGCGTTCGGTGAAGGGAGCGGCAGAACCAGGTCCTTCATCGCCCGTCGCACCGTCGAGCACTTGGCCTGCGCCACGGATTGTCGTCGGTCACGGGCGCATCTTCACACGGGGAGCATTACCGGATCATTACCACCGGCCGCGGGGTCGCTTCCGTCGCCAGGGAGAACCCGGGAACGCCTCGCGCTAGCTGGTCGCCGGGGCTTCCAGGGACAGAACGAGTGTATCAGGGAGAACGAGTTCGGCGCGAATCTTCATTCCCAGCAATCCGGCAAACGCCCGGGCCAGCGCGAGCCCTAGGCCGGCGTGTTCGGAGGACGTGCGGGAGGCCTCCTTGCGCCAGAACCGTTGAAATAGGTGCGGGAGATCGTCCGGACCAAGATCGTCGACAGTGTTGGCGACCGACAGTGTGAACAGACCGTCGCGTTGTTCGGCGCGGATGCACACTTCGCCCGCGACCGGCGTGTATTCCACCGCATTGGAGAAGAGGTTGGCCAGAAGCAGGCCGAACAAGGCGCGGTCGGTCGTCAGACGAATTTCTGAGGGGAGATCGAAGGCAACGCGGAGTTGTCGGCGACCGGCCTGACCGACCAAAGGCTGCCACACGGTATCAACCAACTTTTTGATGTGGATCGTCTCGCGGGAGACGGTTTGTTTGCCGGCTTCGCATCGGGCCAGCGTCAGGAGTCCCGTGGCGATCGTCTCCATTTTCCGGGCAATCTCGAGGGTATCGTGAAAGGCCTGCATCGTGGTCTCGTTACCTTCGGGCCATTTCAAAGCAACTTCGGCCAGCGACCGGAGTTCGGCGATGGGGGTGCGCAGTTCGTGAGCGGCATCGGCGGTGAATCGTCGTTCCCGCTCGAAGGATTGTTCCAGCCGGGCGAGCAGGTCGTTCAGGCGGTGGCCGATGGGCAGCAACTCGGCCGGCAGCGGCTCCGTGTCGAACCGTTGTCCCAATGACGAGGCATCGATGCGCGCCGCGCGGTCGGCAACATCGCCCAACGGGATCAGGCCCCGGCGGACGACCAGGCGGATGATGACGATCATGCCCATCGCGACGACGGCGGCCGCCAGGAGCAGTGCGCTGGTCAACGCGCCCAGCGTGTGCGTCACATCCCGCAAGCTGCGGGCGACGACCAACGTCACGATTCGATTGGGAGCCGCGGCGGTGGACGGCGGTCCGTTCGTCCCGCTTTCTTCCGGCGCAAACTGAAAGCCGATGGCCCGGCCCCTGTGACCATCGGGCAGGTTCAAATTCCACAACCGGGGAGAGTTCATCGTGCCGAACAACCGGGCCAGGTCATTCGTCCCCAATGACGCCGAGCGGGCGAGTGTCCGTCCGTTGGCGTCCGTGAGTTGAAAGTATTCGGCGGAATGGGGGCGCGAGAACTCTTGCAGGAGTTCGTCAGCCAGATCGAACTCGACCACGCCCCTATTCACATCGGTTGCCGCGGCGAGCGCCATGGCCTTGGCCCGCAACGTGGCATCAAATTCCCGGAACAACAGGGCCCGGGTGGCGAAATGAATCACGGCTGCGCCGATGCCGAAAACCAACAGACTGCTGCCTAGCAACCCCGCCATCAGGCGCATTTGAATGGATTTCATTCGCTCGGTCCGTCCATCACATAGCCGAGGCCGCGTTTGGTTCCGATGAGCGGCGGCTTGCCGGCGGGCGTGATCTTCCGGCGCAACGTGCAAATCGCCGAGTCCACTACGTTGCTGAGCGGATCCACCGACTCGCCGTAGATGTGTTCTTCGATTTCGCTGCGCGACACGACTTCGCCACGGCGCAGCGCCAGGTACTCCAACAACCGGTACTCGCGCGCCGTGAGGTCGATGGCCGCACCAGCCCGCGTCACCGTCCGGGCCGTCATGTTGATCTCCAGGTCGCCGATGCGTAATCGTGAGCTTTTCCGTCCGTATCCGCGGCGGCAAAGGGCCTGCACACGTGCCAGCAATTCCTCCAACGCAAACGGCTTGATCAGGTAATCGTCTGCGCCGGCCTGCAGTCCGCGCACGCGGTCCGCAACGGTGTCCTTCGCCGTGAGAACGAGAACGTGCGTCTCCCGGCCTTGGGCGCGTAAGCGGCGGAGCAACGTCAACCCGTCCATCCCCGGCAACATCAGGTCGAGAATAATTGCGTCGTACTGGTTCGACTCTGCATACCAGAGGCCTTCCGCCCCGTCCCCGCTCACGTCCACCGCGTAACCGGACTTACGCAATCCCGTGGAAACGGAACGCTGCAGATGTCGGGAATCCTCGATCAACAAGATTCTCACGGCGCTGACATTCTACCAAACAGAGCTGTAATTCGGCACCACACCGAAACGTTCCCGACCCCTTCTTACGGGCGGCCCGGCTGTATTTGTCTCAGTCCGTCTCGGTTTGTTTTCCGTCTTCGGTGAGTTTGAGGGCTGTCTTCTTCCCGTCTTTCTTGCCTTCGACTTCGTAGAAGGTCTTGCTGTTCTCGACTTCCTTGCTGGCTTGGAGACCCGTTGCGCTTCCAAAATACTTCTCCGCAACCGCGCGCGCGGCGGCCGGCAGCGAGGCGAACGGTACGCTTTCCTCGCGGGTCAGAACTGTCCCATCGCCGGCGACGTCCATCTCGACATGTTTGCCCTTCCAGTTCGCTTCCACGTCATAAACGATCTTTCCGCGTTCCTTTTCCTTCTCAATCCGGTCGATTCTTGCGCCCGGGAACTCCTTGTCGATTGTCGCGCGAACCGGCGTCGGCAGGTCCGCCAGCCTGACCTTCTGCGCGTCGGGTTCAGGTTTCGTCCCAATCTCCTTTTCAGACGCGGCGCTTGCAACAGTGGCGATCGCGAGTCCCAAGATCGGAACCGCCACCACGAGGTTCCGTCCGATCCGATTTTGCATGGTTTTCTCCTCTATTCGTTTTGTCGAACGTGACTGCGCGCAGGATACGCGGCGGGAGATTACCGAATGATTACGCAGGTGGGAACTATCGCGTGGTGTCGGTCCCGCTTCTCGAAATCTCTCGTGAGCCGCTGGAGCGGGGTGGAAAGCGCTTCAGGGCAGGTCCAGTTCCTTGATCCGCCGGTCCAAATTCAGCAAACGCGTGTCGACGTGTCGACCGAAGATGTAATGCCCTCGTTTGGCTTGCTGGCAAAGTTCCCTAAGAATGTGGAGATTGTGGCCCGTAATTCGCAGCACTTCGGTCTCGAACCGTTCCGGGGCCGGCACGCGGAGCTTGAGTTGCTTGATCTGCGCGCGAAGCACCTGCAGGGTCGCGTCGTGGGCGAGGGGCGCCAACTCAAGTTTGTCAAAATCCCACAGAATCATTTTCAAGTGGCCCATGTCCGACCACGCGAGGCTGCGGGTGACGACAATCATCGGGTGCGACTCGTGAATGTTGTCCAAGAGCGATGCCAGCTTCGGGCCAACCCGGCCGACGTGGTCGAAGACAAAGCTACGGTTCGTGCCAGCAGTTGCCTTGAGGATCGTGCGCTTGCGGACGATGTTGTCGGCCTTTGAGACGGCGAGATTGAGCTGCGCGAGCAACGATTCGCACGCTGTCTTCAACGTCGCTGTGTCAGCGCAATACAAGACATTCGGCTGACTCCGGCTCGCTTCGGTCACCAGCGCGGTCTTGCCGACTCCTTCGGCACCAAACACGACGAGGTTCCTGCCCGCACACAGGTGCTCACGCACGGTCCGTAGTTCGCGGTCTCGACCGAAAAGGTTCATGGGCAGTTCAGCCCACCTCCACCACGCTGTGGAATCCGCCCAAGTCATCCGACACGCGCGCGATGGCCTTCGGGTCCAGTTGGGGCGTGCCATCAACGAGGAAATGGTATTCGTGGTGGCCGCGCTTCAATTCGACGGAGCATTCCCAATAGCCATCGACGGTCCTCTTCATCAGGTAGCTCTTGAATCCCTCGCCGGTGAACTTCCCGACGAGCCGGACTCTTTTCGCCTTCGGGGCGCGGAACCGGAACACGACGCATTTCACCAGTGGGAGCACGGGCCGCCTCTCGACAATGTGTTCGTCGAACACATAGAGGTCCGGCTTGTGGATGTAGGTTGAGGGCCGTCTTTTCATCGTTGCTCCTCACGCGTCCGTTCCGCCGCTTTCCAAAACCATAGCGAGTCGATCGGAGACGTGCGGCGGCAAGGGACAAGCGCGCAGTTTCTCGATTGTCTTGGCGGTATCGTATTTCGTCCTGCGCAGCTTGACGACCCCCTCGTCCCACACCGCATAGCTGGCGCGCGGATCGCCGTCGCGGGGTTGACCGACGCTGCCGGGGTTCACGAAGAGTTTTGTTCCCACTTTGCGAATCATTGGGAAATGCGTGTGGCCGCAAAACACCACGTCGGCCAGGATCCCTTCCATTTCGCCGGCCAGTTCGATGTCGGTGATGCCCGGTACCAGGTACCGGTACAGGTTGCCGTTGGGGGCTGCGTGCGCGAGATGAAACCGGCAATTCTGTAGCACGATCTCTTCCGTCCCTGGCAAGAGTTGCAGCCAGGCGATTTGTTCGGCCGTCAGTAAATTGCGATTCATCTGGCGCGACGCCACCGACAATTCGCGGAACCGTTTGCCGCAGTGGCAGTCATCGTTGAACGCGAGTGCAAAGTCGTGATTGCCTCGCACGCAGAACTGCGTGTGATGACGGATCCACTGGACGACCTCAGCCGGCTGCGGACCGTAATCGACAAGATCGCCCAGGCACCAAATCTGATCGACGTGCTTTTCCGCGCTGGCGACGGCGAGCAACGCCTCGTAGTTGCTGTGAATGTCGGAGATGATGAGGATTTTCATGCCGCCACGTTCGATTCACGGGGCTTTTTGTGGCCGTCGTACAGAAAGCAGCCGCAGTATGGACACGATGCCAACATCTCGCTGGCCTCGCGCACCATCCACACGTCGCCGACCGGCAACTGCAGGTGACAGGCCCCGCAGGCACCCGATTCGGAGATGGCGGCGACCGCGACGCGGCGTCGTTGCAGCAAGCGGTCAAACCTCGTGAGGTACAGCTCGGGAATCCCGCCGCGCAACCGGAGGATGCGCCTCCCAACGCCCGTTGCAACAGCTGCGCGACGTGCGCGTAGCGTCAACTCTTGGAGTCTAATCATCATCGCTAACGTCCTGTTCATGACGACCTCTGCGAATTAAAAAACTCCTACCGAAACTTTCGTTTCAGTAGGAGTCATTAGTCGTCGGTAGAACGACGTTGGGCGAACTCCATCGCCACTATTTACAGCATTAGGTTGCCAGTACTCGACCGCAAAGTCAACCTCGCTGAACAATGCGGTTGGCGTTAGAGTTCCGGGATGCCGCTTCCGGAAATCTGGAAAAACCCGCGTGATGAATCGGTGTTGCGGCTGATCCCGCTGGGCACCTTTGTGATGGGGTCGACGGCCGAAGACATCGCGGCGGCGACGCGCATGGACAAGGAAGGCCCGGAGTTTGGGTTGCGCCACGAAACGCCGCAGTTTCAAAGCCGGACGCCGCTCTATTATATCGGCGTTCACCCCGTGACGAATGAACAATACGCTCGCTTCCTTTCGGAGACACGACCAGCGCACGATCAACTCGATTACTGGCTGCCTTGGAACGAACGCATCGCCCCGTCCGACTCGACGAACAAATCGTATCGCGTGGTGGCTGGCTTCGGGCGGCATCCCGTCGTCAACGTCTCGTGGTTTGGCGCGGAGGCGTACTGTCGTTGGGCTGGGTTACGGTTGCCGACCGAGATCGAATGGGAAAAAGCCGCGCGCGGCACGGATGGCCGCCTCTTTCCGTGGGGTAACGACTGGCGGCCCGATGCGCTGTGTTGGTGGAGCAATCGCGGTCGCAATGAAACCACCGCACCAGTGGATGCTTTCGCCGAAGGCCGCTCGCCGTACGGCCTCTACCAGATGGCCGGCAACGTCGAGGAATGGTGCGTCGACTGGTACCAGCCCGACGTTTACCAGCGTTACGCCACCGGCGACCTGCGCCCGCCGACGCACGGCGTCGGTCGCGTCGCACGCGGCGGCGCGTGCCTGCGTCGGAACAAACTAGAGTTCCGTTGCGCCATGCGCCGCGCCAACCCTCCCGCCCTCGTCAACATCCTCTACACCGGTTTGCGCTGCGCCGCGGATGCGCGTATCGCCGAGCAGTCGGTTGCTGGCTACGATTGACAAGCCGCCAGCTCGTTGGTACTGATATGTCAACCAGTCTGGAGCGTGGTTCTGCTCCAGAAGGTGATGGAGTCCACCGCAATCGCCGGTTGGCTGATGACTCCTGTTGAGGCTGAAGTGCCTCAGTCAGGAGCGGTCAGCGAATGCAGATCGACAATGTGGACGCCACCGAGCCGGCGGAGATTACCACTACCGGCAGAATTCCCTTGCCCAACCTGCTGCGCGATGCCAGCGAACGCGTCGGCGCGCTCGGCGCGGAATTCGAGGCCGACCGTGACCGCTTGGACGGGTTGCAGCAGCGGTTGCGCGAGGAGCGGTGTCATCTCGCTGTGCTCGGCCAGTTCAAACGCGGCAAGAGCACGTTGATCAACGCGTTGCTCGGCGCGCCGGTCTTGCCGGCCTCGGTCGTACCGCTCACGTCGATCCCGACATTTCTGCACGGCGGAGAACAACTCACGGCCCGGGTGGTTTTTGAAAACGGGAAGCCGGACGAGCGGTTTGCCGGTCCGGACGCGGATGCGCTCGGTGAGTTCCTGGGGAGATTTGTCACCGAAGAAGCCAACCCGCACAACCGGCTTGGCGTTAAACAGGTCGAAGTCACCTACCCGGCCACGGTACTGCGCCAGGGGCTGGCATTGATCGACACGCCCGGTATCGGTTCAACGTTCCGGCACAACACCGAGGCGACCTTGAATTTTCTCCCGCAATGCGACGCGGCGGTGTTCGTCGTGTCGGCCGACCCGCCGGTCACGGAGGTCGAAATTGAGTTTCTCAAACACGTGCGCGGCAAGCTGGCGCGTGTGTTTTTCATCCTCAACAAAATCGACTACCTCGATGCCGATGAACGCGTTACCGCTGTCGCGTTTCTCCAGCGGATGTTGCGTGAACAAGCCGGGTTCGAGTCGCCGGCAATCTTCTGTACTTCCGCCCGGCAAGGCCTGAATGCTCGGCAGGACCAGGATGCCGCCAACTGGCAACGCAGCGGCGTGGCGGAGATCGAACACCGGATCGTGGAATTCCTGCTCAACGAAAAGACCGACGTGTTGAACCACGCGATTTCCCGGCAAGCGGACGACATTCTCGCCGATGTGCAGAGCCGGTTGGAACTGACCCGTCGCTCCCTGCAACTGCCGCTGGCAGACCTCGGCGACCGCGTCCGTCAATTCGAGCAAAGTCTGACCCGCGTCGAAGAACAACGCATTATCTTGTTGAATCGGCTGGCCCAGGAAGAAACGCGTCTAGCCAAATCAATCGGTGAACGCGCCGACCAATTGCTGCCGAAGAGCTTCAAATTTCTGTACGGGATCGTGCAGGCGACCGCGGAACGCGAGGGTGCAAGGTGGACCGAAGACTCAACCCGCAAGGTTATTGCCGAGGCCATTCCCAGCTTCTTCGAGCGCGAATTTGGCGATGCCCATCAATTGTGTGAGCGGGAATTGCAGGAAGCCCTGCTGCCGCACCGGCGCCGGGCCGACGAACTCATCGCTTCCGTTCATCATCTCGTGGCGAAATTGTTCGAGCTGCCCTTTGAACCGCCACCGGCTAAGATTGGACTCGCCAGCAGTCGGCCTTACTGGCGCACCCGGCAATGGATCTTCACCTCGATCAGCTCGATCCCGCCGTCTTGGATTGACCGACTGCTCTCGCAACGGCTGCGCCACGCCCGCATTCGCCGGCGCGTCATGGAACAGGTGGACTATCTCGTCACCCGCAACGTCGGCGACCTTCAGTCAGGTCTTGTGGAGAACTTGGCAACGAGCGTTCAGAACTTCCGCACCACGCTCGAAGATCGTCTCCAACGGGCCATTCAAACGACCCGCGCCGCCATCGAAAACGCCCGGCGTCGTCGCACGGAAGATTCCGCCAGCGTCGCCCCCGAAATCGCGCGACTCGAATTAGCCGCGGCGGATCTGCAAACCCTCCGGCAAGGTCTCGCGCCGGTTCGGCGATGAAACCAATCCCGCCAGCAGCAGTTGATGTTCATATCGCCGGGCTGCGCGTCCCGAATTGGACGGTGCGTTGGCAAGCCGCGAAGACGCTGGCGGTCATCGGTGGCCAGCGTGAAGTCGAGCCGCTGATCGCCGCGCTGAGCGACGCGGATATCTGGGTGCGTTGGGAAGTGGCGCACGCATTGGGAAACATCGGAGGCGCACGCGCCCTCGAAGCGCTCGTCTCGGTCATGCGCGATCCGGATAGTTGGGTGCGTTGGGAAGCGACGCGAGCACTGGGAAACATTGGCGGGACACGTGCAGTCGAACCGCTGCTGGCAGCCCTGGGTGATACGGAGGCGCAAGTCCGCTGGGAAGCGGCCGTGGCGCTGGGAAAGATCGGCGCAGAGCGCGCAATTGCTGCGTTGGTCGCCGCTCTCAACGACCGTGAAGAGCGCGTGCGGTGGGAAGCGGCCCACGCCTTGGGCAACGTCGGTGGCGCACGCGCAATCGAGGCCCTGATCGTCGCTCTCCATGACTCCGACGATCGGGTGCGAGGTGAGGCGGCGCGGGCGTTGGGGAACATCGGCGATGCTCGGGCATTGCCCGAACTTGACCGCACTTCACGCGAGAACAACGGGATGACGGGGTGGGATGCCGAAGTGGCTGGTCAGGCGCGGGCGGCATCCAAGCAGATCCGGCAACGGATGAGATCTTCGATCCACTGATTCTCGTTGTCCGGCACGACGACGTCCTGACTACGAAAGTCAGCCGGTCCCGACGCTCTTCGCCGCACCGTCGAATATCTCTCGATACAAGTCCACCCCAAAGCTGGTTGGCAACGGCTCGCCCGGAAGCAATTTGAAGGTCCGCGTCCCATCGGCTTGGCGTTCGGCGCGCAAGAACAGGACGCCGTCGGTCTTGTCCCCATCGAGGTTGTGGGCGAATTCATACATGTGTGTCACGAAGAAGATTTTGACGCGTGTTTCCAGCAACGCGCGGACGATCTGCCGGGCGATCTCCGAGCCTTCCCGTTCGTTGGTCGCGGCAAAAGATTCGTTGAACAGCAAGATCGAGTCCGGCGTTAGCGCGTCGGCGATGGCGCTCATCCGCTTAAGCTCTTCATCGAATTTCCCGCTCGTCATGGTGGTGTCTTCCTCGCGCTTGTAATGCGTGAACAGGCCGCGGCAAATATCGGCAGTAAATGACTCGGCGGCCACAAACATGCCGCATTGCATCATGAGCTGCGCCAGCCCCACGCCGCGCAAGAAGGTCGATTTTCCGCCCTGATTGGCGCCGGTGATGATGAAGAGTTTCTTCCCGTCGGCACCCAAGTCGTTCCCGACGACACCTGAATCGGTTGTGAGCGCGAGACAGACATCGCGCAGTCCGACACACGAGTGCTTGCGAGCAGCGGGTGGTGCCGGAACAGGGAAGCACACCGGCACTCTTTTCAGGGCAAGCTGGTGGTGCAAGTTCACGCAGCCGAGATAGAACGCCAGTTCGGCCCGCAGCATCACAAAGAAGCTCAGCATGTGGTCGGCGGACTGGGCAGCCGCATTCGCCACCAGATTGATTCCCCGGTTCTGCATCTCGGACAACGCCCGCGCGCCGGCTTCGTCGCGCTCGGCGAGGCGGTAGGTGTAAGCGGGCGGCCTCCGAGAGAAGATCCGCCGGATCCAGCCCGGCTTTCCGCGCAGCGATTGGCGCAGGACGTAGTTGATACCTTGGTTGCCTTTCCCCAGTTCGGCGCTCACCAAGATGCCATCGCGGAACTTCAGTTCCTTGAGACGAGCTTTGATGGCAGCGAAATAATCATCCGTCAATTCCATTGTGAGCATCTTGAAAAACGCCGTGAAGCCCTCCGACTCAAATTCGGCGGCATGTTCATCGCCGACGGCCTTCAACCTGCCGAGAACATCCGTGAAGATCTGCAGCAATTCGCCCGCCTCATACAATATGCTGCGCGGAAATGCGCTGGAGAGGCTCAGCCAACGCCGTTGTTGGCGTTCGATCGCCTCGACGGCAAGACCGTAAATGGTCTTGACGATGGAATCGTGTTGCAGACAGTCCTTGAGGACAGCGTGACGGTAACGAATGGTTTCAGCATCGTCACGCAGACCCGAGAGGACCGCCTGCTTTGCCACCTGGAACAGAAATTTATCGCCACGCGCCATGGCGTTGAACAAGGTGTTGAGTTCCAGATCCTGCATTAATGTTTCTTCGTGTGATAGCAGTTTCGGTCTCACATCGAAATCCCTGTGGCGAGACCACGACGGCGGTTCCTCCTCAAAGTGGAAATCACGATCCCGATACATCAGGTGCGCTTTCATGGCGTCTCGCCCGTGCGGCTTCGCACCCGCTCCTTCAGCCGGTCGTAAGTCACCCGGTATTTCTCGGCAATTGCCAGGGCGTAGGCAAGGCCGTCGGCCGGTCTTCTCTCGATCTTATAGGTGCGCAAGGTCGGATTGTCCGGCACGACTCCGGCGACGACGCTGACGGTTTTCTCGTTCAAAGAGGCAAGTTCATCCAGGAAGGTCACGCAAACGCACAGCAGATCAAGTTGCGATATGGTCTCCAGAACCTTTCTGGTCAGGCAGATGGCATCTTTCACAGTCGTCGAGGAAACCATCTCGTTAATGACAATGATGCTGTTGGGCGTGGCGTCGGTGAGAATCTGATGAATCCTGACCAGATCGTCCTTCAGTTTCCCGCGCAGCGTCGCGATGTCCTCCCGGCGCTCGAAGTGCGTGAAGAGGCGGTCAAAAAGAAAGAGTTGCGCCTCTGAACCGGGCACAGGACAACCCAGGCTCGCCAGATAGTGCAGTTGCCCGAACGTGCGGGCGAAGGTCGTCTTTCCGCCCTGATTCGGGCCGGAGACGACGAAGATGCGCTCCTTGCCGCTCAAGCTGAAATCATTGCACACGACTGGTTTTTTTTCGCGTATGAGTTGGCCCGCCAGCGCCAAGTCAAAGCCCTCGCGGTTGCTGATGTTCTGGCACGTGTCGGAAACCCGTGGATGGCAGAACTTCAGGCCATTGCGCTTGAATGTTTCGGCATAATCCAGATACGCGATGTAGAATTGAATTTCCCGGTCGAAAACAACAATCGTGTTTTCGAGAAAACCTCCGTTCTTCGTGCTGAACCCGTCGAGTGCGCGAAAGGCATCGGGGTTTAGGAGCGCGACCCGGTCCAGCACGGCGGCTTCGACGTGGTTCAGGTTCGTATAGGATGGGAATCTGACCCGGTAATCCTTCACGGCACCTTGTTTGAACTTCGCGAACGTCTCCTCGACGACAACGCTGTAATCGGGTTCGGCCTCGTAGTCGCAGACGGTGACGCTGCCGCCTTTGATGAGCAAGCAGTAGACAATGGCCGCGAGGCCGGATTTCACAGCTTTCGCCTCTTGGAGGAGCGCTTGGAAGCGGTCCGATTCGGTGTACTGCGTCAGAAACGTCCGGAAGGACAGAAGGCCACGCGAACTCGGCTCCGCCAGATCGAGATTGTGCCGCAACTCCGCGACCGATTCACAATACAGTTCCGCGGCGTCCAGTAACCAGGCTTCCTGTTCGTATTTGTAGGAGAGCTTCTCCGCGGCGGTCAGACGCTCCCGCACGGCGCGCATTTGCTTCGAGAATGATTTGATGCTATCGAACAGCGGTTTGCCTTCGATGTCGCGCATGACTTGCTGGCGATACTCAATCGCCCCGAGATCGGTCAGGCGGGAGTAAAAGAACGGTTTGAGATTATACTCATCCCTGCCGTCCGTAATGGCGTCCACGATCTGATCGAGATTCAAATCGCGAAAGAAATCCGGCGGCTCGACCGTTTCCCCACTACGTGCGTTGTCCGTTCCGTCGAAAAGGATGCTGTGGAAACTTGGGGGTGAGACGGCGACAGCCGTCTCGCGTTCGCAACCCTGGCCAGCGCTTAACGTTTGCATGACTCGTTACCGATTCTCATTGCGTTTCGGTAGGAGTCATCAACCGGAGGGCGGTTCCCCCGAAATGCTTCGGGGCAGGCAAACTCCATTGCCTGAACAAATTCTATCATCCTTTCAGGTGAATGCAACCATCCCGGCAGCCTGCCCGGATGTCGAGGGGATTCGCCAGCGGTGTCGAGGCAACGGCGCTCCCCAATCAGTCAATCACTTTCAACGAGCATTAAACACCGCGCCACCGTAGCGCGCTTTGTTGCCCAGCTCCTCTTCGATGGCCAGCAGGCGGTTGTATTTGGCGATGCGCTCCGAACGGCACAGCGATCCCGTTTTGATTTGGCCTGCGCTCGTGCCAACGGCGAAGTCTGCAATGAACGCGTCTTCCGTTTCGCCGGAGCGATGGGAGATAACCGTTCCGTAACCGGCTTGCTGCGCCATCGCGACGGTTTCGAGCGTCTCACTGACCGTGCCGATTTGATTCAGCTTGATGAGAATCGAGTTGGCGATGCCATCCCGAATACCTTCCGCGAAAATTTTCGGATTCGTCACGAAGTTATCATCGCCGACGAGTTGCAGTTTTTGTCCGAGCGCCTTCGTAATGGCGAGCCAGCCAGCGCGATCCTTCTCGCCCATGCCGTCTTCGAGCGAAACGATGGGGTACTTGTTCAACCAACTGCGATACAGTTCAACCATCTCGACCGATGACTTGCGCGAGCCGTCCGATTTCTTGAACACGTAAGCGCCGTCGTTGTAAAACTCGCTGGCCGCGGGATCAATAGCGATAGCGATCTCGATCCCCGGCTTGTAGCCAGCGGTGCCAATGGCTTCCAGGACCAATTCCACCGCTTCCTCGTTCGTCGAGAGGCTCGGCGCAAAACCGCCTTCGTCGCCGACGGCGGAAACCAGCCCGCGCTTTTGCAGGATCTTTTTGAGTGTGTGAAAGGTTTCCGCCGCGTACCGCAGGGCCTCGGCAAACGACGGCGCGCCGATGGGGAACAGCATGAATTCTTGAAAATCAACGTTATTGGTGGCGTGCGCGCCGCCATTAAGCACGTTCATCATCGGGGCTGGAAGAACAAACGGCCCTTTGCCCCCGTGCAATTTGCGGATGTAATCGTAGAGCGGCAGGTCCGAATCCATCGCTGCCGCACGGCAAACCGCCATCGACACTCCAAGAATCGCATTGGCACCAAGCCTGGACTTATTTTCCGTGCCATCCAGATCGCGCATCAGATCGTCGATCTCCTTTTGCGCGTGTGGCGATTTGCCTTTGAGCTTTGGTGTGATCCTCTTATTCACGTTCGCCACGGCCTTGAGAACACCTTTCCCGTCGTAGCGTTCTGGGTCGGCGTCGCGCAGTTCGACTGCTTCGTTTTCACCGGTGCTGGCGCCGCTGGGGACAGCGGCCTGGCCGACTGCACCGTTGGCAAGGTGCACCTCCACTTGGATGGTGGGATTGCCGCGCGAATCCAGAATTTCGCGCGCGTGAATCCTGGTGATCTTGGTCATGAGTTTGGTTCTCCCGTTGTTGGTGCCGCGGTTTCGGATTGTTCGGAAGATTCGATGGTTCGCATCGCACGCGCAGCCACGCGGCGGACGCGAGGGCTAGAATGGCGGGCAGCACGGCGCAACGCGCCGAGCACCTCGGGCGCGCCGATTTTTTCCAAGGCTTCCACGGCGCTGGCGGCGATGAAGCCATCGTCGGCCCCGGCCGCCAGTTGCCTGAGCGCGGCTACGGCACGACGCTCACGGCGCCGGCCGAGAACCCACGCCGCCCGCATTACGGTTGTCGGCTCGGGAAGATGGAGCGCGGCGATGAGTTTGTCCACGAAATCGGCGCGGGCCTGCCGGACTGCGATGTCGTCACCACAATGCGGACATATGGTCGCAGACTCCGGCACTGTCGCCCAGCAGTTGATGCAGTAGAATGTGATCACTGAAACTCCGCGTCGTTGGGCCACGGGACGCAAACAGCTCGATTGCCAACCAGATGGGTGATGGCCCGCAGGTAGGCGTCCTGCTCGTCCTCGTTGCGAAGATACCGGCGGAGCGCGTCGGTCTTCAGGGCAAACGCCTGCATGTCCTCACCGACTTCCTCGAAACAACGCGCGGCTTCGGTCAGGAGAAATCGCACAACCTCTTGGTCGCTCGTTGCGGCAATCATCATCGCCAAGTGACGGAGACAGGCTCCTTGCGAGCGGGTGTAGATTTCGCGCCCCGCAGCTTCGGCCAGAAATCCTGCGAGCTTTTCCACGTGGCTCTTCTCGGCCTCGCGCAGTAAACAGCACACGCGACAGTTCTTCGAGTCGCGGGCCAACTCGCGCACGACCTGTTGTGCATCGGACGAATCAGATGCCTGCGCCAGCAATCGCGAAACACGTTCGACGAGCTTGGCGTAGCCGACCGATGCGCCGACCGGCGACGACAGCATGTTCAACTGCCACGTATGCAGCGGACAGAAACCCAACTCAGCCGCAAACTCGATTTGCGCCTTCTCGTCGGTCGAGATCGCGTATTGCCATTGTGAGAAGAAGTCGAACGCGACGCGATACAAGTGGTCGCAGACCGGGCAACTGCGCGTCTTCATGGCGGCGGTTGGTTCCGGTGGCGCGGGTTTCAGGATGACCGGCATTGAGACTTCCGTCGTGGCCGGCGGCGCGGGAGCGGCCGGCAGGTTCAGAATCTCACGCTGCGCGGCCAGAAGACAGTGGCGAATGGCCGGTAGCCGCGCGTCGTCGGCTTGGATTTCGCTCAGGTGGAGCGCGCGTTCAGCAATGGCCGCCAGAAAGGTGGCGGCCTTCTCGTCGGAGAGGAACCGACTCAGTTCCTCCTGCAACGGCGGAAGGCCCGACCCGTCTTCTTCAGCAAGGGCGAGTTTGCAGGACAGCGGGAAGATGCGCAGGCCGTCCGCACCCATCTGCTCATGGAGGGTCTTGGTGATGAAGTCCAAGACCTCCCGCCGTTCGTGTTCGGCGAGCAGGTCGGTCTTGTTGACGACGAAGAAAATCTTATGAACGTGCTGCCGAATGCTTTCTAGGAACTCCAACTCGGCACTGGTGAGCGGGGAGTCCACGCTGGTGACGAACAGCACGGCATCGCATTGTGGGATGAAAGCGTAGGTGGTGGCGGTATTGGCGGTGATCGCCGAGCCGACGCCGGGGGTGTCCACGAATTCCAAGCCACGCCGCAGAAACGGCACTGGCACCTCGACGGTGGCCGTCTTGACCTTCTTGCGATTGCCAGGGTTGCCCCGCTCGGTCACGTAATCTTCGAGTTGCGAGAGCGACACGATCTCGGGCCATTGCAATCCCTCGCGCTCCACCACGAGCCGTTCCTGCGGTCCGAATTTTAGCACGGTGATCGCCGAGGTGAGCGGCAGCACGCCGGTGGGGAGCAGTTCGCACCCGATGATCGCATTCATCAACGAGCTCTTGCCGCGCTTGAACTGACCAAGCACGGCCAGCGTGAACCGGTCCTCGGCGAGTTTCACCATCAACTCCTCGCATTGCCGGTCGCGCCCTTCGTCGCCACATTTCTTGAGCACATCGCGCAACAGGCGCAACTGGCTGGCGAGAGACAGCTTGATTCGGCTGTACGCCTTGAGTTTCTCCTGATCGGGAGCGGTTTCGCGGCGATCAACCGTTATCTGGTCGGTGTTCATGTTTTGCCGCTGCCGACCGGATGTTGCGTGCGGCGCGCGGATTTGTAGCTCGTGGAAAAGTAGTCGCCGCCCAGACTAGTGAGGCCATCGATGTCACCCGACCGCAGTTTGTTGGCCATCTTTTCGAAGAATCGCGTCACGTCCTCGTCAAAACTCGTTTGGCGGCAGGAGCGGCAAACCCAGCCCTCGGTGTTGACGACCAGGATGTGCGGCCAATGCATGATGCTGTGCTCGACCTTCTGCCAATGCACTGCCCAGCTTTGACAATAAGGACACCGTTTGAATCCCTGAGCGCTCATCGGCCGATCATCTCCCGGTGGCCGACGAATTTCTCGATGACGCGCCGCCAGGAAGTTTGCTCTACACCCTTGGGTTCATTGGCGTGGCGGTAGTCGCGTTTGCGGTCAAACTCCTGGAGTTCAGTTTGCAGCGCAGCAAGCCGCCCGCGCTCGGCTCCGAGCAGTCGCTGAAGTTGCGGGTGATCGGGAGACTCGTCCAACGCCATCTGCAGGTGCGGCAGGCAGATGCCGAACGAGTCGTGATACTTGGAGGCGAAATCGGGATCGTCGAAGAAGTCGAGAAGATTCGACAGGGTGAGGTATTCGGTCGAGGAGTTCCAATCGCACATCGGACAGTTGGCGGTGGCCGGATACAGAAGCGGAGCGTCGGATGCCCGTCGCTTGGCGCGCGGCTTGGTCGGCTCGGTAACGGCGGCGCTGCGCTCGATCACGGTTGCCAGAAGTTCCTCGTACACGACGGCGAGGCCCGCCGGGGCGGTGGGCGTGCGCGCTGCCAACCAACCGTGTGAGTTACAGAAGCCACCCGAGCGCCGGAGCGCCAGGCGAACGCCCGGGTCCATGATCCCTTCGTGGAAGAGAAGTGTCATCTGTCGTTCGGACTCGCGCTCGATCAGGGCGCAGATCACGCAGCAGTCGGCATCCAGCGCGTCACGAAGCCGATACAACGGCAGCCATTTCGACGCGGGCGGCTCGCGGGGGAAGACGAGGTTGAGTGCAGACCTCTTCGTGCGTCGTGGCCGGTCCCTATGAAAAACCTCGCGCTTGCCGACGAAGAGTTCGATGGCGCGCCGCCGCGCGGCTTGGTCCGTATCCTTCGGCTCGTTGGCGAGGCGGTCATCGCGTTTGCGGCTGAACTCCTTCAGTTCGGTTTGGAGCCCGGTGAGTTTTTCGCGTTCGGTAGCCAGCAACTCCGGTAGGTGTGGGTGGTCGGGAAATCCTCGCATCGCCAGGTCAAGGTGTGGGAGACACAGGCCGAAGGACCGTTGAAATGCCGTACGCAATTCGGGATCATCGAACCATTTCAGTAGTTCGCCGAAATAGACCCGCTCGTTAAAGCGCGCCGTTTCGCATACGGGACAGGGGGCAGTGGTCTCCAGCACGGACGCGGATCGCCCGCGACGACGGGACCGGTGCAAGCGTCGAGGCGACCCGGCGGCTGCCAGTTGGCGGACCTGGGCCTCGGTCCGCTCAATCACGGAACGCAGCAAATCGCCGTAGATGATGGCGATGCCGGAGTCGGTGTGGGGGATGCGAGTGGCCATCCAGGCATGCGCATTGCAGAACCCTTTTGACTTGTAGAGGCGCAGCCGAACGCCCACATCGCTAACGTTCTCGTAAAACAAGTTGTCGAGTTGCCGGTAACAAGCGCGTTCGACCAACGTGCAGATCGGACAACCCGCCGCATCGAGCGCATCGCGCAGATAGATGAAGTCCAGCCACTTGACCGGCTCATTTTGTGGACGAAGAATGCTCATGCTTGGAATGTCCGCGACCGACAAAACCCTTCCTGTCCAGCAAGCCGGTCAGTTCAGAAAGCAGGGACTGCAACTGCGGCAGTTCGGCGTTGAGGAACTCGGTGGTCGCCGGGTCCACCGCGCCGTAGCCCCGCAAGTAGCGGGGCTTGATCTCCTCAATGCTCACGTTTGCCAAAACGAGCGCGGCGAGCGCCGAGCGCAGTTGCGGCTCCTGCTGAGGTTCCAAATCGAGTCGATCGCCAAGAATCTGCATCTTGGCCTGAATCTTCGAGATGAGATCGTCGACCAAGTGCGCCTGCTCGCGGGGCAGTGGCTCGCTGTGGCGGGTTAACACACCCTCGGTGGGAGGGCAGTGAAACACGTGTCGCAGTTGCAGCAATCGGCTCTCGATGTCGGCCAACGTGATCGAAATCGACCTGCGCTGTGGCTCGCGGAGGTCGAGGCGGTTGATGTTCATGAGGACCGATCTTTCTGTTCGCATTTGCCCGACAAAAAACTCCTACCAACGCTTGCGTCGGTAGGAGTTATCACCCCGAACGCTTTCGGGGAAAGTTGCCGGCGAACTCCATCGCCGTCTACCTTTAGCTTACCGTTGTCCGGCCAACTGTCAATCTGTCGGTGGCGCCAATGCTGCGTCTACAATCGTGACAGCAACAATACCATCACCAGCGACAGCAGCGCGTAGGCAATATAGACGTTGATCCTCCCCCGATGCAACGTGGCCAGACCTCTGGCAATTGCCAGCGCCGCGCTTTTGAACGGCTGCCCGACAGCGCGATCGATGATGTACACCTCCTCCCGCTCGCGATGGATCGCCGTCCGGAAATGTTGAGCTACGGTCTGCGGCGTGTCCTCCGTGGTGGCGGGGCGAAAGACCGCGTCGAAGATCACACGCACGGAATTGGAGAAACCGGTCGCCGTGTAGGTCATTTCCGGCAGGAGCCGCCTCACGCCGCCGTCCCAACACGCTCGCCGCGCGATGTGACGCTTGCGCGCGGACGCAAAACGCACGACAAGGTAGGTCAATCCCAGCAAACCGCACAGTACCACCAGCATGTAGGAGGTGGACATGGCGAACACCACAGGGTTTTCCTTGCCGCCGCGGTGCAACACCACCAAGCCGCGTCCGGGCACGACGGACTGACCCACCTGCGCGCCCAGATCGTGAAATTCCGCCACGAGCGCACGGGGCAATTGCTCGTGCTCGGGACTGTTGGCGAAGAACGGTGGCACGAGCGCGTCCGCCGTGTTCGCGCCGGTCAGCGGCGAGAACGTCTCGTTCAGAACGGGGATCACATACGTCGGCAGCACGCCGAGAGCGAGGCAGAGCACTGCGAGCAAACCCATCGACACAATCGTGGACCGTTGCGCTTCGACCGCTTTTTCGGCAGGCGCGGAGCGGGTCATGCCGAGAAAGCCCATCGCGAATGCTTTCACGAAACACGTCACCGCCAATGCTGCCGTGAGCGCGAGGCCGGCGCCGCAAAGTGCAAAGACGGTTTTCACCCCGGTCGATGACAACTCCGCGCTGCGCAACATCGTTTGCAGCGTCAGCCATTCGCTCACGAAACCGCTGAACGGCGGCAGCGCCGCGATGGAGAGCGCGCCTGCGAGAAACCCCAGCGCCGTCCACGGCATCCGCCGAATCAATCCGCCCAGCCGGTCGAGGTCGCGTGAGCCGACGCGTTCCTCCACCGTACCCGCGCCGAGGAACAGGAGCGCCTTGTAGACGGAGTGGTTCGTCAGGTGATAGAGCGCGGCGACGAACGCGATGCCGGCCGGCACCGTCAGACCGTACGCCATGAAAATCATGCCCGCGCCGAGGCCGACGGCGATGATGCCCGCATTCTCAATCGAACTGTGCGCGAGCATGGTCTTCAGGTCATTGTCGGTCGTCGCGTAGAGGATTCCCAGCAGCGCCGAGATTGTGCCAATGATCATCACGACCACGCCCGGCCCGACCATCGACATCGGGAGGAGATCGGCGTTGACGCGCACGATGCCGTAAAAGCCGAGGTTCAACGTGGCTCCTGCGAGTATCGGAACAAACGCGGACGGAGCGGCGGCGTAGGCCCGCGGCAACCAGAAATTGACGGGTACGAGTCCGGCTTTCACTCCGAACCCGAAGAACGAAAGCAGGAACACCGCCCAGCGAGCGCTCGCGCTCAGCTCGGCGGCGGACGCCTTGAGCGCGGGAAAACCGAGCGACCCCGCCGCCACCACGAGGATCAGGAACGCCACCACCGCCGCCAGCGCGCCCGCCTCGCTCACTGCGAGCATGAGGTAGCCTGACCGGGTGTGCTCGGACTCCTCGTGTTCGTAATTGACGAGGAGGTAACAGAGAATCGACATCGCTTCCCAAGCCAGCAAGAACAGCAGCACGTCCGCCGCAATCAACACCAACACGATGGACGCAAACAGCGCGAGGTACATCACGGAAAAGGCTTTCAAGCTGTAACGGCCCGCGTAACGCGGCAGGTTGCCGGCCGCGAAAATCGAGACCGGCAGGAACACCAGCCCGGTGATGAAGGCGAACAACGCCGACAGGCGGTCCACGTTCAGCGTCAGCGTGCCCAAGTTGGGCACGATCCACAGCGACATGGCCCACGTGTTCCCGTCGAACAGCGTTTGCCCGCTCGCGCCCAGCAGGACGAGCGAGGCCAGCCCGCCGATCCACGCGAGCCATTGCGGATTCCGGCGGTCGGGAAGCAGCAGCGCGAGCACGATGCCCGCGCCGCACAGCGCGAAAAATGTGCCTGTCCATGCGCCAATGTCGCTCACCGTGTCGTTACCTCCTGATTGGCGAAGGTTGCCGGAGAAACCATGGCCGCCGGTGGTTTTCGACCAACCGCCACAAGCAATCCGTGCAGGATCGACAGCGGCGGAGGAGGATTGCCCGGCACTTCCACGTCCACAGGCAAGACATCCTTTGCGCCCCCGCAGCAAACGAAGCTCGGTCCGAACACACCGCCTGACAACGCGCACGCGCCGACAGCGACCACGCGCTTCGGCGTCGGCATCGCGTCGTACGTCTTCTGCAACGGCAACCGCATGTGATCGGTGACCGGCCCGACGACGAGCAGGATGTCCGCCAATCGCGGGGTCGGCGTGAGGAAAAACCCAAGGCGGTGCATGTTGTAGTACGGGTTGTTGAGTTGCTTCACCTCATGGAGGCACGCACCGCAGTCGCCAGCGTCCACGACGATGATATTAATCGAACGGGCGAATGCGCGACCGAATTGACGCTCCGCAGCGGTTGGTCCGGCAACCAGCGCCGCCCATTCGTAGCCCGGCTGCCAGTCAAGCGGAGCGGCCACCCCCCGTGCGCATCGAAAACAGTGGACGCAGCGACGATAATCCACCTCGACCGAGCGGTCGCTCGAGCGGATCGCGTCGGTCGGACAACGGTCAGCCAGCAACGAAGCCGCCGCTGTCAGATACGCTCCGCCCACCGGCAGACCCGGCGAGACGCCGGGGGCGGTTTCCTCTGCCGCGGGATAGCGCGTCGTCTTGATCCCGGTCCGAATTCCTTTGCGAACCCATTGGCTCATGTTGTGTCCCTCATCTCGTCGTCAGCGATCGTTCTCGGCCACCGAAAGATCGAACGTGGCCAGGATGATCGGGAAATCCTGAAACGCAAAATTCTCCGCCGCCAGATGGAAACCGTGCCAGTTGGCAAACGATGGGGGCATGATCCGATACCGGCTCACGGCCCCGTCGTCGCCGATGCGCAGCCAGTGAAATGCCGCACCCCGCGCCGCTTCGACCCAGCCCAGCGCCGCGCCCGGCTTCGGTTGACAGGGGACGAACACCGGGCCTGTGGTCAACGCCGCGCTCGCCTGTTCCATGAGCCGGACCGATTGGGCCGCCTCCGCGAACAAGACCCGCAGCCGGGCGTACCCGTCACCTTCTCGTTCGGTCGGGACGTCGAACGCCAGCGCATCGTGGCCCGAATAGGGCAGCGCCTTGCGCAGATCGCGGATGAGACCGGAAGCGCGGGCCACCGGCCCGACCAGGCCATGGTTGCGAGCGTCCTCGGCGGAGACAATGCCGACTTCCTCCAACCGGTCGAGAAAACTGCTGGAAAACTGCAGCATCTTTTCGATCTGTTGCAGGCGTTTAAGAATGTCCTGCGCGGCGGCCAGCGCCGTTCGACAAGCTCTGTCGTCCAAGTCGCGGGTTAGTCCGCCCGGCACGAGCAATCCGAACAAATAGCGATGGCCCGTCAACACGCACGAAAGCCGCAGCAATTCCTCCTGCAAGATCGCCGTCTGGCTGGCAGCCACGGCGAGCGCGGTCGATTCGCAGATGCCTTCGATAGCGGCGACGTGATGGCGGAATCGCTCCAACTCCGCGACGAAGACGCGCAACATGTGCGCGCGCACAGGGATTTCCACACGACAGATCGCTTCGACCGCCTGGCAAAACGCGAACCCATGTGCGAAGGCCGAAGTGGCGCAAAACCGTTCGGCCAGCAACAGGGTGTCGTCCACCGAACGGCCTTCGGCGATCTTCTCGATGCCGCGATATTTATAGAACAGGCGCGGGATGGTGCGAATGACGTCCTCGCCAACTGTCTCCAGTTGGAAATGGACGGACTCGGTTAGCGCCGCGAAGACCGGTCCGATGGGCATGGCGAACGCCCCCGGCGCCTCGACAATGCGGCGGGGACGCCAATCGGGCTTGGGGGCGCGTTGTGTGACCGGCTGGCTGCCGTCGAACTTGTGGCGCATCGGTTCGACGCCCTCCTGCCACGCGTCATCGTGCAGAATGAAGTCGCCGAGGCGCGGATGTCCCTCGAAGGTCAGCCCAAACAAATCTTCCGCCTCTCGCTCGTGCCAGTCTGCCGCGTGGACGTGTTCGCTGATACTCGGGAACGTGCGCTCGGGCAGCGGACGACGAACGCGGAGTTGGACGAAGCCTTCGTCGCGTTGGCCGTAAAACCCGTACCGCAATTCCCATTCGGTCTTGCCCTCCTCGACGATCAGCCCCGCGAAACGACAGCCGAGTTCGGCGAACAACCAGCGCGTCAGCTCGCGAAGAATTTCCGGGGAACACTCCACGTCGCACCACGAGCGCTTCGGATCGCGGTGGGCCTGTGCCCGGTTCTTCCACCGCAGCGCGATTTGTTCGGAGAGTTCAGTAGGCGTCATGGCATGTTACCGGGACAGACAGGCGGCGGCCTGAGTCAAGAGTTGATGCAGCGGTTCTGGCAAATACACTCCGAGCACCAGGATCGGTATGGCGGCCAGGATCAACGTCAACACGCAACTGAACGGTAGGCGTACTTTGGTCGGATGCGGATTCCCCTGCGGCCTGCCGAACACCATGCGGTTGATGTGGACGAGGACGCCGAAGAACGCGATGCCGATGAACAGCGCGAGCAAGGCCGTGGCGAGGTAGCGACCCTGAAGAAGACCCGCCTTGAAGATCGAGAATTCGCTGAGAAACACCGCGAACGGCGGCGCGCCGGCAATCGCCAACCCGCCGAAGAGCAGCGCCGCGCCGGCCGCAGGCGAGGTGCGGATCAGGCCGCGCACGGAGGCAATCTCACGCGTCTCCACTGCGAGCAGCGTCGCGCCCGCCGCGAGGAAGCAGAACGATTTGGTGATGCTGTGCGTCAAGATCTGCATCATCGCCCCGTAATGACCGCCCGCCGCACCGATGCCGGCGGCAGTAAAGATGATGCCCATGTGTTCGACGGTCGAGTAGGCGAAAAGGCGTTTGTAGTCGCGCACCTGTAGCAACAGAAACGAGGCAACGCCGACCGAGATCAGGCCGATGGTCAGCAGCCACGCCTCGATATGCTCCATGCGGAGCAGCGGCAGCAACCGCAGGATCACGTATAGCGCCACAGTGGTTTTCACGCCCGACAGCATCGCGCAAATGGGCGACGGCGCTTGGCTGTGGGCATCCGGCAACCAAGTGTGAACGGGGACGAAGCCGACCTTCATTCCGAATCCGACGAGGATCAGCAGGAACGCGGTCTTCACCAGGACCGGCGGCATGTTCGGCGCGACGGCGCGCAGTCCGTCCCACGTGTACGTCTCACCGCCGCCGGTTTTGAATGCCCAAAACAGGATCAAAAAGCCGAGCAGCGCAATGGCTGCACCCATGAACATCATGGCGATATATTTCCACGCTGCTTCCAGCGATTCGTGTGTGTTTTCGTAAGCGACCAGGAGCACTGAGAACAACGCGGTCAGTTCGATAGCGATCCATTCGATGTTTGGCTCGACGACGACGGGCACGGCGATCAGCGCGAACAGGAACAGGTTAGAATGGACGTAGTAAAACCGCAGCCGCTTCTCGCTGCGCGCGTGGTGCGCCATGTAGCCGCAGGAAAACAGCGCCGCCGTCGTTCCAACCAGCGTCACCAGCAGCAAAACCAAGGCGCCGAAGCCGTCGAGCGCAACCCAGTTTGGGAGTGCCACGACGGCGTTTCCACCGGCCACGTGAAGCGCCGCGCGAATCGCGAGAACGAAGGCGGCGACTGCGGCCAGTAACGTCGCGGCCGGTGCGACACGCCGGCCGAGCGGCATCAACGAAATCACCATCGCGGCCAGAGGCAAAACCAGAATCACGATCAGGCTCACGGTTTCGTCTCCTCCTTCAAGGCCGTCAGCGCGCCGACCTCCGTCGTGCCAATGTGCTCGTGGATGGTGCGGGTGAGCAGGCCGACGATGAACGACAGCATTAACACGTCGAAGGCGATCGCCAGTTCCGCGATCAACGGCAGTTCCGGCACAATCGCAACGCCGGCAAAGAACGCCGCGTTCTCCATCGCCAGAAGACCGAGCAGGAGCGGCACGGCCTCGCGTCGAACCGAAGCGGTGTACCCCCCCAGCAAGAGGCACGCGAGTCCGATGGGAAGGTTGACCGCCACGTAGGGGCCATCCGCAACTCGAAGGAGCGGGGAGGCCAGAAAAAAACCTCCGATGGCAAGCGCAAGAGCAATCAACAGCGACGCAGGGATGTTGATGAGTTGATCAATCTCGCGGCGGCTGTACACCTCGCTGCGCACGGTGCGGCGTAACAGCCAGGGGACCAAGAAGGGCTTGCTGATGAGGTTGATGATCCCGACCGCGAATACGTGCCGCGAGTGCAGCAGCCCGCTCAGGAGAAAGGCGGAAAGGACGAGAAACAACGCCTGCGCGATAAAGAGACGCAGACAACCTTGCACCTGACGCGTCGCCACCATGCCGAAGGTGCAGAGTAGGAACAACCCGCCGGCCAGCGCGTTCAGATTTCCCAGTAGCGCAACGGTCTCGGAATTCAGGTTCATCGGTTCAACCGTTTAGAACGCGAAGATGCGTGTGATCATGGCGACCACTGACGTGATGAAGGCCGCCCCCAAAAACTCGGTGATCCGAAACAGGCGCAGCTTGGACAGCGACGATTCGATCACGACCAGCACCAGCACGAAGATGAAAATCTTGAGCAGAATCAGCGGGATTGCCAGCAACACGTGCGCGAACGATTGTTCACCCGCCAAGCCCCACGGCGTAACGAGCACATTGAGAAAGATGCACAGCAAAACGAAGAACTTCATCTGGCCGCCCCATTTCATCAGCGCGGCGCCGCGACCGGAGTATTCGAGCACCTTCGATTCGTCAATCATGGCCAACTCGAAGTGGCCGGAGGGATTGTCCACGGGAATGCGTCCGCCTTCCGCCAGGATCAACATCAGGAACGCCAGCATCAGCAACACGTGCGACGGCTCGAAAAAATTGGCCAGCGGCGTCACCCATTTCTGCTGGACGATGTACGGAATGGTCGAACCCGCGACAAAGGACACGGTGAAGAACACGATCATAAAGACCGGCTCGGCGAGGAAACCCACCATGCGCGTGCGGCTCGCGCCGATCGGGCCGTAGGGATTGCCCGTGTCCACCGCCGCCAACGTGGCGAAGAACCCGCCAAGCGCCAGCACGAATCCTCCGCCCAACATGTCGCCCATGAATGCGAAGAAAAGCGGATAGCTCGTAAGCACCGGGATCAGCAGCGTCACGAAGATCGGCGTGACGAACACGAGGTACGGCGTGAAGCGGAAAATCCACGAACTCTGCTCGGAGACGACTTCGTCTTTCTGGAATAGTTTACGCAGGTCGCGATAGGGTTGGATCATGCTCGGCCCGCGCTTCGATTGCACGATCTCCTTCAGCCGGCCGGTAACGCCCGACACCAGCGGCGCGAAACCCATGACCACGAGAACCTGGATGAGGTTGAACAGGATGCGTGTCGTCATCGGGCCGCTTCCCTTGCGTGAGACCTGATGACCTTGAAAACCAGTCCGTCCCTCCCGTTCTTCGGGTGGGGATGAAGCCCGGGCCTGCAGCCGTTCCATTTTGACAGCTTGCTATCTACAATTAGTCTGGCATTCATCGCTTTCTCCACCTGCGCTGAAAACAAAAAAACACCTACCGGCTCATCGAGCCAGTAGGAGTTATCAGCCCGCCCTCGGGCGCCTCGTCGCGCGAACTCCATCGCGCACATCATCGGAAGAATATCAAATTCCCACCCCGTGTCAATTGACAGCGGCGGCTTTACAGTTTTTTCGGGTTGGCTTGGTATTTGATTACGCGCACCTTCTCCAACGTCACGAGACCATCGTTCATTATCTTGTCCAACTCGGGCAGGAAGGCCGCGATCTTGTCCTCCTTGTCCACGATCTCGATAAGCACCGGAAGGTCTTCGCTGAGTCGGAGAATCTTCGCTGTGTGCAGGTGGGAGTGCGCGCCGAAACCCATCGGCCCCCGCAACACCGTCGCGCCCGCCAATCCCATTTCTCGTGCCTTCAGTACGATTGCCTCATACAGCGGCAGATGATGAAACTTGTCCAATTCACCGATGTAAATGCGGAGCAATGACCCATCACCATCGAGTTTCATACCACACCTCCGTGAAATCGGGCTTGCAGGAAGCGGCCGGTAACCACGCCGAGATACACTGCCAGCAGGGCGATGACGTTGGAGCCGATGACGTTCAATCCCGCGAAAAACCATTCGCTATCGCGCGCGAGGTTGAGCGTTTGTAGACCGTAGCTGGAGAACGTCGTGAAGCCGCCGCAAAACCCGATCATTAGAAAATCACGCCATTCGGGTTTCAGCCAGGCCCGCCCCATCGACGGTCCGGAGATGGCTGCAAATAAGCCGATGATGAAACAGCCCGTCACGTTGACCACCAGCGTACCCAGCGGAAAGGCAACCGCCCACGGGTAATGCTTGGCTTGGTGGCCGGAAACCAGGCCGTTCAGCCCGTACCGTGCCGCCGTCCCGAACGCGCCACCTAAAGCGAGCACTAGAATCCGAATCATAAATAATCTCCTACCGACCGGTTTTGTCCATAGGAGTTATCAGCTCCGCTTGATGCGGCGCGGTTATCTGGCGAACCCCATCGCCACGGTTAGTTTGCCTGACTCGCCGCGCGACTCCAAACAAAAAACACGTGCCACGACTTTGGCGCGGGCAAAGCGACGGCCGGCCTGTCGCGTTTTGGTCACCCTGCCAAACAATCGCCGTTGACTGGCCTCGGCGCGTCGCTTGGGGAGTCGCGCATCCGACTGTCGTCAAGGTGCTTAGCTGAACGGCCTGCTTTCGTGGCACACGGGTTGCCTACCAGCGCGGCCATTGTGGCAGGTCGTGGCAGTGGTTTGTTCGACACACCTCCTCTTGGTCGCAGCAGGATGTGGTGGATACAAGGGGTCAACAAACAACCAACGCAACCGGAGCGCGCAAGATTGGCAACAATGAAGATAAAGAAAATGATGGCACTGGGGTTGTGCGGGGCGGTCATGGTGTCGGCCGCGGGAATCGCTCGGGCAGATAGTGGGACCAGTGGTACCACCGATAACCGGGAACTCCTCGAAAAAATCAAACAATTGGAACAACGCGTGACGGAACTCGAAGGCAAGAGCACGCAACAGGTGGCCGCAGCCAAGTCGATCGTCCCGCAGAAGACGCTGGATTTTCTCGGGCAGACCGAGTTGAGCGGCTTTGTGTCCGCTTCGTATCTGTACGACTTCAACTCAACGCACGGCTCGAAAACGGTCGCCGACAGGACGTTTGACACCCATGCGAACCAGTTCGCGCTGAACAAGTTCAAATTGGCGCTGGAGAAGCCCATTGATTACAACCCGACCAACTGGCTCGTCGGTTATCGGGCGGATCTGATTTTCGGAGAGGATGCGGCGGTGATCCATTCCTCCGGGTTCAACCTGGGGAACGACGGCGATTTGGAGCAGGCGTTTGTCGACATCAACGTTCCCATCGGCAACGGCTTGAAGGTCATCATCGGCAAGACCGTGACGTTGATGGGCTTGGAAGTCATCGAAGAGGTGTCCAACCCGAACTGGTCGGAGGGCAATCAATTCCTGTACGTGGAAAATTTCACCCAGACGGGCGTCCAGTTGGCCTACAAGTGGAACGACAAACTCGACACGGAATTCGTGGTGTTTAACGGCTGGGACCAATTGCCCGACAATAACTCGGGCCCATCGTTCATGGGCCGCATCGGCTATGCCCCGGATGCCAACGACAGTATCGGGTTGCTGGGGTACGGTGGTCCCGAACAAACCACCACGTCCCTGGGCGGCACCGGTACCACCGCGAATTGGCGGGATGGCGCCGAAGTTTTGTTCAACCACAAATTCTCGGACAAATTCAACAGCTACCTCCAGCTCGACTACGGGCAGGAACAAAAGGTCATCGATAACGGCAATTCCGAGTGGTACGCCGCCGGCCTGTGGTTGGTCTACGACTTCACGGACAAGATCGAATTGGCCTTCCGTCAGGATTACCTGAAGGACTCGGACGGCACGCGGACGGGAATGTCGCCGCTCAGCCCGGAACTCAGCAGCTCCACGCTGACCCTGAACCTGAAGCCGGTTGACAACTTCCAGTTCCGTCCGGAAATCCGCTGGGATCACTCGGACAAGGATGCCTTCAACAACAACCGCGACCAATTCACACTCGGCGTGAGCGTCGCCTATTTGTACTGACGATGTGGACAATCGGACTTAACCAAGAGGAGAAACGCAACATGAAACAACATCATCGAGCCCTGCGCTGGCTCGGAACCAGCCTGCTGGCGGCTGCGCTGGCAGGCGTCATGACCGTCCGCACGCTCGCGGACGACGAACCGAAGCCCGACCCGGCCGGCACGGCCACGGGCGACCGGTCTACCGTGGTGGACGCCGGCGGCAACGCCTTTATGGTGTCCGAGCCGGCCAAACTCAGCGAAGAAGACGCCAAGGACAAGGACAAGGTGAAGGCCTATCAGGACGCGTTGAAAGCCTACAATGAGTTCAAGGCCGAGGCTGACAAAGAGCCGCTGGCGCTGAAACTGGCGGATGCCGTCGGCCACCACCGCGTCTCGATCAACTTCACATGGACGCTGGTGACGGGCTTCTTGGTCATGTTCATGCAAGCGGGCTTCGCGATGGTGGAGACGGGGCTGACGCGCGCGAAGAACACGGCCCACACGTTCGCCATGAACTTCATGATCTATCCGATGGGTATGCTCGGGTTCTACCTGTGCGGGTTTGCCTTCATGTTCGGCGGCCTGGGCGGCATCGGCACAATGGGCGGTTACGCCGGGTTGAATCATGAAATCACCGTCCACCTCTTCGGCCATGACTGGGGCCTGCTCGGTTGGAAAGGGTTCCTGCTGCAGGGGGCCGGCTACGACACGGCGGTGTTCACGCTGTTCCTGTTCCAGATGGTGTTCATGGACACGACGGCGACGATCCCGACCGGCGCGCTGGCGGAACGCTGGAAGTTTTCCTCGTTCATGCTTTACGGGTGCGCCATCGGCACGATCATGTATCCCGTGTTCGGCAACTGGGTCTGGGGCGGCGGTTGGCTGGCCCAACTCGGCGCCAACTTCGGCCTCGGCCACGGTCACGTGGATTTCGCGGGATCGTCGGTGGTGCATATGCAGGGCGGCGTGATTGCGCTGATTGCCTCTTGGATGGTCGGTGCGCGCTACGGCAAGTTCAACAAGGATGGCAGCACGAACTTCATCCCGCCGCACAACATTCCTATGGCCATGGCCGGTACGTTCATCCTGGCGTTCGGCTGGTTCGGATTCAACCCCGGCTCGAGCCTGGCGGCGACCGATCTCCGCATCGGCGTGGTCGCCACGAATACGATGCTGGCCTCGGCGACGGGCGCCCTGGCTGCCTGCTTGTGGATGTGGTGGGTCCGCACGAAGAAGCCCGATCCGTCCATGATGTGTAACGGCATGCTCGCCGGTCTGGTGGCGATCACCTGTCCCTGCGCGTTCGTCAGCGCGGGCGGGGCCTCGATTCTCGGTGCCGTCGCCGGCATCTTGGTGGTCGAGTCGGTGTTTTTCTTCGACAAGATCGGCATCGACGATCCCGTCGGCGCGATCAGCGTGCACGGCGTGAATGGCGCGTGGGGTTGCCTGTCGCTCGGTCTGTTTGCGGATGGTACCTATGGCGACGGTTGGAACGGCGTCCCCGGGACCGTGCGCGGCCTGTTCTACGGCGGCGGCATGTCGCAGTTCTGGGCCGAGTTGATCGGCGTTACCGTCTGTTTCATCACGCTGGCGGTCCTGACCGGCGTTGTGTTCAAGGTCGTCGGCTTGCTCGTCGGCGGCAACCGCGTGGAAGAGCAGGTTGAAATCGACGGTCTGGACATCCCCGAGATGGGCGTGCTGGGCTACAGCGGCATGGTGATGGACAAGGAATCCGAGACCCCGCATCCGAAAGGATTCCCGGGTGGAGCCGGCGCCAGGTCCGCGGTCGCAACTCATTAGCGAAACTCTAACAGGTGGGCCCGGACCCGCGAACGCGGGTCCGGGCACTGCCGAAAGCGAAATCACCTTATGAAAAAGATCGAAGCGATTGTTAAACCGTTCAAACTCGAAGAGGTCAAGGACGCCCTGGCCGAGATCGGCATCGAAGGCATGACCGTCACCGAGGTCAAAGGATTCGGGCGGCAGAAAGGCAAGACCGAGATCTATCGCGGCAGCGAGTACGTGGTGGACTTCCTGCCCAAGATCAAGATCGAAGTCGTGCTTGGCGAGGACAAACTCGAGGAAGCCGTCGAGACCATCGTCAAGTCGGCGCGAACCGGCAAGATCGGCGATGGCAAGATTTTCGTGTTGTCCGTCGAAGAGGCCGTCCGTATCCGCACCGGCGAGAAGGCCGAAGCCGCCGTATGAGCGGCTCCCGGGCTCGAGCAACAACATGAATAGTTCCATCCTACTCGGAATCACGCTGGGAACCCTCATTGGCGGGGCGTTCGCCTGGATGCAATTGCGAGCGGCGCGGCGCAACGAGCTCCTGCAGCGGCAACAGCAATCCCCGGAGATTCTGCGGCAGGTGCCGGGCTCCCTGACGCGCGTGGCCTTTCTGCTGATGGCGTTGGTCGCGGTGCAGGTTTTCTTTCCCCAGGCCGACAAGTGGTGTCTATCAGGGGCACTGGTTGTGGCCTACGGGATCCCGTTCTTTTGGCGATTGAGGGACAGAATTCCACAAGCTCGCTGACCGCCGCGTCGGCCGGCGAACGATACCGGCAGCAGTCGTAAGCTGTCTCGCCGCGTCCGACCCAGCCAGGGCGCGGTTTCGGCAGCCGACGGTTTTCATCGACAACTGTCGGTGCGCGAGCGACTTACCTGCATTGACTGGCTGGGTTGCTGTGTTATGCTTCCGCACTCATTACCGAATCCGCGTTGAACGGCGCGGAGCGGGGAACCCATGCCGTAGGGGCGAACCCTGAGTTGGTCTCGGGGCAGAGCGCGCATCTCCGTCTGAGCCCGTCAGCTAACCCCGTAGGTTCAGGAGAGCCATGACCGAATCCAAGCCTACATTGGGCAAACGTTTGAAGACGCTCCTCATCGGGGGCGCCCGCAGCCCGCATGATCGCTCCGTCTTCCACAAACTGTCGTTGATCGCGTTTTTTGCGTGGGTTGGGCTGGGTGCCGACGGCTTGTCGTCGTCTTGTTACGGCCCGCAAGAGGCATTTCTGGCGCTGGGATCGCATGCCCACCTGAGCATCTTCATCGGGTTGGCGACGGCGCTGACAGTGTTCGTCATCAGCACCAGTTACTCGCAAATCATCGAACTGTTTCCGAGCGGGGGCGGCGGCTATCTGGTGGCCAGCAAATTGTTGTCGCCCACCACCGGCATGGTGTCGGGTTGCGCGCTGCTCATCGATTACGTGCTGACGATCACCATCTCCATCGCCAGCGGCGCGGACGCGTTGTTCAGTTTTCTGCCGCCGGCGTGGCTGCCGTACAAGCTGGGCTTCGCCATCTTTGGGGTAGTGGTGCTGACGGTGTTGAACCTGCGCGGCGTGAAGGAATCGGTGGTGACGCTGGTGCCGATTTTCCTGGTCTTTGTTGGCACCCACATCTTCGTGATCGCCTACGCCTTGATCGTGCACGCGGGCGATTTCGGACAGGTGCTCGGCGCAACCGCCGACAACGTGCGACAGTCACGCGCCGAGCTCGGACTACTCGGGATGCTGTTGCTGATGTTGCGCGCCTACAGCATGGGCGCGGGCACCTACACGGGTATCGAGGCCGTCAGCAACGGCCTGCCCATCCTGCGGGAACCAAGAGTGCAGACGGGCAAGCGGACGATGCAGTACATGGCCGTTTCGCTGGCGTTCACCGCTACGGGACTGATGTTCGCCTATCTGCTGTTGCGCGTGAACTACCAGGAAGGCAAGACGCTCAACGCCGTGTTGTTTGAGAGCCTGACTGCCCACTGGGGTACGGGCGCGCGGTGGTTCGTGCTCGTGACGCTGGTCTCCGAAGCGCTCCTGTTGTTCGTCGCTGCGCAAGCTGGCTTCCTCGACGGCCCCCGGGTGCTCTCCAACATGGCGCTGGACCGCTGGATGCCGACGAAATTCTCCTCGCTCAGCGACCGGTTGGTCACGCAGAACGGCATTCTTCTCATGGGTGGCGCCGCGCTGGCGATGATGACGCTCGCCCACGGCTCGGTGCGTTTCCTCGTCGTGCTCTACAGCATCAACGTGTTCATCACCTTCTCGCTCTCGCAACTCGGCATGGTCAGGCACTGGTGGACGGCAGGCCGGGGCGTCGAGCACCGTCTCAAGAAACTGTTCATCAACAGCCTCGGTCTCGTCCTCTGCAGCGGCATTCTCATCTGCATGACCGTCCTCAAATTCCACGAAGGCGGTTGGATCACACTCGTGTTGACGGGCGGACTGATTGCGCTGGCGATTGTCATCCAGCGCCACTATCGATACACGGGCTATCTGCTCCGGCGTCTCGACGATCTCGTCAAGGTCGCTGCGGCCAGTACCGGCATGAGCGAAACCGACGAATCCAGGCCCGAGCCCCCCTGTGACCCCAAGGCCAAGACCGCCGTCATTCTGGTCAGCGGTTACAACGGGCTGGGACTCCACACGCTCTTCGGCGTGCTGCGCGTCTTCGGGAACGTCTTTAAGAACTTCGTTTTCGTACAGGTCGGGATCATCGACGCCGGCAACTTCAAGGGGGCCGACGAGATCGACCGTCTCCGCAGCCACGTCTTGGAGGAGAACGATCGCTACGTGCATTACATGCGCCAGCACGGTTACTATGCCGAGGGGTTCTACTCGCTCGGCACGGATGTGGTGGAAGAACTGGCGCAGATCGCCCCGAAGGTCATCGGGAAATTCCCCAACAGCGTCTTCTTCGGCGGCCAACTCCTGTTCCCGAAGGACACGTTCGCCTCGCGCCGGCTCCACAACTACACCGTCTTTGCCGTCCAAAAACGCTTCTACCGCGCCGGTTTCCCCTTTGTCTTGTTGCCGATTCGGGTATAACGGCCCTTTCCGGCGGGCGCACGGGAGAAAATTTCGTTCCCTGCCTTGTCCTCGTCCGGGTCGATTGGTAGTATCCAGCGCATTGCTACGAGAAGACCCGAAATTCGCGCTTGCGGCGCATCATGGCTGAAATCGCTGTCACCCACCGTCCACGCAACGTGGATTGGAAACGTGCCGCAGCGCTGTTGTACGGCGACTGGGGCACGAGCAAAGCCTATGTTACGGGCATTGCCTTTGCCATCGCGATGTATAGCTCGTTTTGGATCGTCCTCGCCGTGGGCGCGCTCACGGCCATTGTGGGCATCAACTACATCTGGGTCTGCAAGTATTTCCCCGAAGGCGGCGGCGTGTATTCCGCCGCCAAAGCGCAATCGCGCCACCTCGCGCTCATCGGCGGGTTCCTGCTGGTTGCGGACTATGTGGTCACCGCCTCGCTGAGTTGTTACGACGCGTTTCTCTATCTGAACTTTTCATTCGAAGACGCGAAACGCTGGGCCATTCTGACGATCTTTATCATCGGGGTCATCAACATGTTTGGGCCGCGGCATTCGGGCAGCCTGGCGATCGGATTCGCGGTGGCGACGTTCATTGTCGTCATCCTGTTGGGGATTGCCTGCCTCCCGCACCTGCCGCAAGCCGTGGCCAATCTGGAGCGGCCCCACCGCCAGCCATTCGAATGGTGGGTGGCATTCACCGGCGTAATCCTCGCATTATCGGGAGTCGAAGCCATCGCCAACATGACGGGGTTGATGCAACTGGACCCAGGGACGACGGCGTTGCGGCCCCGCGTGGCTCACACGGCGCGCAAAGCCATTATTCCCGTCATGCTCGAAGTCTGCGTGATGACCGTGCTATTTGGATTGGCGATGAACGCGATCCCCGGCATGGGCACGCGCGAACACGAAGGCGATATGCTGCGCTACCTGGGCAAGATCTTCGTTGACGAACCGCTGGGCCAGTTGACGGGTTTGGCTTGGCTCCAGGGCCGGGCAATCTTCTCGTGGATTATCAGTCTGGTGTTGGCGGGGCTGTTGCTCAGCGCGGTCAATACCGCCATCGCCGCGCTGGTCAGCATTCAGTATCTCATTTGCAAGGACGACGAACTGCCGCAGGTGCTCGGCATGCTCAACCGCTTCGGCGTGCCCTGGATCGTCTTGCTCATCAGCATGCTCGTGCCCATCTTGGTAATCGACATCCAGGCCGGCGCGAACGCGCTACACGGACTGGCCGCCATGTACGGTATCGGCGTCGTCGGCGCCATCGCCACCAACCTCGGTTCCACCGCGTTCAATTTCAAACTGCCCCTGTTGCGCCGCGAACGCGGCATCATGATGGTGACCTTCCTGGTGCTGGCCGCCGTCGAGATCACGATCGCGATCACCAAACCCGCAGCGCTGGCGTTCGCCGTCAGCATTCTGGGATTGGGTTTTGTGGCGCGCGCACTGCACAAAGGGTTCAAGCTGCCCGTGCCCGCACCGCTCGACCGCCTCGCCGAGCAATGGTTTCCCACCGCCGCGGCCCGCCGCCGGCTCGCGGCCGACGATCAGCAGCGATTCGCCTCCCTCACGCGCCAACTGGGCCCCGAGCGCGCCGTCAACGCGGTCATGGTGGCCGCGCGCGGCGTGACGCCGACGTTGCGCTATGCCGTGGAGGAGGCCCGGGCGCACAACGCAGAGTTGTTTGTCCTGTTCGTGCGCGAGCAACATACCACCATCCCCGTGCCGCAGATCGAGCACGAGAACTAGGAAGCCCGGGCGCTGTTCGGCGCGGTCAAATCGATTGCGGACTCCGTTGCCGTGACGACGATTTATGCCGTGAGCGACGATGCGGCGTGGACCATTCTCGACAACGCGGCGGTGGCCGGCGTCGATCTGCTCATCCTGGGTCACTCGCGCCGCGCGGCGGTCACGCGGATGCTGCGCGGCGACCTGCTCACCCAAATCGCCGCCCAACTGCCCGAGGAAATCCGGCTCCTGGTCGTCGGCTGACGACGCGTCACTCGCGCTTCAGCGCCTGGACCGGATCGACGTTCGCGGCGCGCTGGGCGGGCAGCAGACCCGCCAGCAGCGAGAGAATCGCGGCCCCGGCAACGAGCAGGAGGCAGAACTTCAGGTTGAGGGAAAAGATCGACCGGGGGATCAGCAGCGCTTCTTCAGGATCGAACGTGCTGCGGCGCGCGAAACTGATGACCCAGTGGCTGATCGTCAACGCCAGCGCCCACCCCAACGCCATCCCGAAGAGCGTCCCCAGCACGCCCTGCAACATCGCTTCGCCGAGGAAGAGGCGACGGATGTCCCGCTTGGTGGCGCCCAGCGCCCGGAACAATCCGATGTCGGGGCGGCTATCGGACACCGTCTTCGACGTCGTGCTCCAGACGAGGGCGCACGCCAGCCCGAAAATCAGGCCGCCAAAGGCAAACGCCACTTTCTTCACCACGCGCAAACTGCTGTCGAACGCCCGGACCTGGTTCTCGAACGCCCGCGCCCGGGTGGTTGCGGAGAACCCCAGTTCCTCGATGCGTTTGGCGACCGCCTCGATGTCGGCACCCGGCTTGACCAGCACGACACCCTCGGTGTATTCGCCCGGTTTGGGTGCGCGTCTGCCGAACTCGGGGTAGGCGACATCATCGGTCTCCCGCTCGAGGTTGCGGGCGGCGAGACGATTGCGCTGGTCGATCCATTTCCCGCACAACGCCGCTGCTTCAAGCGGCATGAGCACCTTCTTGCCGGGACAGAAACCGACCACCCGTCCTTTCAGCGTGAGCGTGGTATTGAAGATGGCCGTGTCGTATTGGGCGCGGAAGTTGCGCTCCAGCGAATCGCGTTGCAGGGTCGCCTCGTCGTCGCTCAGCGCCGTGTACTGGCGCTTCTTGTAGTCGTATTGAAACCGCGACAACTGCGCGTAGTTGTCGCCCAGCAGAATCGTGAGGTCGCGTCCGAGCCACGTGCGCTCCCCGGCCGGGTCCGCCTCCAGCTTGCCGTGCTTCTCATCGAATCGGAGCCGCACGTTGCGCTCGCCGACGACGAGCGGGATGGCTTTGGTCGTGCCCGACAGCAACGCGCGGTTGGTGACATACCGCAACAGCATCGGCTCGGGCACGCCCTGCAATTCGGCGACGGCGCCCGGGCGCCCGGCAAAGGCATTGAGGCTCACGGGTTGCACGACCACGGGCCGGTCCGCCGCCTCGACTCCCGGCCAGCCGCGGATTTCTTCAAACACCGACTCGCTCAGATACTGCAGGCGTCTCTTGGTTTTCTGCCCCCGCTCTTCGCCGGGTAGCACGAAGTTGTAGGGATTCTCACCGGCGTATACGCGGATCTGGTCGGGAGCAATCTCTTCCGTCCACAGCGTCTTGACCGCCACGTCGCGGACGCCTTCGAGCAACGAGTCGGCGGTAACGACCACGATCACGCCCAAAGCCACGGAGATGATCGCGAACGCCGCCCGCTTCTTGCGCAACGCCAGCTTTTGGGCCGTCAACCGCAGAGAATCGCGTCGGCGAATCATAAAAGCACGAAGCAGGCGAAGGAGACACGAATGTCACGAAGTTCGTGTGCTTCGTGTCGCATTCGTGCCATTCGTGTTCCCTTCACGCCAATTCTCCCTTCTCGATGCGGAGAACGCGGTGGGCGAACGCGGCGGCCTTTTCATCGTGAGTGACCAGGAGCACGGTTACCTTGCGTTGCCGGTTCACGCGCTGCAACAGTTCCATCACGTGCGTCCCGGTATCGCGGTCGAGATTGCCGGTCGGCTCGTCGGCCAGAATGATCTTGGGATTGTTCACCAGCGCACGGGCAATGGCGACGCGCTGCGCTTCGCCGCCCGAAAGTTGGTCGGGTGTATGCCGCATGCGCTCGGCCAGTCCGAACTCGGTCAACAGTTCGCGCGCCCGGGTACGGCGCGTGGGCTCGTCCACGCCGGCGAACACCAGCGGCAAGGCGACATTGTCGAGGGCGTCGTAGTAATTCGGCAGGTTGAAGAACTGGAAGACGAACCCGATGGTGCGGTTGCGGAACCCGGAGATCTTTCGGTCGTTGAGTTGGCGCAGATTCTCGCCGGACACGATCACTTCTCCCGCTGTGGGCGTGAGCAATCCCGCAATGAGTTGGATCAGGGTCGTCTTGCCCGAGCCGCTCGGTCCCATGATGGCGACGAAATCGCCAGCGGCGATGTCCAGGTTCACGTGCCGCAACGCCGGCACCCGCCCGCTCTTGAGCGGGTAGTCGACGCTGATGTTTTCGAGATGGATCACTTCACGTGCACCGAAGCCTTTTCGACGCCGACGTTGCCCTCGGCATCCGTGGCGCGGACGGCGATAAAATGCGGAGCGGTGGCCAGCGGGCCGATCTTCACTTCGAACGGTTCTTCGCGATCGTCGAAGACACCATCCTTCGGCGCGAAGGATTTCCACTCCCCGCCGTCGATGGCGTATTCGAGCTGCCGGATCTGGCTGAGATTGTCGCGGGCAATGCCTTTCAAGATCCCATTGGCCGCGTCGTACGAGAGTTCCAGCACTTGCGGGCGCGTGTTGTCGACTTTGACGAGATCACTGATTTTCTCGTCGGTCAGCGCTTCGCCCACCGGATTCGACTCCTCGTCGCTGGCGACAACCTTGACGCGATACCAGCCGTCGGGAATGGACTCTGTGTCCCACGAATATTCGGTTTTCTTGAGCGGCTTGTCCAGGAACGCGGGCACCCAGGCGTCGTCACCATCAGCTTGGTAGAACAATCGGTATACCAAGGTGTCCCCATCCTTGTCGCTCGCGGTCCAATGAATTTGTTTGATCGGCGACGCAGCCTTGGGCGTCGCCTCCTCCGGTTTGGACTCGCCCGCCGCCTCCTGGATCGCTGCGGCCACGGCCGACTCACCCGTCTCGCCGGCTTCGGATTTTCCCTCCGTGCCCGAACCGGCCTTCGATTTCTCCGGGGACGATTTTTTCGGCTTCTCGCCGACTTCCAGCGATGAGATTTCGGGTTTCTGGTTCTGCATCTGGTAATAGAAGCTCAACGATTGCAGCACGGGATCGGGGGGACCGGTAAGTTGCGCCCGCACTTGTATGAACCGCCCCCGCGGGCTCCTCACTTTGGCGGGCGTCGACTTCACCGGCTCCGACCACTCCGACCATGTCGGGTCCGGCAGCGCGGTGTTGCCCGTGCGCGTGGCGACGGCGATGGCGCCGTGTCCCATCCACGACAGATTGCCCCACGTCGTCAAGAACCGGCAGTCCCGCACCTCGGTTGTCAGCTCACCCGCGCGCGCCGGCTGGGGGTCGATGGCGTACCCGTTGCCAATGTTGCCCGTGCCGACGAACGCCAGCTTGCCGTCATGTAGAGCGAGCGTCAGCACCTGCTGTTCGTCGAGGTCGAACAACAGTTCCCACGATTGACTGTTGCGGATGCGATACAGCCGGCCTTTGCCGGACATGCCCGTGAGCACGGCGCCGGTGCCGTCCACTTTGACATCGACGATCGATTCGTCATCCCAATGCGCGAGTCGATCCACCCGGCCGTCGGCGTGCCGTACGTAGAGCGTGCCGGCCAGGAGGTTGGCCAGGCGCGCTTCGGGCGGCGTTTCGCGCTCGCGTCCCGCGACCTCGGCAGTCATTGCCGCCCCAAACTGGCCGGTCAACCGCTGCGTCAGTTCCTCAAACTCCGCGGCGCTGGGACGGCGCGCCGCCACACCGCGCGGGCGGCGGACCTTCTGTTTGTTGGCGCCGATGTAGACTTCGTTGCCGCTGACCGCAATCGCCTTCACTTCGTCCTCGGCGAACTCGTGGAGGACGACTCCCTTGCCTTTTTCGGTAATGCGGTAGAGCAAGCCGCGGTCGCTCGCGCCCGCCAGCAGCGCACCGTCGGGGCCGAACGCGAGACTCAAAACGTTGGCATCCTCAACCGTGTACCAGTCCTCGGCTTTGCCGTCCGCGCCGATGCGAAAGATCTTGCCGTCGGGGCCGGTCCCCGCAAACAGCCGGTCTTCCCGGTCCACGGTCAGCGCCCAGATGTAAGGCGCGCGCAGCTTGCAGAACGGCTCGTCGGATTTGACCTCCTGCACCTTGCCGCTCGTCGGCCGCTTGAAGATTTTGCCATCCGGCAGCGTGGCGGCGTAAAGGTTGCCGCGCGAATCGAGCGCCAGGGCCGTGATCGCGATCGAGTCGGCCTCGAACAACTTCCTCGTCTTGCCGTCCTTGCCCAACGCATAGACTTCGGCGGGCGAACCGGTGCCGAAGTAAATTGTACCGTCGCGACCGACGGCCGAGCACCACACCTCCTTGGCAAACTCACCGAGCTTGGTGCTGCCGTAGCCGAGATGCAGTTCGCCGTCGCTGGTAACGATGAGCCGCTGGAGCTTGCCGCGCATGAAGTCCTGCGGCGTGTTCGATTCCCAGCGCTCGGTTTTCACCGCGAAGACCAATTGCGGGAAGCCCAGAATCAGAAACCAACACAGGAAACGCGCCGGAAACGTTGTCACCCTGAGCTTGCCCCGAAAGCTTTCGGGGCGGGCGAAGGGGCTCTCTGTACTGAGCAGACGAGCCCGCCAAGCGCGAGATTCTTCGCTTCGCTCAGAATGACAAATCCGAGAAGTCTTGTTCATAAGGTTTCACTCCTGTCGGATCGGCACGCGGACCGTTGCCTGACCGCTGAGCACCCAGTCGGTCGGTTCGACGAGTTGCAGGATGTCGGCCGCGGCGCTCCGGTCGCTGGTGCTGGAGTCTTCCAGTATGCCGACGATGCTCGGCGGGAGTTTCTTGAGCAGCTTGCCGCGGTATTGCATTCCCTGGGTGGGGGTTTGTACGAGCGCCACCAGATCCGTGTTGCGGTGCCTTTTTTGGATTGCGTCGAGAAAATCGCTGAGACTGTCGGGCGGCGCGACGTCGGGCGGCGCGCTGCCGCCCGCCAGTACCGTCACGGCCAGGGATCGCATCGTATCGGTGTCGGCGGGCACTTTGATGGGGATCGTTCTCGTGACCTCGGGTTGGCCGAAGGGTTTAAGCACGATACTGAGGAGTGCCACCTCCCCACGCTCGACTTGGGCTTTGTTGAAATAGGCGCGCTTGATCTCGGCGGTTTGGCGCGTGAGCGCGGCGTCAACTTTGACTTCGACATGCTTGATGGTTGGGCTGCCGAAGGGCGTATCGAACGCCGCAACGAGCGGCATGAGCGCGTCCATGTCCAGCAGGCCGCCGGCGGGATTGAAAAACGTGTTGGCGATGGAAATCGTGCGCGCCGGTTGACCCGCTTTCGGGAGCGCCAGCTCGGCGTTCAGAGCGATCCACGTGGTCGTGTCCTGCGACGAACTCGACCCCGCCGTCACCGCTTCGGCGATGGCGAGAACGACCAATCGCGGTGTGAACGCCTGGTTGTCCATCACCTCCAGGGCGTAATGGTCGCTCTGGCCGGTCGTACGATTGGCAACGTCTACGCTGACAGGGATCATCCGGGCCCGCACCTTGGCGTCGGCCACGATGCAGCTTTGCCAGTCGCCAACCATCGAACCGATCTCGGCCACCGGGGTGGCCATCTTAAAGGAAGTCTCGAGGCTGGACAGGATCGTATGCACTTCGGCCAAGACCGCCGGTGCCTGGACGGCGCCGCCTCGAAAGAACGGATGACCGAAAGCCAGGATGCGGTTGTTCTCGACGTAGGTGGCGGTGCCGACCGCCGTGGCATTCATATCGCCGCGGATCAATTGCACGCCAATCGAGCCGCCGGGTTCGATGTCACCACTCCGTCGCGGCAGCGGCGACGTGGCGGCGCCACCCGCGGCGACGGGGATCATGCCAAGCTGCTCGAACTTGGGCGCGAACCACTCCAGTACGCGGGGACTGAAACCCGCCAGCGACAGCGGCGTCAACAGTGGTCGCGGAGTTGAAAAATCCTCGGCGCCACGAACCAACGGGGCATTGGGTAGATCGAACGGCGTGGTCGGCGTGCTCTCCGAGCGCAGTGATTCCGTCAGAGCAGCGCGGTCCGTCGCCGGCCGCTTGAGTTCGGCCATCATGTTATGGATGGGCGTGACGCCGGCCATCGGGTCGTTTTCAAAGCTCCAACCGTAGGCGAGCGCGCCGATGAGTTTGTCGTCGATATAGATCGGGCTGCCGCTCATGCCGGCGATGACCTTGTGTTTCTCCAGGTTCGCGCCGCTCATCCGGATGAGAATCATGTCCTGCTTCGGGAACGTGTTCTTGAGCACGCCCACGATCTCGACGTCGAAGCGCTGCGGCGTGGTGCCTTGGAATACGGAAAGACCGTAGCCTTTCATGCCCGGCTTGAGTTGATCGGGCCGCAACGTGGCGACGGCCAATGCCGGGCGCCAACTGGAGAACAGCGAGAGCAGAAACAGGGCGGCGATTCTGGTCATGATGTTGGCTCTTTGGACGCCGGCGCATCGCCCGGCGTTGAAGAAGAAGTGGCGTCCGTGCCGGGTTTCGGCTGGTCGGGCGCCGGCCGTGTCGGGCCGTGGACGAAACGCGAGATCGCGTCGTAGTACGTGTCGAACGAATTCACAAAGGCGTCCTTGTGGGAGCCGTGAATCTCGACGAGTTCTTTCGGCTGATGGGCGAGCGCGAACAACCGGCGCGAATCGTTGAACGACGCCGCATCGTCGTCGTCGCTGTGGATCAAGAGCACAGGCATGCGCACGCTGCCGATCTTGCTGAGGGAATCAAACCGATTGTGGAGCAGGTACTGCCAGGGAATCAAGGGCCAGTCCTGGCGGACGTTCTCGAGGACCGAGGCGGTGGCGCCTTCGGTGATCAGGCCTGCCGCGCGGGCCTTTGTGGCCAGGCCGATCGCCACGGCCGCGCCCAGACCTTCACCGTAAATGTAGAGTTGAGCGGGTTTCACGTCGCGTTGATCGACCAGGTAGGAGTAGGCGGCAAGCGCGTCCTCGGACAGACCGCGCTCGCCTGGGGCGCCCCCGCTCTTGCCGTAACCGCGGTAGTCGATGATGAACACGGCCAGACCGATGTCGTGGAAGAGGTGGATCTTTTCCAGGCGGTCGCTGATGTTGCCGTCGCCATCGTGCAGGAAGAGCAGCGTCGGCGAAGTGGGCTCGGCCGGGGCGACATCCGCGCGGGGGTGCTGCGGGATGAACCAGCCGTAGATCGTCACGCCGTCCGACGCGGTGAGGACCGCGGTGTCGAACGGCAGATCGATGTCCTGAGGCGTTTTGGTCAACGTCGTACTCGGGTTGAAGACGACCCGCTGGTCGTAGGTGCGCAGTCCGAGATACGCGCCACCCACCACGAGCAGGAACAAAATAAGGCGCCACCGCGATCTGGTCGTTCGTTTCATGAGCGCTCCGCGCAGACTCGACCAAACAGATACTGGCAAGCAGCCGCGTCGTGCAACCGGAAAATCTTTCCCCACCACGCACCCGGACACAAGTCGCCGGACCAACGGTACAAATTTGTCTGTTGGGGTCACGACGCCTTCTCAAGTGGCCCGGTTTCGGGCTGGAAGCGACATGTCTCGGTTGACTTTTCGCAGTTCTTGGAGGCGGCATATTCCCTGCTCATTACTATTTGTACTGCAGTGAGATAGCTCCATGGCGCAATCAACTGTCAGCAAACGCAACGTTCGGGAGTGCACACCGCGCGCACGACTCTACGGGATGGCGCTGGTGATCACGCTCTCGTACATGCTCATCGGTCGGCTCAACAACGACAACGATTCTTGGGTACAAGTTAATCTCCCGCTGAGCAGCGCGTCCCTGCTGCTCCTGTCGCTTTCGGGCGCCGAGGCATACCTGTACGTCCAGCGCGTGCAACGGCACCAAGCGCAACTTGAAAAGGTCCGGGCCCGCGAGATCGAGCTTTCCCAACACCTGGCTTTCCAGCGTCAGTCCACACTCAACCACATCTCCCGCGCGCTCATCGATAAACTCGACGTCACGCAGATCTCGCAGGAGGTTCTCGAAAGCATCGCCGAACTCTTCGAGGCCGACGCGGTGGCCACGTGGATCTCCGAAAAGAACGGCCCGACGCATTTCGCCCTCAAGAGCGCTTTCGGTTTCACGGCACACAACTTCGAACAACTGGAGGCATCCGACTGGTCATTCCCCGTCTACGAGCAAACGCAGCAGGAACCGCATCAGATCATCCTCGACAATCTATCGCAGGAGGGACCGCCCACGCTGGCCGCGGTGTGCGAGCGCGAACACATCTCCGGCGCGGTCCTGAACCCGATCATCCGCCGCGATGAGCTCGTGGGGATCATCGGGATCTTCTACCGCAAGACGCGAACTCTCAATCCCTCGCTTACCGCGGAGATGCTCACAGTCGCCAACATCATCGCCAGCGCCGTGCAAGCCGAGGAGTTGTACCGCGATCTCGTGCAGGTGCAGAAGATCGAATCCATCGGTACGCTGACCAGCGGGATCGCGCACGACTTCAACAACGTGCTCGCGGCGATTTTGGCATGTGCCAATTACGTGAAACAGCACACGGATCCATCGAGCCCGACGTACCGTTATCTGGAAGCGACCGAGGCCAGCGCCCTGCGCGGCGCCGCGCTCACCAAGCAGTTGCTCGCATTCGCCCGGCGCGAAGGCCCGCACCTGATCGTGCTCAATGCCAACGATTGCGTCGAGCAGACGTTGAAGATGTTGGACCGGAGTTTTGACAAAACGATTCTCATCCAACGACAGTTCGCGAAAGATCTGCATTCGATTGAGGCCGATCCGTCCCAACTCGAACAGGTCATCCTCAACATTGCCGTCAACGCCCGCGACGCGATGCCCGAGGGCGGCATGTTCACCATCACGACCCACAACGTCCACCTCGAAGCCACCGACCCGTTCCGGCCGGCCGTGTCGCTGCCCGACGGCGATTACGTCGTGCTCGGTTTTCGCGACACCGGCTGCGGGATGGACGAGGCCACGCTGGCGCGCATCTTCGAGCCGTTCTTCACGACGAAACGCCCGGGCAATGGCACGGGACTCGGTCTGTCCCTCGTGCTGAGTATCATCAAGGGGTTCGAAGGCGAAATCCGCGTCGAGTCAAAACCCGGCCAGGGCGCGCTGTTTGAAATCTTTCTGCCTGCCTCCGAGAAGGTGGCAACGACGACGCCCGCGCCAACCGTGCCGATCGCGCGCGGCGGCCACGAATGCATCCTGCTCGCCGAAGACGAGGATGTGATCCGCGAGATGGCCCAGATCGGCCTCGAATCAAAAGGGTACCGCGTGTTCGGCGCGACCGACGGGGCCATGGCGGCGTCCATCTACCGCGAGCACTGGCGGGAAATCGATTTGGTGGTGGCCGACATGGTCATGCCGCGCATGAGCGGCCCGGAGTTGTTCGGCTGTCTCAAGGAGGTCAACCCCGGCGTGCGCGTCGTCGTCTCCAGCGGATACAGCCACGACCAGGAAGGCCAACGGATGCTCCGCCACGGCTGCCTCGGTTATCTCCAAAAACCCTACAACATCGAGACGCTCAACCAACTCGTCCGCTCCGTCCTCGACTCGGGACTGTAGGCGTCGCTCGCGCCCGCCGCCCATGCAGCATCTGTCAACCTGACCTTAATCCCTCCTCTGAAGACCGCGCAGTCGCGCTAACGCGCGTTGCGCCGCGGTGAAGTCAGGCTTAAGCTGTACCGCCCGCTCGTAGTGTCCAATCGCCTCTTGAACTCTGCCGACCTGCACAAGGGCATTCCCCAGGTTGTTGTGTGCCCTGGCGTAGTCCGGATCGATTCGCAGGGCCTGCTCATAGTGTCCGATCGCCTCTTGAACTCTGCCGACCTGCACAAGGGCAACCCCCAGGTTGTTGTGTGCCTTGGCGTAGTCCGGGTCGATTCGCAGCGCCTGCTCGTAGTGTCCGATTGCGTCGTCGATCCTGCCCGTCTGCGCGAGCACAACTCCCAGGTCGTTGTGCGCCTCGGCGTAGTCTGGGTCGATTCGCAACGCCTGCTCGTAGTGTCCGATTGCGTCCTCGATCCTGCCCGTCTGTGCGAGCGCAACTCCGAGGTTGTAGTGCGCCTCGGCATAGTCAGGCTTGATTCGCAGCGCCTGCTCTAAATACCCGATCCCCTCCATCACCCTGCCCTCGCGCACCAGTATCCCACCGAGTTGAACATGGGCTGGCGCGAATTCGGGCACCAGCCGGACAGTTTCGGCGTAGTGGACGACCGCCAGTTCTGGCTTCCCATGCTCCTCGAGGTCAAGGGCAATATTGTAATGGGTCGTCGCGCGAATGTGGGTCTCGGGTACCATCGCGCGATTACACATAACCGCTGCCATGGCCGCGGTCGTCACGCCGGTCCAGAGAGCTTTCCATCGCTTCTCGTGTACGGCGCCCCGCAGGCCTGTTACCCCAGCCGCTGCTAACAGCACCAGAAGCGGTACGACGGGAAACCGGTACCGCGAGAACACGTAGAATATGACCACGCTCGCCGCATAGCCGAGGATCATCGCGTAAAGCACCCACAGTCTTCTCCGCTGCGACCAGGTCAGGCAAACACCCAGCAACGCCAGGGGACAGATCGTGCCGAAGTGCAGTAGGTGGTTCAGCGTCCTCAGAAGCGGCGACCAATCCCCATACGTGTATTGATCCTCGCTGTCGCACACCTCGCTGACATTCCAGACGAGCAGACACTTCTTGACCATCAGTCGCAACCAACGAGCGGAGTTCTCACGAACCTCTACCAACGCCCTGGCCGTCCAGTAACGCGATACCTCCCCGGGGCTGAGTCTGCGTCCCATCGCCCGCTCGGCCAGCCTCGTGGCGTCGTCGCGCTCGAACTCCGCGCTGCCATGTCCGGCGACCAGTGGGTGATAACCGCCTGTCGCGTCTCTGCCGTTGCCAATGTAAAAATTCGGGCCGAACTGTGCCGTCGTCAAATGAAACTCACCGCCGACCAGCAAGTTCCTACAACCGACCGGCAATAGTACCACCGCCAGCCCCAACAGAAGCAGCCCCGCCCATTGCAGTCGCGTCGTCCAGAGTTCTCGGCGCCAAAGTACGAATAGCCACGCCAACAGGATTGGCAAGAAAATGAGCCCATTTTCTCGCGTCAGCGCGAGCAACCCCAGGACGACACCCGTCCCCAGCCACCAGCGGCGCTGAGGGCGCTCCAATAACCTTCCCAACACCGCCAACAGCCCGCAGACGAAAAACAAATCCAGCACCGACTTCTGAATCGAGCAGTCGAAGAAAATCGCCGTCGGGCACGCCGCGAGGACGACGCCAGCCAAAAGACCCGCGTTTTGCGAGAAGAAACTCCGCCCCGCGCGCGCGAGTAACACACACGAGCCGGCGCCGATGACGATCTGCACCAGCCGTACTGCCAGCAGATTCCTTCCCCACAATATGTAAAGTCCCCCGAGAAAATACGGATAGAGCGGAGCCTGATAAAACACGTTTTTACCAAGCCAGTCGCCATTCGCAATTTGGCGCGCCCACGCGTCGTAGCTTGCCGCGTCGCCCAGGAGCATGGGGAACACAGGCGCGTCCCTAATTTGCCACAGATAAACCGCTCGTAACACAAGGGCGACTATCCACACCAAGATATAAGGTGCAACTTTGCGGCTGAGACTCGGGGGGTTCTCTGGGGGCGAACAGCGTGGCGCGGGGCCATACTTGAACGGTGAAGTCAAGACACAACCCGGTTCTCAGAGAGAACCCAATTCGTAACCTCAGGTCTCATTAATCGTCAATGCGCCTTTGTGGCTTTGGTGGTTTCACAGAACCGTCCGAGTTTCCTCTCACGCGCTGCTCGCCCGGCCGATCGCCGCACCCTGCTGCTCACGCTGCCGCAGTCGAATCTGCTCTCCGCTGCCACTCCCATCACTCCTTCGGTGCCCGCGTCAGCGGCACGAAGGCGACCGGGGCCACGTGTTGCTGGGTGACTTTTCCGGTGGTGCTCTTCTCCACCAACACCAGTGATTGCCGGCCGGCGACCTCGCCGATGGGAATCACCATCCGGCCACCGGGCTTGAGTTGCTCGATCAACGGCGGCGGCACCTGCTCCGCGCCTGCGGTGACGATGATCGCGTCGAACGGCGCGTGCTCGGGCCAGCCGAGGTAACCGTCGCCGAGTTTGACCTGCACCTTGCCGTACCCGAGGCGTTTGAGCCGTTCCGCCGCAGCGGTGGCGAGGGGTTCGATGATTTCGATGGAATACACTTCCCTGGCGATCTCGTCCAGAACCGCCGCCTGGTATCCCGAGCCGGTGCCGATCTCCAGCACTTTCGATTGCGGCGTAAGCTGGAGCAGTTCGGTCATCAGGGCGACGATGTAGGGCTGGGAAATCGTTTGGTCGTAGCCGATGGGGAGCGGGCCGTCGTCGTACGCAGAATCGACCCAGCGCTCGGGCACAAACTCGTGCCGCGGCACCTTGCGCATCGCGGCGAGCACGTTTTCATCCGTGACGCCGCGCGCTTCGATTTGCTCACGGACCATACGTTCGCGGCTGGCCTCGAACGACTCGGGGCGGAACGACAAATCAACCGTCCGCCGGCACGCTGCGGTTCCCAGTGTCGCGACCGCAACGCCCAACCTCAGCGTCGGCCAGACCGCCTCAGGAAAGTTCCTCTTCCGCCATCGGCTTCTGGCCCGCTTGTCTGGCCAGCCATTCCTCAACTCGCAACAGACCGCTTTCCCCCGCCCGACGGATCACTTTCAGCAGGGCATCCATCGAGGAGACCTCTTCGAGTTGCTCCTTCACGAACCACTGGAGGAAATTGTCGGTCGTATAATTGACTTCTTTCTTCGCAAGATCGACGAGCTTGTGAATCTGGTCGGTGACCTCGACCTCCCAATCGAGCGAGAGCTTCACCGCTTCTTCGGCCGACGCGAACTTGTGCTGCGGCGCTTTCACCGCGGGAATCACGACCTGGCCATCGGCCTCGACGAGAAATTTCACGAACCGCATCGCATGGTCGCGTTCTTCTTCGGCCTGTTTGTAGAAATGGGCGGCCAGTTGCGGGAGGGCTTCCTCGTCAAAGTGCGCGGCGATCGCCACATACTGCAACGAAGCGCCAAATTCGTTGCCGATTTGCTGGTTGATCGCGTCGTTGATCTTCTTGCTGATCAGCATACCAACAAGATGCGGCGGCAGGGTACGTAATGCAATTCTATTCTGGCCAGGCTTCGTTGGTCTGCTTCGACTTCTTGTCGCGGGCTTTCAGCATGGCCTCGCGGGCCTTGGCCTTGGCAAACTTGCGGAAGCTGTCGGTTTGCCCGATCCGATATTCGTCGATAGCCTGGAAGGCCGCCTCGCGCCCCGCTTCGTACAGGTCCTGCGGATTGATGCGGCGCTGCGCGATCTCAGCCGCTTGCAGGCGCAGGAGCGAATCCATCGCCTTCATAATGCTTTCCTTCGCGCGTTTGCCGAACACGCCCTGCGCTTTCTTGACCATGTCCGGTGTGATCGCCGCTTGCTCGGGATCGTCCTCTCGCAACGCGCCGTAATCGAGATGAATGATTGGGTCGTCTGGCATCGCAAATTCTCTTTTGTTGACAATTCACCCGCCCGCCGGGCCAAACACCTCCCGCCGTCCTGCGGAAGACGTTCCACTTACCAGTTCATCTGCGGATAGGCAAGCAGAATCACTGGTTCGCGGCGCCGGCGGCACGGCGGGAACTTACCCCCGATTCGTCACTTCGACAAACCGCTCCAGCCGTTCCAATGCAGCGCCACTGTCGATCAACTCCGCCGCGCGCCGCCAGCCGCCGGCGAAGTCGTTCGCCACCTCGGCCACCACCAGCGCCGCCGCCGCGTTCAGCAACACGATGTCACGCCGCGGGCCGCGGTGCCGGCCACCGAGCACCTCCCGTACAACCTGGGCACAGTACGGCGGTTCGCCGCCGGCCAACTCCGACAGTTTCACCTCCATCAATCGCATCTCCGAATGGGGCACGCGGAAATCGCGCACCGTCTCCTCGATGCGCCCACCCCACAACTCCGCGCACGTGTTCGGGCCCAGCGTCGAAAACTCGTCCAGCCCGGCACCGTGGACGACCAGCGCGCGTTGGACGCCGATCAAGCGGAGCACTTCGGCATAGCGTCCCACGAGCGCCGGGTCGAAAATGCCGACGACCTGGTGGGTGGGCCGCGCGGGATTCACCAGCGGACCGATGATGTTGAACACCGTCCGCTGTTTCCGTTCGGCCAGTTTCTTCCGTACCGAGGCGACCTTCTTGAACGCGGGGTGATACGCCGGCGCGAAGAAAAACGTCACGCCCACTTCCTCCAGGCAACGACGCGCCGCGCCGGGTGCGAGTTCGATCCGGGCGCCGAGCGCGGTCAGCACGTCTGCGCTGCCGCACCGGCTGGTGATTGCGCGGTTGCCGTGCTTGGCGACCGGCACGCCGGCGGCGGCGACGACGAACGTCACGCACGACGAGATGTTGAACGTTTGCGCCAGATCGGCGCCGGTTCCGCAGACGTCCATCACCGCCCCGCCAAACCGCGCGCTATCGATTTGTGGATCCACGGCCCGCTCGCGCAACTCCAGGGCAAACGCCGCGATCTCCGCCGCCGTCTCGCCCCGGCGCGCCAGCGCCGTGAGGAACTCGGCCTTGGTCTCGTCCGCCGTCCCTTCGTCCAACAGCGACCGGACGGCCTCCGCCACTTCGGCGCGCGAAAGCGCGCGACCTGCGGACACGCTCGGTGTTAAAGTATTGAGGCCGATCATGTGCAAAACGAGACGCTATCACAAAAAGCGGGAAAGTGTTAGAATCAGATTCGGCCACCGGTGCGTGGCTTGACCATGAAGACCAATCGCGTTCTCCTGATCGCCGTCGTCGTCATGACGGTCCTGTGCGCCGCGCTCGTCTGGTCGAACGTCGTCGCCGCCGGTCGCGCCCGCCAGCTGAAGGCGCAACTGGAAACCTCGGAGACAAAACTCAAGGAACTCGAGGCCCGCGACCGCAATGCCGCGAGGCAGACGGTGGACACCGGAATGGGTGAGTTGCTGGCCCAGCGCGACGCGGAGTACGAACAATTGCATGACGCCTACGACAAACTCAAAGAGCAACTGGCCGCCACCAAAGCCGTCAACGTCGCGGTCCCTGCCGTTACCTCCACCCCGACGCGCGCAAGTTTCAGTCCGTTTTTTCGTCGGAATGGTATGAGCAACTACCTCGAGCGTGTCCGGCTACAGGATCCGGCGCGGTACACGGAAATTGTCCAGCGGATCCAGCAGCGCCAGCAGCAAGCCGCCGAGGAATACGACGATCAGATGGCGGGATTGGTTCAGCGCGCCCAGAACGCGGCCACGCCGGAGGAAGCCGACCTGGTCAGTCAGATTACCGACACGCTCGACAAGATCAATCAGTTGCGCCAAAGCCGGGCGGCGGTGGCCGACCTGCCCGAAGATCAGCAGCAGACCCAATTGCAGTCGATCAACGAACAGATGCACGACGCCATGCAACAACTCGGCCAGTTGCGCGATCAGGATCGAACGATGCAGTACCAGCAACTGGCCGACCAACTTGGATTGAAGGGCCAGGATGCACAAAACCTCGTTCAGGGCATTCCCCAAATCTTGAAGAACACGCAGTACACCCCGCAACGCGGCCCGGGCGGCTTTGGTGGCCTGGGCGGCGGGACGGCAGCCGGGACGACCGGCAGCGGCGCCTCCACGTCCTCGTCGACAACCCCGTCGTCGCAACCGTCATCAACCGCCACCAAGTGATCGTCGCCCCGCGACACTTTTCCGCGCTCGCCCGCCGCAGCGCCGAGCCGCCGATCAGTTGGCTGATGAAGCTGGCGTTGGATCGGCCTGATCTCATTTCGCTCGCTGCCGGGTTCACCGACAACGGGACGCTGCCCGTCGAAGAGGTGCGGCAGATCACACGCGACATACTCCGCCGGCCCCAGACGGCCCGGCCGGCGCTGCAGTACGGTACATCCTTGGGACTGCCGCAGTTGCGCCACGAAATCTGGCGCCGCTGGCAACGACAAGATCAAATCGCCGGTCGTCGCTCGCCTGTCACCGCCAATGACGTGATTGTCACCAACGGCTCGCAACAGTTGCTCTACCTCATCACGGAAGTGCTTTGCGATTCCGGCGACGTGGTGCTCGTCGAAGACCCGACGTATTTCGTCTACCTCGGCATCATCGAGGCCATGGGCATCCGGGCCGTGGGTTTCGGGTCAACTTCGAGTCTCAAATCCAAGCTGGAAAGCCTGAAGCGTCGTCGGCTCCTTCCGCGGTTGAAGCTGCTGTACCTGGTGACGTATTTCCAGAACCCGACTGGCCGCACCTGGTCGCTGGATGCCAAACGTGAGACGCTCGATATCGTGAAACGTTACGAGCGGGCGGCCGGACACACTCTCTACATCGTCGAGGACGCCGCCTACCGCGACCTGCGCTTCGAGGGCCAAGACATCCCCTCGTTCAAGACGCTCGATCCCGGGAACGCGCGCGTCGGCTACACGAACACACTCACGAAGCCGTTTGCCACCGGAATCAAGATCGGGTACGGGATTCTGCCGCCGGCGCTGATGCGCGCCGTGCTTCACAGCAAGGGCAATCACGACTTCGGGTCGTCGAACTTTCTGCAGGCGGTTCTCGGTCGCGCCCTGGCCGGTGGCCTGTACGAGCGTCATCTGCCACGGATCGCCGCCGCCTACCGCCGCAAGCGCGACGTGATGGTGGCGCAGCTTTGCGCCAGCTTCCCCAACAGGGCACGCTACGAGAAGCCGCACGGGGGCCTGTACGTATGGGTCGAACTTGACTCGCGCGTGAAGACCGGCCTGAAGAGCAAATTGTTCCAGCGCGCTCTTGACGCCGGCGTGCTCTATGTCCCCGGCGAACTATGCTATTGTTCCGATCCCTCGCGCCCCATTCCGCAGAACGGCATCCGCCTCAGCTTCGGTGGACCGACCATCCAACAAATTCAAAAGGGCGTCCGCTTGCTGGCAGACGCCCTCGAGTAATTGGTCGCCGAAGGAGGTTGTCAGGACGCGCCGGGGACCGGCACAGAATCAACGTGGACGCGGCGCCCGTTTTTGTCGAACCGGACCTTACCCTCGGTCAGGGCGAAGAGGGTCCAGTCCCGGCCAGTGCCCACGTTGTTGCCGGCGACAAACCGGGCTCCCCGCTGGCGGATGATGATGCTGCCCGCGGTGACGACCGCGCCGCCGTACGCCTTGACGCCAAGACGTTTGCTGACGCTATCGCGTCCATTGCGCGAACTACCTTGTCCTTTTTTATGAGCCATGGTCGGAACCGGTTAGTGGTTGATGGTTGATGAATCCGCCCTAGTTTACGACGATTTCCTTAATTTTCAAAACCGTGTGGTGGGCGCGGACGCCACGCTTGCGGTGGTAGCCTTCGCGCCGCCGGAATTTAAAGGCGATGACCTTCTGACCCTTCTTGTCGGGTTCGACGACCTCGGCAGTCACGCGCGCCCCTGTGACGTTGGGTTTGCCCACGGTGATCTTCTCGCCGTCGGCCACCAGCAGGACGTCTTCCAGGGCCACCTCTTTGCCTTTTTCACCGTCGAGGAGTTCGACCTCCACGACGTCGCCTGGACGAACGCGGTATTGTTTCGCGCCTGTTCGGATGACTGCGTACATAAGTTCTTCGTTCCTTTCAGGAAGGGCCGCAAAAAATAGCGGAACCCGTGGCCGTCGTCAACGCTTATCTTGCGCCCCGGATCCCCCCGCTTTTCCGCCTTCCTTGGTGACGGGTGAGGCGGTGGCTATTGCGTTCCCGTGTCGTCGGATTGCAGTTGTTCGATGGAGTCTTGGACCGCGTCCCGAATTTCTTCATCGGGGTCATTCGCCAGTCCCTGCAATATTTGGATCGCGCGCTTGTCTTCCGTATCCCCGAGGCCGTCGATGGCCTCGAGACGCACGTCCTTTGGCTGGTCGGGGCGGATGGCAGTCGTGAGGATGCTCAGTTTCTTGTCGTTCTCGCCGTCGATGTCCGACAACGAACTCACCAACTCAACCTTGAGATCGGGGTCTGTCTCGTTGAGGAACAGGCGGCTCACCGCGTCGATCGTATCCGGCGATTCGACCGAACTGAGGTTGTAAATGATCACGACGCGCTTCTGGAAATCGGGCGTGTTGTAGTAGTCGCGCTCCAGTTGCTTTACCTCCGCCGCGAGCTGCGCCGGGGATTCCTCTTGGGCCGACGGGGGAGCGACCGGCGCAGGCGCAGCCGGCTTTGCCGGCGCTGCGGGCTTGGCCTCGACCGGCGGCGTCGGCGGGGTCAGCGGCGGGGGTGTCGGGACTTCCGATTTTCTCGTCGTTGATTCCGGTGGCGGCGGCGGTGGCGGTGGCGCCGGTATTGTCTCTGGTTCCTTGTTCGAGCAGCCTGCGGCGATCAGCATCGTCGAGGCCAGCCCGATTGCGAACAAGAGTTTGAGGCGTTGCATATTTCGATTCCCTTTCAATTCTCGGGGGCCAGCATACCTGTGCGGCCAAGCGTCGTCCAGTCCATGTTTGCCGCTGCGGGTCCGACGCAATTGCGACGTCCTCTCACAACCACTCCAGGAGTTGGCCGAGGTTGTGGATCGTCAGATCGGGGGCGGACGACGATGGGTGGCCCCGCTCGGGCGCGTAGAGCACCGTGCGGAAGCCGAGTTGCCGGGCCGGGGCGACGTCGTGAATCGGCGAGTCGCCCACGAACACGCAGTCGTCGGGCATGATGTTGTCTCGGGTCAACGCCGCGACGGCGCGGCGGAAGGGAATCAGGTCGGGTTTCGCGACGCCGAGTTCGAACGAGAAAACGACGAGGCGCGGGTCAAAGACGGATTCATAGGTGCGGATCGCGCCGGCGCTTGCATCGCGCAGCAGTTCCGAGAGCTCGATGGGTGTGTAGAACTGCGCGTTGGAGATGATCCCCTGACGCAGGCCGCGCTGCTTGAGCGCCGTCAACACTTCAAACGCGCGGGGTTGAAACTGTTTCGGATTTGCCTGCCGTTCGAAGAACAGGGCGACCTCGCGGGCGAAGTTGATCGTAGACGGCCGCTCGAGCGCGCACTCCTCGAGCAGCTTGAACCAGATCTCGTCGATCCGCACCTCGGGATGCGGTACCCCTGCGGCAATCCCCGCTTTGTGCGCGGCTCGAATCCCGCCCAGAAAAAGTTCATGCAAGCGGCCGGGGGTAATGCCGAGGCCAAAATTCTTCACGGTACGTTCGAATACCGGACGCAATTCCGCCTCGCGTCTGATGAGCGAATCGAGATCGCCCCGCTCAGCGGCGACCAGGGTGCCGTATACGTCCCAGAAGATGGCCTTCGTATCGCTCATGAAACACCGCGCTCGTTCTCGAAATCAAGTTGCCTTGCGGCCCGACAATGCGCGCCCATCTTACAATTGGACGCCGTGAGGGCGAAGCACTTTGTATGGGGGCAGGTGGTTCTCATCGGAGCGGCGCGGTCACGGTGTTTTCACGAGTGGGCTCGCCTCGCGTGATGGCGGAGACGAGACGACTGTGAATCGGTTGACCAACGGCCGGCATGCTCGTTCGGTCGCCGGGGGCGTCTATCCCACAAACACCGCATCATCCGTCCAGCCCGGGCGCAACACACCTTTTTCCATGTTCACCGACGGCAAGTAATTGTGAAAGATGCGGATCGGGCCGAGCAAACGCAGTGTGGAGACTTCTTCAATCGAGTCCGGTCCGTGGTTCTTGCGGAGCGACGGTACGATCTTGCCCTGCACACTATCGAGAATGTCGGCCTCGTCTTTCCCTTCGATGATCATGACCAACGCCACGCGTCCGTCCATCTCGGCAATGTGGGATTCATAAATCAGGTCGGTGAACACCGAGCGCACGTTGGGCTCGCTCTTGATTTCGTCGACGATTTGTTTCACGGTGATCCCGATGCGGAATTTGATGATGTAGAGATGCCGGGCGTTGAACGTGCCCGTGCCCGTCTCCTGCATGTCGATGGCCGCAAAGTAGCTGAGCAAACCTTCGTTTTCCAGGCGGTGCCGCTTGCGTCGCACCGTCGGCGTGGGCACGCCGGTGGTCTTGCTGATGCGGTTGTCGCTTTGTCGCGGGTCGCGGATGAGAGATTTGAGGATTGCTCGTTCCTGTTCGTCCAAGGTGCGCATGACAGACTCCGAAGGTTCGTGGTTCAAAAAAACGGAAAAATTAGCTTGTTTTCGCTCGAAACTTCGCTATTTTTCGAACTGAATTCAACATAAAAGTGACGTTTGTGAATAATTCAGTGCAGTACGGGTGGTGTGTCCGCATCACTTTGCACCGAAATTCGCGGGGCATGAGGTGTACCGATCGCCGGCCATTCAAATTGAGCGGATGGACGGCAGCGTGTATTCTCGCGCCTGCCACAAGCGGCAAAGTCACGGAGATCGGTCTATGAAAACCGTCAAACAACTCGCCTTGTTTCTGGAGAACAAACCCGGCACGCTTTCGAAAGTCTGCAAGGCGCTCGCCGCGGCAAGGATCAACATCAACGCGATTTCGGTGTCCGACGCGGTAGACCATGCCGTTGTGCGGATGGTTGTCAGCGACCCGCAGAAGGCGCTGCACTTGCTCGGCGAGCACGGCGTTCTGGTGGTGGAGCGGGACGTATTGATGTTGGAAGGCCACAACAAACCCGGCGAACTCGCGCGGATCGCCGCGAAGCTGGCGCACCACAAGATTAACATCGAGTATGCGTACAGCGCCACGCCGTCGAACGCCACCACCGGCGCCATGATCCTGCGCGTCGACAACCCGCAGAAGGCGATGCGGGTTTTGAAAGGGCGCTGAAGACCGGAGGACGCACGAGCAGACTGATGGGAAACGTTCATCGCTTTACACCTTACGGCTGGCCGAAGAAGCAGGGACTGTACAATCCGCAGTTCGAACATGATTCCTGCGGGGTGGGCTTCGTCGTCAACATCAAGGGCAACAAGTCGCACGACGTCGTGCGGCAGGCGCTCACGGTGTTGATGAACCTGCGTCACCGCGGTGCCTGCGGGTGCGAGGCGAACACGGGTGACGGTGCCGGCATCCTGATTCAGAAGCCACACGCCTTCCTGAAGCGGGGCTGCGCCGCGCAGGGCATCCAACTCCCTGAGCCGGAGGAATACGGCGTGGGCATGGTTTATCTGCCGATCGACCCCGTCGAGCGGTACAAGTGCGAGAAACTTTTCGAGGAGATTGTCGTCAACGAAGGGCATCGGTTGCTCGGGTGGCGCTCGGTGCCGACCAATCACAGTCGGCTGGGATTCACGGCGCTGCGTTCGGAGCCGCAGGTGCGCCAGGTGTTTATTGCCCGGGACCCGAAGCTGAAGGACGACATGGCGTTTGAGCGCAAGCTCTACGTGGTGCGCAAGCTGGCAGAGCGCGGGATCCGTTATGCCGGGATCAAGGGTGGCAACCAGTTCTACATCGCCAGTCTGTCGCACAAGACCATCGTTTACAAGGGCATGCTGATGGCCGAGCAGCTCGTGCCGTTTTACCCCGATCTCGAGAATCCGTTGATGGAAAGCGCGCTGGCCCTGGTGCACTCGCGGTTCAGCACCAATACCTTTCCGAGTTGGGACCGGGCCCATCCGTATCGTTACATCGCCCACAACGGCGAGATCAACACGCTGCGCGGCAACATCAACTGGATGCACGCCCGCGAATCTCTGTTGCAGTCCGGCCTGTTCGGTGACGACATCAAGAAGCTACTGCCCATCATCAACGAGGACGGCAGTGACTCAGCGATGTTTGACAACTGTCTGGAGTTTCTTGTGCTCGGCGGCCGGTCGCTGCCGCACGCCGTGATGATGATGATTCCCGAGCCGTGGTCGGGTCATGAGAGCATGAGCGACGAAAAGAAAGCGTTCTACGAATATCACGGTTGCCTGATGGAACCGTGGGACGGGCCCGCCTCGATCGCGTTCACCGACGGGGTGAAGATTGGCGCGGTGCTCGACCGCAACGGTCTGCGGCCCTCGCGCTACTACGTCACCAAGGACGACCAGGTCATCATGGCTTCGGAGGTCGGCGTGCTGGATGTCGCGCCGGACCGGGTCCTGCAAAAGGGCCGCCTGCAACCCGGCCGGATGTTCCTGGTCGACACCGAGTTGGGCTGCATTGTGGGCGACGATGAACTCAAGCACCAGATCGCCACCGAGCAGCCGTACCGCCTATGGTTGAAAGAGAATCTGGTCGACCTTGAGGACCTGCCCGAACCGCCACACGTGCACGAGCCCGACCACGCGACCGTGCTGCTACGCCAACAAGCGTTTGGCTATACCTTTGAAGATCTGCGCATCCTGCTCACGCCGATGGCGCGCGACGCCGTTCAACCTCTCGGGTCCATGGGAACGGATACGCCCCTGGCGGTACTGTCGAGCCGGCCGCAATTGCTGTACAACTATTTCAAGCAGCTTTTTGCCCAGGTCACGAACCCGCCCATCGACTGCATCCGCGAAGAAATCATCACCTCGACCTATACCACCGTCGGTCCCGAGGGCAACCTGCTCCATCCGGGCGCCGAGAACTGTCATCAGATCCGGTTGAAAGGTCCGGTCCTGAGCAACGAAGAATTCGAGCGTTTGCGCCACATCCGGGCGCCCGGTTTCAAGTCCATTACTCTCCCGATCCTGTTCAAGGTCGACGAAGGCGGACCCGGGCTGGAGAAAGCGCTCGACAAGCTTTTCAAGGGAGCGAGCAAGGCCATCAAGGACGGCTGCAACATTCTCATTTTGTCCGACCGGGGCGTCAACGCGGATCTGGCGGCGATCCCGGCGTTGCTGGCCGTCTCGGGCGTCCACCACCACCTCATCCGCAAAGGAACGCGCACGCGCGTCGCCCTCGTCCTGGAATCGGGCGAGCCGCGCGAGGTGCATCATTTCGCGGTGCTGATCGGCTACGGCGCAGGCGCGATCAATCCGTATCTGGCGTTTGAGACGCTCGATGACATGATTCGTCAGGGGATTCTCAAGGACATCGACCATAAGAAGGCCGTCAAGAACTACCTCAAGGCCGTCACCAAGAGCGTCGTCAAGACGATGGCCAAGATGGGGATTTCCACCGTTGCCAGCTACTGTGGCGCGCAAATTTTCGAAGCCATCGGCCTCAACCATTCTGTCATCGATAAGTATTTCACCGGGACCGCCTCTCAGATTGAAGGCATCGGCATCGATGTCATTGCGGAGGAGGTCCGGCAACGCCACCGGCACGCGTTCCCGGTCCGCTCTGTCAACGGCGCCACGCTCGACCCCGGCGGCCAGTATCAATGGCGAAGCGACGGGGAATACCACCTGTTCAATCCCGAGACGGTACACAAACTTCAGCTGTCCACGCGAACGAACGACTACCGGGTCTTCCAAGAGTACTCGGAATTGGTCGACAACCAATCCCAGAGCCTCTGTACGTTGCGCGGTCTCTTCGAGTTCAAATTCGCGTCGCGTCCCATTTCGATCGAGGAAGTCGAGCCGGTCGAATCCATCGTGAAACGGTTCAAGACGGGCGCGATGAGCTATGGCTCGATCAGCCAGGAGGCCCACGAAGCTCTCGCCGTGGCGATGAATCGTCTCGGCGGCAAATCGAATACCGGCGAGGGGGGCGAAGACCCGGCGCGCTACGGCCCGTTGCCCAACGGCGACAGCAAGAACTCCGCGATCAAGCAAGTGGCCAGCGGCCGGTTTGGCGTGACGAGTCAGTATCTCACGCAGGCGAAGGAATTGCAGATCAAGATGGCTCAGGGCGCGAAGCCGGGCGAAGGCGGGGAGCTCCCCGGGGCAAAAGTCTACCCGTGGATTGCGAAGGTCCGCCTTTCGACGCCGGGGGTGGGTCTCATCTCGCCGCCGCCGCACCACGATATCTATTCGATTGAGGACCTCGCGGAACTCATCCACGACCTGAAGAATTCGAACGAACGCGCCCGCATCAGCGTGAAACTCGTCAGCGAAATTGGCGTGGGCACCGTCGCCGCCGGTGTGGCCAAGGCGCACGCCGACGTGATTTTGATCAGCGGACACGATGGCGGCACCGGCGCGTCACCCCTGTCGAGCATCAAACACGCGGGGACGCCGTGGGAACTCGGTCTGGCGGAAGCGCAACAAACGCTCGTGCTCAACAATCTCCGCAGCCGTGTGTATCTCGAGGTGGACGGGCAGCTCAAGACGGGTCGCGACGTTGTCGTGGCGGCGCTGCTGGGCGCCGAAGAATTCGGGTTTGCCACCGCGCCGCTGGTGACGCTCGGCTGCATCATGATGCGCGTCTGCCATCTCAATACGTGTCCCGTGGGTGTTGCCACGCAAGATCCGCAATTGCGGGCGAAGTTTGCGGGCGATCCGCAGCACGTGGTCAACTTCATGCGGTTCGTGGCGCAGGAAGTGCGTCAGTTGATGGCCCAACTCGGGTTCCACACGATCAACGAAATGGTCGGTCGGGTCGACCGGCTCGACGTGAAGAAGGCCGTCGACCATTACAAGGCGCGCGGGCTGGAACTCTCCAAGATTTTCTATCGGCCCAACGTGCCGACAACCGTCGGGCGCTACCGGCAGATCGATCAAGATCACGGATTGGAGGAGTCACTCGACAAGCAGGTGTTGCTGAAGCTGTGCGAGCCGGCCCTGGTCCGCCGTGAGAAAGTCGATGCGACGTTGCCGATCAGCAATACCGACCGGGTTGTCGGCACCATTACCGGCAGCGAACTCACACGTCGCCACGGCCCCGGCGGATTGCCCGAAGACACGATTCGGCTCCAGTTCAAAGGGAGTGCGGGCCAGAGCTTCGGCGCGTTCGTGCCCAAGGGCATGACGCTGATTCTCGAGGGTGACTCGAACGATTACATTGGAAAAGGATTGAGCGGCGGGAAGATCATTGTGTTTCCTCCCGCGGGATCGACGTTTGTGCCCGAGGAGAACATCGTCATTGGCAACGTTGCCTTCTATGGCGCGACGAGTGGGGAGGCGTATATTCACGGCATGGCTGGCGAGCGGTTCTGTGTGCGCAACAGCGGCGTTCACGCCGTCGTCGAGGCGGTCGGCGACCATGGCTGCGAGTACATGACCGGGGGGCGGGTCGTGGTGCTCGGCCCGACGGGGCGGAATTTTGCGGCGGGTATGAGCGGCGGAATCGCTTACGTGCTCGACGTTACCGGCGATTTTCCGAAACGCTGCAACAGCGCCATGGTCGGGTTGGAATCGCTGGTCGATCCCGAGGAAACCCAGCAGGTGCGCGCGATGATTCAACGGCATGCCGAGTACACGGGGAGCGAACGTGCGCGCCACATCCTGAAACTTTGGAAGGAGATGGTGCCGAAGTTCGTGAAGGTCATGCCGAAAGACTACAAGCGCGTTGTCGAAGCGACCCGACGCGTGAAGGAGGCCGGCCTCAGCGGCGAAGAAGCGATCATGGCCGCTTTTCAACAGAACGTGCGCGATCTGGCGCGCGTCGGCGGGAACTGATGGGCAAGCCCACCGGGTTTCTGGAAATCAAGCGCGAGCTGCCGGCCGATCGGTCGCCCGCGGAGCGCGTCCGCGATTGGCAGGAATTTCATCTGCACCTGCCGGCCGACAAACTCCAGCAGCAGGGCGCGCGCTGCATGGATTGTGGCATCCCGTTTTGTCACACGGGCACGTTGCTCAGCGGGATGGCGTCGGGGTGCCCGATCAACAACCTGATCCCCGAATGGAACGACCTCGTTTACCGCGGGCTGTGGAAAGAGGCGCTCGCGCGGCTGCACAAGACGAACAATTTCCCCGAGTTCACCGGCCGGGTTTGCCCGGCGCCCTGCGAAGGCTCCTGCGTGCTGGGCATCAACGAACCGCCCGTCACGATCAAGAACATCGAGTGCGCGATCATCGACCGCGGCTGGGACGAGGGATGGGTCGCCGCCGACCCCCCGAGGGCGCGCACGGGCAAGAAAGTGGCGGTGGTCGGTTCTGGCCCCGCGGGACTCTGTGCGGCGGCACAGTTGAACAAGGCCGGCCACACGGTGACGGTGTTCGAACGCGACGATCGCGTCGGCGGATTGTTGATGTACGGCATCCCGAACATGAAGCTCGACAAAAGCGTCGTGCAGCGCCGCATCGATCTCATGACGGCGGAGGGCATTCAATTCGTTGCCAATACGGAAGTGGGCAGGAATTATCCCGCGCGGAAGCTGCTCGAGGAGTTCGACGCCGCGGTCCTCTGTACGGGGGCCACCAAACCGCGCGACCTACCCATCGAAGGCCGGAAACTTGAGGGCGTGCGGTTTGCGATGGAATTCCTGACCGCGAACACGAAGAGCCTGCTCGATCGTCAGCAGAACGGCAGTTTCATCTCCGCCGAGGGCAAAGAGGTGATCGTCATCGGCGGTGGTGATACCGGCACCGACTGCGTGGGGACGGCGCTGCGTCACGGTTGTCGGAGTCTGGTTCAGGTCGAGATTCTGCCGCAACCACCTCGTGAACGCGCGGCAAACAATCCATGGCCGGAGTGGCCCAAGGTCTGCCGCCTCGACTATGGCCAGGAAGAAGCGCAAGCGGTTTTTGGCGACGATCCGCGGATCTACTGCGCGACGGCCAAGCGATTCCTTGGCGATGGGGGTGGACATCTGAAGGAAATCGAGCTGGTACAGGTGGAATGGGAGAAAGATGAGCGAGGCCGCTTCGTTCCCCGGCAGATACCCGGGACGGAAAAGGTTGTGCCGTGCCAGCTGGCGTTGCTGGCGATGGGCTTTCTCGGGCCTGAAGATGCCCTGCTCCAAGAACTCGGCATTGAGCGCGACGAGCGGTCCAACGTCAAAGCGGGCTACGGCAGGTACGAGACGAGTCTGAAGGGAGTCTTCGCCGCAGGAGATTGCCGTCGCGGGCAAAGCCTTGTCGTCTGGGCATTTAACGAAGGCCGCGGAGCCGCTCGCGAGTGTGATCGCTATCTGATGGGCAGCACCGGTTTACCGTAAAAAAACTTCTCTTACTTTCTTGACTTTTTTAGCTCTAGACCCTAGCATGTCAACTGGTCTGTTTGGCCGCAGGGGGCCAGAAGAAGTCACAATCGCTGTGGCGTGAAGCAAGCTAGGTTGTGTTGTCCCAGTTGTGCACGAGTGCCACGATGGTTTCACGAAGTTGTTGCGCTTCGCACGACCGTTCGTAACCAAACGTTTGGTAGAAGAGAGTCACTGAAACAGTAGGGGAAATCATCATGAAGAGACTAGCATTTCTATTCGCGGTTATCCTTGGTGCGTGCGTCATCGGAATTACAGGCCGCGCTCAATTCAGCAGTAACCCGGCGGTCGAGGCGACGACCAATAACACGCAGCTTACCCCCATTGGCAACGGATTTGGGGTGGCGCTGTTGGGATATGGCCTGCCCGAATCCAATGTGAATACGGGGACGTCGAGTAATTACCTCTTCTTTGCGACTCCGATGGGCCAGCCCAGCGCCTCCGACGGCATGTACGTGAATGGAAAGTATCAGTTTTACGTCGTCGGCACGGATCGGGACGGCAATGCGCCGTACGTTCACAGCGATTTGTTCGCCTTTAAAGTCGTGCAACCTTTGTCCGATCCCTCGAAGTTGACCGTAATCAGAACCTGGCCTGCCCGGGTGGTGACCAACGCGATAACGGGTGCGGTTCAGGCCGGCAGCTTGGCGGCTTGTGGAATAACCGATAACGGGACGATTGCCGTGCGCGTTGACGCCAGCTCAAGCGTGACTGGAAACGGAAACGCACAAGGGATGTATCTGTTCAGCGCCGACTCTCTCAACACGGTGGTCATTACCAACGTGCAGACTTCCAGTTGCCTCGTTACGGGCGACACCGCCACATTGAAGTTCGGCCAATTGGGCAAGATCAACGCGCTGCTGTCTGGCAACAGTTTCGGCAACACGCAGTATGTGGCCCGGGCGGACATCTCGGCGACCGACCCCAACTTGAAGCCGCACGCCCAATTGCTGAGCGCTGACCACGACCGCAGTTCGCTTGCCATTAACGATACCGCCAAGCTTCTCGCCTATTGGAGGAAAAGTCCTGATGAAGTGGACCTGGGCGATGGAATTGACGTTTGCACGCGGCTGACTGTTTACTATTACAACGACACAGGCGGCGCGATCACGCTCGACACCACAAAAGGTAGCGGTACGGGCTCGAATGTGTGGGCGTTCGGCAACCGAACCGGCAACAACCAGTTTACCGACACGATCAACACCAATGCGATTGACATCTATAGCGCCACGGCGTTCAACGGACCGCCGCAGATATCGGTTAATGACAACGGGGAAATGGCGTTTCCGGTTGCTATAAACTGTTGGCTTGGCCCGCTCAATTCCAACGGCACCCGGACAGCGACCATCACCGGAATTGTGTGGAAGGACGCCAACACCGGCACGTTCAGGAAGGTGGCTGCCAGCGACGATTCAACTGTTTTCCTTCAGATTCCGCCCGTGGTTGGCAATGGTACCCCTAACACGAACAATCTGTTTAGCCCACCGTCCTTGGACAACAGGGGAAATATGTTCTTCGAAGCGACGTTTACGAACACCATAGTCGGCGGAACCAATTACTATTCTGACTTCGACCTCAGTAATGCGGTCTATCAGGCGGTTCCAAACCACTACCCCAATCCGACCAGTTGGACCTCACGGATTCTGATCCGCGAAGGCGACACGTTCACCGAGCCGAATTCGGGTGATACGATCGAGGTTGCTGGACTCCCGCTGGGATCGTTTGCAAGCCAGCGCTCCAATGTCCCACGGTCATTGGGTGCAAACTCCATCAACCGTTCGCCGTTGCCCGGCACGACCAACGATTTGGGTGGCGTGGTTGTTTGCGCTACGCTCTCGAATATTACGAAGAACACGCGGTTTGACGGATTGCTGTACATCGCGCCGTATTACACCACCGCGATTCCGCAGTTCTACATCACGTCGATCGCGCGCAGTGGCAACGACGTGACGCTTAATTGGGTCGGGTGGAAAGGGAGCAACGTGATTCAGACCGCGGTGGGTGGCAACTATGCCAATTCCACCTTTACACCCAGCTTTGCAGATCTGGCGACGAACTGGTTGGCCACTGACGGCGCGAGCAGTTACTTGCACAGCGGGGCGTATAGCCCGCCCAATACGACCAACCGCTACTACAGGATAAAGTGGCTTCCGAACTCGTACCCGCCTGGCAGCTAGGCGAAACTATTGCCTGAAACGGAGGGCGCAGTGCGAAAAAGCACTGCGCCCTTCCTGTTGGCATTGCGAGATTCCAGCCGACCGGCTTCGTCGAGCAAATCCCGCCCGTCAGTTCGATGAAATACGTCAGGGGAGCCAGCCGGTGCGGATCGCGTAGAAGAATTACGGCATCGTCTCCGGCGAGTGGCGATGAGCCGGATTCCACCCATTCACCGACCGGTCCTGAGTCGCGCCAACCTCTGCCGGGCCTCGACGAAGCCGGGTTCGAGCCGCAGCGCCTGTTCATAATGTCCCATCGCCTCTTGCACCCGGCCGGCTTGCTCTAGGGCGACCCCGAGGTTGCAGTGTGCCTCCGGGTAATCGGGCCTGAGCCGCAACGCCTGTTCGTACCGGCTGATTGCCTCCGGTATCTTGCCGGCGTGCACGAGGACGAGCCCCAGGTTGTTGCATGCTTCGGCGAAATCGGGCTTGATCTGCAATGCTTGCTGGAAGCGTTCGATCGCTTCGTTCAACTCGCCCACTCGGGCCAAGGCGATCCCCAAGTTGTTGTGGGCGTCAGGGTCGTTCGGCTTGATGCGGAGCGCTTGCTCGTAATGCCCGATCGCCTCCTTGAACTGGCCCGTTCGCTGCAACTCGTCCGCCAGATTGATGCGCGCATCGGCGAAATCCGGCATGAGACGTAGCGCTTGCCGGTACTGTTCGATCCCCTCCTGAACTCGGCCCGCCTGAATCAAATAGACTCCCAGGCTGTTGTGCGTCCCCGCACGAATGACGGCCTCAGACAACATGGGATGGTTGCAGATGACCGCCGCCACGGCTGCCGTTACCAAGCCGGTCCAGATGGCTCGCCATCGCGTTTCCCTGAGGACGTCCCGCAGATAGGTCAGCCCGGCGGCCACAAACAGGAGGAGCATGGGCACAAGCGGAAACCGGTAGCGCGAGCACATGGTCGACACGATCGCGCTTAACGCAAACCCGGGAATCATTGCATACAGAAGCCACAGGCGTTTCCACTGTCTCCAGGTCAGACAGACTCCAAACGCAGCGAGCGGGCAAAGGATTCCAAAATGCAGGAGACGACTCAACGTTCGCAGCAGCGGCGACCAGTCGCCGTACGTATACTGATCCTCGGTGTCTCCCACTTCACTGATGTTCCAGACCAACAGCCACTTCTTCCACATCAACCGGAGCCAGTGTGGGACATCCGCGCGAATCTCATTCAATGTCCGGGCTGTCCAGTAGTGCGATACTTCCGACGGGGTGAGTCTCCGTCCCATCGCACGTTCTGCCAAGGCCGTGGCCTCCTCGCGGTCGGAGCCCGCGACCGCATGGCCCAACGGCAGAGGTCTATAGAACCCCGTTGCTTCTTTGCCGTTCCCGCTGTAAAAAGTTGAGCCGAACTGCGCCGTGGTCAGATAAAACTGGCCCCCTACCAGCAGGTTCCTGACCCCGACGGGCAAGAGCACCATCACCAGGCCGAGCAGGAGCAACCCGGCCCACTGCCATCGCTTGGTCCACGGGTCTCCGCACGAGCGGACAAATAACCACGCCAACACGATTGGCACGAACACGAGCGCATTCTCGCGCGTCAACGCCAGCAACCCCAGCACGATACCGGTTCCCAGCCACAACCGGTGGCGAGGACGCTCCGCTACCCGTCCCAACGCGGCCAGTAGCCCGCAGACGAGGAATAAGTCCAACACCGACTTTTGGATCGAGCAGTCGAAGAAGATGGCCGTCGGGTACACGGCAAGCAATGCGCCGGCTAAGAGACCGGTGGATCGCTTGAAAAAGGAACGTCCCGCAGCCGCCAGCAGCACGCACGAACAAGCGCCGATCACAACCTGAACGAGCCGAACAGCCAGCAAATTCCTTCCAAACCAGGCGTAAAGCCCACCGAGAAAATACGGATACAATGGAGCCTGGTAGAACACGCCACTGCCAAGCCAGTTGCCATTGGCGATTTGCCTGGCCCACTCGTCGTAGACCGCCGCGTCTCCCATGAGCAGGGCAAATCCCGGCGCGCGCCTGATCTGCCACAGGTAGACCATCCGCAGCAGCAGGGCAACCACCCACACGGAGAGATACGCCAAGGTCTCCCGGCCGAACTTGGGGGACTGTTCCGAGCACGCTGGATTGCTCATGGAGACGTGTCTCCTGTTATCAGCCGCGCTCTAGGGCGTTCGTCACAAACTTTGACCGACCCGTTCGGGCTGAGAAACCTGAACGGGGGCCGTTTGTCGACGGAGAAGCCGACGGGTTCCGTCGCCGTGAGATTTCCACTCCTCGGGCTGGGGTTTTCGCGCTCGATCATCGCATCGTCAACCATGACTCTTCACACTGGATGATTGTCACCCATCCATTTTCAAATCGCCGACCCAAATCATTCATTGACGAATCCCCAATCGCGCCAGCGCATTTCGCGCGATGGCGAAATCGGGTTTGATCCGGAGTGCCTGCTCATATTGGTCGATGGCCTCTGGCGCTCGGCCCACCTGCTCCAAGACAAACCCCAGATTATAATGCGCCTCGGCGAGGTCGGGCTCGATCCGCAACGCCTGCTCATAGTGTCCTACGGCCTCGGCTGGCCGGCCCAATCTCATCAAGGTTATCCCCAGGTTGTTATGCGCCTCGGCGTAATCGGGCTTTGAACGCAGGGCCGCTTCATATTGACCAATGGCGTCTTCGATCTGGCCTGCTTCCCACAAGGTGACCCCCAGATTGTAGTGCGCCTCGGCATTATCGGGCTTGAGTTGCAACGCCCGCTTGTACTGCGCAATTGCCTCGGTCGCTTGCCCCAGTTTGTGGAGAGCGTTCCCAAGATTGTAATGCGCCTCGGCGTCTTCGGGCCGGATCCGCACCACTTGTTCCCACTGTTCGATTGCCTCCCGAACCTTGCCGGCCTGCCTCAGCGCGAGTCCCAGATTGTAGTGCGCGTTGGCGTAATCGGGCTTGAGTTGTAGCGCACGCTCAAATTGTCCGGTCGCCTCCGCCAGCCTGCCAGCATGGAACAGGGCGGTCCCCAAACTGTCGTGTGCCCGTGGGCTCTCCGGGCGCTTGGCTACAGTGTCTTGCCAGATGGCCAATTCGCTGCGGTAATCCTGATTACGCCGCCAGGTGAGAGAGCCCAGCCCGATCGCCAGAACGGCCATTGCTGCCATGCTGCATCGCCCGCCCAACCATCCTCGGAGCGCAGCCAGTCCATAAACCCCCGCCACCACCAGCATGACGACCGCCGCCAGCGGCAAATACATGCGATGCTCATACGCCGGGCTGTCCAGCGGGATGACGCTGGAACTCGGCGCAAGAATTAGAAAGAACCACGCGCCCACGAATCCCCAAGCCGGCCCCATGTGGGGGCGAGCCGGGTTCGTTCTCCATGCCCAAACAGTTGCTCCCAGCAGGATTACCACCACCACCGCTGCCGGGAGAACAGTCGTCCACGTCCCGGCCACGGGCGATCCGTAATAATCGAAACAGAGTGGATGCGGCCACACGGACAGCCTTAGGTAGTACAGAACGACACCGGGCTCGGCCGCCAGATACTGCCACCAACTGAGACCGACCCGCTCCGCGTTCCTCGACGTGGCGGGAAGCTGTCCACCAGCCAGCAGGAACCCCAACAGGATCCAGGTGCCGGCCAACGCCAGATACAGTGACCGTCGCCGCCGCCATGCTTCCTTGAACGTCCCGGAAACAAACGCGCGGTCGTACAACAACACCATCACCGGCGCGGAAACCATCACCTCTTTGCTGGCCATCCCCAACGCACACGCCGCCACCGACAACCCGTACCACCGCCGGGGCCGCGGCCCCCATAAACCGGTTTCCGTGGGCGTCCATTCAGCGCCCCGAATGAAGCAGTACAACGTGAGCAGGTAGCACAGCCCCATGATCGATTCGGCCCGCTGAACGATGTACGTCACCGACTCGGTTTGGAGCGGGTGAACCACCCAGATCACGGCCGTGGCCGCGGCCAACTCATCGGCCATCGTCCCAAACCGCTCGCGCAGGCCCGGCTGGAGCAAGGTCCGCCGTACAACGCCCAGCAAGGTCAGCCCTGCAAGGATATGGATGGCCAGATTGAACGCGTGATAGCCCCACACGTTGTAGCCGCCGAGGGCGTAGTTGACGGCCAGCGACAGATTGACAAGCGGTCGACCTTCGACCGTGATGCCGCCCTCGTGCGGCGGCGACAACGCCCGCCAAATTGGCCAGAGATGCCGAATGGTCGGGTTGTCTCGGATGGACAACACATCGTCGTAGATGAAGGGACCCGTGAAGCTGTTGAAGTACGCCAGCAACCCCGCTGCAACCACCAGCAAGGGAATGAACCTCCGCGTCTTCAAGAATGTCGTGTCTGTTACCATTTCACACTTACCGTGCCGCCCGGAGTCGAGTCGGCCTGTTCTCGACCTCCGTGGAATCAGGTGTGAACGCCAATCTCTGATCGTTATACCCCATCGTACCAGTACCCGGCCGGCTTGATCGAGGGTGCCGCCTGCACCTTGCGCGGGATGAATTCGGGTTGTCGATCGATCTGCTCGATCGCGACGGAAACGCTGCGAAGGCCCGCGGGACGGTGGAACAACCACCACCCGGCGCTCAGCGCGACTGCCAAGGCAATCATCCTGGCAACCAGCGCGCGTTTCCCATCCATGGTCCCGACATTAGCAAAGCCTTCGCCTGCGTTCAACGCATGACCGGTTTCGGTTGACGCGTTGGGGGCGAGCTTGCAGAATCGCGGGGCTCATGGATCGCGACGCATTGTTGTGGGGCGTTTTCGGCGCGCTGGTGGTGGTGATGATGACGCTGGATCTGGGCGTCTTTCATCGCCGGGCCCGGGACATTGGACTCAAAGAGGCCGCGACGTGGAGCGCGGTGTGGATCGGTCTGGCGTTGGGGTATGGCGGTTTGATTGCCTGGGTGCGGGGCGGCCATTCAGCGTTGGAATTTCTCACGGGTTACATCATCGAAGAGTCGCTGAGTGTCGACAACCTGTTTGTCTTCCTGTTGATCTTCGCGTATTTCGCGGTGCCGACGCGCCACCAGCACAACGTTTTGTTTTGGGGGATTCTCGGCGCCATGGCACTTCGGGCGGTGTTCATCGTCGCCGGCGTGGCGCTGATCGAGAGGTTTGCGTGGGTGATTTACGTGTTCGGCGCGATCCTGATCGTGAGCGGCGTCAAGATGGGCTGGGAGAAGGAGAAGCGAATCCGCCCGGAGCAGAATCCGATCTTGAAATTGTTCCGGCGGCTCATGCCGGTAACGCAGGGCTACGAGAGCGCTCGATTCTTCCTGCGCCAGGGGGGCCGAACATTCGCCACGCCGTTGCTCCTTGTATTGGTGGTGGTGGAAACGACCGACTTGGTTTTTGCGGTGGACTCGATCCCGGCGGTACTGGCCATCACCCAGGACCGGTTGATCGTGTATACGTCGAACATCTTGGCTGTCATGGGGTTACGGGCAATGTATTTCGCGCTCCGAGGCACGATGGATCATTTCCATCACCTGCATTATGGGTTGTCGATAATCTTGGTATTCGTCGGCGTGAAAATGTTGATCGGGCACTTCTACGAAATACCGACGGTCATTGCACTGGCAGTCGTCGCGGTGGTCCTGGCGCTGTCGGTGATCGCGTCGTTGGTCTGGCCCAAGAAACCGTAGTTGGACCACGCACCTACAGGATCAGCATGCAATCCCCGTAGCTGAAGAACCGGTAGCGCTCCGTCACCGCCTCTTCGTAGGCCCGCAAGACCAGTTCTCGCGAGGCGAACGCGCTCACCAGCATCAGCAAAGTCGAGCGCGGAAGATGAAAGTTCGTCAGCAGCACGTCCACGAACCGAAACTGGAATGGTGGACGAATGAAAATGTTCGTGGTTCCTTCGCACGGGCGCAACTCCGCGAGCGACTCCAGGGCGCGCACCACCGTTGTACCCACCGCCACGACGCGTTGCGCGCGGCCAATGGCTTCCGCAGTCCCGGCGGAAACCGAGAACCGTTCCCCGTGCATCTTGTGCTCCTCGACAGTCTGGACTTTCACCGGTTGAAACGTGCCAATCCCGACGTGAAGCGTAATGAACGCGCGCTCGACACCGGCGGCGCCAAGTTGCCGAAGCAACTCGTTCGTGAAATGGAGTCCGGCCGTAGGCGCAGCGACGGCCCCGGGCCATTGTGCGAACACGGTCTGATATCGCGGGAGATCAGCAGCGTCTGGCGTGGCCCGTTTGATGTACGGCGGCAAGGGTGCCGCGCCGTGAGCGGCCAGGTAAGCATTCACGTCGCCGGAGAATCTGAGCACGCGACCTCCGAAATCCGTTTTTGCCTGGACCACCGCGCTGAGGCCGTCTTCGAACTGGAGTGTCGTGCTTACCTTGGCCCGTCGGCCGGGCTTGACCAACGCCGTCCAGCGTTCCGCGTCGACCCGCTCCACGAGCAACAACTCCACCGCTGGTCGTTTGGCCCAGATCCTGGCCGGGATCACTTTCGTGTCGTTGAGCACCAGCAGATCGCCGGGGCGCAGATACTGTCCGATGTTGCGGAACCGGTCGTGCCGAATCTCGCCCGTGGCGCGATCGACCACCAACATCCGCGAGGCCGCGCGATCGGGAAGGGGCTGCTGGGCGATCAAGTCCGGCGGAAGCGCGTAATCAAAGTCGGAGGTTTTCATTCCTTGCAGCCGCAGCCGAAACCTGCGCTTCGGTTCCCCATCATCTTTTCCGCAACAGCCACAGGATCAACGTCAGCACCACACTGATCAAAACGCATGTGGTCAACGGAAGGTAAAACTTGAAATTTGGGCGGTCGACGCGGATGTCACCGGGCAATCGCCCCAACGGCAGGTTCGTCTTGCCGCCGAGCCAGACCAGCAACCCGAGCGCGACCAGCCCCAAGCCGATGACAACCAGGATTTTTCCAATGTCACTCATCCCGCCCTCGCCATTAGCCTATCGCCGCTAGAAGTCGCAGTCCAGCTTCAGCGCGCGTTCCAGCCGCCGCAGGTATTCCCGTCGTGAAACCTCGAACGTGCCGAATTGTTTGAGGTGCGGCGTTTGCCATTGTGTATCGAGGAGCACGAATCCGCGCGAGCGCAGCCGCTGGACCAATGACACCAGCGCGACCTTCGACGCGTCCGTTTCACGGTGAAACATGCTCTCGCCAAAGAATGCCCCGCCGACGTGGACGCCGTACAGGCCGCCGGCCAGGCGCGTGGTGCGTGAAGCGCGGAACGCCGAAGCGGCGGTTTCGGCCAGACGCACTTCCACGCTGTGCGCGTGGCCGAGACGATGCAGGTTGCAGTAGCTCTCAATGATCTCCTTCGAGATCCACGTCCCTGCCTTGCGTTTGGCGCACGCCCGAATGACGGACTCGAAGTCGGTATCGAACGCGACGGCGAATTTCTCCCGCTTCAACACCCGGCGCAGTCCGTGCGGTACATGAAACCGGTCGTCGAGAGGAATGACGGCCCGGGGATCGGGCGAGAACCAGCCGACGTCGCCGCGCGTGCCGACGGCCATCGGGAAAACGCCGCGGCGGTAGGCGGCCAGCAGCAGATCGGGTCCGAGCATGACCCCATTCTAGCACACGCAAGCCACGGGGGTCGGCGCGGAATTAGGACCTCGAGTCGCTCCCGGTCTCCACGCACCATCCGTAACGAGCCCGACGGCTTCCTATCGGACCGCTGCGCTCTGGAGAGCAAAGGGGAAGCGTTGACACTCTTTCCCGCATCCCTTAGCATCGCCGCATCCACTTGGAGGTCCAAATGACGACTGCTGATAAATTTGCCGCGCTGAGAGATGTCGCGACCCGATTGCGCATCCATTCCGTCAACTCCACCACCGAAGCCGGGTCGGGACATCCAACTTCGTGCTGTTCCGCCGCCGACATCATGGCGGCGCTGTTTTTTGCCGCGATGCGGTTTGATCCCAAGAACCCGAAGAACCCGAACAACGATCGATTCGTTCTGTCAAAGGGCCACGCCGCCCCCGTCCTCTACGCGGCTTGGGCCGAAGCGGGTTACGTGCCCGTGGCCGACCTGATGAAACTACGCACGTTCGGCTGCAATCTCGAAGGGCACCCGACGCCCCGGCTCGATTTCGTGGACGTCGCAACCGGCTCGTTGGGGCAGGGACTCAGCGCGGGCGTGGGCATGGCGTTGGCCGCGCGGCTCGACAAACGCGATTATCATACCTGGGTGCTGACCGGCGATGGCGAGAGCGCCGAAGGCTCGATCTGGGAAGCTGCCGAAATCGCCAGCTATTACAAGCTCAATAACCTCACCGTGATCGCGGATGTCAACCGGCTCGGTCAGTCCCAGCCCACAATGCTGCAGCACGACATGGACACCTACAAGAAGCGATTTGCCGCGTTTGGCTGGAAACCACTCATCGTCGACGGACATGACATGGCGCAATTGGTGTCCGCGCTGCGCAAGGCGCGACGCAGCAAAGATCAGCCGGTCGCGATTCTGGCCAAGACAATCAAAGGCAAAGGCATTTCGTTTTGCGAAGACAAGGAGGGCTGGCATGGCCGCCCCCTCAAGAAAGGCGAGGAACACGACAAAGCCATTGCCGAGCTGCAAAGCCAGCTGACAGGGGCTACCGGCGCGAAGATCAAACGCGCTCCGCGCGAGAAAACCCCCGACGTCCACGAGCCCGCCCCGATGGATCCGCCGGCCTACAAGCTCGGGGACGCAATCGCCACCCGCGAAGCCTACGGCACCGCGCTGGCCAAGATCGGGGCCGTCGATCCGCGCGTCGTGGCGTTGGACGGCGATACCAAGAACTCGACGTTTTCGGAGAAATTTCTCAAGGCGTATCCGGACCGGTTCTTCGAGGAGTTTATCGCGGAGCAGAACATGGTGGGGGTCGCCGTCGGGCTGGCGTCGCGGGGCAAGGTGCCGTTTGCCTCGACGTTCGCGTGTTTCATGGAGCGCGCCGTTGACCAGGTCCGCATGGCAGTCATCTCGTTTGCCAATATGAAGCTCGTTGGCTCGCACGCCGGTGTCTCCATCGGCGAGGACGGGCCGTCACAAATGGCGCTGGAAGACATCGCGATCTTCCGCGCCATGGCCGATAGCGTCGTGCTGTACCCGTGCGACGCCGTGAGCACGGAGCGCGCGGTCGAGTTGGCCGCCAATCACGTCGGCCTCGTATTCATTCGCACGTCGCGCCCCAAGACGCCGGTGATTTACGACAATCATCACGAGTTCAGCCTCGGCCGGGCCCACGTGCTCCGCCACGGCGAGAACGACCGCGTAACCGTGGTCGCGGCTGGAGTGACGGTATTCGAGGCGCTGAAAGCTTACGATCAGCTCAAGGCGCAGGGCACATTGATTCGCGTGATCGATCTGTTCAGCGTCAAGCCCGTCGATCGGCAATTGCTGATCGAATCCGCCAAGCGCACCAACAACATCATCATTACGGTTGAAGACCACCACATCGACGGCGGCATCGGCGATGCCGTGGCGGCAGCCGTTTCGCCCGAGGGCGTCCGCGTTCACAAACTGGCGGTGCACGAAGTGCCGCGCTCGGGGAAACCCGAGGAATTGATGCACCAATACGGCATCAGCGCCGCCCGTATCGCCGAGAAGGTGCGCGCTCTGTAATCAGGATCTCCCGCCGCCACCGGGCTCTGGCCGATGAGATTCCCTGCTTGAATCCAATGTGGAAGTACGTGTCGAGGGAACCGTTGCAAATCGCAGGGCTTTCCGTTAGAGTCCGCGCGATGAAGACGACTCTGCTGCTCTGCGTCGCGTTTGCGCTATGCAGCCGGGGCGCGACCCAACTGTGGGCCGCACCCGATCCAGGGGATCGATTCCTCGAAGCCTATTTCCTTATTCAGGACGGCGACGCCGCCGAACGCCAAGGCGATTGGGCCAAAGCCAATACCAAGTTCAGCAGTGCATTGGACATTCTGCGCGAGATCAAAGCCGACTCCCCGGACTGGAATCCGCACATCATCGAGTTCCGCCTGAAGTACATTGACGACCGGCTCACGGAGCTCAAACCGAAGCTTCAACCCCCCGAGCCGGCACCGCCGCCCGCTGCTCCAGCACCCGCGGCGGTCCAGGCGCCCGCCGCCTCCCCCGCGCCGCCGGCGGCAGCGCCCGCCGCCGAGGCAACCAATCCGCCCCCCGCGGTGGCCGCGCCTCCCCCGCCCCCTGTCGAAACCGAACAAGTTCGCCAGCTGACGACCGAGCTTCAACGCGCCCGCGAGCAAGTCCAGCAGTTGGAAGCCACCCGGGACGAACTCAACACCAAGCTTCAAGAGCAGCTCAAGAAGGTCGCGCCGGCGCAGACCACGCCACAGATCGAACAGCTTCTCAAGACGAATCAAGAACTCGCCGCCAAACTCGCCGCCGCCGAGACCGAGGTCGCGCAAATGCGCGAACGGGCTTCCACGAACGCACCAGGCGCCGCGGCGGCGCCGCCCACGCCCGCGGCTGAATCAGAAATTGTAAAGCAACTTCGGGCCGAGTTGTCCGAGACCCGCGGCGAACTCCAGCACACCAAGGAACAACTCGAGTCCACGCGTCAGGAATTGGGCAGCACGAAGCAAGCGCTCGAAAAAGCGCAGACCGACAGCCTCGAACTCCGGCGGTCCTATGACCTCGTTGTGGCCCAACTCACCGACGCGAACAAGCGGCTTGCCTCCGCCCACGCCGCCGGCGACAAGGACGACGAGATCATCCGCCAATTGCGCAAAGAAAACGCTCTGCTACGCATCATCGCCGAGCGCAAAACTCTGATCACCGCGGCCGAACCGGACGAAACGGAAGGCGGCCGCACGATTCCGGAGCTGCGCGGCTGGCATCCACGCCCGCGTGCCGAGCCGGTGATAAAGGCCCAACCCAAGAAGGAGCCGCCACCCCGGCAACCGACACCGCCATCGACGGCTGAGGAATCGAGCCGCGGAAAGTTGGTCGCCAAGTTGACCGCGCCACAGAAGCCGGTGACGTCTCAGCCCGTGCCGGTTACACCGGCGCCCGCCCCGGCGCCTGCGCCGGTATCCGCTCCGGCTCCCGCCCAACCTTCGCCAGGGCCTACGAACGCCGTGCCGGCCAAGCTCGCTGTCGCAAAACCCATTTCGGCCAAGCCGGCTCCGCCGGTGACACCGGTGACACCGGTGACGCCGGCCCCGCCGGCTTCGCCCGCACCGGCAAAGGAGGCCGCCAAGCCCACCCCGACTGCGCCGAAGGCAACGGAAAAAGCGAAAGCTGCGCCCGATGCCCGGACGCTGCTCAATGAGGCACGCGCCGCGCTCGCGTTGAAGGATTTCGACGGGGCGGCCGCCAAGTACGACGCCGTGCTGAAGCTGGAGGCTGACAATGTGGTTGCGCTCTCCAATCTCGGCGTGATCCGCTACAAGCAAGGGCGACTTGATGAAGCCGAGCGGGATCTCCGCAAAGCGGTCGCCGCCGCCCCCAATGACAGCAATACGCGGTCGTTGCTCGGCGTCATTTATTTCCGCAAAGGATTGATCGAAGAATCGTTTAACGAATTGACCCGGGCCGTCGCCCTGGACCCGCGCAACGCCGAAGCGCACAACTATCTCGGCATCGTGCTCAGCGAAAAAGGGTGGGGCGCCGCCGGCGAGCAGGAAATCCGTCGGGCCATCGAACTGGATCCGCAGTATGCCGACGCCCATTTCAATCTCGCCGTGATCTACGCGAAAGAACGCACGCCCAAGGTCGAGTTGGCGCGCTACCATTACCGAAAGGCGCTCGACATGGGTGCGCAACCCGATCCGGAACTTGAAGCGCTACTGAAAAAGCTTTCGGAAAAATCCGCCGAACCCGCTGAACCCAAGGCGGAAGAGCCTCCGCAAGAGTGAACCGACTCCGTTTGGCATGGTCGTTCTGGCTGACGTTCGTTTTCGGGCTCGTCTGCTCGTGGGCGGCGCTGGGCCAGACAGGCGCTCCGACCAGCGGCAACCACGTCATCGTGATTTCACTCGGCGGGCTCCGGCCAGAGTTTTATTTGCCGGGGCCGAAATCGAAAGCCTGCGAGACACTGGTGGAATTGCGCAACGGCGGCAGCTGCGCGAAAGGCGCGCTGCCGCCCTATCCGTCGGTGGCCTACCCCGGCCACGCGACCATGGTCACCGGCGTATCGCCCGCGCGCCACGGTATCACCGCCAACACGCGGTTCGAACCGCCCGCCACCGAGGGTCGCGGGTTCTGGTTTGCCAGCGATTTGCAGGCACCGGCACTCTGGGATCTGGCGCACCAAGCGGGCAGAACCGTCGCCACCGTTTCGTGGCCGAGCACGGCAGGCTCGAAGTCGATCGATTGGAACCTGCCGGAGTTTTGGACGACCCCCTTGGGCAGCGAGTTGGCATTGATGCGCCAGTACGCGACCCCGGGATTGATCTCGCAAATCGAACAGTCCGCCGGGTCCATGCAAACCGCACGGAACCGCGACGCCGGTCATTGGGACGCCTTTCTGACCGCGGCGGCCGCGACCATTATCCGCGAGCACAGGCCGGACTTGTTGTACGTTCATCTCATTCAGGCGGACAAAGTGCAGCATAAGGGTGGGCGCTCGGCGCCTGAATTGCCGGAGGCGATGCGTCAGTTGGACAGCGATCTATACGACATCATTCAAGCAACGAAACAGGCCGGCACGTACGAGAGCACGGCGTTCGTCGTCGTGGGCGATCACGGATTTTCGGATGTATCGGAAGCCATCGCTCCGAACGTGGTACTGTCGGGACTGGGCTTCATCACGCAAGACAAAGCGGGGGGGAGCTGGAAGGCAATGGTGCACAGCACCGGCGGCTCGGCAGCCGTGTACCTGAAGGATCCGAACGACGCGACGACAGCCGCGCAAGTGCGCGGATTGCTCGCGAATCGCTCGGTCGGCCAGGACGGCAAACGGATTTACAGCATTATCGACAAGGAACAACTCACCAAGCTTGGCGGTCCGCGGGACGCGGCGTTCTTCCTCGAGGCCGAGCCGGGCCATATGTTCGTGGACGCCACCACGGGTGAGTTCGTGCGTCCGGCGCCTGTCAAGGGCAACCACGGATACCTTCCGGAGAAACCCGAGATGCGCACCGGCTTCCTGGCTGCGGGCCGCGGCATCAAGACCGGCGTCGTCCTCGACACCATCCGCCTCGCCGACGTTGCCCCCACGGTCGCGGAACTGCTCGGCATCAACATGAAGAACACCGAGGGGCGGGTGCTGACGGAGATCCTCGAGTAGCCGGCGGCGCGACGCGTTGGGGCTGCGCGGTCACACGGGCAGCAGGAGTCGAACCGTCGTCCCTTTCTTCGGCGCGCTTTCGACCTCGATCTTCCCCCGGTGGGCCTCGACGATCTTCCTAACGATGGCCAGGCCAAGGCCGGTGCCGCCGGACTTCATGGTGAGAAACGGTTCGAAAATGCGCCTCTGCTTGTCGGTCGCCATACCCGTGCCGACGTCGGCAAAAGTCAGGGCGATGAACTCCGGAGAATCAAGCACGGTGGCGACTGTAAGCACCCCACCGTGAGGCATGGCATCCGCTGCATTGAGGATGAGATTCAGGCACGCTTGCTCGATCTGGCCGCGGTCGGCCCGCGCCTTCGGGAGTCCTCCACCGAACTTCCGCGTCAATTGGATGTTTTGCTGGCCCAGTTTCTGGCGCGTGAGCAGCAAGACGTCGTCCAGCAAGTCATTCACGTCTACCAACTCAAACGTCGGTTCGGTCGAGCGGGCATAACCCAGGAGTTGATCCACGATCTTGTTCAGGTGGTTCATCTTCTCGGTCATGATCTCCGCATCGCGTTGGCGGGGATCGTCCGGCGGAAACTTCAAGTCAAGGGAATGAAACAGCATCTTCATCACGGTGAGCGGGTTGCGGATCTCGTGGGCGACCTCGGCGGCGAGCAGGCCGAGGGTGCTCAGGCGTTCGTTGCGGCGCAGTTGTTCTTCGACGTCCACGATTTTCTCGTGCAGCCGCGCGTTCTCGATGGCGACTGCCGCCAGGTTCGCCAGCGCGGAGAGGATTCTGACGTCCTGGTTTGAGTAGCGGTACGGTTGCGCAGTGTAAACATTGATCACGCCAACAACAGTATCGCCGACGGCCATCGGCACGGACAGCAACGAGACCAACCCTTCCCGGCGGGCCAGTTCGGTGTGCCGATAAGCGTCGTGCTCCTGCACGTTGAACACGCGCAGGGGTTTGGCGCGGCGGACGACGAAGCCGACGAGGCTGTCGGCCACCGGCAGGGGCGGCTTGCGCAGATAGTCGGCGCTGGCACCGTGGCAGGCACGGAGTTCGAGGTGGTCGCGCGTTGGGTTGAGCAACATGAGCGAACAGACCTTGGTGTCCATCAACCGGCACGCGTCCCGCGTCACGCGCTGGAGGATTTCCTGCAGGTCGAGCGACGAGATGATCGATTGCGCGACCGCGTGGAGCGACTCGAGTTGGCGCGCGTTGTGGGCGACCGCCTGGTACAACCAGGAATGCTGGATGACCTGGGCCGACTGGTTGGCAATCGCCACGAGGAGTTCTTCGTCGACAACGCTGAACGCGTCGCGGCGCGTGGAATCGACGTTCAACACCCCGATGAGCGTACCTTCGACGAGCAGCGGCACCGCCAGTTCACTCCGAATGTCCTTGCGAACGGACACGTACCGCGGGTCGGCGGTGACATCCGGCACGCGCAACGGGCTGCCCGTCTTGGCAACCCAGCCCGTGACGCCGCGGCCGATCGCCAACTTCGTTTGACGGGCTTGTCGGCTCAGGCCGATGGCGACTTCGATTTCCAACAACTGCGTGTGCGGATCGATCATTACGATTGAGCCGCTCGTGGCCTGCATGACCCGCACGGCTTCGCCCAAGACGCGGTTGAGCACCTCCTGGGGTTCAAGCGAGGAATTGATGACGCTGCTGACGCGCGCCAGCACCTCAAACTGGCGAAGCTTGCGCTCCGACGGAGTCGGTGCGCGGCGCTGCGGAGATGACCTGGCCATGAGCGTTCAGTTTAGATAAATTCGACGCAAGAAGCACGCAGGTTTCTCAGCCGAACTGCGGGATGATCCCGCCCCCTGGTGCGTTGCCGAGGCCTCATGGCTCGGTGGTTTCTTTGGACTGGCCCGTTTGCGCCACGGCTGCCGCCAGATTGCTGCGAGCGATCACAAGATCGGGCTTGAGCCGCAATGCCTCCTGATACTGCCCGACCGCTTCGCCGATTCTGCCCACTTGCTGCAGGGTCTCTCCCAGGTTGTTGTGCGCTTCCGGGTCGTCGGGGGCGATCCGCACTGCTTGTTCGAGATGCGCGATGGCCCGGGCCATCTTGCCCTCCCGTCTCAAGGCGAGGCCCAAATCCTCGTGGGCGATCACCAAGGCGGGCCGAAATCTCAATGCCTGCTCATAGTGCGGAATTGCCTCGGCAATCCTCCCCGCCTGCGACAGCGCTTTCGCCAGGTTGTAGTGAGCTTCTCCAAAATCCGGTCGGAGCCGCAACGCCACTTCGTACTCCGCCATGGCTTCACCGGACCTGCCCATTTGCTGCAGGGCGACTCCGAGATTGTTATGCGCCTCCGGGTAATCGGATTTGATCCGTAGTGCCTGCTCGTACTGCCGAATCGCCTCGCCGAGGTTTCCTTTGCTTGCCAGGAAGTTACCCAGACTGTAAGGCACGTCGGCGTAATCGGGCTTGAGGCGCAACGCCTCCTCATATTGTCCCATCGCGTCTTGAACCCGGCCCGCGAGCAATTCGTCAGTCCCCACGGCATAGTGATCCTCGGCGTAATCCTCGACGGTGGCGAGCAGGTTAAACAGTACGGAGAAGGCCAGCAGCAGTCCCCAACTCCAGCGCATGATTCGACGCTGCCGTGGGCGGTCTGACAGTACTCGCTCCAGTCCGAGGATTCCCACGATAGCCGCCAACATCAGTGCGGGTAAGAAGTCCACCTCGTAGCGCATCGCCACCCCACAATAGAGACAAACGGTCAGCGCGCATATCCCAAACAGCAGAACTACGGTCCCAACAAACCAACGTAAGACCGGGCCTGCTTGGGACCTGCCTCGCCAAGCCAGCGGGGCAGCCAGCGCCAACCAGACCAGCGGAATGTTGGTCAGGATGCCCAATGTTCTCTGCTGGTAGTAATAGCCCGGCGGCGCGTGCAGTTCACTGGCGCGAACGAATGGAGGATCAAAGCTCCAGCGGGCCCGACTGAGAAAGTAGAGACGGAAATTGAACGGGAAATTGCGCGGACTGAGCACCTGCTGCGTTTCCTGCTGCTTGGCGGCCAACACGTAGTGCCAGCCAAATTCGAACGGATCGTTGAACCGAAGGACGTTGTACAACATCAGCCCCGACCCGATGAGAAGGATCGGGACGAGCGTGGCTATCAAGACGCTGGAAACTCTCCCTCGTTCGCGCCAGGCCCGGGCCACCGGCACCAGCAGGATGACGGCCCCGAACAGCAAGTCGGGCCGTGCTCCGACCGCCAAGCCATAGGCCGCGCTGGCCAGTGCCACCCATCGGGGGCGGTGCTCGGGCTCGTGCAACGCGCGCCAGATTGATCCAAGCGCCAGTATCGCCAACGCATACCCGCAACTGATCGGCACGGCGTAAATGTCAGACTGCGCCAGCAACGTCGGCACTTGGATTGTGAGACCCAATGCGAGTGCACAGGCGGCCACGACCATCGCACTCACCTCCGCGAAGTAACGCAACCAGAGCGCGCGCAACAAGCCGACGCTGGCAAGAAAACCCGCCACGCAGAAGAAAACCACAGCTTGACCGTGGGAGAGGTAGTGGCCGGTCAACGCCACTGCCGGCCAGAATAATAGCAAGGCCGGCGTGACCCCGAAGTAGAGGTAGAGCCGTCCCTTGTAATAGCTCAGATCGTGCAGCCGATACGGCGGGTCCTGGTACACGGCATTGGCGGCCCGATCATAGGGATCCGCAAGCTGTTTCAGCCCGGGCGGCGCCTCCTTTTTCAGACTCAGTTGGCCAGCGCGAAACCCTTGCACCAGCAAATTGTAGGAGGCGTCAGCCGCATTCGGACACAGCAATTCCGACACGGCCAGGTGCGCCGTGTACGCGTACGCCGCAACGACGAGGGCCGACGCCAACGCCAATGGTTTCCATCCGTCCTTCATCGCCATCCCAATTCTCTTGTCACGATCCTCGGTTTCTATCAGCAAAGAGCTTCTACTCGTCTCCAAAACATCAAGTCAAGAATGGGCTATGGGATCCCCTGAGGTTGTGGATCAGGTGCGAGGATTGATGCCGACAAGTTGAGGAATCAGGGCAAGGCGGGTCCCACAAACTGGCCCTGTTTCCACAAGCCGTCCTCCACCGTGCCGTCCGGATAGGTCATCCTACCTGTGCCGTCCGGTTGACCATAACGAAATTCGCCGATGTACTTTCGTCCATCGGGCCACGTCCCAGTCCCTTGGCCATTCGGCTTCCCATCTCTGTATCCCCCGACATATCTTCGTCCGTCGGGCCACGTACCGGTGCCTTGTCCATTCGCCCTGTTATCCTTGAACTCTCCCTCATACTTCTGCCCATCGGGCCATGTGTAGGCCCCTCGGCCACTCTTGATTCCACGCTTGAACTCGCCGACGTATTTCTGCCCATCGGGGAACGTTAATGTGCCTTGGTGTTGTGGTGTGATCAGCATTTCGAGCGTCGTGTCGGAAGCTGGATAGAAATGAAGTCGTGTCAGCCCTTCCGGCAGAGGCGTCGCCAGCAAGCGTCGATCATCTTGGTCAAGCAAACTGAGCAGCAGGTGAGTCGTCCCGGGTATCAACGGATCGCTCGGAGGCAAGCCACAACTGGTTTGCAAGACTCCCCATTCATAAATGGTCAGCCAATCGTAGTTCCTTAGAAACGACACTTGGTTCTCGGAAAGCTGGGGAGACGATTGTTGTAGTCCGAGCAGGTGTTTTGCATAATACCGAATTGTCCACATGCTGCGACTGATCCCCACCGTCACGTCCTGCCCCGTCCGCTGGTGAACTTCGCGCAACGCGAACAACGCCGATGGGATGTCCGCACACTCGCGCCAAGTGAGGGTGTGATCAAGATTTACGCCCTGCAATCCGATTGCAGCGAAGACCAGGACCAATCCCCAGAGAGAAACGCGCAGCCAGCGCACTGGTGACCACGCCGCCACCACAGCGATCATTAGAACCACCAGCGGCACGAGATACAGCGCGGCGCGCTCTACCGGGTATCTTATGCCCCACAGTTTGTTTGCCACGGTGGAAAGTATGGCTACCAGAATACATAGTACTCCCGTGATAAACGCCCGGTGAATCCGTTGGCGATAGCTCCAGTACGCCAGCAGAGACACGAGCAACGCAAGAACACCAGACACTAGCCGCACCAATCCTGCAGACACGGAACGGTCGTAAAAGCTCGAACGAACCAATGAGCCCACCGTGTCGTGGACAAATCCGATATTGCCTCCGTAGCGGAACAGGTTCTGGCTCGGCGCCACCAGCACACGAGGCACGTAAAAAACCCCGAGCAGGACGGTGCTGGCCCACCAGCGAATCTTCACACCCCTGCTCCAACACAGCCAGAAAATCCCTGCCAGCAACGCTGCATAGAAGTACCCGAACGCCATATTGGACAAGGCGGCTCCGAACCCGAGCCAAAGCGAAGTCGCAGCTTGTCGTCGGGCATACACGTCACCTGTCGTTGTCAGCGCGCTTGCCTGCAAGAGACAGGAGAGTGAAAGCACGGTCAAGCCAACAGCCAATCCATAACCACGGGAAACGCTAAAGAAATCTAACAGAAAGGCATTGGACACGAGCGCCAGTGTGACCAGTGCCCTTGCCGTGCCTGTGGGAAACATCAGTCCAATCCTCCAGACACCCCAGAGGAAAAGAGTCAGACCGACCAAGCTGGGAAGCCGATTGGCGGTAATCTCACTCAGCGGGAGAAGCTCGACGCAAGGTTTGGCCAGCAAAGCATTCAAGAACTGGGCTTGTGCATTCCAGTTCTCCGCCCAGAACAGATGGGCGTAGCCAGTCTGGTGGATGCAGTTGAGCATGTCCACTTCATCATCGGTAATTGCCAAGCGAAGCGCGCGGTAACCCCCATAGAACCCGCAAAGCAGTAGCAGGAGGAGACTCAATCGGCTCGGCCATCGAACATGTGTAACGGACCCGCTAGTATCCATGGCGCTCATCGCAAAAACGTGTTATCCAGCGCGTGAAAACTCTATGTCGTTGGCTATGCATGGACAAGATGAAAGCGAAAGCAGGACGTTCTTTGCGGGGCGCTGCAGCCCTCATGTCGAGAGTTGCAGTCTTAAGCAGTCATGTTAGAAACGGATTCCGCTTGCTTCCCGCCCTTTCCAAGGGCCAGGGCCCTTGCTCTTCCGGTCATTCGATCTTGCCCACAAGCGAATAGCAGCGGGCATCAGGACAGGGTGCGTTCGTGGGCTGATAACCATTCGTAGCGCAAGGGGGCACGTTGTTGCTGTGGTCGTACCCATCTGCATTGTATTCATACGTGGGACCGCAGCCATTACACGGCGAGCACCACCCGCTTGCACTATAGATGTACGTGCCTCCATTGGTGACGATACCGATGACTACCCCGTTTGCTGCGTTTCCCGGCACATTTGTCTGCCCGAGGCCACTGACCGTCACCGTGTACGCGTTCGTCGAATTGTCACTGGGGACATCGTTATTGAAGTAAAGGATCAATGTGCCCGAGGATTGCGCTGCGAACTGTCCATTGGTCCCCAATTGGATGCATGGCCCGCAACGGTTGTAGAATTGTAGCAGCACTGGCGCATACTGGTCGACGGTTGTTCCGTTGCCGACTTGTCCGCTCCCATTGCGACCCCAAGCCCAGTACTGTCTTGCTCCCTGATCCACGGTTACTGCCAAACTGTGAGCGCTACCGTCATCCACGGAGGCCGGACCGGTGCTCACCAGCACGGCATTGCTGATGCCAGCCACTCGGATCGGATGGTTGATCGAACCTAGCCCATTTGTACCCAATTGCCCGTAGCCGTTATCGCCCCATGCGTACACATCGCCACTGCTGGTCGCAGCAAGGGTGAAGCTGTACCCGCCAGCAATTGCCACCACATTCGACAGCCCGCTCACCGACACCGGCGTGAGTCTCTCCGTCGTTGTGCCATCGCCGAATTGACCAGAGTTGTTGTTTCCCCATGTCCACACCGTTTTGTCCGCCGCCAACGCAATCGCGTGGTCATAGCCCGCGGCAATCGCTACTACGCTGGAGAGATTTGTTGGCAACGTCGGAACAGTAAGATTCGTGGTTCCACCATTGCCTAACTGACCCGAGCCGCCGGCACCCCATGTCCAAACCGCCCCATCCTTGTCCAGTGCGATGCTGTAATAACCGCCAGCAGCTATTGCGACAGTCTGAGTCGGTAAGATTGACTGGATGGGCAAGTTCGTCTGACCCGAGGCCAGCCCTCCTACGCCCAATTGTCCGTAAGAGTCATCTTCCCAAGCCGAGACCTTCCCGTCGGCTCGCAGCGCGAGTGCGTGAAGAGACCCGGCTGCGACGCTAATCGCGTTGCTTACATCAACAATAGAAGACGGCGTAGGTGAAATGAAATTGCCACCCTCACCGTTCCCCAGTCGTCCACAGCCGTTGTCTCCCCACGCCCACACCGTTCCGTCGGGCCTCACCGCCAAGCTATGCAACGTACCTGCTGCAATGGGGTTGGAAAGGATCCGCTGCACTTTGTAGAACCGATGAGGAGCATTGGTTGTGGCCGTGTCCGTCCAAGTGGTTGCAGCCGCATTGGTTTGACCCCAAACATATGCCCGACTCAGCCACGACGTATTCGTGCTAAATTCGTCTGCGGAGAACGCGAGATAACGAAACACAGGGCACGATTGCCACGCGATGCTTATAAACCGATTCGTGTCTTGTTGAATTTGGGTGATAGTAAAGGGTTGGGTGAGATTGGTGATAGCGCAGGAGGAGCTGTCCATTAGGGACAGGATCCCGCCGCCCTCGTCTTCCTGTGGTGAAAGTACTTGTGTTTGTCCTTCGCCGTCCTCGGTCTGCGCTTCCTCCCAAGCCGCTTCCTCAGTGGCGACGTTTGCATCGTAAAGCGGCTTGTCGTTGATGTCCGCCAGTCGAACCAGTTCAACGAGGATGAACGGATCGATCCCCCCTCCCATTCTTCAGCGTATTGCTGCCATTGCTGCCACATCCGCAACACGGTTTCGTCCTGCGCCGCCGCATTGCCCGGATTGATAATCCGCAGGCGGCGCGATGCAGGCAATCTCCTCACCTGACCACTCGGCCCGCACGATCGTCTCGCCAGTCACAAGATTCCAGATGAGCCGCAGTGGCAACAGCCTGACGCCGGCTGCTTCCGGCAAGGCGGCTGTGGCGGGCGGACTGAATTCCTCAGGAAGCTTGGAAAAGTCAGTCCACCACGGTTGACCGTCAGCCGGATACACTTGGCACTCCCACGGCAACACTTGGAAATATAGCCAATCTCTGGTGCCGAGTTGCTGCGCCAACTGCGCAACGTTCGTGATCGTCTCCTGAGCATGAACTCGGACGAACGTCCAAAGAAATGCCATGACGGCAACTCCAAGAAGATACGCTCCTCGCCGCTTCCTATCGCACACCCACCCTAGCCACCGTGATGGATACTAACTACGCTGCTCCGCTGGATGCAAGAGCAAAAAACAAGTATTACCCTTGTGGCACAAACGGGGGTTTCTTGTTTGTTTAGCTGCCTCGTGCAGGCGATTCCGAAACAATACCGGGTCATCGGGGAAGCAATCCGCACCTACCGGAAGAAGGCGGGCTTTACACAGGAACGGCTTTCAGAATTGGCTGACCTTCATCCGAATTATCTCGGCGAGATTGAGCGCGGGGAAACGATGGTTTCCTTGTTCGCCCTTATCAGGATTGCGAAGGCCCTCCGTGTTCGCCTGCGCGACCTCGTGGCAGACATCTGACGGCGCAAATGTGATCTCACTATTAGAGTACGAGCCGGGGGATAGTCTGGGTCAGCTCGCGAGGAGATTGATGGAGGTCTCAAGCTTGGAGCGGATCGTCGCCAACTGCGCGGGGTCGGTGATCTTGTTGCCGAGTTGGTCTTGCACGTAGAACACGTCGATCGCCGCGCCTTTTTCGGTGGAAATCTTGGCGAAACTGATATCCAGGCCAACCTCGCTGAGCGTGTGTGTGATCGTATAGAGCAGTCCGAGACGGTCTTCGGTTTGGATTTCAACGATCGTACGGCCTTTGCTGATCTCGTTGTCGAACTCGACGGTCGTGGGGATGCGCACCTCGCGGATCTTGGGCGTGGCGCCGCGAATCGCGCGCAGCCGCGTCAGGACATCGTTGAAGTTGATGGTTTCGCGGTTGGCCAGCATTCGCTCCAACATTCCTTCCGCCACCTGGATGGCCCGCTGGTCGGTGACGGCCGCGAGGTCTTTGTCGCAAACGTCAAACACGTCGAGCACCACGTGGTCGCCGCGGGTGTAGACGTTGGCGCGCAGGATATTCAACTCCGCCGAAGCCAGGGCGCCGCAAATCTTCGAAAACAGCCCGAGCCGGTCCCAGGTGGTGATCGACACCTGCGAGCAGCTTTGCGCGGGGAGGGATTGCCAGTCCAGCACCGGCACCAGCGCGTCCTCGGCCGCTTCGACCTCGAGCTGGCGTGTCAGGAACCGGTGAATCACCATCAGGTGCCGGGCGACCTCTTCCGCGCTCGTGTTGATGTAGTAGCTGGCGGGCATCAACTCAAAGTGCGAATAGATTTCTTCCAGCGGGAGTTGGTCCTTCAGTTTGGCGCTGACTTCCTTATAGAGTTGCTCGATGCGGCGGGACAGAATATTGCGGGCCCGCTCGGCGCCGGAGAGCATCTGCTTGGTGCGGCGATACAGCTCCCAAAGCAGCGCTTCTTTCCATTCCGTCCAGGTCTTCAGACTCGTGCCCGCGGCGTCGGCAAACGTCAGCAGCATCAGCATATCGAGGTTGACTTCGTCTTTGGCGACGCGGGCCGCCGCGTCGACTGTGGCCTGATCGTCGATGTCGCGCCGCTGGGAGAGCATCGACAGCTTGAGGTGATCGCGCACCAGGAACAGCAATTGCGCCGTCTCGTCGGCGCCCAGACACAGGCGCTGGGCGACTTGGCGCGCCATCTCGGCGCTCGCCTCCGCGTGATGATCGACGTTCGACGCTTTGCCGACGTCGTGGAGCAGCAACGCCAGATAAAGGACGTGGGGATGGGCGATTTGCTGGAAAATCCTCTTGTAGCTGGCGTGCGGCGGCGCGGTCGCGTCGATGATCCGATCGAGGTGTTCGATGACCTGCAACGTGTGCTCGTCAGCGGTGTAGCGGTGGAAGAACTCGTGTTGCACGAGACACGTGAGCCGCCCGAACTCGGGAACGAACTTGCCGAGGAATTCCACTTCGTGCATCAGGCGCAGAATGCGGGCGACCTGCCCCTTGCGCTGGAGAATGCCCAGAAACGTGTCCCGCGCCTCGGGCGACCTTTGGAACGAGCGATCCACCAGCTTCAGGTTTTGCCGAATCTGGGTGCGCAACTCGGGGCTGAGTTCGACCTCGCGCTGTTGCGCATGGCGGAACAGACGGATCAACCGCAGCGGTTCCTGCTTGAAGATCGCCGGGGCGCTCGCGGAAATCATCCCGTCGCGGATCACGAACCCGTCGATTTCCTCCTCCTTGCGGGACCGGCGGCCGAGCAACGAGCCGAGCCGCGAGGACTTCGGCGGCTTGAGCGCCAGGCGCTCGGCCAGCGCGTTGGTAAGCAGGAAGATGTTGCGCGAGTGCACGTAGTAATCGCGCATGAACGCTTCCGTGCGCCGCAGCACATCGTGCTGGCGGTAGCCGAACTCGCCGGCGATTTGCGGCTGCAGCCCGATGCCGATGACGTCGCAGGCGCGATTGGTCATATAATGCATCGCGTTGCGGACGCGGAGGATGAAATCGTAGGCCGATTCGAGCTGCCGTTGTTCCGTCGATTCCAGGAACCCGCGCTGGCGAAGCTCGGACAGTTTCAGGCAGCCGTACTTGAAGAAGGACATCCAGATCAGGTTCTGAAAATCGCGCAGCCCGCCACAGCCGCTCTTGACATTGGGCTCCTGCAGGTAAACGGTGTCGCCGAATTTCTCGTGGCGCGCCTTTTGGTCCTCGATCCGCGCGGCGATGTAGTCATCCTCGTGGCCCTTGACGCACTCTTTGATCAGCGCCTGGCGGAACAGTTCGTAAATCTTCTGGTCGCCGACCAGCAACCGCGACTCGATCATGGACGTCTTGGATTGCATGTCCTTGTTGGCTTGCGTGATCGCTTCGTTGATCGAACGGGTGGAGTGGCCGACCTTGAGGCCGACGTCCCAAAGCATGTACAGGATTTGCTCGACGATCTCTTTCAGGTAGGGATGATGCGCCGCTGTCCGCCCGGCCGAACCATGCAGGAACATGAGATCGATGTCAGAGCACGGGCTGAGTTCGCCGCGTCCGTAGCCGCCGATGGCCACGAGCGAGATGGGCACGGCCTCGCCGGAGTGGGCCTGCCGGTAATGATCATCCGCCGCCTTGAACACGTGGCGCAATACGACGTCCATCACGTGGGCGCGGCCCTGTGCAATCTCGCGCCCGCCCGCTCCCGCCCGGTGCAACATCCGCAGTCGATGTTCTTCGACCTTGAGGAATTTCTTGTAGACGTTGAGGATCTCGGCGGGGCGCGTGCCCGATTTCAAGACGAGCCGCTCTTCAGCGTGCCGAAGTACCTTGTCGAGATAACGCTGCTGCGTCATAGCGGACACCATACGGGACTGGCGAAACACGGGCAAGTTGAAATGGCCCTCCCGCAAGTCTTTCGACTCCAGAGGACTAGGTTGTCGACAACTTGTCACGCAGGGGCATTTGACTTCGCCTGATTTTGAGCTATTGTGACGGCCAGTTTCCCCATGAGGAGGGGGGCGAAAATGACGTTGCGACATCGAAAACCAGATCCTCTGACTGACATTTTTCGGTCCCAGCAAGAGGAAATAAAAAAATACAAGTGGATCGAAAGCGAGAAGGCAGGACAGGACATCGGCTGGGAGCGCGCCACGCGGGAGTGGATGCAGAAACACTTTCCCGGTTGGAAACAGGACCGTTGGCACCGGTTCGTTGAGGAGGCGCTTGTTCGGCAGGACAGCCTGAACTGACCACGCTGGCCAACCACAAGGGCGGGTCAAGGACCCGGATTGTCTGAACGACGCAGCATTGCGGACGGGCGCAAAAGCAGGTACCCTGTCCCCATGCTGAAACTCGGGGTCAACATCGATCATGTCGCCACACTGCGACAGGCACGCTACACGTCTGTCCGCAGCACCCCGGGGAGACCTCGCGAAGCGTCCGGTGCGATTCCCGAGCCCGACCCTGTATGGGCCGTCGTCGAAGCGGAACTGGCCGGGGCCCACGGCGTAACGGTCCATCTCCGCGAAGATCGTCGTCACATTCAGGACCGTGACGTGCGACTGATCCGTCAGGTCGTCCGCACCAGCCTCAATTTGGAGATGGCGGACGTGCCTGAGATCGTTGCGTTCGCCGAAGAGGTGTGTCCCACCGAGGTCTGTCTCGTCCCGGAGAAGCGGCAGGAGGTCACGACCGAAGGCGGACTCGACGTCGCGAGCGCCGCGAAATCACTCGCGCGCACCGGTGCGCGTCTGCAAAAGGCGGGGATCGCCGTCAGCCTCTTCGTTGATCCCGATGGGCGACAGATCCGCGCCGCCGCCGATGTCGGAGCGGATTTCGTGGAGCTGCACACGGGGCGGTACGCGAACGCGCGCGGCGAAACGGAAGCGGCGGCCGAGATCAGGAAGTTGACGCAGGCAGCGGAGTTGGCGCACAAACTTGGCCTGCGCGTCAACGCGGGGCACGGCTTGAATTACCAGAACACGCCCGGCATTCTCGCGGTGCCGCACTTGGAGATGCTGAACACCGGCCATTCCATCGTCGCGCGCGCGCTGTTTGTCGGGTTGCGACAGGCGATCCGCGAGATGCTGAAACTGATGGGGAATGGTCAGCCAGGCGATGGTTCATGAATCATGACGCATCACCCATCTCTGTATCGATCCTCGGTACGGGTGTCGATATTGTCGAGACCGCGCGCATCCAAGGTTCGCTGGATCAATTTGGCGAGCGGTTTCTGCGGCGGTGCTTCTGGCCCGATGAAGTCGCGTACTGCAACAGCATGAAATTTCCGGCGTTGCATTTCGCCGCACGTTTCGCCGCGAAAGAGGCCATTTCGAAGGCGTTCGGGACGGGCATCGGCCGTCAACTCGGCTGGACGGACATGGAAATCCGCAAGCACGGCAACGGCGCGCCCTACGTTGTTTTTCACGGACGCGGGGCGGAACTCGCGAAGAATCGTGGGGCGACCGAAGTTTTTGTGAGCCTCTCGCACTGCAAGGAGTACGCTGCCGCGCACGCCGTGCTGGTTGGCCAAGGGCCTCCGTCAGCGCGCGCGAGCCAGTAACACCAGCCCCACGCCGGCAAAAACCGCGTTCGTCATCCACGCGGCCGCCGCGGCCGGAATCCGTCCGCCCTCACCCAGCGCGAGGGTGATATTGTTGAGAAAATAGAAGGCCACGACAAGTACCAGCGCGGTGCCGACGCTCAACAAGGGCCCGCTGCGGCTCACCTGCATTCCCAAGGGGATCCCCATCAGCACGACAATCAGGCACGTCAGCGGGAAGGCGTAGCGATACTGGTAGGTGACTTCGTACTTGGCGAGACCAGCGACGTGCCCCGCGCGGCGTTGGGCGCGGATGTACCGCCGCAGCTCGGCGGAAGTGAGTTGCGTGGGGTTCTTCCCTTCGACGGCCAGCCGACCCGGCGGGTCTTTGATCGACGGGAAATTGGTCTCCGCCACGCGGGTCACGACCGGCGGATTCTGGCGGTGATCGTAGACGTCGGCCGTGAAGAAGTGCCACCGGCCGTCGATCCACCGGGCGCGTTCGGCGTACACGTCGAAATCCGGTGTGCCGTCCGGCTTGCGGTCGTGGACTTCTGGATTTTCCATCTCGAACGTCCGCGTGTTGAACCGACGGGCGTACCAGTCGCGACGCTCGATTGGATCGGCAAAGAAGAAGTTCTCCAGCACGCTGCGTTCGCCTTTTCCCTTCAGCGCTCCCATCAGCGCATCGGCACGTTCTCTGGCGCGCGGGACAAACAATTCGTTCACCACGAACACGACGAGCGTAGCGGCCAGGCCGCTGCCCAGCAGGGGAAGGGCCAGGCGCGCCAGGCTGATGCCGCTGGTGCGCATGGCGATCAGCTCGTTGTGTCTACCGAGGTTGGAGAGACAGAACAGGAGGCCCAGCAGCAACGACATGGGCATGATCAACACGAACATCTCGGGGAGAAGGATCAAGTAGTAATGCACAACCGTACCCAGACGCGCATGGAAATCGATGAACTCGTCGAGGGTGCCGAACAGATCGATGACGATCATCAACAGCACGAACGCGTCGAAGCAGTACAACAACGGCCACGCGAACTCGCGCAGCAGGTATTTGTCAAGAATCCGCACCCGAAGGAGATTAGGCGAACGGCAGCGCGGCCGCGAGAAAAAACGGCGCGGCTCAGCCCTTCAACTCGTAGACGGCGCGCGAGACCCGCCGCGCCTCGGGCATGAGATTGAGGACCCGCAGGATGTACCCCGTCCCTTTACGGCTGTGCGGGAGCATCCGCTCATTGTACAGGCGCGTCAGTTCGTGGAAATGGACGGGCTCTCGCCGTCCTCGCAGGATGTCGACGATCACCTGGGGCGCACCCAGCATGGGCAGGAAGTAAAGCCGATCTACCGTGCCGCTGATTTCGGGATGATGATCCAGCAACACCGTAACGAGCCGCGGGCGCTGGCCATTGAGGAAGCTGAGTTCATCCGAAACGCTGGCCAGAATCTTTTCGAAGGGAACGGGCTCCTTGGCATTGTGCAGGAGTTGCAGAATCTGCTTCTCGACCTGGTTGAGCACGTGGTCCGGCAGCACTGAGAAGTAGTCGTAACGGAACGTGATCCGTTCGAGCGTCTCGCTCAACAACAACAGCGCGCCCCATGGCTGGTAGCCGCCCAACATCGGGTCGCCTGCCCATTCGGATACTTCTGAGGAGGCGACGACGCAACCGCGCGACAAGACGCGGTTGGCCCAGTAGATTTCCTGGCTTTCCCCCACCGCGCGGGCCAGCCGCGAGCGCAAGGCAGCGATGCCCGACTCCTCGATCTGACGCACGCGTTCACGCGTAACGCGGATGTGCATTTCGGCAATTTCCTGAAGCGTGCGCCGCTTCATATGGGGGCGGAACAGCGGATCGGTGAGCCCATAGCGTTGTTCGAGCACGAAAACCTCTTGTTGATTGAGGAATTCGCGCAGCAAAGCCCGAAAGCTGGCAATGTGACCGTTACCTGCCTCAAGGCGACGGGTCCAACCGAAGAACCACCGAATGTTGTCGAGGGAAGTCGAGCCGAAATTGGTTAGTTTGAGTAATTGCTTGTCATTCCAGTCCCGGAGATGGCCGATCGTCTTGACGTCTGCTTGGCCGAGGCAATGTACGACACGTGCACTGAGTCCAGATTCAGGCACCGGCCAATCGTCTATCGCCTGCCGCGTCAACTGGTTTGGTTGGAATTTTTCCATGACAAACCGCTTATATAAGCCTCAATAGGTGGCGTCCTGGCAGCCCATCACATCTAGCTGTGGTATGAAACCCTACACCCCGCAAAAATTCAAGTAGATTCTTTTTGCTTTGGCACGGGGGCAATCCGTGGGTAAGATGCCCGTATGGAGCCATTATTGCCCAAGCTGGCTGCGGACGCCTCTCGAACCATGTTGGCGTTAGCCGCGCAACAGGATGTATTCCAACAGGTTGCTGAAGCGGCCGTCGCCACGCTCAAGTCGGGTGGTAAGATCCTGACCTGCGGCAATGGAGGCAGCGCTGCGGACGCGATGCATTTGGCGGAAGAATTGGGTGGCCGGTACCGGGGGAACAGGCGTCCGCTACCAGCCATCAGCCTCAACGCGGATGCGACGTTGCTCACCTGCATCGCTAACGACTACGGGTTCGACGAGGTTTTCTCGCGGCAGGTAGAGGGACTGGCGAACAAGAACGATCTGCTGGTGTGTTTCTCGACGAGCGGGAATTCACGGAACATTTTGCGCGCCTTGGAAGCTGCGAGATCCAAAGGGGTTAAATCGGTCGCCCTGCTTGGAAGAGACGGCGGCAAAGCCAAGGGTAAGGCTGACTTGGAGATGATCATCGCTCATGTCGACAGTGGTCGAATACAGGAGGCGCATACGCTGATCCTGCACGCGCTGCTGGAAGTGATCGAGCGGGAGATAGCGGCGTAAGTTACTTTGGAGCGGGTGCCGGGGGAGGCGTCGGCGGGACCCCGGCCGGACGCGGCGCTTGTCCCTCGGCCTTTCCTGCCTGCAATTGCATTTCCAGCATCGGGGTCATGTCCATCACTTGCGTGTTGGCCGGTGGCCGGTACACGAACGTGGAGTCTGGGATGTCCACATTGAATTTGAGGTTTCTGAATTCCATGGCCGTCACCAAATTCGTCCTCGTCTTATCGAACTGTTCGAAACGGTGGGGGAATCCATCGATTTGTCCGATGAATACGCGAGACCGGCCGATCAGGGCGACCGCCCGAGCCATCCGCTCGTTGGTGAGCGCTGCGGACTTCCATGAGCCTTCCAAGACGTACATCGGTTGGCCGTCCAGCTCTTGAGGTTTTGTTGGGGTGAAATCGAAAATCTGCCGGCCGGCTTCCCATTGTTTACTCGGGTCCATCTTGGCGAGCGGGTCGATGCTCAGGCCGGTTTGCGCCGTGGTATTACTCGTGACTCTGTTGACATCTATTTTGATGATGCGGTGCTCCATACCCGCATCCATTACCTGCCAGAGGATCCCGTCGCCGCCGAGGTACATGGTCATCTTGGCCTGTTGCCCCATCGCGGGCAGATCCAGGTGCACCCACATTTTTCCGGGCTGCTTGTGGATCATCTGGCCGTTCACGGTCATTTGACCGCCGGGCATGCTGGCGGTTTGCGAGTAATCCGCCGACCAGGTCTTGTAGCCCGCCGTTTTCGCATCGGAGAAATCCATGATCTCCTTGGCGGTCTTGAGTCCCTGCGCGCTGGCGTCATAGGCGACGAGGGACGATACGAGACAAAGGGTTGTTGCGATTATGTGCTTGCCGAGGCCGTTCACGAAAGATCTCCTTCCATTTCCTGGCGAGCGTACCACTCGGCGTCAATCCGTGCAAGCCAGAGGCGATACGTTTTCAATTTGACGGGTCTGCCGGATTCGCTTAGGATTCAGACAGCGTTGCGGGTAGTAGCTGCTCATGCCCTTTCTTGCAGTGTTGCCCCGTAGTGTGTTATGAGGAGATGAATACAATGGCAATCAAAGTAGGCATCAATGGGTTCGGTCGCATCGGGCGGTTGGTCTTTCGTGCCATCTGCGACCAGGGCCTGCTCGGCAGGGAAATCGATGTCGTCGCGGTCAACGATATCGTTCCCGCCGACAACCTGGCGTATTTGTTGAAGTACGACTCGACGCAGGGCCGATTTCAAGGCGCGGTTTCGAGCGAGAAATCCAGCCCCTCGCTGACTGACGACGATACGCTCGTCGTCGACGGGCACAAGATCAAGTGTCTTGCGGTGAGAGAAGGTCCCGCGGCGTTGCCGTGGAAAGCGTTGGGCGTTGAGCTGGTGGTCGAATCCACAGGGCTGTTTACCGATGCGACGAAGGCCAAGGGCCACCTCGACGCGGGCGCCAAGAAAGTCCTTATCACCGCGCCGGCCAAGGGCGAAGACATCACCATCGTGCTCGGCGTCAACCACACCAAGTATGACCCGTCCAAGCACCACATCGTTTCCAACGCGAGTTGCACGACCAACTGTCTCGCGCCGCTTGCGCACGTTCTGCTCAAGGAGGGATTCGGAATCGAAGAAGGCTTGATGACGACCATCCACAGTTATACCGCCACACAAAAGACGGTGGATGGCCCGTCGAAGAAAGACTGGAAAGGCGGACGCACGGCGGCGGTGAATATCATTCCTTCCACCACCGGAGCGGCCCGGGCAGTCGGGTTGGCGATTCCTGAGGTGAAAGGCAAATTGACGGGAATGGCGTTCCGCGTGCCGACGCCCACGGTCAGTTGTGTTGACCTCACCGTTCGCACGGTCAAGGAAACGTCTTACCAGGAAATCTGCGCCGCGATGAAGAAGGCCAGCGAATCTTACCTGAAGGGCATCCTCGCCTACACGGACGAGGAGGTCGTTTCCAGCGACTTCATCCACGACAACCACTCGAGCATTTTCGACGCGGGCAGCGGCATCGAGTTGAACAAGCGGTTTTTCAAGCTGATTGCGTGGTACGACAACGAATGGGGTTACTCCTACCGCTGCGTCGACCTTATCCGCTATATGGCCAAGTAGGCCTGCAAGCCATGTAATACAAGGCGCCCAGGGCTGGACGTTGCACTTTGTTGTTGCTGTCACCCCCTGTTTGGGGTAAGAATTGCGACTCCGCGAGGGAAACTGGGTCGCAACATGAAGTGGCCTCTTTTTAGGGAAACCGCACTTGTCTGTCTATTCTCCGGCATAACCTTCGCCAACGCTGTTGCATTTGAATCTCACGACAAGTCGACCCCGCCCGATTTCGACGTCCGCCGAGAGTCGGCTGCTGAATCGCGACGGGTTTTTCCGCCGCGTATCACGGCGCTCGAGCGTCTGAGGTCTCGCGCGCCGGATGTTCAGATCGGCACGGACGAGATTCTTCGGCATCCCACGTTTGTCATGCGTTGGCAGGGCTTCCTCACGGGGCGCGGGGGCGCCGGCCGGACCGTCCCGGCGGCTGCGTTAGCGGCGGTTTCCGCCGGTGATCCGCACCGGGTGGTCAAGGCGTTCCTGAACGAGTACCGCGCCTTGTTCGGACACGACTCGACGGCCCTGAATTTCGCCACGGTCAAGCGCGACTACGTGACTGCGCACAATGGTTTGCGGACGACGGTTTGGGCGCAGCAACTCGACGGGATCCCCGTTTTCGAAGCGGTCCTCCTCGCCCATGTCACAAGGCGCGGTGAATTGGTAAACATCGAGAGTCACCTGCTTGCTGACCCGGCGGAAGCGGCGGATGCCGCTGGCACAAATCATTCAGTCCTTGAATCTGCGCCTCCGGTCCTGGCCGCGCGGGCGATCGCCAATGCTGCCCAAACGCTGGGGGTAACGATCGATCCCGCGGCCCTTGCTTCCGTCGCGACAGCAGCGGGTGCCGAAAAGCGCCAGCAATTCAGCGCGCCGGGATTTGTTGGGGCCATCGAAGCGAGCCTGGTGTGGTTGCCCGTGAGCGACACGGCCATGCGGCTGTGTTGGGACGTCACCCTCAGGCCGCGGGAGCGCGACGAGACGTCCCGCGTGCTCGTCGACGCCCAGACCGGCGAGGCCCTGCTGCGACGCTGCCAGACCGTGTGCCTCAGTGACGCCAGCTATCGCGTGTTCACCAGCGACAGCCCGTCGCCGTTCTCGCCGGGTTGGTCAACGCCCAATGCGGGACAGCCGCCGCAGGTCAGCCGCGCGCTGGTCGTCACCAGCGCCGTCGATGCCGTTGCTTCCCCAAACGGCTGGATCGACGACACCAACAACACAACTCTGGGCAACAACGTGGACGCCCATCTTGACCGCGACGCCAACAACGTACCCGACCCCGGCTCGCGACCCGTGGGTTCGCCCTTCCGCGTATTCGATTTCCCCGAAGATTTGGGCCAGGACCCCGTTACCTACACGAATGCCGCAGTTGTGCAGCTCTTCTACTGGTGCAATTGGATGCATGACAAACTGTATGAACTGGGTTTCACCGAGGCCGCGGGCAATTTCCAGGCCGACAATTTCGGACGCGGCGGTGTCGGCAACGATGCGATGCAAGCCGATGCTCAGGACGGGGGCGGAGTGAACAACGAGAGCTTCACGATGACGGCCGATGGCACGCCCGGGCGGATCGAGGTGTATCTGTTTACGGGTCCGTCGCCCGATCGTGATGGCGACCTGGATGCGGAGCTTGTCCTCCACGAGTACACACATGGATTGAGCAGTCGGCTCGTCGGGGGCGGGGTGGGCCTCAGCGCCCTGCAACCGCGCTGCATGGCCGAGGGCTGGTCGGATTTTTACCCGCTGTCGCTGCTGAGCGAGCCCGCCGACGACCCAAACGCCACCTACGCCATGGGCGGATATGCGGCCTACCAGCTCAATGGTCTGACGCAGAATTACTACTACGGTCTCCGTCGTTATCCATACACCACGGACATGACCAAGAATCCACTGACATTCAAGGATATCGACCCGGCGCAGGCCAGTGCTCATTCGGGCGTGCCGCGCAGCCCCCTCGTCGGCAACGGCATCAGCACCAGCGCCTCTGAAGTCCACAACGCGGGCGAGGTGTGGTGCGTCACGCTGTGGGAAGCACGCGCGAATTTGATCAAGAAATACGGGTATGCCACCGGCAACCAACGCATCCTCCAATTGGTCACCGATGGCATGAAACTGTCGCCGGTCAACCCGAACTACATCCAGGCCCGGGATGCGATATTGCAGGCCGACCAGGTTGATAACAGCGGCGCCAATCTAAACGAATTGTGGGCGGCGTTCGCCAAACGCGGGATGGGCCTGAGCGCCACCGCGCCGACGAATTGGACCACGACAGGCGTAGTCGAGGCGTTTGACCCGCCGGATAATCTCAAAGTTCTTCCGGTCGCAGCCGGCGTGTTTACGCCCTCGGGCCCCGATGGCGGGCTGTTCAACCCACTCTCGCAGACATACACGCTGACAAGTGCCACTTCCTTGAACTGGACCGCGACGAAATCGGCAAGCTGGCTTGATTTGTCGTCAACGGCAGGCAGTCTGGCCGCTGGGGCATCCAACGCGGTCACCGTCTCGATCAATGCCGGCGCCAACGCCTTTGCACCGGGTGTTTATGGCGCTGCCGTCACCTTTTCCAACGTCGCCAGCGGCGTTGCGCAAACACGCCAGGTCACCCTCGACGTTATGGACAGCCTTTCCGTGACTCCGCAAACAAACTTCACGTCCAGCGGCTCAGTAGGAGGTCCGTTCAGTCCCGTCTCGCAGGTTTATGTGGTATCCAACCAGGCCTCGAGTGCCCGCGGATGGACCGCCACAGCTACTGCGACCTGGCTCAGTCTGTCTGCCAGCGCGGGCACATTGACCCCCGGCGCATCCACCAATGTCACCGCTTCGATTAATGCGAACGCGAGCACCTTGGCGGCCGGCACTTACGCTGGATCGGTTGTCTTCAGCAACACAGTGAACGGTGTTGCGCAGAGCAGAAGCGTCAGCCTCATTGTCTTGCAGAGAGTGTATTTCTTCCCGCTCGATACCGATCCCGGATGGACGCGGACGGGTCAATGGGCGTTTGGCAAGCCCACGGGTGGCGGCGGCACGTCCTACGGATTTCCCGATCCCACCAGCGGGGCGACCGGCACCAATGTTTTCGGCGTGAACCTCAACGGCGATTACTCTACCACGGTCGGCGCCTTTTATCTGACGACGGGGCCGCTGAACTTCGCTGGCCAGACGAGCACCCGACTGCGATTTCAGCGCTGGCTCAATACGGACACTTATTCTCTCGTGCCTGCGATCATTGAGATATCGACGAACGGCGCGACTTGGTATCAAGTTTGGAAGAGTAGCGGGATCGTTACGGATTCGGCGTGGAACGTACAACAGTACAATATCTCCTCGTGGGCTGACAATTGCACCAACGTCACGGTGCGCTGGGATTATCTGGTCGCCTCCGGCGCTCATCCTTATTCGGGGTGGAACATTGACGACATTGAGTTTCTCGCTGCGCCCATGGCCTCAAACAGCCCGCCATTCATTACCGCGGCATCGATCAGTCCCAGCGCGCCGAACACGACGCAGGACCTGGCCGCCGCCGTCACTTCCTACGGCGATCCCGACGGCGACCCGGTAACGTTTGCCTATCAGTGGCAGGAATCCACCGACGACGTCGCGTTCAGCAATATCGGGTTCACTGCCGCCACGCTGCCTGCTTCAGCCACGGCCGTCGGCCGCTACTATCGAGTGGTCGTCACGCCCAACGACGGCCACGTCGATGGTGCGCCGTTCACGACTGCTTCCGTGCAGGTTGCCCTCGACTTTGACGGCAATGGACTCGACGACGACTGGGAAGTGAAGTACTTCGGCCACATCGGTGTGGATCCATGGGCGGATCCGGATGGCGACGGAATCCCCAATATTCAGGAATACGTAGCGGGCACCAGCCCGATCGATGCCAACAGCGCATTTCGCATTACGTCAATCACGACGGATGGGTCCAACGTCGTCGTGGACTTCACGACCCTCTCGAACAAGCTTTACGCGTTGGAGTCTGCTGACGATCCCCGGAGATCGAAGTGGAACACGGTCGCGGCGGACGTTCCCGGGACCGGTGGAATCGTGACGGTCACCGACCCCGGCGCCGTTGGTCCCGTCAACCGGTACTACCGGGCGCGGTTGCTCACGCTCACAACCCCGCTCGATACCGATGGCGATGGACTGCCCGACAGTTGGGAGCTCCAGTATTTTGGCGACCTGTCAAAGACCGGCAGCGACGATCCCGACAACGACGGCATGTCGAATCTGCAAGAGTTCGTCGCGGGCACCGACCCGACCAATGCCATGAGCGCGTTGCGCATTACCTCGATCGCGCTCAATGGGATCGATGTGCTCGTCAGCTTTACGACCAGCTCGAACAAATTCTACGAATTGCAGGACAACGACGACGTCGCGACGTTGGACTGGTATGCGGTTCTCACCGATATCCCCGGCACCGGCGGCATTGTTACGGTCACCGTCCCCAACGCTGCCGACGTCCCCAACCGGTTTTACCGCGTCAAGGTGCTTCCATGACGCAGCGCTACGCCGAGTGGGTACTGCTTCATGCTCTGTTCCTCGCAGAGATTGACTCGTCGGCTTCGGCGCCGGTAATCGATTGCCCGGTTTTGATTGAAAACGGCCTCTCAATGGAGTAAGAATGTGAGGTTCTGGCGTGAATTCTAACGTGGAGATGCGGTGTCTTTTGCGCTTGGGGTTGGCGACGACTGCCCTCCTCGTGTTCGCTGCGCCCGTTCGGGCACGGGAGCGGCAGGTTCTACATGGTCACATACCAGGGGCCGTGACCCGGCTGAAGCTGCCATCCATCGGCCGACTTCCCAGCGTGACCCAACTCAGACTCGCAATCGGGTTACCCTTGCGCAACCCGGAGGAACTCGCCAACCTGCTCCAGCAGATCTACGATCCGGCCAGCCCCCAGTACCACCATTACCTGACGACGGAGGAGTTCACGGAAAGGTTTGGCCCGACGAAGGAGGCTTATCAGACCCTTATTGATTATGCAGGAGCCAACGGATTCACCATATCGGGAACCTATCCCAACCGCGTCGTGCTGGACGTTGATGCGTCAGTGGCAGACATCGAAAAGGCCTTCCACTTGCATATGCAACTGTATCAGCACCCGACTGAAGGACGGACGTTCTACGCTCCCGACGCGGAACCGACACTGGACAACGCGCCGTCGATTCTCGACATCAGCGGCTTGGACAATTACGCAGTCCCCCGGCCGCGCTACGTCATCAATAAGTCTGGCGCGGCGCCCACTGCCGTTATTCCTCAAGTTGGCACCGGCTCGGGGCCGAGCGGGAACTTTATTGGAAACGATTTTCGGGCCGCCTATGTGCCGGGCACGACCCTGAATGGCTGCGGACAGGTGGTCGGGCTACTGCAGTTTGATGGATATACCGCGAGTGACATTACCTACTATGAGAATCTGGCCGGGCTGCCAAATGTCACCTTGACGAACATATTGATCGACGGCGCCACGGGAGGCCCCAGCGGCAACGGCGGAGAACTCGAGGTGTCGTTGGACATTGAGATGGTTGTTTCCATGGCCCCGGGTGTGTCGAAAGTGGTTCTGTATATCGCGCCCAACCCCAGCCCATGGCCGGACCTGTTGGGTCGCATCGCCAGCGATAACATCGCCAAGCAGATCAGTTGCTCCTGGGGCAATAACGCAGCTGGCAGCCCAGATCCCACATCCGAAGCGCTGTTCCTGCAAATGGCCGCCCAAGGACAGAGCTTCTTCAACGCCAGCGGAGATTCCGACGCCTTTTCAGGCGGCATCCCCTTCCCGTCAGAAAGCACCAATGTCACGCAAGTCGGCGGGACGAACCTGAAGACAACCGCGCCGGGAGGCTCCTATCTTTCGGAAACTGTCTGGAACGACGGCGGCGGCATCGGGAGCAGCGGCGGCATCAGCGCCAACTTCTCGATTCCACCTTGGCAGCAGGGCATCAGCATGACTAGCAATTATGGATCGACGACGATGCGAAACGTCCCCGACGTGGCGATGACGGCCTCGAATGTGTACGTTCGTGCGGACGGTGCCGACCAGCCAAACGTTCGGGGTACGAGTTGCGCGGCACCGCTGTGGGCGGGCTTCACGGCATTGATCAACCAGCAGGCTGCGGCCAATGGTCAGCCACCAGTCGGCTTCATCAACCCGGCGATTTACGCGATCGGCAAGAGCGCCAGCTATAGCAACTGTTTCCACGACACCACCGTCGGCAATAATGGCACCAGCACCAAGTATCCCGCCGTCAGCGGCTACGACCTGTGCACCGGTTGGGGGACACCCAATGGCACGAACCTGATCAATGCCCTCGTCGGCGCGCCGATCTTCGCACCGGTGTTCGTGCCCAGCGGCTCGACACTGTTGACGGAAGGTTGCACCCCGACGAATGGTTTCATTGATCCTGGTGAAACCGTCACGGTCGGCTTCTCGCTGCAAAACTGCGGTTTGGCCGATGGTTCGAACGTCGTCGCCACGCTGTTGGCCATCAACGGTGTCACCGAGCCCAGCGGCCCGCAGTCCTACGGCACGCTCGTCGCCTGCGACGGAGCCGTATCCAAACCGTTTACCTTCACCGCCAATGGCCTGTGTGGCAGCAACATCACCGCCACCTTGGACGTTCAGGCCAACTCGGTAGACCTAGGCACTGTCGACTACACCTTTGCGCTCGGCGGGCTCGCGGCAGTCCTCACCCAAAACTTCGATGCCGTAACCGCGCCCGCGCTGCCAACGGGCTGGTCGACTTCAGCGGGTGGTGCGGAATCGAGTTGGGTGACTTCCACGGCGCAACGCGACACGTTGCTCAACGCGGCATTCTCACCCGATCCGGGAAGCGTCGGCTCGAACGAGTTGGTTTCGCCGATGATTTCGATAGCGTCTTCGTCGGCGAAGCTGTCGTTCCGCAACTACTACAATCTGGAAGCCCCCAGCTCGGGAACGACGGGCTACGACGGCGGCGTGTTGGAGATCAAGATCGGCAGTGGCGCATTCCAAGACATCCTCACGGCGGGCGGCTCGTTTGTCAGCGGCGGTTACACGCGCACGATCAGCAGTTCCTACAGCAATCCGTTGGCGGGGCGGCAGGCATGGAGCGGCAACTCGGGCGGATTTATCACGACCACGGCCAACCTGCCGGCCGCTGCCGCGGGTCAGACGATTCAACTGCGCTGGCGCTGCGGCACGGACAACAGCGTGAGCCGGACGGGATGGTACATTGACACTGTTTCGGTGAGCGACCTCTCGTGTTGCACGGGCACCGTCAACCATCCGCCCGTGATCAACGCTGCTTCGATCAATCCCGTCTCGCCGACGACCACCAATGACCTGGTGGCTACCGTTGCCTCGACGAACGATCCCGATGGCGATCCAATCACGCTCACGTATCAATGGCAACAGTCCACGAACGACGTCGCGTTCGCCAATCTCACCGGCCAAACCGCCAGCACGCTCAGCGCCGCCGTGACCGTGGCCGGTGATTACTATCGCGTGATCATCACGCCCAATGACGGCCACACCAACGGCGCGCCATTCACCACCGCTTCCGTGCTCGTGGCCGCCGACTCCGACGGAAACGGCATCAACGATGATTGGGAAGTGCAGTACTTTGGCCATATTGGGATCGACCCGAACGCTGATGCCGACGGAGACGGCTTCAGCAACCTGCAGGAATACCAGGCGGGAACCAATCCCACGAACTCAACCAGCGCGTTCCACATCACGTCGATTGTCACCAGCGGCAACGACGTGGTTGTCAGTTTCACGTCGGTGACCAATCGCACGTACGACCTGCAGGACACGGACAGCTTCAATCCCACCAATTGGAACCCCGTGGTGACCGGCATCGCCGGCGACGGTACGATCAGCTCCGGCACGGATTCGGGCGCGGCCGGTATTTCCGATCGCTTCTACCGCGTGCGGACGACGCTGCCGGGTCCTTGATTTTGGTCCCGGCGGGGCGTAGGTTGCGCGCGAGGTGTTGGGCATGGGTCGCAGGAAGGCAATCATTGTGTGCGGACTTCTCGTGGCGTCGGGTCGCATTGTGGCGGCGTTGCCAGCGCTGGACCTTGAGCTCGTCACCTCGAATGTAACGAACGCGGTGTATATCACGCACGCCGGCGACGGCTCGGGACGGCTGTTCATCGTCGAGCAACCCGGCCGAATCAAGATCTTCGACGGCACCAACCTGCTGGCCACACCGTTTCTGGACATCAGTCCGCAAGTGCGATTCTCTGGCGAAGAAGGCCTGTTGAGCGTCGCGTTCGATCCGGGGTTTGCCACAAACGGCCAGTTCTTCGTGTATTTCACGCAACCGGACATGAACAACGTGGTCGCACGCTTCACCGCGGCGCCTCCCAGTGCCAACACGGTCAACACCAACACCATGGTCACGGTGTTGCACATCAACCATCCGACCAATACGAATCACAACGGCGGGCAGATGCAGTTCGGGCCCGACGGCTACCTGTACATCGGCACGGGCGACGGCGGCTCGGGTTGCGATCCGCCCAACAACGCGCAGAACCTCGGCGTGTTGCTCGGCAAGATGCTGCGGATCGATGTCAGCAATTCCTCGACAAATTACACGATCCCGCCGGGCAATCCGTTCATCGCCACCAACGGGGCGCTTCCGGAAATCTGGGCCTACGGGCTGCGGAACCCGTGGCGGTTCAGCTTCGACCGAGCCACCGGCGACTTGTGGATCGGTGACGTTGGGCAGAGCGATCGCGAAGAAGTCGATCTTCAATCCGCCGGCAGTCCGGGGGGCCAGAACTACGGGTGGCGGCTCTATGAAGGATTCCTCACCAACACCTGCAGCGTCACCTTCAGCAACGTTCCCACCGTGCTGCCCATCCTCGATTACGACCACAGTCTTGGACGCTGCGCCATCATGGGCGGCTACCGGTATCGCGGCGCAAAGATCGCTCCATTGACGGGCACGTATTTCTATGCCGACGAATGCGGCGGACAAATCTATGCCGTTACCAATTCCGGCTCCGGGTGGATCAGTACGCTGGTGACGAACTCGGGACTTACGATCACCACCTTCGGCGAGGACGAAGCCGGCGAAGTCTACCTGTCAAACTACGCCACCAGCGGCGCGATCTATCGGATCATCGGCCGGGACAGCGTGGGCGACGGCATCGCCGATTGGTGGCGGCAACAATACTTCGGCACAAACGCGACCAACAGCGCGTCCTGCGCCCTCTGCGACCCCGATGGCGACAGGTTCAACAACCTGCAGGAATACACCGCCGGCACCGACCCCACGAATTCCCTCAGCGCATTGCGCATTCGGTCGATCGCTGCCGCCGGCAGCAACGTTACCGTCGACTTCGACAGCGTCAGCGGTCACACGTACCGCCTCGAACGGACCGATAATCTCGGCCCGGCAACGTGGACGCCGGTTGTCAACAACGTCGCCGGCACCGGCAGCATCGTGCCCGTGACCGACACCGGCGGCGCATCGGCCTCGAATCGCTTCTATCGCATCCGGCTGACGCAGTGATTTCGCGACGCGCCCCGCTCTTGCGTTTGGCGAATCGCTTTGGTAGCGTAGCCCGCCGGCGAACCTGTGCGCCCTTAGCTCAATTGGCAGAGCAAGTGACTCTTAATCACTAGGTTGTAGGTTCGATTCCTACAGGGCGCACCATTCCACCAGTCAGAGATGTTTCCGCGAGGAACGACCACGGTTTCAGGCAGGAACCACGGGCTTTTTTGCAGTCGAGAACCAGGTTCGAGCCGAAGATTTTCAAGGCGAGCCCCCTCTTGTCTTGAAGAGAACCCGAAACAGCGATTTCACCCGCATTCTTGGCGGCTAAAATCCAATTCTGGAACGGTTCGAGCCAATCAGATCGTCCGACGGATAAGGCGGAGATTTGATCCTGCAAAGATTTCTTGTGGCTCATCAGTTTCGCCTTCTCGGTGGTGTACTCGGCGCGGTCGATCACGTTGTCGAGAAAGGCGTCCAAGAGTCTTCTGGCCTGCGGTGATGCCGTTGCGGTAGCTTTCGAGAACTTTCTCGGAAACCCAGCGGACGATAGACGATGTGTCCTCGGCGCTTTCGAGCTTCGCCAAAAGCTCCGCTTCGAACTGTTCGATGTACGACATGTGCGTGTAGTTGGCTGATAAAGTGCGACCTTTGTGCGTGCGGGCCTGAGCCGTTACGCACTCTTGACGCACCGTCCGTAGTCAAGCGAGAGCTTGACCGGACGGTATAATGGAAAGAGGGCGCGGCGAACGCCTAAAGAGGGGCGTGCGGGGGGTCTCTGCGGTTGCTGCGGAAGAGAGATTATCTTAGCCGGAATTATGCAGTAGGCAAAAGGCCACCGGATGAGTTTGGATGGGTTTGATTATGCGAAACTCATCCTCAGCCCTTGGCGGGGTCGCTCACCAAACGGTGGCCGCTCCGATTCAACTGC
>Ga0335081_10000100_pt1 | contig 170782 bp, 150 predicted proteins | sample Lox_Sample_35_FD_206713 | JGI IMG/M metagenome (GOLD analysis project Ga0335081, IMG submission 206713) | Soil microbial communities from Loxahatchee National Wildlife Refuge, Florida, United States - Lox_Sample_3.5 | ecosystem: Environmental > Terrestrial > Soil > Wetlands | place: USA... | reverse complement strand
CTTAGAACTTGCGTGACCGAGCAAGACCTGAATGTGACGAAGGTCAGTTCCCTGCTCTAATAAATGCGCTGCAAACGAGTGACGAAGAGTATGTACAGACACATGTTTCTTTATTCCCGCCCTTTCAAAAACGCGTTCCATACTCCGGATCCCTAAAGGTTTCCCTGCATGTTCGCCTTCAAAAACGTATTTTATCGGCTTATAGACCTTGAGATATTCCCGCAATTCGTCCATCGCTCTCTCTGAGAGCAAAGTATAGCGATCCTTCTTCCCCTTTGCCGCACGAAGATGTATCATCTTTCGCCTGGCATCAATATCTTCAAGCCTTAATCGTGATGCCTCGCCGACACGTAATCCCGCTGAGTATATCAACATTAAGAGAAGTCTGTGTTTGGGGTTCGATGTAGAATGCAAAACATCACGAACTTCATCCTTTGTTAGAACATCTGGCAACTTGCGTTCCTTCCTGGGACGTGGGACCTTCCCAAGGATGAACGACTTATTGAATACATCGACATACAAAAAACGGAGCGCGTTTATCACCTGATTGAGCGATGTCGGTGAATATCCCTCATTATTCACGAGATGGAATAGATAGCCGCGTATTTCCTCGGGCGTTGCATGTTCCATCTGGCGAGACACACCATAGTCGCCAAAATGACGGATGCAACTACAATATGATTTGATGGTTTTATTCGAATAATTTCTGACCCGCATAAGTTGGCTGAGTCTTTCTACATCATCGATCACTTTTGGCTTGACCTGCATAGCCTCTTCACTTTCTTTGTCTGCACCAAAACGAGACTTCAGATTAGGATCGATCTCAACTCCCTTTCCTTCAAAGATTTTGAGCAGCCTCGTATAGTTGCTAATACTGGAGGAAAAACTCCAATATTTCTCTGCAGGATGCCATCGGTGGCCGACGATTTTTTTCAATTCTGTGTTTATCTCAGGGTCGTATGGAAATCGGACGAAAATCCTCCCTTCATCGCTTGAGAAAATTTGTACGGTCCGAGTTCGTTCCGTTTTGAATGGCGGCTGACCTGACGACGCGGCGGAATAATTATCCGTTAGCTCCCCTACATACCTCACCCTTCTTGATTTGCCGCCCTGTGATGATATTGATTTGCCCGTGATCATCGGACAAAAAATGTAGCTAATAACCACTATATTGTCAAATTACCATGCGTGGACATATACTCTCTGACTTCAGGAATGGACTTTCCCATCGCAGGTAATCCAACCATGCTAATGAATGATAATATTTAGTTGTCCCGCATTGAAAGAAAGAGTCTATTATTCAACCCGAACTTCCCCCCCGCAACGCACCACTCACATGCAATACATCTGAATCAAAAAAATCAATTTCAAAACACCTTCCACTCAAGAAGAAAATAAGAATCCACACAATTCAAAACGCCATTCAGGAATTTACCAGACATTGCAAATAGGAAAGCAGCCTCGGTCTCAAGACCCTCAAATCCTGCGCCGTTGATCCAAGACAACCATAAATTTTCTTAACCGAAAGAAAATTCTCCCAGTGGCAAGGATGCTCGAGAAAAGTAAATCACCCGTAACGAAATGGCACCTCGGAGATGGGAGGAAGGACGGTGGAAAATAAGCGGAACAAAAAATCCGTGAAATCTCTTTGAGTTCTCGTGCCCGGGACAGGACTCGAACCTGCACAACCTTGCGGCCACTAGACCCTGAATCTAGCGCGTCTGCCAATTTCGCCACCCGGGCAAACTTTATTCGACTATTTCAAAAACTTGCTGTACCATGGTACGCCGCTCCGAGGGAAACACATCGGCTCGATGGCGACAGGCTTTAGTATTTAAAGATAGCGGAGGGGATCCTGTAATTCAATGGCGCTTGTGCCCAGGCCAAAAATAGATTCCCTGTTTATTAAACCAGCGGGAAGTATCTTTTGTCAAAATGTAAACTATAGACGGATCTATTTTGATTTGAAAACCTAGGAGAAACTTGATGAAACTGTTTAAATACCTTCCGATTTTGTTTGCGTTTGCCGCGTTCATATTGGGCGGGTGTACGAGCACGCTCCTTGTGAAGAGCTCGTGGAACAATAACCAGACTGTCATCGACGGAAAGGACAACGACTGGGAAGATACTATGTTCTACATTCCGGATGCACAGTTGACCGCCGGCGTGAGAAACGATAGCAGCAATATGTACATAATTCTCAAAGCGACAAACCGCCCGCAGGTATTCCAGATCATGGGACTCGGTTTGACAGTGTGGCTCGATCCCTCAGGCGGAACAGGCGAGAAATTCGGCATTCACTTTCCGCTGGGGCGAGCCGCAAGAGGAGAATCTATGCAACGGAGCGATAACAATAGTCCCGATGAATCCCAGAATCAAAATCCAAGTTTCGAAGACCTGTCGGCGAACGAGCTTGAAATTCTCGGCGTGAACGAGAACGGGCCTGTTCGCCTCAGTATCGCCGATGCAAAAGGAATCGAACTGCAGATTAATCGCAGCACGGGCGGCCTCATATATGAATTGAAAGTACCCCTTCACAAATCGCCGGACCATCCGTATGCGCTCAACGCAAACGGACAAAACGTCGGGATAGGATTCGAATCGGGAAAATTTGAAGGACAAGGAACGGAAAGACGCGGGAGAGGAATGCGCGGTGAAGGCGGAGGCGAGGGCGGAGGAATGAACCCCGGCGGCGGTGAGGGGAATGGAGAAGGACCGGGCGACACGAGCGGCGAAGGGATGCGGGGTGGCGGAGAACGGCGGAGGAATTATAGTGAGCAGCAACAGCAGCCCAAACAGATAGACTTCTGGCTAAAAGTCAAACTTGCCAATCCCGGAACACAGACAGGCGAATAACATATCGAATAACCAAATAGTCGGCAATTTCTCGCGCGATCTGCTCGGCGAATAAGTGGTCGAGTGGTACAACCTCGCGTCCATCATCGGCAGATCACATTCCTCCTATCTCAACATGAGAATTTCTGGTAAGTAACTTCAGACATTTGCTTTGCATTTCCAATATGTTATTTTCATTGCAAATGGATAACATGGTATGAGCCTAAAAGCAGAAGTTCTGGAGCATTTACGGCTCAATATTCTTCTCGAGGATATTCTGGATGAGCACTTCGATTTCATCAAGCCTCGACTGAAAGAGAAGAAATATTCCACCGGTCAAGTAATTACGGAAGACGGCTGCGAAGAAACCGAACTCCATCTCATTTACGAGGGGAGAATCAAGGTAACGCGGCAAACGAAATTCGGCGATGAGTACAGAATCGCCCTTCTTCATCCGGGCGATTTCTTCGGGGAGACTTCACTTATCGACGGCCGCCCGCGGACAGGGAGAGTATCGGCCGTTGACGATTGCATAACCTACGCTCTCGGCAAGGAGGACTTTAACTGGCTTCTCGAAAAGAGTCATCCATTCGCACTAAGGCTCCTTCTAGTGTCGTTGCTCAGATTCAGATCTCAAAACCATCACTTCATGCGGGAGATTGAACAGAACACCGGTCATCTTGCTGCGGAAGTTGAAAAGCTCGAGCAGATAATCGAAGCTTCAAAATTAATTAACTCCGCTCTCGATCTGGACGAGCTGCTCAAAGTGATTCTGGACATCGCGCTTAAAATAGTGGATGGCGAAACCGGCACAGTCTATCTCGTCGACAGGAAAAAACACGAGCTCTGGTCGAAAGTCTTCGAAGCTCCGGAGGCAATAGACATACACCTCCCGCTGGGAAAAGGAATCGCGGGATATGTCGGCGCGACTGGCGACACGTTGAACATTCCGGATGCTTACCTGGATGCGCGGTTTAATCCGGAGGTGGATAAAAAAACCGGATACCGGACGAAGACGATTCTATGCATGCCGATGATGAACAAGGACGGCGCGATCGTCGGAGTGTTCCAGCTTTTGAACAAAAATAATGGCACGTTTACTTCGGACGACGAAAATGCGATCAATGCATTATCCATCCACGCCGCTATCGCAATTGAAAAGGCGCGCCTTTACGAAGAAGAGCACAACAAGATTGCGCTTGAAAAAGAGCTTTCTGCGGCTCATGCCGTTCAGGTGGGATTGCTGCCGGAAAAACTGCCCCAGGTTGAGAGGTATGAATTCGCTGCTCGTTCGATACCGGCAAAATCGGTCGCCGGAGATCTTTATGATTTGCAGGAATTGGGAAATGGGAACCTGTCAATCTCGCTCGGAGACGTTTCGGGAAAAGGAATGCCCGCAGCGTTATTGATGGCGAATGTACAGGCAACTGTCAGAGCTTATTCGCGGCTCGACTCTTCAACCAGCAATTGCGTGAAGCATTCCAATGATCTCCTTTTCGGATCGATTTCAGAGGAAAAATTCGTGACTCTATTCTACGGCGTTCTCGATGCCGCAAAAAATCTCTTCAGATACACAAATGCAGGACACGAGGAACCTCTTTTGTTTCATGGATCGCGGGCCATCAGGCTAAAAACAGGCGGCGTCCCGCTCGGCGTCGTAGATCATTTTCCTTACGAAGAAGAAGTCGTCCAATTCAACAGGGGCGACGTTCTCATCATTTACTCCGACGGGATGCCGGATGCGGTTAACTCCAAAGGTGAAAGGTTCGGCGAAGAAAGATTTGAATGTATCGTAAAGGAATGCACCGACTCGCTGGCTGAGGAGATTGCTGATGCCATTTTCACGGCAGTGAACGAACATGTCCTTGATACGCCGCAGTTCGATGACATGACACTATTGGTAGTAAAAAGAAAGAACTAGCACTCAATCCTCTAAAACATCATCCATTGATCGGGAAAAGTCCCGACGGAATTCTCCCGGGGGAAATTATAGATGAGTCTTTACTTGGGCTGTACCTGTTCCACTGCAACTCTTGCACTTAGCACGACATAGTCATAAGCGGGTCTCATTCGTTTTTCAAAAATAAAATACATGATCGCTGCTGCCATGACGACCGTGGTGCCAATGCCTGCTTCGGGACCGTAGCGGCCGCCTGTGAGCCAGTCGGGGCCGTAATCCGTCGGAATGAAGAGGGTCCGATTTGTCAAAAGCCCGCTTACAGGCAGCGACAGCAAGAAACTCTGCACGAAATTCCACGCAAAGTGGAGTCCGAACGGGAAATAGAGCGTTCTGGTTTTCAAGTATGCCACACTGAGGAGCACTCCGGCAAGAACGGTATTCACCGTGGAAAAAAAATTGGCGTCGGGGTTGGCTAAATGAAGAATCCCAAAAATCATCGACATCAAAATCGTTGCGGCGACCTGTCCCATCCCCTGAATGAGAGCCTGGAACGGATAGCCGCGAAAGATTAGTTCCTCACCTATAGCAAAATAGGCAAAGAAGATAAAACTCAGGCTGAAATTTCGTAGCAGCAAAACAACCCCCACACCTGGCCGTATCGTCAACTTCAACGCACCTACAGACAATTCCGCCGCAGCAACAATTCCGATCAACAGCGACCCTATCAAAAATCCTAATGATATCTCTTTCCAGATCTTGCCGTGAGACGGAAACCCGATGGAGATGAACTTTCTTTTATCGACGAACCTCAACATGAGGACAGTGGCCAGAACAACAGCAATGTAAAAAAGGAATAAGAGCGACTGGGGCGGGACAACACGCGTTTGGTTTGCAAGAACCGCCAGCAAATAATACACGACAATGATAGTTACGAAATACAACAGGACGCGCCAACCGCTTCTTAGATGATGATCCGCATCGAGGAGAAGATTGTTCTTCGGCGGTTCTCTGAGTTTCTTCACAACAAGCAGGACGATGACCGCGAAAATTCCTCCTATCAGTCCAAACACAAACCAATTTCCCTGATCCCGCCATTTAAACTTCGCAATGAACGCCGAGAGGACGGCGCACGCAATAGCGTGAGCAACAAAAATGTACCAGTACGCGCCGATAAAATTGGAATTCACGCTTCAGCCCTCCGCTCTCTGCTCCATCACTGTATTTTAGGCTCTTTCATTCCTGCTTTTCTTCGTGGTGGTTCTTTGCATCGAGAATCCTTTTTGCCTCCCGAAGAATCTCATCCTCTTTGCGCCGTTCTTTTTCCTGTTCGCGGTATTCACGGTATATGGCAATTCCGCCAAACATCCAGATCAAAAACGGAACAACCGAGAACGCGACCTTCACCCCCAATGAGACGTCACTGTCGAGCAGGACATAAAAAGCAATTCCCATGAAAATGAGCGGCAGAAACCAAACGACAAAAATCGCGCGATTCATTTTCCATTACCCCGGCGGCCACTTCATCTGTCTGCCGCCGATCAGGTGAATATGAATATGATCGACTGTCTGGCCTCCTTCCGTCCGGCAATTCCAAACCAGTCTGAACCCTCGTTCCGATAGCGAAACTTTTTCCGCGACCTCGACAGCGGTCGAGATCATCTTAGAAATCAGGGAGGAGTCACCGGCGCGGTCCAGCTCCACCAGACTTGAAATGTGTTTCTTAGGAATGATCAGAATATGAGTGGGAGCAACGGGATGCCTGTCTCTGATTGCGAAGACGTCGCCGTCTTTTAGAACAAAATCTGCCGGGGATTTTCCCTCTGCTATTTTGCAAAAAACGCAATCCAATTTAGAGAATTCTCAGTCTTGAGTTATAAATTCTAAGTATGGCAAGGGCGCCGCTCGACCGGGCCGAGATTGACTTTGACTAATCTTGAAATTCTTAATTGGTTTCCGGCTGAAACTTTTCGACCTCTTCGACGACCGCATTCACGATCTCTTCTTCTTTGACGCGGCGCACCACCTCGCCTTTGCGGTACAGGATACCTACACCTTTTCCGCAGGCAACACCGATGTCCGCTTCGCTCGCCTCGCCAGGACCATTTACAACACATCCCAGTATCGCGATCTTCACGGGCTTCTTCATTCCGGCCAGCCTGTCTTCAAGCGCGCGCGTGATCGAAAAAAGATCGACGTCAAGTCTCCCGCATGTCGGACATGCAATCAGCTCAACATTCCTCGTCGCGAGTCCCAGCGAACGCAGTATCTCCTTGCCGACTTCAACTTCCTTCGGCGGATCGTCTGTCAAGGAAACTCTTATCGTGTCGCCGATTCCTTCCGCGAGGAGCGTCCCGATGCCAACCGAAGATTTTATAGTGCCGATACGGGTCGGTCCTGCCTCGGTTACGCCGAGGTGGAGAGGGTACTCGGTTCTCTGTGCGATCAACCTGTAAGCTTCGATCATCAACCTTACGTCGGTTGATTTCACGGAAATAATTATGTCGTGAAAATCGTTTTCCTCACAAATCCCGACATGCCGCATTGCGCTTTCATAAAGTGCTTCGGCGGTCGGGTAACCGTGTTTCTCAAGGATGTCTTTCTCGAGTGAGCCTGAATTAACACCGATCCTTATCGGCACCTTGCGCTCCTTCGCAAGACTCAGTACTTGACGGATTCTGTCGACGCTTCCGATGTTGCCCGGATTCAGTCTGACCTTCGCGATCCCTGCTTCAAGAGCTTTCAATGCAAAGACGTGATTAAAATGGATGTCCGCAACAACGGGAATCGGCGACTGCCTGACTATTTCTCCGATCGCTGCAGCGGCTTCTTTATCGTTCACGGTAACACGCACAATATCACATCCGGCATCGGCGGCATCGATTATTTGTTTCACGGTTGCATCTACGTCGGAGGTCTTTGTCTTCGTCATGGTCTGTACAGAGATCGGCGCACCGCCGCCGACCGGCACATTCCCTATGTGAACTCTCCGAGACTTTCGAAGCGGGAACCTCACTTCGTGCTGGACATGTGTTTCTGTTTTTTCTGAAATCACCGGCAAATCTATCATCGTATCCTCAAAAATCGGTTAGTTGTGAAAAGTCAAAAATCAAATCGCTCTGTCTCCTTACCTGACCGCTTTTCACTTCTAGTTTCTTGTTTTCAATTCAGTTTCTTACTCGCATTGAACAATATTTTCTTCTCGTCTTCGGTCAGCGAATCATACCCGGATGCGCTGATCTTGTCAAGTATCTCGTCCAGCTTATCCTGGTCGAACTTGTTCTCGTCTGAGCCCGGTTTTTTTTTCATCTCTTCAAAGTAGACATCAGAAATTATTTCCCTGTTTCCGAAGGATTTCTTGGTTCGAAGCCTCTGCTGGATCCCGCCCGCAGTCCGTTTAAGGGAGTCTGTTATTCTGTCAAATGCAGGGATCGATCTTCTATACGCCATGAGATAGACCAATCCGACGACGGCACCGCCGAGATGCGCGAAGTGCGCCACTCCGTCCTGTGAGCCCGACACGCCGTAAACCAATTCCATCCCAAAATAAATCGCGACGAAATATTTCGCCTTGATCGGGAAAAGAAAATAAATGAATACCGGCGCTTCGGGGAACAGCATCCCGAAGGCGATCAGGATTCCGTAAATTGCCCCCGATGCACCTATGGTCGGACCTGGAATCGTGAACAGCGGCGCGATGAATAAGTTCGAAAGCCCCGCACCGATGCCGCAAAGAAAATAATAGGTAAGAAATCTTCGTGTCCCCCAGACGTTTTCCAGCTCGACTCCGAACATCCAGAGTGCGAGCATGTTGAAAAAAATGTGAAAGAACCCGCCGTGAAGAAACATATATGTGACCAGCTGCCACGGCATGAACCCCTGGCCGATCGGGTCAAGAGCGAGCACGCCGAGAAAAATATTGTACAGGTAAACGTCGCCGATCCTCAATCCGAACTGGAGAAAAAGCTGGAATATAAAAATGCCGACGTTAGCTACGAGGAGGAATTTCATCCCCTTCGGGAAGAATCTGAAACTCGACGGAGGCGTGTAATAGCCGGAGTAATTCGTGTAATAACTCATATTCTCTCTGTTTTATTGAACAATTTCACGTCTCCATCCGTTTCACGGCAACATAAGTGAAAAGTCAATCCTGAATTTTTGAAAACTTTCTCCATTTTTATCCTGGCTCTTCACTTTTCATCCTGGTCTTTATTTATTATCAAGCGCCGCGACGCCCGGAAGAATCTTTCCTTCGAGGAATTCCAAAGAGGCTCCGCCTCCCGTCGAAACGTGCGAAACACTCTTCTCCAGGCCGAATTTGGCAATAGCTGCGGCTGAATCGCCTCCGCCGACAATTGTCGAAGCGCCCTTCTTTGTTGCCTCAACGAGCGCATCGGCGATAGCTTTCGTGCCTGCGGCGAAGTTATCCATTTCGAATACGCCCATCGGTCCGTTCCAGACTACAGTTTTGGATTTGATTATCTCACTGCGGAAAAGGTCGATGCTTTTGGGACCGATGTCCATCCCAACCCAGCCTTGCGGGATCGCATCTACGGTTACGATTTTTTTCGCGGCGGTGTTCTCAAATTTATCGGCAACAACACAATCTACCGGCAAAAGAAGCTTCTTATTCTGCACCAACCCTTTTGCAAGATCAACTTTGTCGGCTTCCAAAATCGAATTGCCGATTTCCTTCCCCATCGCCTTCAAGAAAGTGAACATCATTCCGCCGCCTATGATGAGAGCGTCTACTTTGCCGAGAAGGTTGTTGATGACATCGATCTTGCCGGAGATCTTCGCCCCGCCGATGATCGCGACGTAAGGACGGTTTGGATTTTCGACTGCCTGCGAGAGATATTGTAATTCCTTCTGCATGAGGTAACCGCCGACCGCGGGCTTCAAGAAACGGGTCACGCCTTCAGTCGAAGCGTGCGCGCGGTGAGCGCTCCCGAAAGCATCGTTCACATAAACATCGCCAAGCGAAGCCAACTCCTTGGAGAAGTTTTCGTCATTTGCTTCCTCTTCAGCATGGAAGCGAAGGTTTTCAAGGAGAACCACATCACCCGGCTTCGCGGATGCAACAGCCTTCTTTGCCTCGGCCCCTATGCAATCGGCGGCCATTATTACATTAGAAGATAAAAGTTCGCCTAATCTCTTCGCAACCGGAGCAAGCGAGAATTCCGGCTTCGGCTTGCCCTTAGGACGGCCGAGATGGCTCATCAAGATCGGCATGCCGCCGTCTTTCAAAATCTTCCTGATCGTCGGCAATGATTCGACAATTCGCTTATCATCGGTAACTTTTTTATTCTCATCCAGCGGTACATTGAAATCAACCCTGACCAGAACTTTCTTGCCTTTTACATCAATGTCATCGATAGTTTTTTTGTTGAAAGTTGTTTCCATTTTTTCTCCTTGTTGAGACGCAAAGACTCTGCGTGTTTGCTTAAATTCTTTTCAGATCTTTATTCTTGATAGTTACTACCGCGATTTCGCCCTTCAAGAAAAATAGGTGCGCGTAAACACGCATCACGATGCTTTCGGGGTAACACATATTCAAGTTCTTGTCGTAAGTGACTTTTACGTCGTTATCGAATTCCGCGCCGAGCGGCAAGCCCGTTATCTGCTCGTCGATTGTCATCGGACTAAAATCATCGGCAGTAAACGACGCGGAGACCACGTTGAGAGGATCGCTCAGATCCGAAGATTTCGAAAAAGTAAAATTTATTCCATAGCAGTTGCTGCAATCCTGATCTTGAAACTCGCACGAACTCAAGGTCTTGCCGTCTTCATCGAAATATTCCGATAGAAGGAACATCTTATCGAAAGCATCATAGCCGCCGTTGAATCGATCGCCGTTCACGACGGTACTAGAAACAATCTGCCGCTCAAATTTTCCACGCCTGACGGTAATATTGAAAACAAGATCGTCCTTGTCTCCGCCGCGGGATTTGAATTCTATTTCCTGCATGAATTGTACATCGACATGTTTCAGACTGCTGTCGATTTCCATTGCCCGCACCTTCCCCTTTTCGAATACCTCCCTCGCTGTATATGTGCTTTGGGCGGCATCTTGGTTAAGAGCAAACACGATAGGCAAGAAGATAAAAAACAGGTTCAATTTCCATCCTAAATCATTAAAACATCGATCACCGCAAAGTCCCGTGGGAAATTATTTGAATGACCGGATGACGCCAGGCGCTCACAAGATCCCGAACACTTGTGCAAATAATCGACCGGGAGATACTTCTCCGAAGGAGCTCCTCCGGACCAGCCGCCCACCGCCTATTCAATGAGAGTAGGTCGACCGTCTTTGGTCGACCTACCTAATTTCATTCGTTCTAGTCGAGCATCAAGCCGACTTTTTTCACCAGATCGACTACGCGGTTGGAATAGCCCCACTCGTTGTCGTACCATGATATAACTTTTATCATATTGTCGATGACCATGGTGCTAAGTGCATCGACGATAGAAGAGCGCGGATCGCCTTTGTAATCGATGGAGACAAGCGGCTCTTCGCTGTAGCCAAGGATTCCTTTCAGCGGGCCTGATTCAGAAGCGGCTTTGAGTGCCTTGTTAACTTCTTCCTTGGTCGTCGCCTTGTCGGCTTCGACAACAACGTCGACGACACTGACATTCGGCGTTGGGACTCTCATCGAAAAGCCGTCCATCTTGCCCTTCAAGTCGGGCATGACCAGACCGATTGCCTTCGCTGCTCCTGTCGAAGTAGGAATCATCGAGAGAGCGGCGGCACGAGCGCGTCGCAGATCGGAGTGCGGAAGGTCAAGGATGCGCTGATCGTTCGTGTAAGAGTGGATCGTCGTCATCAACCCCTTCTTTATTCCGAAAGAATCTCTCAAGACTTTCACGACCGGTGCAAGGCAGTTCGTGGTGCAGCTCGCATTTGAAAGTATGTTGTGTTTCTTCGGATCGTAGAGATTATCATTGACGCCGAGAACAACTGTCAGATCAAACACCTTTGCTGGAGCGGATATGATCACCTTCTTAGCGCCGTTGGCAATATGTGTTTTCGCTTCATCGCCATTCGTGAAATGCTTCAGGCCTGTCGATTCAACAACAACGCTGACGCCGAGGTCTTTCCAATGCAGGTTGTGATGATCCTTCTCAGAAAGAACTTTCACGGGTTTTCCATCAACGACGATCTCGCCGTCTTTCGCCGCGACGTCTCCGGCAAAAATTCCCAAAACAGAATCATATTTCAGAAGATGCGCAAGGGTCTTCGCATCTGTAATATCATTTACTGCTACGATATTAATATCTTTGTTTTTGTATGCAGCTCTAAATAAGTTTCTTCCAATTCGGCCGAAACCATTAATGCCGACGTTAATTGCCATTTAAATCCTCCAAATTTTTTTCATAAAAATTTAACCAGATACGACCTAAGATGCAATTTAAGGAGCCTGTACGACGGCTATCCCATACGGCTTTAGCTCGAGAGAAACCTCACTTATAACCGGGCCTCTGAAACGAACGAGGGAAGTATCTTGCTTCACTTCCAGCGATTCATCGCTCACAAGATTCTTCCAGCCGGATCCGGGAACTTCTTTATAAAACCTGAGATTGACCGGCGCTTCCGTGTCGCTCATATTGTAGAGAACATACTGTTTATCGCCAAATGGGTACATAGCGATGTGTCCCGGTCCGTCAAATTCAACTCCGAGGTCCATGACAAACGATCTTCTGATCGCATTTAGAACGTCGGTCGGAAGCTCAAGGAGGTCGTAATAATCTTCCGGCATGTTCAGGACATAAAGCGTTCCTTTGAGGTACGGAACTCTCATTAAGACAGAGAAATCATAGTCCCGGCTTGAAAGTGTAACGTCACGGCTTTCAGGCCAGGTCGTGGCTTCGACGCCGGGAAAAGTAAATTGCCTGTCCGCCGTTACGGTTCTCTCCCTGTACCCGTAGTCCAACAAACCAAATTTATCCGAAGTAGCAATGCCGTTGTAATCAAGTAGACTCAAGGTATTCTTGAATTCAGTGCGGCGCAATCTCCTCCACAGACTATAAGTCATAAACACATCTTTGCCCTCGCGCAATCGACCGAGCATTTCATCAGCGAGGCTGGTATCCTTTAATGAATTAAGACAAAAGATTGCACTTTGACTCTCCTTGGGAAATTCGGCGACGGGTTTCAGCGGGATTCCAGCCATTCCAAGGTATCCAAAAATATTATACTCACCGGCGGAACCATACGGCAGGTAGATTGGCACTCCGCGCGGCATGCCTTGAAGCATTCCTGCAACACGGTTGAACTCAGGAAGCTCCTTGGTAAAATGAGGATAGACGTCGCTTGAAGGATTTGTCGGCCAGAGTTGTCCCGCACACCATAGAATTATCTCCGGAGACTGTGCCATGATCGCCTGCCACACCTGTGCGTTGTAATCGTCGTACGCTCCTTTCATTCCATAATTATCCAGCCATGAGCCAACCCATTTTGAAGGATCGACGCTCGACTCCCATTTCTGCAAAACATAGCCGCTGTAAATCGGTATGTGCTGGTGCTGAGCTTCCGGCACGCGAGTCTCTATGCCGACCGCCATTTTGTCAAACTGGCGGGTCTCGTTATAAATATCGTATCCGTTCTCTCCGAATCCCTCGTACCAGTTCGGATATTTTATGATGATGTTGACTTTGGGATTTACTTCCTTCGCAGGATCGATAATGTATTTCTTGGTTTGTTCAAGAAGCAGTTTTGTCCGGTACTCCGGCCAGCTCATGCTGCCACGATCCGCAACGCTCGCGGAATCGGTGGCGACCGTGAAAAGCCAATCATCAAGGATTATCTCATCAAAGACTTTAGCGAGTCCCTGCATTCGCTCTTTGAGCGACTCGAGGTCCTCCGGATTATTGTAGACCGAGGGACCAAACCGCGACGTCGGAACCATCGCGCCCTCCGGGTCGATACCCATGGCACGAAACCTCGCAGCAATCCTCTGCAGGAGCGGGACATTTACTCCTCCATCACGCCCCTCTCCGTCAAGGTAAACTCTTCGTGGTTTGACCGGCCCAAAGTAGTTCATGGTCTTATGGAATTGCACCGAATCGACGAGAAGACTATCCACATCCCTGGACGTGAAGAAGATCGCGTAGTTCAAATGCTGCCAGCCGCCGTTGCCCTGGGCAAACGAGGCACTTCGACCAAAGCCAAACAAAAACAATAGAGGAGCAATGCTAATGACAAAATATTTTTGCGGAATGTGTTTCATATTCTCTCCAAGTGGTTTTTCAATCAAGAATTCTTTTGAGTCAGCTCGAGGATAAGAAAGTAAAGCTCAAAGCTTTCTAATGAAATCCCGAACAATTCGCGCTGTAATTCCCCATATCGTTCCTTCATCGGTGCGGTAAACAAAGATATTGTGTTTGAATCCGCCCCACGAATTCCAGTAGCGTTCGGGAAGACCTAACTCTTTCGTCGGGAAAAGGACGACTTCCTTCTTGGTGGTTTTATCTATGTAGGCCGGATGCACTTCAGTCATAACTTTAAACTCTTCCGGCTGATTCTTCTGAAAAAATGACACGGGAATCAAGAATGTCTTTTCAACTTCTCCAGGATTAGCTTGAATATCATCCGGTCTCACGTCTGACACAGCGACAAAAACATGCACCAGCGCACCCATCGGTGCGAATACCGAATCGAGTTTACCAATTATCCGAATACGATCAGCAGGAATTCCGACCTCTTCTGTCGTCTCGCGGATTGCGGTTTCCTCGAACGCTCTGTCATTGGCGTCCAATCGCCCGCCGGGAAGAGATATCTCTCCACCCTGTCTTATTGCTGCCGAACGTTTTTCGAACAAAATGTGCAGCTCCTCGTTGATGGTGATCAGCAGGAGAAGTACCGCCGAGATCGAATATTCCTCCTCACCTTCGAATCGAGGTGACTCAGGCAGCTTTTCTATAAGCGAGTCGAGTTCATTTACTTTCATCAAGTCTTCCAAAACCAACTACGAATCAAATAACAAATCCTTATTCCGGCAAGATGACATGTTCCAACGAAATTCCATCACTCCAAGTTTTTCACAACCTTCACCAGCATGTTATCTATCAGCCTCGTCTGTCCAAATCGAACGGCTATCAATGAAAGGACCTGTGTGAGCATCTCGGCGTTTTCAACCTTTTCAAAGTTGGCGGGATCGACAAAACTTACATAATCTATCTTCCCATCCGGCTCGTTGTTTATCAGCTTAAGCATTGCCGCGCGCACCTTGACAAGGTTTGTCTCTCCACCGGTTATCATCGATTCGGCAAGTTTCAAAGAGCGGTAAAGCACGGTCGCCCTCTTTCTCTGGTCCGGCGACAAATAAACGTTTCTTGAACTCATCGCAAGCCCATCTTTCTCCCGTACGATCGGCGCGATGACAATCTCCAGGTCAAAATTCAGATCCTTCACCATTTCTTTTATGATGAATGCCTGTTGCGCATCCTTCTGGCCAAACACGACGACACGCGGCTTCACGATATTGAGCAGCTTTGCCACTACGGTTGTGACGCCTTTGAAATGCCCCAATCTAAATTCACCTTCGAGTAACTGGGAAACTTTCTGTACTTCCACATACGTCAGAGGTTCTTCGGGGTACATTTCCGTTTCTGACGGAGCGAATATATAATCGACTCCGCGAGACTCAGCAAGCCTCCGATCTTTTTGCAGATCGCGGGGATACTGTTCGAAGTCCTCTCCGCGACCGAACTGCGTCGGGTTGACAAAGATTGACATGACGACAACATCTGAGAGCTCCCTGGCATGATCGACAAGACTCAGATGTCCTTCATGCAAGGCTCCCATCGTTGGAACGAAGCCGATCTTCCTTCCATCCAGCCGCAGCTTGTCTGAAACGGCCTGCATCTCAATTATACCGGCAATTGTCTTCACAGCGGCTAAATTATTTTTTTCCCAAGCGCCGAGGCAATCACTTGCACAGCAAACGCTGAAGATTGATTCTTGACATCAAAAATCGGATTCACCTCTGCTACTTCGAGCGAACTCATGCACTCGCAATCCGCGATAGTTTCCATTATCAGATGCGTTTCACGATAACTTAGGCCTCCCGGCGCGGGAGTCCCGACGCCGGCAGCTACGGTCGGATCGACCGAATCTATGTCAAAACTAACATGGAGCAAGTCGACTCTTTCTCTAAATTCTTTCAACACTTTGTTGATAATCTTGTGCGCTCCGTATTTGTCGATATCAGCCATGGTGTAATGCGCGATTCCAGTCCTCTTGACGATTTCCTTTTCTGCAGTATCCACATCTCTCACTCCGACAAGGGCTGCGTTTCTAGGATCAACTTTTCTGAAATCGCCGCCGATGGTTGTCAGTTCGCGAGCGCCTTCCCCGAGGACGGCGGCTAACGGCATCCCGTGAATGTTGCCGGAAGGAGTTGTCTCGACCGTGTTCATGTCGGCATGCGCGTCGATCCATATTACTCCGAAGCGCAGATTGTGCTTCGTCGCGTAATTTGACAAACCCGAAATAGTACCCATCGCTATTGAATGATCGCCTCCAAGAACAAGCGGGAATTCCTTATGCTCCATGATATCTTCGACCTTATGTGCCAGTATAGTAGCCACGCGGACTATTTCGGGAAGATACTTTAACTTCTTGTCGCCCATTTCCTGACTTTCGGGAACTTTGACCGGAATATCCCCATCGTCGCAAACCGTATGACCTATCTCTCGAAGTCGTTCCGCGAGTCCCGCTATCCGAAGCGCCGAAGGTCCCATGTCCACTCCGCGTCTTCCGGCCCCGAGATCCATAGGAACGCCGACGATTCTAATTATCATGGGAATCTCACGATTCTAATAATTCCAAAAGCTGCGTCAGCCTCGACTTCAGTTCTTTTCTGTGAACGATAAGATCGACAAATCCCTTGTCGAGCAAGAATTCCGACCGCTGAAAGCCATCAGGCAGATCTTTTCCGACGGCCTGCCTGATGACGCGCGGCCCGGCGAATCCGATCAGCGCACCGGGTTCGGCAATGTTGAAATCACCAAGCATGGCAAAGCTGGCCGTAACGCCGCCCGTTGTCGGATCGACGAGCACGGAAATATACGGTACACGCGCCTTATGGAGTCGGGTCAGTCTCGCACTCGTCTTGGCGAGCTGCATAAGTGAGATGGCCGCCTCCATCATCCGTGCACCGCCGCTTTGAGAAATCAATACCAGCGGTTTCTTGTACTTCTCAGCGCGGTCAATCGATCGTGCAACTTTTTCTCCGACAACAGACCCCATACTTCCGCCGATAAATTGGAAATCCATGCAGCCAATGACAACTTTATGTCCGCTGATTTCACCGGTTCCGGTTCTGACTGCATCTACAAGGCCGGTTTTCCTGCGAACTTCGTCCAGCCTTTTTTTGTAAGATTTCGTATCAACAAATTTTAGAGGGTCGTTCGATTTCAAACCCTTGTCGGTTTCCTTAAACGTTTTCTTGTCAAGCAGAATCTGGAAATACTCTTTGCTCCCGATTCTGAAATGGAAATTACATTTGTTGCAGGTCCACAGGTTGTCTTCGAGCTGGGACTTGTGAAGCATCTCGCCGCACTTCTCACATTTCACCCACGACCCTTCAGGCAAATCCTTTTTTTCTGCGGACACGATATTTTGTTTTGAACGCTTGAACCACGACATCAGATCTTCTCCAATAATTTATTGTCCAAATGGATCCCGTTCGGAAACGATTTCCCCTTGATTGCGATAAAATCCTTCAGGTACATCGGCACCAGGGATTCTACGTCGTCAAATTCTTCTCTCTCAAGTTTCACTTGCGCAGCAAGCGCAACTTCTTTGGCGGAAGCTGGAATATCTATAAATCGCCCGGCTCCAAATTTTTTCTTCGCGCCTTCATGTTTCGATAATTCCACGGCGCCTTCTCCGATGAAGAAGGTCTCCGAAGAAAATTCCGCGATAATCGAGTCGGCATCGGCTATTCCGTAGCCCGTTCTCATTTTCAATTCCGAATTCTTCACCAGAAATGATGAATAATAAAACTCGTCTGCGCGTGCGCGGAGCACCGGCACAATCGTTTTCTCCGGGCCGGCACGATCCCGAAGCAGCCGGGCTATAGCCTCCAGTGTAGGGATCGCGATCAGCTTCTTGTCCTGTCCATAAGCTATTCCTTTCGCCACACTCAGTCCGATTCTTAATCCCGTAAAACTTCCCGGACCAATGGAAACCGCTACCGCATCGAGATCACTGTATGTGAGTCTCAAATTCTCGATCAAATTGCTTGTCATTACTATAAGGCGCTCGGCGTGAACTTGTGGAACGAAAAGCGAAAACTCTCCGAGCACTTCACACTCATCGGCAACTGCGACCGAGCAGACTTTGGTTGCGGTTTCGATGGCAAGTATTCTACGCATGATCAATTCCTGCCGCCGACGTCAGCCAGAGTAATCTCCCGGGTCGTTTCATCAACTACGGAAAATTTAACGTCAAACCGTTCCTCCGGGATAATACCGTCGAGTTTTTCGGCCCACTCGACCAGACAGATTCCGCCCGACTCAAGATATTCATAATAACCAATCCCGAAAATCTCTTCTATATTCTTTAATCTGTACAAATCTATGTGGAAAACCCGAATAGATTCCTTTGAGGTCGGCATTGTGCCATGATATTCATTTACGATAGTAAAAGTCGGGCTGTTTACAACTTCTTTCACATCGAATAAACGACAGACTCCTTTGACAAATTGAGTCTTGCCGGAACCGAGGTCGCCGTAAAGAGCGACAACGCCACCTGATTTCAGCTTCTTTGCAAATTCGCTCCCGAGCCTGATAGTCTCTTCCTCGCTCTTTGAAATCAAGATCTCCATGTCCGGGGGTAAATCTTATCTCGGATCAAGAAACACAACCGGCAGAATCATTTCCTCGAGGGAAATTCCGCCGTGCTGAAAGCTATCATGGTATTGCTCGAGATACTTATGATAGTCGGTCGGATAGACAAAATAGAAATCTTCCTTGGCTATTATGTAGTTTATCGTGACGCCGCGCCTCGGCAGCATATAGTCCTCCGGGTTCTTGACAAAGATAGCCTGCCTGTCGTCGCACTTCAAATTGCGGCCGAACTTATATCGCAGGTTCGTCGATGCCTCCCTGTCTCCAAGTACCTTCGAGCCCCGCATGCTTCTTACGCTTCCATGGTCGGTCGTCACAACCACGGTTGCATCTGTCTGGGCAAGTGCCTTGAAAAGATCCAAGAGATATGAATGCTGAAACCACGATCTCGTCAGCGAACGATATGCGCTCTCATCAGGTGCAATTTCCTTCAGGACGTCCGAATCGGACCGGGAGTGTGCCAGTATGTCGACGAAATTCACGACTATGGCAGTCAATGGCAGACGTGCATAGCTCGAAACATTGGACACAATATTTTTACCGAAATCAGGATCGATGATCTTAACATATTTCGGCTCTACCCTCAATCGTTTTCTCTGAAGCAAATCCGTGAGCAGTTCCTTCTCGAAACGATTCCTGCTCGAGTCGTCGTCGGAATTCCCTTTGTCCCAAATCTCGGGAAAACGGTTCTCCATCTCCAGCGGGTACATCCCGCTGAATATCGCGTTGCGAGAATATGGCGTTGCCGTCGGTAGAAGTGAATAGTAGAACTGCTTGCTGATCGCGAAGTAATCGCGGAGGAATTCTTCCATGATCAGCCATTGGTCCAGCCTCATGCAGTCGATTACGATGAACACGACCGATTTGCCCGGCTTCATCCTAGGAATGGCAAAAGTCTCGAAAACCTCCTGCGAAAGCTTCGGGCGGTCGGTCTTCTTGGTCACCCAGTCCCTGTAAACCCTGTCGATGTATTTGCCGAAGGAAGCATTCGCGGCTTTCCTTTGATCCATCAGAGAATCCTTCAATCCGATTTCAGGATGCTCATCGATTTCCATTTCCCAACGGGTTAGCTTCTGGTGAATGTCGATCCAGTCAGAATACGAGACGTCTCCATCCAGTTGAGCGGATATTTCTCGAAATTCTGCGACATAATCTCTGGAGACACGCTCTCCGGCAATCCGATGGCCATCGATGATTTTTTTTGCCGTCAAAAGTATCTGGCTTGGATTTACTGGCTTCGTCAAATAGTCGCTGATCTTTTGACCTATGGCTTCCTCCATCAGCGACTCGGCTTCATTTTTGGTTATCATTACAACCGGTATTTCCGGCGCAATTCCTTTTATGACCTCAAGCGTGTTTAACCCTCCCATCCCTGCCATCATCTCGTCAAGGAGGATCAAGTCGTAATTTTCATTGCGGAAATTTTGCTTAACCAGTTCTATTGCATCCTGGCCGTTAGTGGCGGTATCGACATTAAAACCTTTATCCTTAAGAAAGATCACATGAGGCTTCAGCAGCTCTATTTCGTCATCTACCCATAGTATTCTTCGTTTTTCCCCACTCATTTTTTCTCCTGTAATTATTCTAGCTTCTCTTTCCCATCATGAGCCTTGCGGCTCCATTTTTGAAGTTAATTCCTCAAGCATGAAAAGTTATCAACGAGCAGACTAAGAAACAAACCCCGTCGCCAATGCTCCGATTGCGACTTCGTTGTCAAAAGATTCAGAATCGGCTCGCTGCCAAACAAAGCTTCCGGACCAAACGACCATCAATAAACCCCGAATAGTTTTATTTTTCTAAAATTTTTCCGATAAAACTATTGACATCTGTCCGACAATTCCGTATTATTAAAGTGAAGAAAATGAACGACAGCGACTCTACATATCGATCAGTTGGCATGACAGCGGAATGCGTCTCGTTGCCGCTGTATGAGTCCGTCGATTTGTCCATTCTTAGCCTCATTTCTGTAGTATCAATCCTTATTCTCCTCCTCCTTAGCGGGGGGAATATACTTCTCGGCATTATTAGCTAAATAGCCGAAGGTTATTCCCCAGAAGCAAGCCTAATTTAAAAACCACATTGTCGTAAAGGGAATAACCTGAAGCTGAGAACTATGCCGAGGGTGAGGCTGACAAACTTAAATGTGAATCCGTCCGAGATTCTTGGACGACAAGATGAGGCAGATTCCGTAAACCAAAAATGACCGATGGATTTCTTTTCGTGAAGAAATGTCCTCGGCAAAAGGAGATTTAAACAATGAGTAGCAATGAATTGACAGGCGCCGAGATCTTCGTCAAATGCCTGATGGAAGAAAATGTAGAATATATTTTCGGATATCCCGGCGGCGCGGTAATCGGTGTTTATGACGCGATGCACGACATGTCACATATCCAGCATATTCTGACGCGGCATGAACAAGGCGCGGTGCATGCGGCTGAGGGTTACGCAAAGGCGACAGGTAATGTCGGCGTGGTTCTCGTAACATCGGGACCGGGCGCGACAAACACGGTGACGGGCATCGCCGATGCTTACATGGACTCTGTGCCGATCGTAGTTTTCACCGGGCAGGTTGCGACTCACCTCATCGGCAACGACGCTTTTCAGGAAGCCGACATAATCGGAATTACCCGCTCAATCACAAAACATAATTTCCTGGTTAAAGACGTCCGCGAGCTTGCATGGACCATAAAGGCAGCATTCCACATCGCGTCCACCGGAAAGCCGGGGCCTGTTGTCGTCGATATGCCGAAAGATGTCATGGCATCCAGGACGGCATTCAATTATCCAAAGGAAGTGAAACTTCGGGGTTATCATCCATTTTATTTCGGGCACATGGGACAAATCAACAAGGCCGTCGAAATTATAAATTCATCGAAGAAGCCGGTGTTATATGTGGGCGGTGGCGTCGTCAATTCAAATGCCTCAAAGGAATTGTACAACCTGGCAAAAAAATTAAACGCGCCCGTGGCTATGACGTTGATGGGATTAGGGGCCTTCCCTGCTGACGATGAATTATCAATGGGAATGTTAGGAATGCATGGAACGTGGTATTCAAATACCGCGGTTGACCAGTGTGATTGTCTGATCGCGATCGGCGCGAGGTTCGACGACCGTGTTACCGGCAATCCCAAAACCTTCTCCCCCAACTCTCAAAAAATCCACATCGACATCGACCCATCTGCAATTGCAAAAAATGTAAAAGTTGACGTTCCAATAGTCGGCGACGTTCGGCATGTTCTCGAAAGGTTAATTCCGCTTGTGCAGCCGCTGGACACTAAAGGGTGGCTCAATCAAATAAAAGAATGGGCCGTTGAACATCCACTACGGTACGAAAATGGCGACCAGATTCGCGCTCAATATGTGATCGAGAAGATTTACGAGTTGACAAACGGCGATGCTATCGTCACATCCGATGTCGGACAGAATCAAATGTGGACTGCACAATTTTATAAATTCAAAAACTCCAGATCGAACATTACCTCAGGAGGATTGGGAACAATGGGGTTCTCATTTCCCGCCGCAATCGGAGCGGCGTTCGGCGTGAAAGACAGGCCGATTGTCAGTATCAGCGGCGACGGTGGATTCCAGATGAATATTCAAGAACTCACGACCGCAGTCGGAAACAAACTCCCAATCAAAATTATAATACTGGATAATGGTTATCTCGGAATGGTCAGGCAGTGGCAGGATATGTTCTACAAGAAACGCTACAGCCATGTATCCCTCGGCACAAATCCCGACTTCGCGAAAATTGCGGATGCGTTCGGTGCGAAAGGATTCATAACATATAAGACCGACGAAGTTGTTCCAATCTTGAAGGAAGCTTTCAAGATAAATGACCGCCCTGTGTTGATTGATTTCAAGACCATGGAGGAAGACAACGTCTTCCCGATGATTCCTGCCGGCACAAGCGTCACGCAAATGGTTGACTATCCAAAGTCGGTCAAGGAATTGAAGTTGGCAAAGTCTCAGGCGGAGGCGGTGAAGTGAAAAAGCACACTATCTCCATCCTGGTCGAAAACAAATTCGGCGCTTTGAACAGGATTGTCGGGTTATTCAGCGCACGCGGCTACAACATCGACAGCATCTCAGTCGGTACAAGCGAAGACGATTCTGTAGCACGAGTAACTATCGTTTCGAAAGGTGACGACGATGTCATCGAACAGATTATCAAGCAGCTTAACAAACTTATCGACGTCACGAAAGTGGCGGATCTCACCTATGAGGGATTCGTAGAAAGAGAGCTGATACTAATCAAGGTAGCGGCGAACCGAAATTCTCGTCCTGAGCTCATGCAGATCTCCGAGATTTTCAGATCTAAAATAGTTGATATAAGTCCACGCTCTCTGACGATCGAGGCAACCGGTAACGAGAAAAAAGTCGACGCGATGATAAAGATGCTTGCGCCTTTCGGCATAAAAGAAATCGCCCGGACAGGTCAAGTAGCATTGAAACGCGAGTTCGAGGGAACGGTATGAAAAAGGTTGTAGGAGAGTTAACAGTAAAGGGCTCAGCAGGAAAAGCGAGCATTGAGTACCGCGGTGCCTCTCTAGTCTCTTCGCCTTTCCGCAAGGAGAGGCAGAAGCAGATGATGGGACCGATGGTAAAGCTGTTCGTCATCAAAAGTCGCGTCATGCATTTGTGAAATCATAAAACATATTCTATAAAAGGAGAAAGTAGAAATGGCAAAAATCAATTTTGGTGGTACCATTGAAGATGTTGTAACACGCGATGAGTTCCCACTGGCAAAAGCAAAAGAAGTATTAAAGAAAGAAGTCATTGCTGTCATAGGCTATGGTGTTCAGGGTCCCGCACAATCGTTAAACATGCGCGACAACGGGTTTAACGTGATTGTCGGTCAGGCTAACGAGTTTAAAGACGATTGGAACAAAGCCGTTAAAGACGGCTGGGTTCCGGGCAAGACGTTGTTCTCGATCGAGGAAGCAGCGCAAAAAGGAACAATCATCCAATACCTGGTTTCCGATGCTGCACAGAGAGCGATCTGGCCGAAGTTGAAACCGTTTCTCACGAAGGGGAAAGCACTTTATTTTTCGCATGGATTTTCCATTACATATAAAGAGCAAACAGGAGTCGTTCCACCGGCTGATATCGATGTAATAATGGTTGCTCCGAAAGGATCAGGAACAAGTGTACGCCGCAATTACCTGGCAGGATCAGGTATCAATTCAAGCTATGCAGTTTTCCAGGATGCGACGGGAAATGCAACCGAGCGAACACTGGCAATCGGAATTGCGATCGGTTCCGGTTATCTATTCCCGACCACATTCAAGCAGGAAGTCTACAGCGACCTAACCGGCGAACGCGGGGTTTTGATGGGAGCACTTGCAGGAATTATGTCGGCTCAATATGACGTGCTGAGAGAACATGGTCACACTCCAAGTGAAGCGTTCAATGAAACAGTCGAAGAATTGACACAGAGTTTGATACGTTTGGTCGACGAGAACGGCATGGATTGGATGTATGCAAATTGCAGCGTGACTGCTCAGCGCGGCGCACTCGACTGGCTTCCGAGATTTAAAGCTGCTGTTGTTCCGGTATTTAAACAACTGTATGAAGCTGTTGCCAGCGGCTCCGAAACGAAACGCGTTCTGGAATCGACCGGCGGTCCAAATTACAGAGAATTATTGAATAAGGAACTGAAAGAAATTCATGATTCGGAAATGTGGACGGCAGGTGCTGCCGTTCGTTCGCTTCGTCCCCAGAATTGGAAAAAATAATTAAGATTATATGATCACTGAAGACAAAAATTGAGGTTGATATGGAGCAGATCTATCTTTACGACACGACACTTCGCGACGGCACACAGGGAGAAGAAATCTCCTTCAGCGTCGAAGACAAGATCAAAATAGCACACCGCCTTGATGCCTTCGGCATGGATTACATCGAAGGAGGCTGGCCGGGATCGAATCCAAAGGATATGGAATTCTTCGAAAGAATGAAGACGACAAAACTAAAACATGCGAAGCTGGCTTCATTCGGAAGCACCTGCCGGGCATCTGCCTCCCCGGATTCGGACGAAAACGTCGCTCAACTATTAAGATCAGAGACGCCTGTCGTTACAATTTTTGGGAAGTCCTGGGATATGCACGTGACTACCGCCCTGGGAACGACACACGAAAGAAATCTCGAGATAATTTCGGCCACTGTTAAATACTTGAAGGACAGCGGCAAAGAAGTCGTCTATGATGCGGAGCATTTCTTTGACGGCTTCAAGTCTAATCCCGAATACGCGTTAAAAACGCTTCGGGCTGCTGAGTCGGCCGGCGCAGATTTCATAGTCCTGTGCGATACAAACGGCGGAACACTTTCGAATGAAGTCGAAGCTATCGTGAAGAATGCCAGGGAGTCCGTCAATACGAAGCTGGGAATACATGCACATAACGACTCCGAGCTTGCGGTATCGAATTCGCTTGCGGCCGTTCGCGGAGGATGCGTACAGGTACAGGGCACGATCAACGGTTTCGGAGAGAGATGTGGAAATGCAAATCTCTGTTCCATAATACCGGATCTGCAGCTCAAGATGGGACATCCGTTAGTGCCTGAGGCAAAGTTGAAGACTCTGACCGAGTTATCGAGATTTGTAAGCGAAGTAGCAAACCTGCAGCCGAGAAAAAATCTTCCTTACGTCGGACAAAGTGCCTTCGCACACAAGGGCGGAGTGCATGTAAGCGCCGTGATGAAATCGGCGCGAACTTACGAACATATCGAACCTGATCTCGTCGGAAATTCCCGGCGCGTTCTTGTCAGCGACTTGTCGGGTAAGAGCAACGTCCTCTACAAAGCAGAGGAATTAGGGATCGATTTATCCAGAAGCAACGGACAAGTCAACGCGATCGTAAACGAGTTAAAGTCGCTCGAGAATGATGGCTATGTGTTTGAAGATGCCGATGCTTCGTTGGAAATCCTGATGAAAAAGGATACGGGAAAAGCAGAAATACCGTTTGAACTCGAGGCGCTTCGCATAATTATCGAGAAGAACACGAACGAAGGAATTACGCATACCGAGGCAGTCATAAAACTGAGAGTCGGCGACAAAATCGAACACACCGCCGCCGAAGGAAATGGACCGGTCAATGCGCTCGACAACGCATTGCGAAAGGCGCTTCTCCAATTCTACCCGCACCTGTCGACTACCAAACTGTCGGATTACAAAGTCAGAGTCGTCGACGGCGGAGATGGCACAGGCGCTAAAGTCAGAGTCTTAATAGAAACAGCGGACGAGGAATCCAACTGGAACACGGTTGGAGTTTCTGAAAACATCATCGAAGCCAGCTGGAAAGCGCTGGTGGACTCAATAGTCTATAAGATGATGAAGGATAATGAAAAGAAAAAAAATGCCGCTTTGCGGCATCCCGCATACTCCATCGACAAATAGTAGAGAACGGGAAAAAGTGAAATGGAGATGGCAAAATGAAAGCCCAGACACGAATTGAAATGCTCGAGAGAGCCCTGAACAGCGAAATGGAAACGATCAAGGAGTACAACGATCAGGCTGAAGTCTCCGACGATATCGATACCAAACGTCTGTTTCGTTCGCTAGCGAGCCAAAAATACGAACATTACCTCCAGATCGAAAAGCATCTCAGACAATTGAAAGCAAACAACGACATCACCGATGCAATTAACAGCATGTTTCAGTGAACCAGGCTTATCCTGACAAAGGAAGGAAGGCATCAAAGAAAATGAAAGACAAAATCTATATTTTCGACACGACCCTGCGCGACGGAGAACAGTCGCCCGGTTGCAGCATGAACACAAAGGAAAAATTACGAATGGCAAGACAGCTCGAGGCGATGAAAGTCGATATCATCGAGGCAGGTTTCCCGATCGCCTCCGAAGGAGATTTCGAGGCAGTCAAGGAAATTGCAAAGACTATCAAGGGCCCGACCATAGCCGCTCTCTCAAGGGCGACGCCCCTCGACATCGACCGGGCGTTCGAGGCAATTCAATACTCTTCAAAGCCGCGGATACATACTTTTATCGCAACGAGTGACATCCATCTTAAGCACAAATTGAAGAAAACTCGGGAAGAGGTCTTCGAGCAATCGGTGAAGGCGGTCGAGTACGCAAAAAAACTGACTAAGGATGTTGAGTTCAGCTGTGAGGATGCAAGCAGGAGCGACCTGGATTACCTGTGCAAAATCATCGAGGCGGTGATTGACGCGGGCGCGGTCGTCGTCAATCTACCCGATACCGTAGGTTACGCGATCCCTTTCGAATATGGAAACCTGATTAAGACTGTTCGCGAAAGAGTAAGAAATATTGACAAGGCGATTCTAAGCGTGCATTGCCATAACGACCTTGGCCTGGCGGTTTCAAATTCGATCGCTGCAGTACTAAATGGAGCGAGGCAGGTTGAATGCACCATCAACGGCATCGGCGAACGTGCCGGCAACGCCTCGCTGGAAGAGTTTGTCATGGCCATACGGACGCGACCCGAGATTTTCCCGTTCCGGTGCGATGTAAATACGGAAGAGATATACAAGGCAAGCAGACTTCTTTCGACATTGACGGGCATGATGGTACAGCGGAACAAAGCGATCGTGGGAGCAAATGCATTCTCTCACGAAGCAGGCATTCACCAGGACGGCATGATAAAAAGCCGTATGACATACGAGATCATGACGCCGGAGTCTGTAGGTATCAAGCATTCCACTTTAGTCCTGGGCAAGCATTCCGGCAGACACGCGCTGAAGAAAAGATTCGAAGAACTGGGCTATTCCCTGTCTCCAGATGAAATAGAAAATGTTTATAAGGAATTCACCCGGCTGGCCGACAAGAAGAAGGAAATCCTGGACGAGGACCTGATCGCGATTCTTAACAACGAATCCGAGCACGATGAGTTCAGCTATTCCCTCTCAAGCTTGCAGGTGATGACCGGAACCGGAGTCAAATCGACTGCAGTGATGGAACTGACCGACGGCAAGGAGACATATTGCGATTCGGCGACGGGAGATGGTCCGGTCGATGCGGCATTCAATGCAATAGAGAGAATAACAAAGATGTGCGGCCAGCTTGTGGATTACACGATAACATCGGTAACATGGGGCGGAGATGCCGTCGGCGAGGTTTTTGTAAAAGTCATCTTCGACAACGTGATTTTCACAGGACACGCCGCGAGCACGGACATCGTTACCGGAAGCGTAGAGGCATATTTGCAGGCGACAAACCGGGCCGTATCGGCAAAAAACAAAAAGGCTCCGATAGGAAAACCGGTGAATAATCAAGTCGATGCTATCTAATTCAAAATTTATAATCTAAAATTCAGGATTCATATAAAATGGGAATGACAATAACGGAAAAAATACTAGCCAACCATTCTGGCAGAGATAAGGTGACTCCGGGCGAGAACGTATGGGTTAACGTTGACGTGCTGATGACTCACGATGTCACGGGACCCGGCACAATCTCAATTTTCAAAAAGGAGTTCGGTGAAAACGCGAAGCTCTGGGACAGCGATAAAGTCGTCGTAATCCCCGATCATTATATTTTCACGGAGGATCAGCACGCGAAACGAAACATCGTTTTCCTCCGCGACTTCGTGAGAGAGCAACAGATCGAGAATTTCTATGATGTCGGCACGCCGGATTACAAAGGCGTCTGCCATATTGCACTTCCCGAAGAAGGTTTCACCCGTCCTGGAGAAGTTTTGTTCGGAACGGATTCACACACCTGTACCGCCGGCGCTTTCGGCGAATTCGCGACAGGGATCGGCAACACCGACGCCGCTTTCATAATGGGCACCGGCAAACTCTGGGTCAAAGTCCCGCAGACACAGCGCTTCGTCTTCGATGGTAAAATGCCCGAATATCTGATGGCGAAGGACCTTATCCTCAGAATCATCGGTGACATAGGCGTGGATGGTGCTTCTTATCAGGCGATGGAATTCGCGGGCGATGCCGTCTACAGTCTGAACATCGAAGAACGAATGACACTCTGCAACATGGTCATCGAAGCAGGCGGGAAAAATGGTGTCATAGCGCCTGACGAGAAGACAAACGAGTATGTCAAAGCGAGGACCGATAAAACTTTCACGAACGTCCAGAACGACCGAGATGCGAAATTTGTTGCTGAGAGAAAATACGACGTTAGCAAACTTCCTCCACTCGTCGCAAAACCACATTCACCTGAGAACGTCGAGCCGGCAGAGAATTTATCTAACGTGAAAGTCGACAGGGTTTACATCGGCTCATGCACCGGCGGCAAACTGACGGATTTTCTTGCAGCAGCAAAAATCCTGGCGGGAAAGAAAACGGTTGTTGATACTTTCATCGTTCCAGCCACAACCGATATAACCCGGGGCTTGAACGAGACAAAGTTGAGCGGCAAGTCCCTAAAGACAATATTTGAAGAAGCAGGCTGCAGAATCGGAAACGCAAGCTGTGGAGCATGTCTCGGCGGTCCCGATGACACGTTCGGTCGCTTGAACGGCGCAGAAGTCTGCATCTCGACAACTAACCGCAACTTCCCCGGCAGAATGGGTTCGAAGAAGGCGCAAGTATTCTTAGCATCTCCATTGACCGCAGCAGCCTCAGCTCTAACCGGGAAAATCACAGACCCGAGAAAATTTATTTAACAGCAATTAGCCATTGGATTCAGCTGTTGGCTTAATTCTAAAATTTAGTGGAGAAATAATGCAACCGAACAAAATCGTTGGAAAAGTTTATGTGGTTGGCGACAATATCGATACGGACCAAATTATTCCGGCTAAACATCTTGTTTATGACACTCATTCCCCTGAAGAACGAAAACTCTTCGGAAAATATGCAATGAGTGGAGTTCCGGAAGAGAAATCCGGACTCCCGCGTGGCGGAATTAAGTTCGTGGAAGACGGTACTCACTTGTCGATATTCAATATCATCGTAGGGGGGAAAAACTTCGGCTGCGGTTCTTCGAGAGAACACGCACCATTAGCTTTGCAGGTCGCGGGCGTGAAAGCTGTGGTGGCGCAGACCTACGCCCGAATCTTTTACAGAAATTCAGTCGACGGCGGTTTCATAATGCCGCTTGAATCCGTTGAAAATATTTTTGCTCACTTCAAAACAGGCGACGAGATTGCCATCGATTTAGAAAAGAACATTATCACCGATTCGACTTCAGGAAAATCGTTTGCCTTGCGAGCCCTCGGAGACGCAGCAGAAATCATCAATTCCGGCGGACTATTTTCTTATGCCAGAAAAATCGGCATGATCAGGGCCTGAACTTCCTTGCCTTCCGGCAAAACTTTTTTTTCTTACAAATCAACCTCTAAAGAAATGTGAAAGGGACGCGAGTGAACTCAAAAACCTATAAGGTTGCCGTGATTCCAGGTGATGGAACGGGCCCGGAAGTTGTCCGGGAAGGCATCAAGGTGCTGGATGCTGCGGCGGCAAAATTCAATTTCAAATTGGACTATACGCATTACGATTTCGGCGGAGACCGGTACCTGAAAACCGGTGAAGTTCTTCCCGATTCCGCCGCCAACGAACTCAGGCAATTCGATGCCATATTTCTCGGGGCCATCGGCCATCCCGATGTGAAGCCTGGCATTCTTGAAAAAGGAATTCTCCTTCGACTCAGGTTTGAGTTGGATCAGTACATCAACCTTCGCCCGGTCAGACTCTATCCTGGTGTGGAAACACCACTAAAAGACAAAGGGCCCGAACAGATAGATTACGTAGTGGTGCGCGAAAATACCGGCGGCATTTACACCGGTACCGGCGGGATAACCATGAAAGGCACCCCGAACGAAATCGCCGTTCAGAGCGCGGTCTACAGCCGCTTTCAAGTCGACCGTTGCCTTAGCTATGCTTTTGAATATACACGCAAGCGGAACAAAAGAAAGACACTTGCGCTTTGCGGGAAGACAAATGTGCTGACTTATATTTTCGATCTCTGGGAACGGGCGTTCCATGAAATGGGCGAGAAGGAATATCCGGATATAAAGCGCGAGTATTACCACGTGGATGCAACATGCATGTGGATGGTGAAGAACCCTGAATGGTTCGATGTTATCGTGACCGACAATATGTTCGGCGATATCATAACAGATCTCGGTGCCATCACTCAAGGCGGGATGGGAATAGCAGCTGGCGGAAATATCAACCCCGAGGGAGTGAGCATGTTCGAACCTATTGGCGGGTCTGCGCCGAAATATACCGGCAAGAACGTGATCAATCCACTTGCATCGGTTTGTGCCGGATCGATGATGCTGGAACACCTCGGCGAAACAAAAGCAGCATCAGCAATCGAACGCTCCCTCATGGACGTGACGGCAAAGAAAATGAAAAGCATGAGCGCCGGAAGAATGGGCTATTCCACTGCTGAAGTCGGCGACCTGGTAGCCAAAGGCCTGTGAACCAATAACTGTCAATTGATGGTTCGCGACCGATATCATGAGCCATCAATTTTTCACTTTAAGCTTACTTGTTGAAAGCACCACTCTCACTCTTTATATTTAATCCATCATGGTTTTGATACTTGCTTCGTTCCGGGAATGCCAGCTCGAATCCATTGTGGCTGACGGAAACCGCTTCATATTATTCACCTACTTTACTTATTCCGCGGAAAGATCAACAGGCACCTAAATGCTTAATTACGTCTGGATAGGCCTGGTAATCATCGGAGTTCTCACGGCTGCCGGTAATGACATATATGATTCGGCATCGAACCGGTATCATAACGGTGCAGAATTCGAGCTTAAGTATGATACGACCGCGGGAGGCAGAATCGCATTCAGCAAGGATTACTACGAGAAATTTTACGGGATAAATGTCGAGTCAAGAGATACTCTCATGTTTCCCGCAACCTTAAAAGCTAAGTCAATTCAGATAAAGTTGGATGAATCTGCCCCACAGCTCTGGAAAACGATCGCAAAAACAGCCGGTGACGAAAAGCAGATCACCGCCCAGATCACAGGCAAAAATGGCTCAGGCCTCCTGATACTTTTGCCTTCAACTTCGCTCGTAAAAACGAAGGCAGTCCTCGATGCCGTCATTAGCTATAGTGGTACGGCGGTTGAAATAGCAGTCGGCTTAATCGGAGTGATGGCTTTCTGGCTCGGCATAATGAAACTCGGCGAGGACAGCGGACTTATAAAGATTATCGCGCGGCTGATGCGCCCCGTCATGACAAGACTATTTCCCGACATTCCACCCGACCACCCGGCTATCGCAGCAATGATAATGAACATTGCGGCAAATGTGCTGGGACTTAACAACGCTGCCACACCTCTCGGATTGAAAGCAATGGACGAGCTGGACAAATTGAACCCCAGAAAAGGCACGGCAACGGATGCGATGGTGACTTTTCTCGCCATAAATACCGCTGGTTTGACAATTATCCCGGCCACTGCAATCGCAGTGCGTGCCGCGCTTGGTTCAAAAGAACCGACGGTCATCCTCATGACATCATTCTTCGGTGCAGGCTTGGCGACGATTGCGGGTGTCGTTGCCGCGAAAATTCTTCAGAGACTGAAGGTGTATCGATTTGACGGCACCTCCGGACCGGCCGCTTCTAAAGAGGAAACAAATTGATCAAAGAGATTTTGGAAGCCGTATCGATAATTGCGATCCCATTAATTGTCGCAGGCTTTGTGTTTTACGCCGCGAAGAAGAAGGTCCCCGTTTACGAATCGTTCGTATCAGGCGCTAAGGGCGGCTTTGAGGTGGCGATAAAAATAATTCCTTACCTCGTTGCGATGCTTGTGGCAATAGGAATTTTCCGGGCGAGCGGCGCGATGGACATCCTGGTCGGTTTGCTCTCGCCGATCGCACACTTGATCAGAATGCCGCCCGAAGCTCTGCCCATGGCGCTCTTAAGGCCGCTGAGCGGAAGCGGCTCATTGGGACTCATGAGCGACATAATGAAAAAGTATGGACCTGACTCATTTATTGGCGTTCTAGTCTCTACAATGTATGGCAGCAGCGAGACAACTTTTTATGTAATTGCAGTATATTTTGGTGCGGCAAACATCTACCGAACACGGCATGCTGTGGCTGCCGGATTGATCGCGGATGTAGTCGGAATGCTTGGTGCTTTGTTTATTTGCAGGATCTTATTCGGTTAATTAATTATGAGGTCGATATGAAAACACTTATCTTGACAATTTCAACTCTAACAGTACTCTCATCTTTTTCTTTTGCACAAGAGTATCCGAAGCCGATGCTCGCACCCGGCCAGAGTCAGGTTTCCGGAGGATTGGGCGTCTCATGGATTGACGGTGAACCCTATTACATGATTGGTGTAATGCCAGATCTGCAGTTCGGCAAAATCGGAGTCGGACTCGATCTAACGCTGCGCGTTGACAGCAAAACCGGCATGATCAGAAAAGTTGATTGGTCGGACGGCGCGTACCGGAAAATAATTCGATACGTCAGCTGGGGACAAAAGCATGATCCTCTCTATGCTCAGGTCGGCCAATTACCAATGGCAACACTCGGCCATGGTCTGATCATGTATGATTACAACAACAGCGCGAGCTTCGACGACAGAAGAATGGGAGCCGAACTCGATATTGACTTCACAAGATTCGGATTCGAAGCGATCTACGGCGATTTCCAAGCACCCGGTGTGATGGGAGGAAGAGCCTACGTTAGACCGCTGAAGTTCACGACTCTTGGCGCAATTCCTATCATCGGAGGATTTGAACTGGGAGCAACTTATGTAACAGATCAAAACAAGAACTCCTACACCATAATTCCGCCGAGCGCACTAAACTTTACAAGCGGCGCCATGTCGGAATACGGCTTTGACGCAGGACTACCTGTTCTCCGTATACCATTTGTTGATGTCGATCTTTATTATGACTACGCACAGTTCGTTCATTTCGGCCACGGAAATGCCGCAGGTATCCTTGGAACTTTTCACGGGCTCGGGATCGTGACCGCGACTGCAAAACTTGAGCATCAATGGATCGGCGACAGATTTATTCCTGAATATTTCGATCAATTCTATGAATTGGATCGATATCAAACCGACAATCTGGGAAACATCATAGGCAGCAAAGCTCTGCAACTTGACAACACAAAAAAATCCCACGGCTGGTACGGACAACTTGCCATTATGATTCTCGGACAGTTCGAAATCCTTGGTGACTATCGCGGTATCGACCATGATCCACAAGGCGGTCTGCTTCATCTTGAAACACTTTTCCCGAATGTCATCCCTGTCATAGCTTTGAGCGCCGGTTACGACAGACATACCGACAATACTCTTAAAGATGCATTTAAACTGGACTCGCGATCGTTACTCTATGCGTTCTTCGGTTACAAACCGTATCCGTTCATGACTGTCGGCTTCAATTACTACTGGACATTTATCCCGGTAAACGGCACTTATCAGGTTCAGAAAAGGGTTGAGCCGCGGGTAATGTTTAATTTCTCTTTCTAATTTGCATCACTCATGGATATTTTATGGTGCTTGCTTGCCGCCTCTCGTCATGTGACGCACCTCAATTCAGCAGCAGATGTTGGAACAGTGGCAAGGATTTTCTATGTTAGGTAAAGGAAAAATCGGAGATAATATGCAGAGAAAATCCTTTGTCACCATACTCGCGATAATTTTGATCGGGGCAGCAGGGCTCTTGATCCAGCGCACCATGGCTTATGCTGGACCACAATCGCAACCGTCCTTTGCAAAGAACCTTCAGGTCTTGAAGTTTGTAAAATCGAAGGAAGAATTGAAGGGCTGGATGAACATGGTCAAGACCAGTCTCGGCGTCGACTGCGACTACTGCCACAACACGGATAATTTTGCCAGCGACGAAAAACCGACAAAGCGCAAAGCAAGAATGATGCTGAAGATGCTCGTACAAGTCAGGAACGACTATTTCGCATATCCCGATGCAAAACAGCCGACATGCTACACATGTCACCAGGGGCACAAGGAACCGGCAAGCGAACCTGAGGGAGGATTCAAGAGCGGAGATTAAACTCGAAAAAACCGGCGAAATGAAAACCTGTCAGGTTTACTTCAACCGTGACGAGGCTCAAGCAAAGGAGATAAAATGAAATCATTGTTGGTAGCGGCACTATTTCTTACTTTCGTGAGTTCTACATTAGCACTTCCCCGCTTTTCGATATTGACAGGAATGCAGTGTACGAATTGTCATGTGAATCCAACAGGAGGAGAGCTCAGGAACAATTTCGGAGGTTCGGATTTCGTAGACGACCATCTGCGTCTGGTCCCCGCCCACGGCGATAGCACCGACTACAATTTTAATCCTCAGCTGAACGACTACATCCTTCTCGGCGCCGATGTCAGATTTCAATATCTCTTCGACGGCAACCAGAAGACAACCACTTTCCAGTCTATGGAAGGTTCTATCTATTCTTTGTTCAGACTTTTTACCTCCACAAATCTTTTCGTAAAATACGATTTTGCAAACGCGGCTTACGAGGCTTATGGACTTTACAAATTCAATTCCGATAATTCGTACGTGAAGGTTGGAGCCTTTGAACCTTCGTATGGAATCAGACTTGATGATCACACGGCTTATACTCGCGGCGGAAATTTTGGTCTGCTGCAAGGACTCCAGTCCGTGGGATTAATTTTTGGACCAGACTACAGAGACCTGGGCATAGAAATCGGCTCACGATTCAGTGACTTGTTCATAACTGCTGATATCACCAACAGCGACCTCTTCAACGGCAATTTCGATTTCAGTTCTAAGAAAGCCCTGATTGGAAAAGTGGAATATCTCATGAAAGGAAATTTCATGATCGGGGCTTCGGGATACACCGCAGGACAGATGAACATGTACGGCCTGCAAGCTGGCGCAGGAATAGGCGGCCGACTGACCGTTCTCGGAGAGTGGGATTGGGCCAACTCGCTTCCCGGACTCGCCGACGCGAAATCAAACGCCGCCCTGGTTGAAGCGACTTATTTCCTTATGAATGGACTCACCGCTACCGGAAGATTTGATTATTTCAGAACGGTCATCGGCGGACCAACTTATGAGAGATACATTGTCGGCGTAAACATCTACCCTCTCCCTCACGTCGATCTTATGCCGCAAGTCAGGTTAAATCTAGATAACCAGGGCAACGCCAAGCCCAGCGGGAGACTCACAGAGGCGCTGATCCAGTCGCACATTTATTTTTAGATTACCTGCGCCTGTTCCCTCAGAGAACTTGGCGGTGATATCTACCGGCAAGTTCTCTTCACGCATCACTTATTTCCAGGGCCATCCTTTTTTATCGGAAGAATCCCAGCCATATCTCCAATAACGTTCACCAATTCTTGATTTGCCGGCACGACGATCTTTGTATTCTGCTGCAACGATGCTTGAACGGTCTCAAGCCTTTTCAGCAGCTGCGCGTTTCCTACAAAATACTGATTCGCGGCTTCGTTAACCAATCTAATCGCTTCAGCTTCACCCTGCGCCTGTAATATCTGCGATTGCTTTACTCCCTCAGCCCGCTTGATCGCCGCACGTTTTTCACCATCAGCCGTCGTCTCGGCAGCAGTGGCATAATCAACCGCTGCAAGTTTTTCGTTAGCTGCCTTCACGATCTTGTTCATCGTTTCCTGAACATCTTCAGGCGGATCAATCTCCTTTAATTCGGCCCTCAGGATGTCGATACCCCAACTCCCCGTTTCGCTGACCAGAATGTCGATAAGCTCTTTGTTAATTCTGCCCCGCTCACTATTAGCGGATTTCAGCGTCAGTGTTCCGATTATGTTCCTTAATGTAGTTCTCGTAAGATTGACGATTTGATATTCCAGACTGTTCACATTGTATTGACTCTTCTTGACGCTATCTTCATCCTCCTTGATTTTGTAATAAATCTGCGCATCCACGGTCGCGTTGAGATTGTCGTTAGTTATTACTGTTTGTGGTTCCGCTCCGACCATCTTCTCCGTGATATTTACTTTAATCATCCTGTCGATCACGGGTATGATCCAGTGAAAACCCGGTTCCGCGAATTTTTTGTATTTGCCGAGGCGTTCAATAAGCCCGCGATGTGTCGGCCTGATGATCCTTACTCCCAACAAGAAAATAACAAAAACAATGACTCCCGCAAGGATTTCATACATTTCCCAACTGACTTGATCTTCCATGGCCAGATTTCCTTTCGCTATTTTGTTTGGATTTCGCCGAGTGAATATCTTTGCTCATCTGCTGACGAAAAGAATTCCATTGAATTAATTTGCCACACCGAGCTGACTCGCTTCCTCCAAGAACCGAATTTATGTTGCCGTTGAATCACCGATTCAACGTGAAAATTTAATGGGGCGAAATTCGAAAATCAAACTAATTGAATGCGGAATCAACTGCACGCCCGATTCCCAGCCGGTCCAAGGATCCCTTTCGAAGCCTCAAACGATTTCTTCGATCCTCAGGGTATTAGTCGTGCCACGCGCCAACAGCGGTGTCCCGGCGGTCAAAACATAAGTGTCTCCCTTTGACGCAAGCGATTTCGATTTCAAGATTGAGCTTACAGTGGAGAGCATCGCATCCGTCTCAGAGAGCGATTCGACTTCGACTGGAATTACTCCCCAAATGAGGTGAAGCTTCCGTGCAACATCTATGCTTTCTGTCAAAGCGTAGATCGGAACTCCCGGTCTGTACTTCGACAAAGCACGGGAAGTCGTCCCAGTATTCGTTATTGTCACGATAAACGATGCGTCGATATAATTTGCAAGTGAACATGCCGCTTCCGCAATTGCATCGGTGAAATCATCGCGAACGGTTTTGTAATTCAATTTTCGTTCGACAAGATTTGTTTGAGATTCCGCTGCACCCACAATGGAAACCATGGTCTTCACCGCTTCGACAGGAAAATTGCCCGCCGCAGTTTCGCCGCTGAGCATCACTGCATCAGTGCCGTCGAATACTGCATTGGCGACGTCGGTTGCCTCTGCCCTGGTCGGGCGCGGCTCACGTATCATCGAGTCGAGCATTTGAGTGGCAGTAATGACCGGCTTTCCGTACTCATTACATTTACGAATTATAGTTTTTTGAATTATCGGCACGTCTTCAATCGGAACCTCTACCCCTAAGTCTCCCCGCGCCACCATGATTGCATCGCTTGCTTCTATGATTGCATCTATATCGTCAACGGCCTCCGGCTTCTCGATCTTAGAGATTATTCCCTGGTTTCCTTTGAGCTGCTCAAGGAGTCTCCTCAGTCTAAGAACGTCCGCGGAATGCCTGACAAACGAAAGCGCGACGTAATCGACGTTCTTTCCTACGCCGAATTTCAAATCATCTTCATCCTTCCCGGTCATTGAAGGGATGCTCACCCTAACTCCCGGCAAATTGATCCCTTTATGCGAGCCGAGCGGCCCACCATTCACTACAATGCAATCTATACTTCTCGCACCTATCAATTTCACCTTCAACTCCAAGAGCCCATCATCCATCAGAATTCTATCCCCGACGACAACATCTTTGATCAATCCCTCGTACGTCACCGGAATCGTTTTCCGATCGACAACATCGTCTCCGGTCAGAGCCCCGGTTTGCTGGATGGCGAGAGTTACAGTTTCACCGTTCTTGAGTTCCAGAGTTTGTTTTAACTCTCCAACTCTGATTTTTGGTCCCTGGAGATCTTGAACGATGGTTAATCTCTTCCCTATTTCCTTTTCAAGCGCGCGGATTATTTCGATATGACGGGAGTGCTCCTCATGTGTGCCGTGCGAAAAATTCAATCTGAAAACATCTGCACCGGCTTCGACAAGGTTACTTATCATCTCATGGTTGTCGGATGCAGGACCCAGTGTGCAGACGATTTTTGTTTTTCTATTTTGGTTCTTCAGAAATTTTCTCCTTTATCTTCTCGACAATCTGCGTCAGAATTTCAGATGCCGGACCGTGAAACGATGCGTCTGCAAATTCAGTAACCGGAGTTTCTTCTATATTGACTTCGATAACTGCTCCGCCGTTTCTTTTCACGGCCATCGGCAACTGTGCGGCAGGATAAACGACCGCTGAGGTCCCTATGACGTACATGACATCAGCATTCTCGGAAGCTTTTTCGGCAATTTCCCATTGGTCAAGGGGAAGCATCTCGCCGAACCAGACTATGTCGGGCCTGATCAAGCCGCCGCACTTCGAACACCTGAATGGGCTGTTATCGTCGAGATCCTTCCCGTCATATCTTTTTCCACAGCCGAGACAATAATTTCTTTCGATGTTCCCGTGGAGTTCCGCAACATTGACAGAACCGGCCCGCCGATGCAGATTATCAATGTTCTGGGTGATGAGAGTGAAATGCGGATAGATCTTCTCCATCTCTACGAGCGCGTAGTGCGCAGCGTTCGGTTTCACCACCCTTGTAACCTCTCTTCGATGTTTGTACCATTCGGACACAAGCTCCGGGTTCCTCAAAAACGCGTCGAAATTTGCCAACTCTTCCGGCTTGAGCTTGCTCCACAACCCGTCTGCACCTCTGAACGTAGGCACACCGCTCTCCGCGGAGATTCCCGCTCCTGTCAACGCAACAACATTTCCTGCGGAACAAAGAGAATGGAGAACGTCATCTTCAAGTATCATGGTACGGCGACCAATTCCAGCTTGTGCAAGATCTCACGTTCAGACAAGCGCATCGGGAAGAACCTCGTCCTTCCGATGATGTAGTCCTCCAAGAAATCGGAATAGTGAGCACTCAAGAGCTGACCGCATTCGCCGCCCGGCAAACTGAAATAGATCCCTTGCCTGCTCATGTCGACGATCATTCTCATCGAAGGGCCAACCAGCATATCGAATGGGGCGTCGATCGAATACTCGCCGTTGTTCACGGTCGTATTATTACCACCTCTTCGAAACGGCCCCAGGTCGTAAAGTTTCCTGATCAGCGAATTGGCGCTCATCGGATGCTTCAATTCGAGCGTATGAATTTTTCCCCACATCCAATTGATGGGCTGGCGGCCGAATTCTCTCTGCAAATTTTCAAGCGTCGTTTCCAAACTTTCGGCAAGTTTTAGATTCATCAGACTGTCTCCGTTTGTGACACCATACAACCTCGCGACGTCGTCGGAATTTCTCAGCATATTTTCAAGCGCCCGCGTGGGGACATTACTGATAAGAACGTATCTCTGATAAAGAGATTTACCAAGAATCGGCTCGAACAGGTTTTTCATAATTTCAACGTAGACTTCATTGAGAATCGAAGCTGCCGTGCTCTTGGAGTCGATGTTGCCGTCGAAGTTTCTGAGGTAAATCAATTCCCTGGGAAAATATTTCTCGCTGTCACATGCCGCAAGAAGTTTTTCATTCAGCAAAGACATGAGCTCCGATTGATAATCGAGCTGGAGCCGCCGGCAAAGAGCGACCGTCATAGTATCATGACCGGAGATAAAAGAAGTAATTCTGTCGATGCGCGAAGACGGTTCGTATAAGTTCGTAATGTAATACGGAAAGTTATCGGGAGTAATCTCATTGTTCGCAGTTGCGATAAAGGCCGGAGACGGATTATAACTCCCCGGCAGCAAATCGAAAGGAATAAAGTTCTGCCAGACAAATTTGCTGGATCCCCCGTCCTGCGGAAGAAACGGCATTGGATAAGTTCTCAGCGGAATATTTCCCGCCGCCTTGAATCCGATGTTTCCTTTCGTATCTGCATAAACAAAATTCTGCGCAGGAGTCCCGAAGTATCTTAGTGCATTTAGAAATTCGGAAAAATCTCTCGCCCGGTTGATAAGATATATTGCTCTGGTTTCATCACTGGGCCAGTAAGCATTCCACCGAAAAGCAACCGCTTCGGATGACCGCACGGCATCGGTGCGCAATGCACCTGATTCGTACGATTTGGAAATGACGTCACTAACTACCGGACCATGAACAGTAGTGCGCATCGTGAAGACAAGCGGCACATCGTCCTTTATTCTTATCGTATCTGTTGTGGTTTGAAAAGAAATTAATTTGCCGTCATACCAATAGTAGTCGGTATCCGTCGAGTCGGACTGGATAGCGTAGAAGTCACAGTCATCGGCCATGACGTTTGTCATCCCCCATGATATATCGTCATTTCTCCCTATGACAATTCCGGGCGTCCCGGGAAGCGTTGTACCCATAACGTGCATCTCCGGAGAACTTACCGAAACAAAATACCACTTTGCCGGCTGACTGAGCGCAAGATGAGGGTCGTTGCAAAGAATGGCAGAGCCCGTGTTTGTCCTTTTCGGGGAGATGACCCAATTGTTGCTTCCGAAACCGTCGGGAGACCGGGAGCCGTTGACAAAACTCATCGCCTCCGAATTTAAGTCCATAAAATTATTCAATGCGGTTGATATTTTTCTGTGAAAACCGTGCGAAGCCTTAGGTGTCAAATTAAATCCAGGTATTAAAAGCGCTGCAGTGTCTTTACCCAGCCGGTCAAAGATTTCCCCGAACGCCGGCTTCGTCCACCACGAAATGTTCAATTCCCACGCCATCAGCCGAGCTACAACGATACAATCCTTCGGAGCCCACTCGGACGGTTCGAATTGAAGGAGGGCAAATTCGGCAGGAAATGTTCTTGCGCTTGAAAGATATGCATTCACTCCGTTTGAGTACCACCGAAGAATGTCTCTGCTGATCCATGAGCTTGACCTATAAATTGAATCTGCCATCTCCGAGAATCTCAGCGCACGAAAGAGTTCGTCTACCGCGACCGTTTTCTTCCCGAACACTTCGCTTAATCTTCCTTCCCCCAATCTTCTGTACATCTCCATTTGGAAAAGTCTGTCCTGAGCATGAACAAATCCAAGAGCGAAGTACGCATCGGAATCTGATCTGGCCATGATATATGGGACGCCGAGAGTATCCCTTGCGACCTCGATATTATTCCCGATGCCGTGGACTTCTACAGTTCCATCCTGCTGCGGCAGTGAAGACATCCCTATTCTCCTTAAAAGAAGAATAATGCTGACCAGAATAATGATAAGAGCGAGTGAAAATATGGCGAGAAAAAATCTAAGTCGTTTCACTAAAATAATTTAGTGAACGGAGAACTAATGTAAAATGGAAACTTAACCCTTTTACGGGGCAAGGTTAAAGTAGAAGCCGATCGAGACTGAAGGATAAAGATAATTCGGCCGCGCCATGAAAGTCGATGAGAACAGATCGAAGTATCCGGCTCCTCCGTTCAAATACAGACCGACATACCTGTCAAAGCGAAGAGTGTTTCCGAGTCCTATATATGCAGAAGCCCCGGAAGAAAACCGGGAATTTGGAATCGAATAGTCGAGGAAAGATCCACCGGTGGGATACGCCATGCCCAGCAGGAGACCGGCAGTAGTTTCACCGTATAACGAATAATCCATCTTCCCCAACATCGAATGAATGAGGGGTATTCTGAACCCGAATTCAATCGGCATCAAAATGCCCGCCGAACCCTGCGCCGCAAGTCCAAAGGGTGACGCTGAAGAAAGATCTACGACCGAAGTCCGCAGAATGTAATTATCTGAAAGCGGGAAAGTCCCGACTGCACCGGCGCCGAATGATGTGGCGTTTATCATAACGGGAAAATATTGGGGTGCGGCGAAGCGAGTGCGTTCCATGAAAGGATTATTGAAACCGTCCGCAGCCGCAAAATTGTCCCCGCCATCGAAATCATAATAACGATTATTAACATTTGCGGGGCAGATTCCGCTTTTGATCTCCTGCGCCCGGGCGGACACAGTAATCCCCACCACAAGCGAAATCAACAGGACAAAACTCTTTCTATGTACCATGATACACCTCAGAAATTATATTTGAAAGTGAACATGAAGTTCGTGCTGGTGATTTTTTCACTCGGGATGCTGGACGCATCGTAAAGCTGGTGATGATCGTAGTTCCACCAGCCGTATTGATACGCCAGGTCCAAATCGACACTGTTCTGAATTCTGAAACCAATTCCGCCGCTGGCGAGCTTCTGAGCCTGCTGTTCGCCATCCCCTTTGTAAGGCGACGGGAGATAAGAAAATCCCGCCCGAATAAAGGGAACAAACGGCGAATACCGCGGGTCTGTCAGCGCTACTTCCACCCCTCCGTGCAGGTTCACAGTTTGACGATAGTTCGCCTTTATCGAATCGTTCAGGCCGCTAATGAAATCCCCCGGTAGATTCGAGTTGGAAAACTCCAGCTGAGTCCAGTCGGTATATTCTATCTCAGCGGAAAGGGTCAGCTGATTGTTTCCTCCTGATCCTCCAATGCTAAACTTGAACGGCGTTGTAATATCGTAGTTGTTGCTGCTGTTGGTATTAACTGAGGGAGCAGGATAGCTATAAACTGTGCCTGTTAGAAAAGTGGCACTTGCCGCATCGGAAAAATTATCGGTCACCGTAACAAAAGATGGGAAGGTGATACTCAGTCCAAACCTGCCGATTACGTCTCCGCTTCCGTCGACAAACCTATAAAGAAATCCCGCCTTCGCGTTCCAGCCGCTGATGTCCTGATTGTCCCTGAGATTATAGGCAAAACTTTCAAAGCCGACGGCGCCGGGACGGGTCGAAAGAGTATCAACAGAGTAGAGTCCTTTTGGATCGGTCTCCGTGAAGGTCTGCGTGAAATTGTAGGAGCCGCTTATCAGGTTGAGCGTCAGCCCCACCGAGAAGTTTTCAGCGATATCTCCCGCGGCACTTGCCGACCAGTTGTTCATTCCGCCTGATTCATACTTGATTCCACTCTGCTGGACGTTCTTCTGTATGAGCATCCGGGTTATGTAGATGGTTGCAGGATTTGTGGATGTGTCCAGAACCTCGTCGTCGAGGCCAACCTGGAATGGTACATCATAATTAGCATCGGAATTGAAAAGGGTTGGAATTATCGAACTGTTAGGATTGTATCCGTTAGTTCCGAGAGCCGTATTAAAATCATTAAACCTGTTGTATCCAAGCGCAATCACGAAACTTCCCCGCGTTGTCGGGAATGGATACACGACACCTAAATCTGAAAGATCCGTTTGTGAACTGGAGGCGTTCTGGCCTGTTCCATAATATGAAGCATCATTATTGTAGCCGAGAAAATTCAGACCGCCAGTCACTTCCGACTGACGAGACTGTGCCAGACCTGCCGGATTGTAAAAAGCAGCGTCAAATCCTTGCGCGAGTCCCGTCATCGCATTTCCCATTGACATTGATCGCGCACTAACCCCGTAACCGGACTGCCCGAGCCGTAGTGCGTCTTCCGGAACTTGTCCAGAAGCATCAAGATACGTGAGGATGAAAACCGTAAGAACGGCGATTCCGCATTTCATGCTATTCCCATTTCAATTAAAGTACAGAGTTTTTAAGAACGACTGGGCCTTCTAATTATTCTATCGACAAAAAACCTTCTCGATTCTCAATACCGGATTTCAAGTCTGATCAGGTTCAACGCCTTGTTCTTCCTCCGCTGGACCTTGATGATCCTTCAGTCCTCGTCGGTGAGGATCCGAATCCTGAATGCGTACTCATCGTGTACCGCGGCGCATACACGGATCGAGTCTGCGGTTCATTTCTGGGCTGGGTATATTCTCTCTGCACAGGCCTCTGGTTTCCTCGTGTTATAGACCCGGCGGACGACTGCCGTCCACGAATGACCCTGAAGGAGGATGCGGAATGACCGCGTGACCGGCCCTGATTTCCTTGATCATTGCCGCGGCCATTTCCGTTGTCTCTAACTCGAGGCTGCGGCTGCGAATCGGTGCTCCGAACTCTCGGCTGGTTGGTCGGGGTACTGGAATTATTTCCCGTGGACGAAGGTGTTGAAGTCCGCGTTCTTGTGTTAGGCGATTGGTTCGCGTTAGTCGAAGTATTAGAAGTTGAATTTGCATTGCCTACGTTTGCCGTTCCGACAGGCTGAACATACGGGACTGTCGTGCCGCCACCATAGCTCTCTCTGCCGGTCCGCGTATCAGTCAGAGGTCTGACTCTTCCGGTTGGATTCCCAGGCTGATATACGTATCCGTATCGATTCGGATAATACGGACTGTAATAGTAGTAAGGATTATAATACGGTCCGTAACCATTATAGTATGGCCCATAACCATTGTAACCGTACCCACTATAAGGTTCCCACCAGCCAGTGTACCATGGACTCGTTCCCCAGCCAAAACTTAACCAGAAATTGGAATGCCACCACCACGGGCTCGGAGTCCACCAGTTATCATAATAACCGTCGTAGTACGGATAGCCGTAGCCATAGTAATTGTAATTATTGATAATAGGCGCTCCAGTTGTATCGTAAGACGTGGCGGCGTATGAGCTGTCATAATAGTTCGATGGTGGACTTGAGTAGCTGTAGCCGCCATCTCCAGTAGCCGCAAACTCAGTATAGCAACTCGACAAACTGAGAGCGGTCAAAAATGAAATTGCTATTAGAAATAATCTCGTCTTCATAACACTCACCTCACTTTTTTGACGCAAAATTCCGTCTGACGCTTAATATTTCCTGCGTCAGTTCCCGTCTATTCAACTCCAAATCATTCTGAATTTTTTCCCCGACAAATCTACAAGCTGTTGTCAATGCTGCGTTCATCCTGCTTATCTCACGTCAATTTCATTAACAAACCCATTCAAAACAAGGTTCTTTCGAAGCCTTAAAATAATTTAATTACACCTTCATAGACGAGTGGATGCTATAAGAAGTTGCAAACAATTACCCCCCGATTAAGATCCAAATACCTTGCGGATGCCCCGAATCATATCGATTTGGACAGGTGAAGAGAAGTCCGGGTGTTACTCTTTACATCGTCTGGACATATTCAATCCGGACCGTACGAACGCTCTCTGTCTTCTTCAGATCAAACAAGTTTTTGTAATCGAACTCGACGGTAAATCCGTTTCCGACGCTCCACCTCACGCCTGCATTAAGGTAGCCTGGTCCCGGGTGCGCCAGGCGAAGGGTGTCGGTCAGGTTATCATTTAAGCCGAAATTATATTCTGCGATTACGGAGATATCACTCCCTATCGTCTTATCGGCGCCGACATAAAAATTTATGTTTTTGTTGCCGTCTTTGTTTTCCAGCGAATAGTTTATTCCACCATGCAGGCCGAAGTAACCAAGCATGTTAAAATATTTTGACCCAGCCGCAAAAAAACCCGGAGATTTGTACAGGTAACGATCATACCTTGAAACATACGGGTCTTTTCCCTGCGAATCGAAGCCGATAGCAATAGCCGGAAAATCCGCCGTCTCGTCAATTACGCGAAAGCGTATGTTCACTCCCGGCAGCTTGTTCCAGTCCACTGAACCTGACCCGATAATATTAGTACCACCATAGCTCAGTCCGAAAGTGAGTCGATTAAATGCCCCAGCCTCAAGCGACATCAACAGACCGCTCTGTTCATAGAAATTAACATCCATTCCGATCATCCCGTTATGCAATATTCCGGCGGTAGGCATATCGATCAAGTATCGAGCTTCAACTTGCCCGTCGCTTCCCGCGCTTCCATTGATGTTTCCCGCAGACGCCATGGAGCATATTAAAAATAATGACACTGTTGTGATGATAATTCTCATCAGCTTCTCCTTTTCAGTACCGAATAAATAGATTTGGATTGATGAATTATGTGTCTAACCTTTTTGATTTCTCACTCCATTGAATTCCGATCAAAATTCATCCTCTCCAAATACTTTCCGAATATTTTTCGGCAGTTCTACTTTTCCGTTATCGGTCTCCATCTCCGTGGTATCTTCCTCCCGTGTCGATGGAGCTTTCGGCGACGAATACTTCACTTCGGAAACAATCGTTTCCTTGTACTTCAAAACGGTTTCAACCAAATCCGCTCCCTCTTGCATTAACTCGTCGCCGTTGTACAGCAGCAATTTTCTGTCCTTACACACGAACTCGCCTTCAAGCATGACGTCCGAAACATCGGAATCTGTGTAATCCTCAATAAACGCGGCGGCCGCTTCATCCAGAGAGAACTTCTCTATCCTTCTCGCCGAATACTTTCTCGTGTCAACGAACGTGAAATTTGCCAGCTTTCCAATCTCTATGCTGCCGGATTTTGAGCCCATGTTGAACATGTCAGCGCCGTATCGAGTAGCGGAAACGAGCACCTCGTGCGGCGTTACTCCGAACTCTAAGAGTCGCTTCATCTCTTCAAAGAGTCCAGGAGTTTTCCAATTCGAACCGATTGCAAACTTTTCAAAAACATTTCTGATAGACCTGAAATTCTGCAATGAAAGCTCGGTCGGGGTCAGGACAACTTTTGCATCTTCACTCCTTGCAGCTCTCAACGAATTCGCCTGAGTACCGTTAAGTCCGACTAAAATCGTGTTCGCTCCCAACAGTTTGCTCTTCTTCAAGAGCTGGATAAGTCCAGAATTGAAATTCGACCTAGTTATGACAACGTCATCCTCACTCTCGTCCGCATGTGCCATGATCCAGCCGGGCGATTCAGAATTGATGCGCGCTACTGCGCTTAACCCGAAGAGCGTTAGATCTTTTTGATAAGGAACAGAGCCGCCGTACTTGAGATGCTTGTCCACCACTCTTTTGAGAAAAGAAGTTTGTGAATCACTTTCGGCAAAAGCAACCGCATCGATGCCCGCAAGCTTCAGTGCAGAGTACATTCCCCGAGCACCGGCTTCGTCACCGATCAAAGAAAACGCGATCCCGCTGACTCCGCACTGCAGTGCGCTGAAAAACGCAAGATGGTACAGCTTTTCAAAAAAGGCCTCGTTCTGCGATTCAACCGATAATTCCACATTAAGCAGTGAGTCCTCTCGCCACTGAGAGATGGGGTCCCTGGGTTCCACGGATCGACATACGATCGCTTCCGGATGGAAATGCGAATTAAAAAAGGTCGGGAGTATGATTTTTCCCTCAACGTCCTCTATCTCTGCCTCAGGATACTTTCGCTTCAGACCATCAAGGTCCCTGGAAAGATCGACGATAAGGTTAGCTCGAACAGCTATATTATATGCGCCGGCATCTTTTCGCTCGTTACATGTGAACGTATAACCGCCGGCGATGATTTTTGTTGTGTTCATGCCTCCTCCGGAAAATGGCTTCTCGCACTCATGGCAACCTATTCATAAATATTTTTCGCATCGCAGAACATACCCGGATCATTTCTGTGCAATGCGTATTGAAGACTTTCTCTATTTGTCGCGGCGCCGACACTGCCTTTAACATCCATGACAATATAATCAAGTTGGGACCATTTATCAGCGACAACGCCATTCTCTATGAAATCACGATCTCTCATTTCTGAACTTTATAAATTGTCGTACCGTCCTTCTTATCCTCGAGAACCACACCGATCTTCTGCAATTCGTTTCTGATGGTATCAGACAATTTGAAATTCCTGTCCTTTCTCGCATCGGCACGAAGATTAATCAACGTTTCAATCAACTTTTCTTCTAATTCCACATCGTGAGTTCTTTGACTTTCGGGGGATAAAATTCCAAGCACGCCGCCGGCAAGTTCATTTAGGAATGATAGCAGCGTTCCTGCAAATTCTTCGTTTGGCCTGTTCCCCGATGCCAGGAACGAGTTTACATCCTTCAGCATTTCAAACAGTGAAGCGATCGCTAAAGGTGTATTAAAATCATCTGCCATCGCGGCAAGCCACTCATTATAATATCGCTTCATGTTTACCGGCTCTTCCGGAAGGTTGTTCAAATCCAGCGGCATCCTGCTTTCCGCGATTGCTTCCTTGAGCTGCCGTACCACGTTTGTCAGTCGTTCAAGTCCCTTGCCTGCAGCTGCAACGGCTTCATCCGAATAATCAAGCGGACTTCGATAGTGGCTCTGAAGAATAAAAAATCTCAGAACAACCGGATCGTATTTTTTAAACGCGTCCTTCAACATAACAGAATTTCCGAGAGACTTGCTCATCTTCATCCCGTTCACAGTCACCAAATTATTATGAAGCCAATACCGTACGAATTGTTTCCCGGTGACAGATTCACTCTGTGCTATTTCGCACTCGTGGTGCGGGAACTGGTTGTCAATTCCACCTCCGTGAATATCGAAAGTCTCGCCGAGGTATTTCATGCTCATCGCGGAGCACTCAAGATGCCAGCCGGGGAAGCCGTCGCCCCACGGCGAGGGCCAGCTCATGATATGGCCGGTCTCAGCCCTTTTCCACAAGGCAAAATCGGAAGGATTCCTCTTGTCGCTCCTCAGCTCTACCCGCGTCCCGGAAACAAGATCTTCAAGTTTCTTCCCGGAAAGTTTTCCATAGCTCGGAAATTTTGTAATATCGAAATACACGTTGCCGCCGGCTTCGTACGCGCATCCTTTTTCGATCAGAACTTTTGCCATTTCAATCTGTTCCACGATATGTCCCGTCGCCCTCGGAGAAATGTTCGGTCTTTCGACGCCAAGCCTGTCCATGTCTTCAAAATAGCTCCGCATGAACGTCTCCACAATTTCCATCGGGTCTATCCGATCCTTCTTGGCGACTTTTTCGATCTTGTCGTCGCCTTCATCAGCATTATCGGTGAGGTGGCCGACATCAGTGATGTTCTGCACGTAGGTGACTTTGTAACCGAGGAATCGTAGAAATCGCACTATTACATCGAAGGAAACATAGCTCTTAGCGTGACCGATATGCGAGTCGTTATATACCGTCGGCCCGCACACATAAATTCCGACCCTGTCTTTTTCAAGGGGGACAAATTTTTCTTTTTGCCGAGTGAGAGTGTTGTAGAGATAAATATCAGTAGTCATTTCATCCCGATCAATTCTTTCGCCCCAGATATGCTTGCCTGCGTAACGTCATCGCCGCTGAGGAGTTTCGCCACTTCGAGCACCCGATCCTCGTCGGACAGTTTGCTCACCCGCGTAACTGCACGTTTTCCCTTCACGATTTTTTCTACCCTGAAATGGACGTCGGCCATTCCGGCGATCTGAGGAAGATGAGTGATGGTAATTATCTGGTGAAATCCTGAGAGGTTCTTCAAACTTCTTCCGACCTTCGCTGCGATCCTTCCGCTGATGCCGGTATCGATCTCATCGAAAACCAGAAGCGGAAGCCGGTCGCTCTTTGCGAGAATCGTCTTTAATGCGAGCATTATCCGAGAGATCTCTCCTCCTGATGCCACCTTCGCAAGCGGGCGCGGCTCTTCTCCGACATTTGTGGATACGAAAAACTCGACGATATCAAAACCTTTATCCGTCGTTTCGTAATAATCTCTCCCGAGCTTCGCAAAAGGCTTGTCGCAAACTGCATCTGCAGCCAACGCTGCTTCACCGCCATGATATTCCCTGTTTGCGATCTCAACATCAAATTTCGCTTTCTCGATTCCGATTTCGGCCAGTACCCCTACGATACTTTTCGTTATACGATCTGCGACCTCACGCCGTTTCGTGGAAAGCCGTTCTGCAATTTCGGAAACCTTTGCCCGTGCAAATTCGACCTTCGACTCCAGCTTTTGAATTTCCTCATCAAAGTTTTCCGCCAGTGCGAATTCTTTTCCGATTTTCTCCCTGTATTCAACTGCCGCCTCGAGCGAGCCTCCGTATTTTTTCCTGAACATGGTGAGCACACCGAGGCGTTCGCGGATTTCTTCCAGCCTCTGCGGGTTGAAATCAATTTTGCTGCTGTAACTCTGAACAAACCTCGTTATCTCATCGACGACGGCTTTCGCACTCTCGCTCTCTTCCTTTGGTGCTTCGAATGATTTATCGATCTGTGAAAGATCCTCAAGCTGGTTCCTGACGACGACAAGCTGGTCGTGGATCGAGCTTTCACTGTCGTACAGGATCTCGTACAATTTCGTCGTCGACTCGTAAAGCTTTTCAGCATTCTCCAGGATTTTAAGTTCCGCTTCGAGCTTATCCATTTCGCCAGGCACGGGATTAACGGCATCAATCTCTTTGATCTGGAATGCGTAAAGTTCTTTTTTTTCTTTGAGGGCATCCCGTTTCGAGATCAGACCTTTAACCTCATCGAGCTCTGAATTCAATTCGTGATATGATACACGGAAATCCTTTATGAGATTGTCAAGCCCGCCGAAATCATCTAGAAGATCGATGTGTGTTTCCGGCCGCAAGAGGGACTGATGCTCGTGCTGGCCATGGAGATCGACGAGAAAATCGCCGAGTTGTTTCAGCTGCGAGATTGGAATCGGGGTATCATTGGCAAACGCACGGCTCTGTCCTTTCTGGTTTACTTCTCTCCTGATGATGATCTCGTCGCCGCATTCTATCTCGCAACCTTCGAGCAAGCGTTGAACTTTTTTATTTCCGGAAATCGTGAAGACTCCTTCGACGATTGCTTTGTCGGCCCCGCTGCGAACTTCTTCTGAGGTGGCACGCTCGCCGAGAATTAGGTTCATCGCGTCGATGATGATGGATTTCCCGGCACCGGTCTCTCCTGTGATTATGTTCAGGCCGGTCTCGAACTCGAGATCGAGCTCGTCGATGAGGGCATAATTCTTTATTGAAAGGTTTCTGAGCATCGCCGTTTACTTGACAATAAAATATCTTGCTTCAGGATGGTGGACTATTATCGCGGTAGTGCTTTGTTCGGGCACAAGTTGAAACTCCTCCGTGAGCGTGACGCCGATTCTTTCCGGATGCAGAAGCTCGAAAAGTTTCGCCTGATCTTCAAGATTCGGACAAGCCGGATAACCGAACGAGTAGCGTGAACCCTGATACCCTTGTGCGAACAGCCGCTTCATTTCCGTCGCGTCATTAGAATGAATTCCAAGTTCGGTTCTTATAATCTTATGCCAGTATTCGGCAAGCGCCTCTGCACTCTCGACACTGAGTCCATGGAGATAAAGATAATTCTGATAACTCCCATCTTCAAACAAATGTTTCGTGTATTCGCTCGCCTTCGCACCGATCGTCACAACCTGCATCGCGATAACGTCGAAGGTTCCCGAATCGACCGATCTGAAATAATCCGATATACAGAGAAACCTATCATCACTCTGTCTTGGGAACTTAAATCGCACCCACTCAACCAGATCTCTTGTGTTGCCCTGCTTAAATTTCCATTTGGTAAAAAGATCTTTTTCATCCTTCGGACGATAGATCACAAGATCCTCGCCTGAAGACTGACACGGGAAATATCCGTAGACAACCTTCGGCTCAAAAAGCTTCTCCCTCTTGGCAATGAGCTTTTGTTCATCAAGTGCAGGGTAGACTTCCGATTCGAGAAGTTTATTATATTCTTCTTCCTTTTTTCCTTTTTTCGAAAACTGCCATTGACCGCGTATGAGAGCGACTTCGTTCAAATATTCCCAGATCTTTTCAAGTTTCATGCTGTTGACGACCGCACTGCCGTAAAATGGAGGCGTCGGAACAGGGACATCCTTTTTAACCCTCGAATTCCGTCCCGACTGTAGAACTCCGGTCGGGATTAAATTCCGGATCTCAGGTCCATGTTCTGCCCCCCTTCCTTTGTCCGCCGCAGTTGCCTTGTTGTTCAGTTCAAGCGACTTGTTCAGAGAGGTAGATGAAGTCTCGACATCTTTTAACTCCGCGACGTCGATTTTCCCTGACTTAATCTCCTCCATGAAGTGCAGTCCATCAAACGCATCATTGGCATAAGAGAGGTAGCCATCATAGATTTTGCGTAGATCCTGCTCGACGTACCTGCGAGTCAGCGCCGCGCCGCCGAGGACGACCGGAATTCTTATCCCTCGCTGCCGCATCTGTTCAAGATTCTCCTTCATCACGACAGTGGACTTGACGAGCAAGCCGCTCATCCCGACCGCATCCGCCTTGTTCGCTTCCGCAGCTTCGATGATTTGCTCGATCGGGACTTTGATACCGAGATTGATGACTTTGTATCCGTTATTCGTCAGAATAATATCAACGAGGTTCTTGCCGATGTCATGAACATCGCCCTTCACGGTGGCGAGCACCATGGTGCCTTTCTGCATCCCCTCGACGCGTTCCATAAAAGGTTCGAGGAAATTGACTGCAGTCTTCATCGTCTCCGCCGACTGCAAAACGAACGGAAGCTGCATTTGCCCGCTTCCGAACAGATCACCGACAGTCCGCATACCGTCAAGCAAAATTTCGTTTATGATTTGCAGAGGAGAGTATTTTTCCAATGCCCGTTTCAGATCATCGTCGATTCCAATTCTGTCACCGTCGACGATGCGCCTCTTGAGCTTGTCTTCTAAGGAAAGCGATTCTCCGTCATCCCTCTTCGCCTGGGCCTTGGCATTCGCATAATAACTCATAAGCTCGATAAGCGGATCGTATGTGCATTTAAGTTCGGCCATTACATCTAACAAATATTTTTGATTGCTAAGAAAGTAAAGCTGCGCCCGGGAAATTGCACGGCATTAAGTTTCTACAGTCTCAAATTTTCTCTCATCGAAAATCAACTGGCGGGAAATTTCCCTCCCGCGCTCGTCGATCTTGTACAGCGGCATTATCTTCTGAGCGTTCACGATTGATAAATCGAGCCCTGCCTCAATGGCATAATGCAAGAAAACCGAGTTCAGAACATGTCTTGCGTGAGCGTTCAGTCCAAACGAAGCATTCGAGACACCGAGAAGCGTGTACGCCTTCGGAAATTCTTTCTTGATCATCCTGATCGCTTCGATGGTTTCAATACCCGCCTTCCGAAATTCTTCGTCGCCCGAGCCGAGAGTAAACGTGAGCGTGTCGAAAATCAAGTCCTCCTCACGCATTCCGTATTTATTGATCGCAAGATCGCGGATTCTTTTTGCCACTTGAAATTTTTTCTCCCTGGTTTTTGCCATTCCGGATTCGTCGATTGTCAGCGCCACCACCGCGGCTCCGTATCTTTTGCAAAGCGGCAGGACATGGCGCATGCGCTCCTCGCCGTCTTCAAGATTTATGGAGTTGACGACCGCTTTTCCGGCGTATCGTTTCAAAGCTTCTTCTATCACCCTGTATTCCGTCGAATCTATCATAAGCGGCAGTGCAACCTGCGTGTTGAACCGCTTCACTACTTCCTTGATGTCGCGGACTTCATCCCGTCCGACATAGGCAACACACAAATCGAGTATGTGCGCGCCCTCTTTCATTTGTTCCTTCGCCAGCTGCACCATGGCGTCATAATCTTCGGCAAGGAGCAGCTCTTTGAATTTTCTCGAGCCGTTCGCGTTGCAGCGCTCGCCGACAATTACAGGCGGCGGGTCAAGATGGAGCGCTACGCTCGAATAGATCGAAGACACCGATGGAGCGTAATTATACTCCCTTTTCTTCGGTCTCGATTCAGACGCAATCTTAACGAGCCGCGCTATATGCTCGGGCGTGGTGCCGCAGCATCCGCCAATCATGCTTACGCCAAATTCATTCACGAATCTTTTCATCCAGAATTCGAGTTCATCCGGCGTAAGATGGTAGCACGCCTGCCCGCCAATGTTCTCCGGGAGTCCGGCGTTGGGCATCACGAAAACCGGCTTCGGAGAATTCTCGCAGAGGTAGCGGACATTTTCTTCCATTTCCTTCGGGCCGGTTGCGCAGTTCATTCCGAAAACGGTGACAATATCGTATGGCTCGATCGTTGTCAAGGCGGCGGAGATTTCCGTCCCCATCAGCATCGTTCCCATCGTCTCGATGGTGATTGAAGCGACGACGGCGATGTCCCGCTCCGTTTCTTCCAGGTATTCCTGTATCGCAGCAAGCGCCGCCTTGGTCTGCAGCAAATCCTGGCAAGTCTCGACGATCAATAAATCTGCTCCGCCATCGGCAAGCCCCTTCACCTGGACTTTATAAGAATCCCGCATCGCATCGAACTCGATATGTCCGAGCGAGGGGAGCTTTGTAGTCGGACCCATCGAACCGGCGACATATCTTTTCTGGCCCTTGCCGGAATATTTATCTGCGGCTTTACGTGCAGTCTCGGCGGAGCGCTTGTTTATCTCGTACGATTCCTCCGCAAGCCCGTACTCTGCGAGGACAATCGATGTACCACCAAATGAGTTAGTCTCTATTATATCCGCGCCCGCTTCGAGGAAACCGAGGTGCACTTTCTCAGTCGCTTCTGGCTTGACGATGTTGAGATACTCGTTGCAGCCTGAGTACTTCTCGCCGCCGAAATCGGCAGAAGTCAGATTCTGATTTTGCAGGCTTGTACCTGTTGCACCATCGAACACAAGTACCTTATCTTTAAGAATGTTTAGAAGTTCTTTACCGGTCATTTGGTGAGCCTCTTGCTCAGACGCTCTGTTTTTATCCAATTTAGCTTTAGAAGCGCGGAAATTCAAATAAAACACTAGTTCCGTTCAGATCCACTCCCCTCTAACTTAACGGCAACATAACTTCTTCCTAACATCAGGTTCATGCAAATATCTTAATTAATAACAAATGTTGAGTTGTCGCATTCGCGCGTTTCTTTTCTTAATAGCGAGCGCACTTCTTGTCTCCTTCCGCGTTGATGCCCGCGAGAAAATCGAAAATGACTCTTCGAGGACGAACACCATCATTAACCTTACGTATAATTGTGAGTTCAATCATGCACTGACATTCGTCGATGATCTTGCAAGCGAAGATACCGCATCTTTAAAGTGGAAATTCTTCCGGGCTTTCGTGTTATGGCAAGAGGTGATTTTCATTGACAGCGTCGGAGCCGCAGACCAAAACGTCGAGGCACAGTTCAGCAACTCGATCGGGCGGGTCATAGATGACGCAGAGGTGCAGCTCTCTCAGAATCCATCCGATACAACGGCGCTGTTTTATGCCGGCTTCAGTCTCGGTGTCCTTGCAAAGTTCGATGCCGCGAAAGGTGACAAGTGGAAGGCCGCCCGCGAAGGGAATAAAGGCTTGTCCTACCATAAAAAGCTCATATCGATTTGCCCAAGATGGTACGACGCCTATTTCAGCGGGGCATTGTTCAATTACTACACATGTGTGCTGCCGTGGTATCTGAAGCCTCTTCTCTTTTTCCTTGGGCAAAGCGGATCAAGGGACATGGCATACGAGTTATTGACTCTTGTCAGCTCGAAAGGCTCGATCGCGAAGTACGAAGCCGACAACATCCTCGGCGAACTTTATGAAAGAGAATTGAAATTCGATTCCGCATCAACCGTATATTCCAAATTGATCTCCCAGTTTCCGAAAGCCACTCTATACTATGTGGACAGAATTTTATGGTCGCTTACGGAGGCGAACCGGTATCAAGAGGTTGTACAGAAGTGCAAAGAGACGATAAAGATTTTACCTACATGGCATCTGTCACACTGGGATTCACTTTATGTAGGGAAGATCTATTTCAGACTGGCAGATGCTTACGAAAAGCTCGGCGATTACGGAAACGCCATGGGAACCTACGGTGAATTGATCGATCATTACGTAACAATTAGCGAAGTTTCGGAAGCCCATTTAAGTATAGGACGGCTTTACGAGAAGGCAAACGATTCGCAAGACGCTATTCGTGAATACATATGGGTGGCAAACAAAGCCGACAGCCCGCAGCTTTCAAAAGAAGCAAGAGAGAGACTCGAAAATCTCGGAGTAAGATAGGCAGAGTCCCCGTCTAAAAAATGGGCAGGAAACCTCCCACCCATCCTGTTGACAAAATCAGAAATGTTTCATCCTCTACAAAAGAATGGCAATGCCGAGGAGAAGCCGACGACCATACACATGACCAGTGAATCCGGAAAAATTCTCGCTAAATCCTTGATACCGGTATTCTAATCTGATAAGGCCTCGTCCTCCGAAAGCCATTACCTTCGCACCTAGCCCCACATTTAAAACGGAAACGTCGGTACTGTTCTTTGTTGCTCTTGTCATCGGTTCGTAAAACGGGATCCCATCACCCAAGCCATAACCTAGCAGAACAAACGGGACGACAGGCCAATATCCCATCTCAACGCCGTAAGAAAGGTTTCCACTTATGTCTGCCGCGTTTATTCCTTTTGTTCGCCCGTAAGACAATTCCGGCTCTATAGAAAGTCCTTCGCCAAGTATCGGGTAGAATCCCGAGCGAAAATCAAAGGAGACATATGAATTGTTCGAGCTTATAGAATTCACATCGCCGGAGAGCGACAATTCCCACCTGGGCAAAAATCCCTGACAAAGAGCCATGGCAGGAAAAAGAAGTATTACAAGAAGTGTTTTCATTTTTTACTCCTTCCGAAATTATTTTGTGTAACTCACAAATAAACAAATAAAAACTGACCCAAGCAAAACCGTGTGTGACGTTTCATCGTGCGAGACGACGATAAAACCCTATTCACACTCGTAATTCGCTTTCGAAATCGTTCCTATCTTCCGGAATCCCTTGCTGCTTAAGATAACCAAAGCCACAGAAAATTCGCTATCTCTCACCACTCGACCATTAGATTCTAATAAAATTTTAAACTTATATCAACTCAATCAATCGTCTTTTCACTTTTTTCCTCTTATAGGTGACGACGAACAAGTCCGACGCTCCATCTTCAAAACGGGAAATCATTGGCCGGGTTCTGCACCTTTTTCGGCATTTGTTGAATCTTAGGCTTCTTAGCTGTCTGATGAACTATATTCGCGTCGACATGAATTGCCTTCCGGGGTGTCGCCGGGCAAACATGCTCACACGCTCCGCATCCGATGCAGATTTCATCGTCAACCTCCGGCAGGAACAAGCCTTCTTCGTAAGGAATAGTATGTACCGCTTTTGTCGGGCAGTGCTCCGAACAGGCGGCGCAGTCTTTTTTCTTCGAGACCACGATGCAGTCATCTTTGCTGAACTTCGATTTTCCGATCTGCACCAGTTTCTTATCGTCCGGACATAATTTTCGAATAGCTCCGGTCGGACATACTTCTCCACAGATCACACAATCGTAATTGCAGTAACCGATTTGATAATCCATCACCGGCTGCGACATTCCCGCCATCCCATATTCCAAAAATGACGGTCTCAACACATTCGATGGACACGATGCAACGCACAAATGGCACGCCGTACATAGGTCCGTGAAATGTGCAACACCAAGCGAACCAGGCGGAGAAATCGTTTGTCGTTTATTCGTCCCGATTTGCAGTGATCCCTTTGGTAAAGGGAGAAAACCACTTTCTACAATTCCCGGAGCCAAGAGCAAGGCTGCAGCGGGAATCCCAATGTTGCGCAGCAATTCCCTCCTCGATTGAAGAACCTGGTCGGTCGTGGCAGGCTCGACTCTCGCAGATTTGAAACGCGGCTTCAGTGCCACGGAATACTCGATTGCGCTGGTCGGACACGAGCGAAGGCAATTGAAGCAGCTGACGCACATGCTGAAATCTATCCGTCTCGCGCTGCTGTCGATACATTCGGCTTTGCAGACTCTGTCACACGCTCCACAGTCATTACACAACTCACTCTTGATGACAAGTTTGAATATTGAAACACGCGAGATCAAACTCAAGATTGCGCCCGCCGGACAAAACGAATTACAGAAAAACCGGCCCTTAGCAGCGCTGAGGTATATAACTGTCGCAAAGAAAATGGAAGTAAATAGCAGCGTCCCGATCTCCGCAACATGTAATTGAATGTCGTAGAAGAAGTAGACTTCGAAATGAGTAAATATGGCCGCGAGCAAATTGTTCAGCAGAAGAAGCGGCTGCAACGCAATATTCGTCATCAGTCTTCCATAGTTGCTGAACGGCTCAAGAAGGTCGCCAATGATCATGCTGCCCGCAAGCAGCATAGAGCCTATGCCGATGAGAGCGATAGAATATTGCAGCCACTGAGGTGAACTGTAATATTTGAAACGCTTCTGTCGATTGATCTTTTTAGCAAAATGGATCGTGATGTCCTGAAGAGTGCCGACCGGACAAACCGTCGAACAGTAGACGCGTCCGAAAGAAAGTGTAATCAAGGCTATCGCAGCAAACCCGATTCCTGAGACAATTCCTCCTGCGACGACAAGTTTAAGAAGCCCGGGGATAATCTCGAGTGCCGTAAGATAAACCGCTGTTTGCCTGGGAGCTATGTGCCATGGATCAAGGAAGATCAGGCTAACTAAACTTAGAACCGATAAGGAGAGGGCGACTCGAATTTTCCTGGCTGCTTTCCAGCCCGCCTTTGTCACATTGAAATCCGCTTTATGTTGAGATTTTCAAGATCCATTCTGCCGATCTTCATATCGGAAGCTAGCGCAATATAGCGCACATCTTCAGGCTTCACACCAAAAAGTTTTGCTCCCGCCGTGTCCAGGGCAACGATGTCCGCGGAAATCAGCTGTGCCTTCATAGTCACAACATCATCTGTCGATATTCCGCGAGGACCGTTTTCTTTCATCACGAAGTATGCATCAAGAACGTTCAGAGCCGGCTTGCGATAGGTCGAGAAGTCGGCGATACACTGGTGGACATCCAACCTGTGCCAGGTTTCGCGATCCCACACATTCCCCATTAGATTTTTCATGCCGGCAGTCACACGTGTACCACTATGCGACTTGAGGATCGGCACATTTATGAAGACGTCTGCCTCAAGGATCACCTCGTGTTCCTGAGACGAGGTAAGAGTCCTGCCATTTTTCACACTAACCGGATGAAAATATTTTTCGCTGGCGCCCGGGACCATTTTTCCGCCGGCATCATTTACCGACTTCGCTATTCCACTGTTCGAGTAACATCGCTGCCATTCGTCGCAGGGGTGGTCGACCACGCTGACCTCTTTCGCGCCGGCATCGAGACAAAGCTTGATGATCCTCCCGACCAATTTTGGGTTCGTGTTTCCGCCTCGCTCCGGCGGAACATCCCAGCCGATATTCGGTTTGACCACGACGCGGTCCCCCTTCTTGATGAATGCCTTCATTCCGCCAAGGGCTTTTATCCCTTCATCGAACATCGTATCGGGTTCCCCACCCTTTATGGCGACAAGATCATATGGAAGCGGGACAAAACCTTCCTCGAAATTTCGGGTCGGAAAGATTTTTCCTGATTTGATCAGCGTTCCGAATGCGAGTGAAGCACCAAAGCTCTTTTTTACAAATGTCCGGCGATCCATGAACTACCTCCAGCGATTTACAATCTTATAGGAATTGACATTGTGTCATTCATTCGGAGATTTTGACGACACCACCGAATCTTGAATCACGAATTAAAAATTTGGAGCAGAAATTCACAATTATTGGTCGGTTGGTATTATCTTTCATAAGCAACGCTTATAGCAAATCAACTACAAAAATTGTACCAATCAAATTGATGAAAAGAAATCTTTGTCTGTCGACCATAACTGCATGTTTCACGCTCTTTCTGTTATCGACTGGAGTAAGGGGGCAGTTTATCACAATGAGAAGCTCGAGTGAGGTATCAGGATGGGGAAAAATGTCATCCGTCAGCTTGTCGGCCGAAGATTTCTGCCCGTGTTTTATACTCTTGCCGCCGCATTCTGACACTGCGGGTCAAGGCGGCAATAACCAAAGCCTCAATCTCTTCGGCAACTTCGGGAATAACATCCTGGATAGCTTCAAAGGCAGGAACATCTACTTTCATCTTACTGCAGTTGCCGCGACTGCTTTGCTAGTCACAACGAATGTCGATTACGACGTAGAACATTTTTTCAACGAGCATGAAGAATATGGCAGGTGGACCCGACCGATCGTGTACACCGGGGAACTTCTTCCATTTGCGACGGGCGGTGGATTGTTTGTTTATGCAAAGATAAAAAACGACAATGAAACTCTGGGAGCATCTTTTGCAGTACTTCAGGCAAGTCTAATCGAATTCATGTATAACTCGGCTTTGAAGGCGATCACCGGGAGACCCAATCCAGCCTGGTGGCGCAACGACGACATGGAAGACCTCAGCAAAACATTTCGATTCGGATTTTTGCGCGGAGGAATATTCTGGGGATGGCCGTCCGGCCACACTGCGACGACTATGGCAGTCGTTTCTGCTTTGACAAGTTACTATCCTGACAAGACCTGGGTTAAAGTCGCGGGATATACCTGGGTTGCCTACACAATGCTTGGCGTATCATCCGTCAACAGGGGCGGGATGCATTGGTTCTCTGATGCAGTTGCCGGTGCTCTAATGTCATACGCCGTAGGCTCTACGGTCGGCAAATATTATCGGAGAATTTACAATTCGCGAACCTCAACAGGCGCAAGCTCTACAAGTGACATGTCGCGGGAAAGCATCCCGCTGGCTGCGATCTCATTTGTGTTTTAATACCAACGGGAAATAAATGAGTAACGTCTAATTAATGACTCTAACATGAGAAAGTACCACAGTTTCAGATCAGAAGAATTTTTCTAAATAAAATCGTTCCTTTAACCTCGGTTTGGATTATTTCTTTTCCTTTCCTCAACCATTTCATAGACGGCAGACATCGTATCTGAACGGTCTTAATCAGGCGATTCAGTCAGCAGAGTCTAACAGGACGGAAATCTTCCAGTCTTTGAAGTTTAACAAACCAGGTTCAAATGAACCGATATACTAGAAAAAAAGTGGACGGGATATTTTTGCTTTATATAAGGAGTCAATCATTTTTCTCTTGACATTTTGATTCCTTTGGAATAAATTGAGAATGATTCTTATTATCATAACTAAATGAAACAGGAGGAAACACGATGCCTAAACCACTCAAAGGGACGAAAACTTTCGACAATCTCAAGGAAGGATTTGCAGGCGAATCGCAGGCAAACCGCCGTTATCTTTACTTCGCCCGACAGGCAGACATCGAGGGATACCCCGATGTTGCAGGCGTTTTCCGCGACACGGCGGAAGGCGAGACCGGACACGCGTTCGGACATTTCGATTTCTTGAAGGAAGTCGGCGATCCGGTGACCAACGTTGCAGTCGGCGATACGAAGGCGAATTTAAATTCTGCAGTTGCAGGCGAAACCTATGAGTACACCGAAATGTACCCGGGCTTCGCGAAGACCGCACGTGCGGAAGGCTTCGATGAGATCTCGGAATGGTTCGAGACTCTCGCACGAGCCGAAAAATCTCATGCCGGAAGATTCACAAAGGCACTCGACACTCTCGGAAAGTAATCCGACTAACCTTGCGAAGGTCCCGAAACCTTCGCAAGGTTTAAAACTCTGAGGCATTAAAATGGCATTCGATTTTAATTCACGGGATTTTTACGATAAGGAAGCATTTGCGAAGGAAACTGAGCGCATATTCGAAATTTGCAACGGCTGCAGACTCTGCTACAATTTATGCCCGTCTTTCGAAGTCCTCTTCGATCGAATAGACGCGCTTGACGGCGAAGTCAAGAAACTCGATGAAGGCAACACAAAAGAAGTTGTGGATCTCTGCTACGACTGCAAACTCTGCTACCCCAAATGTCCTTACACTCCCCCGCACAATTATATGCTCGACTTTCCTCGGCTTATGCTGAGGGGAAAAGCAATACAAGCGAAAACAAAGGGCGTCTCGCTCCAAGACAGGCTCCTCAGCAGAACAGATTTCCTCGGGGGCATATCGACGAAAATAGCTACGCTCGTAAACTGGACACTCAAGAACAAATCGCTCCGCCTTCTGATGGAGAAGACGATCGGCATACATCGGGACAGAAATCTTCCGGAATATGCAAGCGAGACTTTTGCTTCATGGTACAAAAGACACAAGGAAACGAAGACACAAGGGCCAAGGCTGGATGATCAAGAAAAAAAGAAAGTTGTTTTCTTCCACACGTGTTCGGTGAATTACAACGATACCGACACCGGCAAAGCCGCAATAGAAGTTCTCGAGAAGAACGATGTTGAGATTGAAGTGCCGCCGCAGAAATGCTGCGGGATGCCTTTTCTGGACGGCGGCGACATTGACAATGCAAAAAGAAATGCCGAACACAATATCACCATACTCATAGACTACGTAAAGAAAGGGTACGACGTTGTCACCCCTGGTCCAAGCTGCAGCTACCTGATAAAGCAGGAATATCCGATGCTCCTAGGCAATGAGGATGCGAGGCTCGTTGCATCGCGCACCTATGATATGATGGAGTATCTGGCAAAGCTCGACAAGGAGGGAAGATTCTCCAAAGATTTCAAAAATCCGCAGGGAGACATCACATACCATCTTCCCTGTCATCTAAAAACACAAAACATCGGCTACAAATCACATGACGTGCTTGAACTTATTCCCGGGACGACAGTGGAGATCGTTGCTAAGTGCTCCGGGCATGACGGGACATGGAGTTTAAAGAAAGAATATTTTGAACTTTCACTCGACGTCGGCAGACGCTTGTTCGAGAAATTCACGAACGGGTCCACGGCAGCCAGCGATTGTCCGTTAGCCCAGCTTCAAATCGAAAAAGGATCAGGCAAGAAGCCAAGGCATCCTATTCAAATTTTGCGCGACGCGTATGGGCTCGATGAGAACCCTAAAGTATGAAATATCTCCGAATGGGACGATGCAAAATGGAGGCTATTACGTAATCAGTAATCAACGGTAAACCATGAAGAAAATTGAACTGAGCGACATCAAGAACATTCTAGAATACGAAAAGATCAGGAATAATTTCCGGAATAAAATCATCGCGATGAAAAAAGAAAGGAGATTGAAAGTCGGCGATAGGATAACTTTGACTTTTGAAAACAGATATACGGTCACCTTTCAGATTGAAGAGATGATGCGGATCGAAAGAATCGTCGACGAAGAAAAAATAAACTCGGAAATCGAAGCTTACAACGAGCTCATCCCAGCCGATAATGAATTGAGCGCGACGCTTTTCGTAGAGGTCGACGAGAAAGACCTGATCAAGCCTGTTCTCGATTCGCTTGTCGGCATGAATAAGAATTCTGTTTTTCTTCAGGTTGGAGCAGGAGAAATTCCCGCGATTTTCGAAGAGGGCCAGTTCAGCGACGACCGCATCAGCGCAGTTCAGTACGTCAAGTTCAGGTTATCGCAGGAAGATATTAAGGCATTGACCGAGTCCTCTATCATGGCTCGTGTGGTCATCCGACATCCGAATTACAATGCCGCCGCTGATTTCCCGGATGAGATGAGGAAGTCCCTCTTGAAAGATTTTACACAGGGTGATTCTGTGAACGTATGGAATTGATTCAATGTTTCTAAATAAAGATGATACCAATGCTAAATGATCTACACCAGAGAAAGCGCAGCCGTCAACGCGAAAAAATTCTTGAAGTTGTCAAATCGACCAAGATACACCCTACTGCAGATTGGGTGTTCCATGAAGTGAGAAAAGAGATGCCGAATATAAGCCTGGCGACTGTCTACCGAAACCTCAACCAGCTGGTCGAATCGAAAGACATCAGCGAGGTGCTCTCCGACGGGCAGCTCCATTTCGATGCTAACAAAGACGACCACTTCCATTTCATTTGCAGGTCATGCAACGGAATCTTCGACATAGAAGAAAAACGCGTCGAGTCTCCCGATTTCAAGCTGCCGCGCGGATATAAAGTTGAGAGCGTGAAGATGGATTTTTACGGAGTGTGCCCGAACTGCCAGGCAAAGGAATAGTTTTCGGGCAGTTCCGCGTTTCGTTGGGGCTCAAAGCGATTTAGCTTGTATCAGCAAACTAATCATACCATCGATGGGCAATATTTTTCACTTTAATGTCTCCGTCGGTTCCTCCACTTCGAACCGGACTGTCTTCGACCACGTTCTCTTCTCGCGTTTTATGTAATCGAGATAGATGGCTCTTCCCACGACGTAAATCCAGAATTGGCAGTAAGTGAAATACATGATGAGAATCAGCACAAAGTTTTTGAACGTGTCCTGTCCCTCGTAAGAAAGGACGAGAAATATCTCGAAAATGAACAGGACTATGGCGAGAATCCAAACGGTGGTGTAAGGACCCGGGAGCGGAATCGCGATGACACCTGAAACGCTGAGTATGAAGATTAAATCACTGACTCCAATCGCAAAAAGGAAGATGTAATAAAGAGAAAGAAGATAGGTTACCTCGAAGGCAAGAAATTTGTTCTGGAACTGCGGAATTTCTTTTATAAATTTCCCGACCACGTAATTGTTTCCCCTGACCCATCTTGTTCGCTGTTTTGTCCACACCGAGATAGTTTCCGGCTCCTGTTCAAGCGTTATCGCAAATGGGATGTATTTTATCTTATAACCTTTCATATAGACTCTGATACTGAGTTCGGAATCCTCCGTTATCGCTTCTTCATCCCATCCGTTCAATTCATCGAGCAAATGTTTCCATATCACGAAGTTCGTACCCGGCAAAGTGGATACCTTCACCATTACCCATCTGCCGGCTTGAAGGATTGCCTGAAAACTAAGCGTCTCTATGCTAACAAATCGCGTAAGCCATGTTCTATCTTTGTTTATTGTGCGGAAATTACCGAGGACCGCTCCCAAGTCAGGATGGATAAGCAGCTCTGCAACGAGATATTTCAACGCATCCGGAAGCGGCTGGTTGTCGGCATCATAGACTGCGATAACCTCTGCATAGGTCTGCTTCAAGCCGAGATTCAATGCACAGGACTTCCCTCGCCCACCCTCGCCTTTTGGAACACTGTAGCACCGGATGCGCCTATCCAGCTTGCCGAGATCTTCAACAATTTCTCCGGTCCTATCCGAAGAGCCGTCATTGACGACAAGAATTTCTAATTTCTCGTACGGGTAATCAAACTTCATCATCGCTTCGACTGTTTTCGCAATGACTCTCTCTTCGTTATGCGCCGGAATCAAAATGCATACCTTTGGAAATTGCAGATGGGTCATTCCGTCGATCGCCTTCTTCTCCTTTGCCGAGCTCCAATTATGAAAAAATCCGGCAATCGTAAGTACAAGCTGGTATGCTATCATGAACCAGATCAGAATTACCGATAGGACGAAAAATCCGCCTAACAGAGTGGTAACAAAGTCATACACGCGCGAAGGCTCTCCTTCTCCTTACTTTGTAAATGAAATACAAGACCACGAGTATTCCTCCGGCAAACGAACCAAAGATTGTTATCAGCGCTGACGACCAGAGACTTGTGATGTCTATACCGTACGAAACTGCATTTTCCAGTATTACCAGAACTTTATGCTGGCCGGCCGGCAAAATTATTCCGTAATGTTGCTCCTCTCTTGCGACCGAGAATGGAGTCTCATGGTCGTCAACAAATACCGCAAAAGGCATTTTCCCAAAAGACACTGCGCAGCGAGCCGGAGACTCATAGGTGAATTCCACTCCACGCTGCAGGGTTCGTTCGCTCAAGATATTGCACGAAGCGGCCTCGATATGAGAATCCATGGTCTCATCCTGAAAAGGATTGACTTGAGCCTCATGAATCTTGATGAGATGTTTTCCCGCAGGTATCGCAAAATATCCGGGCTGGTATGGAAAGACCGTCTCCCCATCCACGATGATATATTTTGTTCCGGCACTGAGTCTGATAGAAGTGGAATATGGCGCGTCGATTTCGTAACCGCCGTCTGTGATTTGCATATTCGCTTGTGGAGAAATAGCATAAGGAAAATCGGCGAGGTCCTGCGGAAGCACGGTCGCCTCGTCATAAATCGTCACTCGCGGAGCAACTTTAGCAGCAGAATTAACAAGCAAGTAAGATTCGGTTCCAGTTGGTGTCTTGCTCGGGAAAACGCCGGTATAGCTCGAATCACGCATCGAATAAACGTTCAAGTCGATCATCAAGTCAGACGAATCAGGTCCCAATAGTCGCCTGTAGGTGTTGCCGATTCCTACATACCTTCGTGGATCGGTGTTCCAATTTGACTGCGGATCTTCGACCTGCAGGGCGAAATCATATTTCTGTCTCAGCTGCACTATCTGGTCCGCATCAACTCCGATGGATGCCCTTAGATCAGGGAAAGTCTTTTGATCCAGGATCGTCAGAATAATCTGTGCACCGGGTTTATTTTGAAAAGCACCAGTCGCAAGTGAAAGGAAGTGAGAAGTCAGCTCGGTCACGAGTGAAGCACGGAAATCGACGAAGCTTGTCCAATCCTGGGGAGCAGTTTTGTAGTAATGCGGAGAAGCTTGCTGGAACAACTGCACCGGATCGAAGCCGTATTTTTTCTTGAACAATTCACGCGCACTTACGCCGAATGGAGTGAGCAATTGCAGATTTCCCGGCGCTCCTTCACCGCCAAAGTATATCTCGGCGATGTTAACTCCATCCCAGTCATGCGAAATCAAAAAACTATATACCCAATCTGAAGCCGCACGAAGACAGGCGGTGTCGGTCATAGCAAGCGGATACCGCCAATCCGGTCTGACGTCTTCGCCTCTGTAATTTTTCTCGTGCCACTGTGGGTGCTCATTGTAAAATCTCTGACTGATTTGAGGGGGCTCTATCCAAACATAAACCGCAATACCGTAGGCATGGCAGAGCCGGATCAGCCTGTCGTAGTCGTACATGAATTTCGGATATTCATGCCAGCCTGCTACATCGATTACGCGGACTCCTTTGCTCGCCCATTGTTTCACGAGTGTCTCAACACTTGTCGTGCGGCGCAGGCCTGGATCAAAGTACATTTCAATGTGGTCTCGCTGCAGTACGGGATACAAATCGAAATAGCTCTTGATCCAATCAACCAAATAAGGGAACCTTGAATATCCTGCGTCTGTGATGGGATCAAAACGAGCGCTAAGAGAAATGAATTCCCCCTTGCCATATTTCCTTGCTATTGCAATTGGCGCGTCATTAATGGCATTCCGGCAGACGATTTCGTCGCTTTCCTGCACATCAATTCGGTGCGCCGTCTCGGACGTTCCCCAGCTTAACAGCTCTTCCGGAAAGAGCGCATCTCGTACTTTTTCCACTCTGGTTATGCTCTTGCTGAAGTTAACGCCGATGTCCTCCGCGAGCGGATTCTTCGAGTCTGTGATTAGCCTTCCTCCGTTCGACACAAATTTTTCAATAGCATCGTACAAGGGATCAGACAGCCGCTCCGCCGATGAATACGGCACAATCAAAAGATTGTAATCCATCGCGGCTGAAAGATCACTGACCGAAAGAGTATCGATCGTAACTCCGACGCTGTTCAGCACCGTCACAAAGCTTTCTTCGTCACGCAAGGCGCCGCCCGCCGCAGTCGAATCCCATATAATCGCTGCCACCGCCGGGGTTATTACTTTCTTCTCGGGGAATAGACTCTTCCAAAAATCGTGTACCATGATCCCTATTCTATCGAAGAGGCTCAATTCTTTTTCACGGTACTCAATGGGCTCGGCGGCATAAATCCAGCCTGGCATTAGATTAATATTTCTTTTCACGTCGCCGGTCACTCGGTTCGACGTTATATCCAGCCTGACATGCTCGCCCTTTTCATTAATGTATGTTTCCTTGAAATATTCATCTTCGATCGAGCATGAGATGGACGCGTTGCCGGAGACTATAGACCTATCCGGAAGCCTCACGACGTTATTGCTGTCCCTGAGATCGATGTATGTGTAGCCGAGATCACGAACTCCATCGACGATTTCTTTCAGCAGGTTAATCGGCATGAATGGATGGATAAATGCCGTGGCGTAACCGTCTCTCACATACAAATTCGCCTTGGCGGCCGTTAAAATATCCTGCACTCCCTGCCGTTCTTCTTTGTCCGTCCCAAGCGGAACATAGCCAAGATTTTCCGGAATAATCTTTTCACCGTACATATCCTGGTAGATCTCATATGGAAAGAATTGGCTGTAATCCAGATCGTTCATCACAATCCGCTGTTCGACTGTCGTGGAAAAGACTTTCGCTATCGCCGCGTAGTCGACTTCGGATGCGCCATAATGCGGCGTTTCCCATGCAAGCGGGTAGACCCCGTTCCGCATTAACTCTTCAATCCCGGTTTCCAGTTTCTGCTGAACATATCCCGCATTGTCATCCCTTATCGGCCTATTGCCTGCTTCGTCCCAAAACTCGAAATCGCTCGCGGTGACACCATGGTACTGGTGAGTGTCGCCGTGCATGACTATCGTCGCTCCGTGCGCTTCGGCATACCTCAGCGCGTCGACCATGTCCGGCTTATCGGAAAGCGCGACCCGTTCGTTGTCGGACGGGTCTATGTAAAAAGGCACCACGGCAATTAGGAACGGTACCCCCTCACTGTAAAGTAAATCGGAGATTTTTCTAATGTTGTCAGGATCCTCCATAGGATGGACATCCTCTATCCTGATGAGCGCAGGATGAAATTCGTTGTGCTCTTGCTGCAGAATATCATGAAGCTTCTCGGCAAAGAACAGATATCGGTCCGTCGGACCCATGAAAGCGAAAGGAGAATCACCGAAGAGATACAGATTGCCGGAGTGAATGGCGTATGGCGAGGTAACGTGTCCCGGGGATACCGCATTTGCCAATATCTCGACTTTGCTGCGCTGCGTCACGGAAATTATTGTGAGATAGTGATCGCCTTTTGTGAACTTAAAATTCCTGTCGGCCGTTATCACGGCATAATAACCTGTTGTAGAATCGAGCTGTTCGGGGAAGAATCCATATTTCTCCTGCAGGTCGTGACGGGCATTCATCGCAATGATTCCATTGCCGAGCCAAATCAGCGTCCCCTTGAAATTGTAAGCATCGTCAAGAAACTTATCGGGAGGAATACAGTTCGGAGAAAATCCGGTGAAGAAGAGATAGTCATATTTATTTGCTTCACCCGCTTTGTAATCATCAGCGGCTACCACAGTTTTCTCAAGATCGAAATGTCCGAGAAGCTGGTACAACTGAAGTCCGTCTCCTTTTGCAGGGTTGCCGGTGCTGTCTTTCCCCTCATAGACAATTAATACTCGATTACCTGCAAGCGCAGTGGCATAGATAAAAAAAATCGCGGCAAAAATAAATTTCCTGGTCATTACTTCAGTTTTCTAAAACTTACTGCTATGATTGTGTTCCGAAATGAAAATCAAAAAACAATATAAAACAACTCATTGCTAAATACGAGTCTCAAAAGATTTCCCCGGAAGATGTCCGCTGGATAAATTTCAAATTATAAGCTTTTAATCGGCTTCAGTCCTTGCCGTCCCAACTATTGTACTTCTCGTAAGCGTCGATGATGTCTTTGACAAGTTTATGCCTGACAACGTCGGCCTTTTCGAGATAAACGAAGCTGACCCCATTAACTCCTTTGAGCACCTTCTGGATTTCCACGAGTCCGCTCATGCTCTTCTGAGGAAGATCGATTTGTGTGATATCGCCGGTGACGACCGCTTTCGAGCTGACCCCGAGCCGCGTCAGGAACATTTTCATTTGCATGCTGGAGGCGTTCTGTGCTTCGTCCAGGATCACGAAAGAATTGTTTAGAGTCCGCCCTCTCATGTAGGCAAGCGGCGCAATCTCAACAACATTTTTCTCGACATACAATTTCAATTTGTCCTGCGGAAGCATATCATCGAGCGCGTCGTACAGCGGACGCAAATATGGTATGACTTTCTCCTTCAGATCACCGGGGAGAAAGCCGAGGCTCTCGCCGGCTTCGACCGCCGGACGAGTCAGGACAATTTTCTGAACCTCCCTGTTTTTCAGTCCGGCAATCGCCATGGCGACCGCAAGGTAAGTCTTTCCCGTTCCGGCAGGTCCGACGGCAAAAACCACATCATTCTTTTTTACGGCCCGGACAAACTGCCTTTGTCCAGGCGTCTTAGGCTTGATGAGATCGTTCCTGGCTGACAGCACCACGACTTCCTGTGAATCGCCGGGCTCCTGCTTTGAGCCTTCACCGGAAACAAGCTCTACGACTGTGACGACGTCGTCGGATTTCAAAGAACCGGTTTTGTCCAGTACGTACATCAGCTCTTTGAAAACTTTCTCAACTCGATCTGTTTCCGATTCTTCACCCTTTATGAATATGCTGTCGCCTCGTACCACGATATTGGCATCGAACCTGTCGGAAATGATTTGCAGGTTCGAATCGTTGATACCCAGGAGTGAAAGCGCATCGACGCCCGACATTTTTATACGTTTCTCTACAATATCCATCGGATCATGAAATCTTTTTGGTGGGAAAATAAAAAGCGCTCCTGTTCGAAGAATTTTCTAACAGAAGCGCAGTGATAAAGATTCAAACTAACCGTCTAATTACCTTCTCAGAAGGAAAGTCTATTCTCCCGTGCCAGTTCTCGACATTCTCGCCTTTTTGGCGTAGTATGCTTTAGCCGCAGCGCTTTCTTCCTTGCTCAGAGGCCCGTTTGCCGGAATCTTAAGAATCTCCTTTGGATGAATGAGATCGGGATTTTTTATCTGATCACGATTGGCTACGTAAATCTTCGGCCATTTCCAAGGATCATCATAGATCTTCGGCTTCTTAGAAATATTCCACAGGCAATCGCGATTTCGTGCCCATGTGCCGACCGTGTAGGTCTTCATCGCCATCTCAGCGCAATTGGCAATTCTTGCCTGCAGCTGGGCATAGCTGTTTGCAAGGTCTTGAACCCGTGAGTAAAACTCCGCAGCCAGCGCCATCTTGCTCGCCTTCATCGAATCAAGCTGAGTTCCAACGGCTTTAACTTCGGTTTGATGAGCGCAGAGATCTTGATCCGCCATCTTGTTGTAACTGTCAATCTGTCCCGCAAGTGTAGTAAGCGCTTGATCAAATGCAGTCATATCTGCCTGCGTAACGCCCAACATGCCCAAATATTTCTGCATCTCGGATTGGTACTGTTGATCAAGACTTGCCAATTGACTTTTCAAAGCGGCATTATTAGAATCGAGACCACTTAGCACCATCTTTAACGAATCACGCTGTGCAGTCAGACTTGTCATCTGAGCCTGCCAGTCGTCAAACTTCATTTCCTGTTGTGTGGTATCCTGTGCGGAGGCCACAGAGGAAATCGCGAATAACATCGCGACTACTGCCAATAACATAAAGTTTTTCATCTATGGCTCCTTTTAATGTTGTGTTGTGTCAGGGTGAGCGGCTTGCAGCTTTTGCTGTAAGAACTGCTCGTTGTCCTGCAATTTTTTCATCTGGTCTTGCTTGTCTGAAATTTGCTTCTTGAGATCTGAATTTTGCTGTTGTGCAGTTTGAATTTGCTGTTGGAGTGAAGAAATCTGGTTCTTCATATCGGTCATTTGCTGCACCTGATCTTTGTCAGCATACTTTGTGCACCCTGCAATAATCAATGATGCAACCATGAGCCCGAGAACTGCACGCATCGATTTTCTCATTTTTTCCTCCTTTCCAGGTTTTCGAGGTTTTTGTTGCTTTAAGTTTAATGGAATCATGGCTCTTAGTCAAGCATTTTACCTTCAAAAAATATCTTAATTTTTTTTCATATATAAATATTAATTAAATCTGTCATTTAGTAAATTTCATTTTCAAAACAGGAGAATTGAATTGCACAGCGTCAAAAAGGTAGTGCTTGCTTATTCCGGCGGGCTTGATACCTCCATTATTATTCCATATCTAAAAGAAACTTACAAATGCCAGGTCATCGCTTTTGCGGCAAACATAGGGCAGGGTGACGAGGAGCTAGAAGGTCTGGAACAGAAGGCAAAAAAAACCGGAGCCGACAAGTTTTATCTTCTCGACCTTAGAAAGGAATTTGTCGAAGATTTTTTGTTCAAGATTATTAAAGCGAACGCAATATATGAGAGGAAGTATCTGCTCGGGACGTCGATCGCAAGGCCTCTTATCGCTAAATACCAAGCCAAGATTGCGGAACAAGAGGGAGCAGATGCGCTAGCGCACGGGTGTACGGGAAAAGGGAACGACCAGGTAAGATTCGAACTCACCTATAAGGTTTTCGCCCCCCACCTGAAGATCATTGCACCATGGAGAGAATGGAAAATCCGTTCACGAGAAGACGCAATCGAATATGCAAAATCGCATAACGTCCCGATCAAAGCGACACTAAAAAAAATCTACAGCAGAGACGGAAACCTCTGGCACCTCAGCCATGAAGGGGGCGACCTTGAAGATCCCTGGAATGAGCCGAAGGCCGACATGTTCATCAGAACGAAATCGCCGGAGAAAGCACCTAATAAACCGACATACGTAGAAATCGAATTTCAAGGCGGAGTCCCTGTCGGCATGAACGGCAGGAAGCACGACGGGCTCGAACTTGTCGAGAAACTTAACGAGATGGGGGCAAAGAACGCTATCGGAAGAGTTGATCTTGTTGAGAACCGATTAGTCGGAATGAAATCACGCGGAGTCTACGAAACTCCGGGCGGCCAAATTCTCTACGCCGCTCACAGCGAACTAGAACATATTGTGCTCGATAAAGATACCTTACATTACAAGGATATGATTGCACAAAGATACGCCGAGCTGGTCTACAACGGCCAGTGGTATACCCCGTTGAGAGAAGCAATAGATGCTTTTCTCGATTCCACGCAGCGCTTCGTGTCCGGTACGATCCGATTGAAGCTCTACAAGGGCAATATCATCGTCGCCGGCAGAAGGAGCCCTTATTCGCTCTATCAAGAAGATCTGGCCACTTTTTCGAAGGATGACATTTACGATCAAAAGAAAGCGGAGGGATTCATCGACTTATTCGGCCTTTCGATGAAAGTAAATTCCGAGGTTCATGGAAAGCCGCCCCTGCATATCGCGATAACGAAGGAACAGAGATGAAGTCCCCCTTGAATGAAATTAAATATTCTGATCCGCGAAGGGAAATTTCAGGTTCCGAAAATTTCTATGTTTTTTATTCGACTTTTCTAGGCGGATTTACGCGCGACCGGTTTTTAATGTCGGTTCCAATCGACGACCACATTGTTCACCGGGGCGACGGTGTGTTTGACAACGCGCTCTGCATCGACGGAAATTATTACTTGCTTAACCAGCACATCGAACGATTCTTCTTCTCCGCGAAATCCATAGGTATACAGCCGCCATTTACACAGGAGGAGTTGAAAGGTCTTTCGATAGAACTCGGGATTCTCTCCGGTAAAAAGAATTTCATAGCAAGATTCTTCCTTTCAAGGGGCCACGGGAGCATGAGCGTTTATCCTCATGAAGCAATTTCACCAAATCTGTATATTCTGCTCGACAAATGGTCCGCACCGCCGGAGCGTTATTATAAAACAGGCATGGTTGCCGTAACAAGTCCGACCGGAATGCACTCACCGATTTCCCCGCAGGTGAAGTCCGTGGATTATCTTTCGAACGCTCTGATGGAACTCGCGGCGAGGAACAGCGGCGCCGACTCTGCTATTGCAGTCGACGGCTTCGGCAACATCACCGAGGGCTCGAACAAGAACGTCGTTGTCATCGGCAAAGACGGTGTTCTCAGAGTTCCTCCACAGGAAAAAATTCTGCGTGGGACAAGTTTGGTACGTGCACTGGAATTTGCGCCCGATCTTCAAAAGAAAAAAACTATCAGCCGGGTCAGCATAGAGAACATCCCGCTGACCGAGGCCTACAACGCAAGCGAGATTCTTTTCCTGAGCACTTCCTTATTTGTAGCACCAGTTATAAAATATGACGGCAGAACCGTCGGTGATGGAAAGCCCGGGAGGGTTTGGAGAAGTCTTTATGAATTATTCCAGAAAGACATCAGATCAAACAGAAAATATTTAACCCCTCTCAAACACAACTAACCATGGCAAAACTCTGGGGCGGAAGGTTCAAGAAAAGCGCGTCCAAATTGATGGAGGAGTTCAATGATTCGCTCCCTTTTGACAAGAGACTCTGGAAAGAAGAAATCGAGGCGAGCCGGGCTTACTCCACTGCACTTACAAAAGCCGGAATATTCTCAAAACCAGAATCAGCAAAAATAAGAAAAGCATTCGGGGAACTTGAAAAGGAATTCATCTCGCAGAAATTCAAGTTCAATCCTGGAGACGAAGATATCCATACTGCAATCGAAAGAAGGCTCGTCGAGAAAGTCGGTGAGATCGGGAAAAAAATTCATACCGGGAGAAGCCGGAACGAGCAAGTGGTGACCGACGAACGGCTCTACCTTCGCAAAGCTGTCGGCGAAATCAAAGGGGCGATCAGGGATCTGCAGGCTTCTCTTCTGGTTCTCTCAAGGAACAACGCTGCTGAAATTGTGCCATCATATACTCATTTGCAGCAGGCACAGCTCATCAGCCTTGGTCATTATTTCATGTCATTATTTTTCATGCTAGAAAACGACCTCTGCAGATTCACGGATGCTGAAAAGAGAATATGCGTGCTGCCTTTGGGTTCCGGTGCTGTGGCAGGATCAACTGTCAAGCTTGACAGAGAAGTGCTGAAACAGGAGCTTGGCTTCGACTATCTCTCTCCGAACAGCATCGCCGCGGTAAGCGACAGAGATTCCATGGCTGAATTTTTGTTCGGAATCTCTCAAACGCTCGTCCATCTTAGCAGATTCGCCGAAGACTTAATCGTGTGGAGTTCCATAGAATTCGGGTTCATTGAGTTGGACGACCTTTATTCAACCGGAAGCAGCATGATGCCGCAGAAGAAAAATCCTGACTCACTTGAATTGATTCGTGGGAAGGCATCACGAGTGATCTCAAATTTAAATTCCATATTGATGATGCAAAAGGGGCTGCCTTTGACTTATTCTAAGGATTTGCAGGAAGACAAAGAACCGCTTTTCGATTCTACCGACACCATCATTTCATCATTAAAGATTTTCACCGGTGTCATCTCCACTCTGAAAGTGCGCGCGGAAAATTTATTGCGGAAGGTCGACGATTCAATTTATGCCACGGATATTGCGGATTACCTCGTCGAACGCGGCGTACCGTTTCGAGATGCCCACAGAGTTGTCGGCAGGCTCGTTCTATCCGGCATTGATAAAAACAAATCTCTGCGCGATTTTTCGCTGAAGGAATTAAAAGAGATCTCACCGTTGTTCGACAAAAAATATTTCGAAGTATTTGACCCGGTCCGTTCCGTGAACCGGCGCGATGTTTACGGCGGCACAAATTTAAAACGAGTAAAAGAACAGATAGAGCTGGCTGAGAAAATTCTCGCAGCGGAGAAATCCTCCTAAGGCACGAACCCAGCGAATACAGATGAAAGGTAATTTTCTCTCAGACCTTAATCCTGCACAGATTGAGGCGGTAAAGACTGTTGAGGGCCCTGAACTGGTAATTGCAGGCGCAGGGAGCGGCAAGACTAAAGTCCTCACCTATCGTGTAGCTTATCTCGTCTCCATCGGGGTCCCGTTCCATAACATTCTCTGCCTCACCTTCACGAACAAAGCCGCGAACGAGATGAAAACACGCATCGAGAAATTACTTGACGCTGATCAAGAAAAGAGCAAGAAACATTATAACTGGATAGGGACCTTTCATTCCCTATTCGGGAAAATTCTCAGGATGGAAGCCGAGAAGATCGGCTATACCCAGAACTTCACAATTTATGACGAAGAAGATTCACTGAAAGCAATCAAGCAGATTCTTCGAGAAAACAATTACTCCGAAGAAATTTTTCCTTCGGCGGGAATCAGATGGCAGATCAGTAAACTAAAAAATAATCTCGTTCTTCCATCGCAGTTCGACCAACTGGCCAAGAGCAGACTGGAACAGGTTGTTTCCCAAGTCTATTCCATCTATGATGACAGGTTAAAAAAAAACAACGCGATGGATTTCGACGACCTCTTGATCAAGCCGATTCTCCTATTCAATCACGATCACGCCTCTCTTGACAAATATCAGAACAAATTCCGTTTTATCTTAGTCGACGAGTACCAGGATACAAACAGGGCTCAATACATCCTGCTCAAACTTCTCGCAGAGAGGCACAAGAACCTTTGCGTCGTCGGTGATGACTCTCAAAGCATCTATTCATGGCGCGGTGCAGATGTGCAGAATATTCTCGATTTCCAGGTCGATTACCCGAAGTGCAAAGTGTTCAGACTGGAACAAAACTACCGTTCGACTGGAAAAATACTGAAAGCAGCCAACTCGGTCATTATCCACAACAAAAAGAAGTTAGACAAGAATCTATGGACGGAAAATCACGAAGGAGAACAACTCACGGCTCTTGAGTGCGAAAGTGACCGCGATGAAGGGTACAAAATCGTACAAAAGATCAGAGACGAGAGCATAAAAGATAAACTTCAATTGAAGGACTTTGTCGTCCTTTTTCGGACAAACTATCAATCGCGTGCCATGGAGGAGGCTTTCAACAGAGGAGGAATCCCTTATACGATAGTCGGGGGCGTGGCGTTTTACAGAAGGAAAGAGATCAAGGACATTCTTGCATACCTGAAGCTGATCGTCAATCCTTCAGACGATGAGTCGTTCCTTCGAGTGGTGAACTTCCCCGCGCGCGGCATCGGTGATGTCACCATCGATTACCTCCGTAGTTTCTCGCAGCTGAACAAGATCACTCTCACGGAAACTCTGATCAGAATTGACGAGATTGTCGAGATCCAGCCGCGTCAGAAAAACCAACTCAAGCAGTTCGGCAAACTGATCGAAAAATACTCAAAGCTCAGAGACGAACTATCGATCAGCGAACTGACTCGTTCGCTGACCGATGAGACGCGGATTATCAGAACGTTGAAAGATGAAAGCACACCCGAAGCTCAAAATCGCCTCGAGAATATACAGGAATTTCTTGCGGGGATTGAGGAATTCCACGGCGAGAACCCCGAAGGGACACTACAGGATTTCCTTGCAGAGGTGTCGCTGGTAGCCGATGTTGATCGGTGGGATACAAAGCGGAATTCTGTTACGCTGATGACGGTTCATGCCGCAAAGGGATTGGAGTTCCCCGTGGTGTTCGTTAGCGGTCTTGAGGAAGGACTATTCCCCCTTTCGTCGAAAGATCAGGACGAGCTTGAAGAGGAAAGGCGCTTGTTCTATGTTGCAATAACAAGGGCAAAGAGAAAAGTCTACTTATCGCACGCAAGGCAGCGTTATCGTTTCGGTAAAATCTCCTTTCAATCACCTTCCCGCTTCTTATCGGAGATTGAATCGGAATTATTAGATCAAGAGCATAGCGGCAGACCTTCCGCCCAGCGGTATCTTTGGGAAACTACAATTTCGTTTCCCCAAGGGATACAATCGGACAGCCCTATTTTTCCGACGCTGGATCACGTCGTGCAGGATGCAGGTGAGAGTTCAATCCAGCAAGAAGAAACGAAGAAAGAGCCGGAGTTTCCGCCGATAAGAGTAGGTTCGATAGTTCAACATCAATTTTTCGGACAGGGTAAGGTGATCGAGGTGCACGGAAAGGGAGATAACGAACGGGTCGTGGTCCTCTTCAGCGCAAACCAGAAAAAGCAACTGATGGTGCGGTACGCAAACTTGCGGATTGTGAAATGATCGACCTCATCCTTGCCTTTTTCTAATGGGACAGGGGAGAAGATCGGATATGAATTTAAGGTTCGAGATGGTTCTGCCTGAAGAGAAGCAATTTGTCGAGGACGCTAAACAACTTTTTGCAGAATACGCAAAATCGCTGAACTTCAGCTTATGCTTCCAGGGATTCGACAAAGAATTGAGGGGACTGCCGGGCGAATATGCCCCGCCATCCGGACGCTTGTTCTTGGCCTTCTTAGAAAATAAGCTGGCCGGCTGCGTTGCGCTGCGAAAGATCGACGATTCCGTCTGCGAGATGAAAAGGCTTTATCTTCGTCCCGACTTCAGGGGAAAGGGGATCGGAAAGAAAATGACCATTGAAGTTGTCAAAGCAGCACGAGACATCGGTTACTCAAGAATGCGGCTTGACACAGTTCCGGAGATGAAAGAAGCTATTTCACTCTACCGTTTGCTGGGTTTTGTGGAGATCAGTCCTTATCGTGAAAATCCGATTCCCGGTGCGATATTTATGGAACTGATTTTGTGACGAAGCAAGATAGAGAGCTTTCTTGGGGTTACGTTTTCAACGATTTAACATTTGCACATGATTCTTCGTAAGGGTTAGAACAAGCGCATCAGAGGGAAGGGACTGACTCTCACGGCTTCCTTCATCCATAATCCAGACATGCATGTCATATCTATTTGAAACCTGATTGAGAATATTGGTCCCATAAATCAAGACGTTAAATCCATCCATCAAGAAAATTGAATACCGAGGACCATGAGCAGTCGGATTAAGCAGGACCAGTGTACCATCATAGGACACTTTATCGATGAAAGGCTGTATTTCATTGATGAGTTCAGCCGCCCTTTGCCCATCGATCACGCCCATCCTGCCCTTTTCAAAGTCGGCATCTCCATGGCTCAAGAACAGCAGTCCAACTAACAGCGCTCCTCCGATCTTTGCAGAACGCCTTTTCAAATAGCGCTGATAGAAATTCTCAATGCCAAGCCCAAACAGAATGGCGAGTGCCGGCATGGAATTGTACACATATAATTCCCCCATGTGCTTGAAGAGAAGCATCGGAAAAAGGCTTGCCAACGAAACGGCAATTAGGATTTTCACTGGCGTCGTTAGTCCGGCTCTGATGAGTCCAACAAGAAACAACGAGAAAACAACCAATGCGGCAATCACGATTAAAGACAAGGAAAAGAAATGATGCTGTGAGTAAGCGACGAAAGTCGCAACCGATGAGGTTGGAAGAAACGCTGACAAGATGGACAAACATAAATTTTTCAAGACATTTAATCCAAAGTGAAACTCATATCTATCCGCAGCCTGACGCGTTACTACGGAAAAATGAACCATTACATACGCCGCCGTAACTATGTAGAACGGTGATAGGTGATATACAGACCGCAGAAAATTCCGACTCCACCTCTTCGCGTTCGCCATGAAAGGCATGAGAGTTAACGCAAGGGCAAAACCCACACTTGTTTCTTTGAACCATAATGAAATTGTAAAGCAGAACAGACTAAATAAATAAAGTCGACCCTGTCTATGTGGCTCATCGATGAATATGCAAACTCTGTAAAAGTACCAGATAGAAATAAATCCGAAAAGAGTGCCGCAAACCTGTGATAGCATGTCATTTCCCAAAACCGCCATGGCGTTTGCCTGAGACAGCAGCATGTACCCCGAAGAAAGCCACGCAACTGGCTGAGACTCCGTCAGTCTAAATGCAGCTATAAACACGAGGTAAGAGAGGGCGATATGGCATATGAGGATAATCAAATGAATCGGGAACGTATTCATACCCGCAAGCCACTGGACTATAGATACGACCATCCATTCTAGAGGCCGATAAAATGAAGAATTCGGATTGGGATGCGAAAAGAAATAGAATATCTTGCTCGATGGGTTCGGGAAGACAAGCTTGAAGTCATCTGCGTAGTAGGCACCATGGAGGCCAACCCAGTATGATGCAAACCCTACTGCAGAAAGGGCCATCAGAACAAAGGCGAATTTTCTTAACGACCCATAGACCACAAGCTGTCTCGTGCCAAAATCGTATATTCCTTTTTTAATTCTTTGACTTTATTGCGGAGCTATTATACCGTCGGAATAAACCTGTACTTTCCTGGCAAACTCAAGTTTTCTTCCTAGAAATCTTTCGGCGATCTCGTTAAACTTCTGGGGGAAGTCGCTCACATAGAACTCGTAACGAGGTTTTGATTTCTGCTGGTTCAACATTTTCGTCAAGGAAAGAAGCTCCTTGACCGCTTTTGCGGTTGCCTCTCCGGCGTCAACCAGTTTGACTTCGCTTCCCAATACGCGAGCAATCGCATCGCGAAGCAAAGGATAATGCGTGCAGCCAAGAATCATGACATCAATTTTTCCCACGAATTGAGAGAGATAATCACTCGCGATAATGTTCGTTGCAGGATGATCAAATAGTCCCTCTTCCGCCAGCGGAACAAAGAGAGGACATGCCTGAGCCATGACACTGATATTTTTTCCAAGACTCATTAACGCGGTCGAGTAGGCACAGGAATTTATTGTCGATAAAGTTCCGATTACTCCGACCCCGCGTGTACCGGAAAGCTTAACGGCCTTTCGCGCCGTAGGCTCAATGACTCCAATAGCAGGGACAGTAGAGCGAGCGCTGACAACATCCATGGCGACGGCTGATGCAGTGTTGCACGCAACGACAATAATCTTGACTTTTTTAGAAAGCAAAAATCTCGTGTCCTGAACTGCATACTCCCTGACTACATCCTGTGATTTATTCCCGTACGGAACCCGCGCCGTGTCGCCAAAATAAATTATATTCTCCTGCGGCAACAGATTGATCAACTGGCGCACTACGGTAAGTCCGCCGATCCCGGAATCAAAAACGCCTATTGGTGAGTCCGGCTGCAAAATTTGATCTTCGGGAGGATTCACTTAAAGATCAACTCGGATTGTATCGACTCATTTATGATTCGTAAAATGCTTCCCCTGAGAGAATCAAGCTCGACCTGTAAAGGTTTTGTTCCGTCGTTACGCAGAACATAGAACGTATCTACTATACCGTCAACCCTCGTAGCTATCTTCGCAAAATGGATGCTCAGGCCGGCGGAGGAGATCGCGGATGTGACCTTATACAAAAAACCAAGAGAGTCCGGCGCGAAAACTTCTATGAGTGTAAAATCGTTGGTCTCCGAACTTTGCACGGCAACCTTGATATTTGGATTTATTTCATTCTTCAATCGCCTTTGCCATCTCATCCGATGCCTCTCGAAGAGGCGTTCAGGATCGGATTGTCCGGCAAGAATCGCCCGCAAGTCCGATTCTATTTTTTTCATCTGCGAATCGGCTAGATTTTTTCTTGTAATGTTGTCGAAGACTTTGAAGCGGTCTATGATGACTCCGTCATCCCTGGTAAAAATATTTGCGTCAACTATGTTTGCGTCATTTGCACTGAGGGATGCACAGAACCGCGAAAGCAGGAAAGGAGCATCGCGAGCAATGATGGTGACATCAGTGTAATCCTCGTTTTGACTGAAACTGATATTTGCATTATCGAGAGTCGACTCTATCGCCTCGATGTGATCGACGATCTCCTTGTCTTCAAACACAATGGCATACAGATCATTTTTTATTGAATCAAAATGTTTCCTTACTGCGTCATATTTCCCTGAAGGCATTTTATCAATAATAGCCTGCTCACGCAGTCCACGCTGCTCTTCCTGCAGCGAAACGATTCCTTCCGCGTCCAGCGATTCGTCAATTATGCGGAGTGACTTCTTATAAAGCTCGTGTAGCAATTGTGCCTTCCACTTTGTCCAGACTCCCGGATTGACCGCACTCAAGTCCGCATAGGTAAGGAGGTAAAGCATCTTCAATTGTTCATCGCTCGAGAAAATTCTTGTGAACGCATAAACGGTTTCCGGATCGCCGATGTTTCTTCTGAACGCGACCTGTTCCATTTTCAGATGATTCAGAACAAGGAAAGAGACATCGTCAATTATGTCGTTGAATCCTATGCGTGAAAGCGCCTTCTCTGTAACCTCCACCCCCACAATTTCATGCCTTCCGATCGAAATCGGTTTCGCAATATCATGAAATATCACACCGAGATACAGCGCGTCGCGTCTCGACACGCTTCTAAGAAGTTCACCCAGAATCGGATCGCGCTCGCCGATGCTTTCAAGATTCTCGATGGCCGTTAGAGTATGTTCATCGGCAGTGTAATAATGGTAAACGTTGTGTTGGAAAAAACCGATAAGCCTTCCGAACTCGGGAATGTAGCGCCCAAGCACACCCAGCTCGTTCATGGATTTCAAGGTGAAGGCGACATTCCCGTTCGACATCAAGATGGACCCGAAGATGGAGGCTGCTTCTTTTGACGTTCTAAAACCCGGATCGCTAAAAACGTCAAGCTCCTGTGCCAAGGTTTCGTGGACATTTTCATCGAAGTGAAAGCCTGTGGCCGCCTTATGCTGAAATGCCTTAAACAGGCAAATAGCGTCTTTGTGGACGCCTCTGCAAAAAGAAATTTTGTCACCGGTGAGTGAATAATCGTGATCAAGACTTACAGTCTTCGCCTCAGAGCGCTGCGGATTCAGCATGGCCCTTATTTTATCGGATAGGACCTGGTTGAGCCTGTATATCTTGCGGGCATGACGGAAATAATCACGCATGAAATTCTCAACAGCTCTTGTGTGGTCATCGCTTGCATAGCCCATGTCGACAGCAACCTTCTTCTGTATTTCAAAGTCAAGGAGATCATTCAAGCTGGACGATTGGTAATGCAGGCTCTGTCTCGTCCTGAGAACAAACTCGAACGCATCACGAGTATGAGTATATTGGAGATGGTTAATAAATCCTTTTTCCAGAAGTTTGTCAAGCAAATCCAACAGAGCCAGCTTCGGTGCGGAAAAATCCGCAACAGGAAGAAAATCGGGGTATATCGACCGGAACAACCACAGAAGAACTTGAAGATCTCGCAAGCCTCCGGCGCTTTTCTTTACGTTCGGCTCGAGAAGCGAAGTTGACTTGCCGTATTTATTGTGCCGTACCACTATGCCATCGAGAGTAGAATTTACAAAGCTGCGATCGTTGTTGTTCGTTATGAAATCACGGACTGCAGAGTCTAAGCTCCGAAAAATCGTCTTATTTCCCGCAACGTACCGATACTCGAGCGTTGCAGCCCAACTATCATGGTCGTCCTTATAAGTATCCAGAACCTGCCCGACGTTCCTGACAGAATGGCCGATATTGAGTCCCATGTCCCACAAGAAGTGCATCACCCTTTGAGCAAGGAAGCTGGCATCAATGCCGCCTGTAATGATGAAAGTAATATCAATGTCCGAATGAGGGCACAACTCTGCCCTGCCGTATCCACCGACCGCAACCGCAGCAATTTTTTCCCCGCTACCGGTTGCTTCTACCGCGCTCGCAATAGCCTCATCCACGGCGCCCGTAAGAAGCAGGGAAACTGCGGTGCTGTCACCGTGGGCAACGTGAAGGGCTTTGGATTCATCCCTTCTCGCACTCAGTCTTTCTATTGCGGAAACGACCTTCTCTCTCATATAGTAAAATATATGAAACGGGATAGAATCGACAAAGGAAATAAGTCCCGAATGGTGCTCGTGACACCTGCGGCCCGGTGATTGAGATCAGGAGCTTCTTACAATTCTCCTTGATTGATTTCAGTTTGGTCCAGCGCAGTCCTCACCTTTTCGATGAGCTGGTCGAAGCCAAAAGGCTTCTCGATCAATTCCACAACTCCTTTTAGACCGGCTCTCTCTTCAGGCGTTATGTAGCCGGTGGAAATCAAAACTCTCACCTCTGGATTGATGATGAAAAGATTGTCGAATACCTCCCTGCCCGAAAGTTCCGGCATATTCAGGTCTAGCACAACGAGATTTATTCTCGCCCACTCCTTTTTATATATCTCGATCGCACCCATGCCGTCTTTCGCCGTGACGACCTTGTAACCTGTCTGCTCCAATAAGAATTGTGCGGCTTCCCTGATTCCTTCCTCATCATCGACGAACAATATTCTTTCTCCGCGAGGTACGGTTGATTCCTTTACCTGCTTCGGCGGAGATATCTTTTTCTCAGTTAGCGTCGCAAGGGGAAAATAAATATTGAACACGGTTCCCCTTTTCAATTCGCTGTAAACTTTCAAGAATCCCCTGTGAGAACGGACAATTCCGTAGACAACACTTAATCCTAATCCTGTGCCCTTACCGGGCTCTTTGGTCGTGAAGAACGGTTCGAACACTTTCGACATCAACTCGGGCGGAATACCTTCACCATTATCCTTCACCATCAAGAAAACGTACCTACCCGACGCAACTTGATATATCTCTCCTTCGGTAGGAGATACTTCACGAATCTCGGTCTTGAGCGTGAGCGTCCCACCGTGAGGCATTGCGTCTCTAGCATTCACGGCAAGATTGAAGATCACCTGTTGTATTTGGCTCTGATCCCCATCGACGTAAACAGCTTCGGAACTTAGTTGAGTCTCGATCTTTATCGTTCTCGGAAATGTTTCCTCGAACACGCGCAGAGATTCAGTAATAATAGAATTGACGTCGAATATCCTCCGCTCCTCTAAACCCTTTTGCCGGCTGAATGTAAGGAGCCTCTTAGACAAGTCGCTCCCTCTTACTGCAACATTGGTAATGTTCTCCGCGTATCTTATCAGATCCGGATCGCCAAGCTTGTGTTGAAGAAGTTGAGACGAGCCGAGAACCACCTGGAGAATATTATTGAAGTCGTGAGCGATCCCTGCCGCCAACGTTGCCATGGATTCCAATTTTTCAAATTGTTCCAGTTTCTCTCTTTCATGCAGCTCAATCGTATTATCCACGACGAGGGACTGAACCCCTTGCTTATTCCCGATGTTTATTATGCTGGAATATCCGGACAGCGATATGATCCTGCCCGAACTCGTCTTGCCTTCGACCTGCCATTTGCCGCCGGACTTCTCGCCGGAGATGATCGAATCAAAAATACCTTTCAAAGACTTAAAATCCCTGCTCTCTAAGAAAGGAGAAAGGTCGCTTCCTGTGAGCTGCTCTACTCCGGTTTCCAGGATGTCTGCAAGCCGGCCGTTTGAATAAATGAGACGACCGTCGACCATAATGAAGCTGCCGATGTACGGATTTTCTACTATACGCCTGTACCTATCTTCGGAGCTGCGCAGCTCCTGTATCTTGTTTTGTACCTCCTTTTCGAGCCTCAGCGACCAGCGGAATGACACAGAGATCAACACTACCCCGCCCCCGAAAAGGCCAATTACCAGCAAGCCCGCGAGAATCAAGAGAGAATTTGTCGGTTGGGAGAGCCGGGACACTCGTCCTTCGCGCTCCATCCAGGCAAGTATCCATTCATTGTTCTCGAACTTCAGAGGAGAAGTTATAAGCAAATAATATTCACCGACGCCCGCGTTGTTTTTTCCCCTCAGAATTTCATAGCCACTAAAATTCGAGTTAGACAAAGCTTTAAGTTTTTCTGAAAGATCGTCTGCGTTCAAATTCTTTTTCCCGAGGATTACTTTCTGAAAATCTAAGCCGGCCTCCTCCTGAAACGGCGAATATGCGATTCTGAAATCCCTTGACAAAAGCCGATAGCGATCGCCGAAATCATTAGTGTCGATCGCATTTTCCAAAAGGATCTTAGGAATATTGATAACTGCAAAACTGCATAGGGCGGAAGTCGGACCGTCGTCTCCCTTCACAAGGGCGAATAATTCAGGGCCTCCTTCATATTGCCTGACGGCAGAAAAAGCCGCTGCACTATCATGAATACTAACGAGAGTTTCTTTTAACAGCGCAACTGCTTGTGAATCATACGCGCGAGATTTGACCTTCCGAATAAAAGTGATTTCTCCCTTTTTGTTTGCGCTGCCGACAACATCGATATAGTCGTTGTCACGCTGGATGCCGGTTAAAAACAATCTATTGCCGTTTGATTCTAACGTCCGCTGCAGATCCGAGGCAATCTCCTGCAAAGCGGATCTCATCCTTTCGGTAGTCAGTTTCGTCAAAGAAAATCTCGACTCGGCGTAACTTTTAAGCGCAGTAATTCTGAGATTCTCATAGAATGATTCTGCTACCAACAGTATCACGAATATAAAAATCGTCAAGCCGCTTCCTATGATGTACAAGTCGCGCAACACACTGACCCTGAGCATATCTAAATAGGTCGTTTTTATTCGTTTCAGCGTCATCGGAAGATACTGCCGTACAAATCGCAAAATAATTAGCGCAATGACGGAAGAAATTGCTGCACCTATAATGTTGATAAAGATCCTCGGGATCTCTGGCAGGTAAAAATTCTTGGTATAATAAACCACTGTCAGCCAGATCAAAGGCTCCAGTAGATAGTAAGCTGAAAGAACTCTGGTTAGCTTGGCTTGCACAGATGATGATGGCTTCTCTGCAACGTTGAAAAATTCCGCGACAAGAAAGACCATTCCAAAGAGCATGACCTGGTTTACTACATAGCATATGGCACCGAAGCGTATATAGGGCGAACCGCCGAGGAGCATGAGATGCAGAACAAAAGCTATGACATAGATTATCGACCCGATATGCGCGATCTTTATTTCCCTTGTCACCGATCTCTTTTCCCGCGATCTAGTTGACAGAAGAAAGAAGTAAACGCGGCTCGTGCCGATGAATGCAAATATTAATCCTGTCGAGGTTGCAAACGTCAGCATGAATATCCAGAGTGCATCTGCACTTCCAAACACGACGTCGAAGTAAACCTTAAACAATGATGAAAACAGCACGATGGAACTGCCTACAAACAGAGATGTACCCCCTCTGGATCTCCCCTGTGCAAGTCCAATCCTGAAGGAGAGATGAGTCAGAAGTGCAACCGGAAGGAAGACAAACAAGAAGTCCAGTATGTCCGCAGCAATAATCATTATTTAATAGGCGCTCTCGGTAGAATAATACACCGTGGAGAATGTGTAATCAAGTCGAAGATCCCGTGCGAGGGATATGGTGGGACAGGAACTAGCTCATAGTTGACAGCACTAAGTTAACCGCACATAACTATAAACTATGAGCTAATTCAGATTCAAATTCTAAATTTCAAAATGCTTAACGTGACCGAAACATTCTTTGCTGCATTAGGAGCTACAATCGCATTGAGAGTACCGATTCCGATGTCGAAGTCCCATGCCCAAAGGTTGAATCCAAATCCGGCTGACCATCTGAACCCGTAAGCACCTCCGAGACCAAGTCCAGTCCGAATAGGAAATGGATAGATCGGCCTCCACTCAGCGCCGAGCACGAACTCAGGAGTAGTCGAATTATTAAATTGATTGTTGAAGCCTTGATGATAATCAATCGCAACCAAAAGCTGACCGGGAATTTTTGGGAATAAATCATCCAATTGCGCCGAAGCGCCTATGTTCAATTTTGTAGGAAGCCACGTGGAGAAACTTGAACCGGCTATGTCTCTATTCTTGAAATAATTTTTGAACACATTGTTTATGCTGTCAAGATTACTCGTAGAACCTGCAGAATCGCTGTAGGCCGGAGTGAATCCTGAAAAAGTAATCGTTGTGTCGCCATGGGTTAGAACAACCTTCTTCGACCAAGAGATAGCACCGATATCGGTGAAACTTATCCCGACCTTTATGAAATTCATCACTATGCCGTTAACGCCAATGTCAACTCCAAATCCTGTCCCCTGGGGCGCGAACGGATTGAAGTGTACCACCGTGTCAGGGACATTGCTCTTAAACGCTTTTGATAATACGCTGCTCATCAAACCTGCTCTCTTAGCATCGAACCCCATGTTGACTATGTAAGAGTAAGAATCATTCGCAGAATCGGCATAGAGCGACGTATTAGTACTTTGCATTGAAGTATAACTGAACCCCGTCACATATTTTAGCCCGATCCCAACGTTGAAATCCTTCGCTATCTGTTTAGGAATTGGAATGACATCAGGAAGTTTCATCGCGTAGTCGACGTTGTAAGTCCTGTACCAAAAAGACTTCAAAGCCAGATCGTTCCATGAGTAGTTCGATCCCCAAGTTGGCAAATTCAAGGCAAATGAAGCAAAGGTATTCGGAATCGCCGCCTGCGCACCGACTTTCTCATCAACAGAAAATCCTAGTGCAAAGACCAGATTCCTTATAGAAACGCCGAGCCAACGAATGTTTTCGTCTGTGCGAACATTCCCGACTCCGCTAGGAAACGCATCGAGTATATTCTGCTTGTCGGATTCAGAGAGATACTTTCCTATCGTTTTGCCGGTACTGTCAACCTGGCCCGTACCGGTGAAGTAATTGTTATAAAGATCTAAGTTCAAGAAATCAGAACCGCTTTTGATAGAAAACGGAATAAGCTCAAAGACAACCTTTCCCCTCGAGACTTCCATCAAGTTAGCAGGATTTGTTCCGATCGCATCGATGTCGGTCGAAACGGCAGTGGATAATCCTCCAAGTGCGGTCAGTCTTGCGCTGGGAATCTGCTGAGCGTTCACATCGAGGAATGTGAATACAAGAATGAAAAGCGAAAGGTTTGCTTTCAACACGGTCGGGGCGTGAAGAGCGAAAAACATCGTATTCTTTTTCATGTTGTTTTCCCTCCTCACTTAAACGTATTCTTATCTACCCTGAAGTGGAAATTCCCATACACTTTCAAGGAGATAGTATTGTTCTTCGTGAATGGAACAGGCGTGGAGCCGAGCGGAGTTGAAAAATTATAATCGAATCTCATGTATGACCGCCCGAACAGCTTCGCCTGGTTCGACATTAGGCTGATCGTGCTCTTACTGAATTGGGGAGCTATGACCGTACCATCCTGATTGAAATCCGCCGCGGGCGGAGCCTGAACAACTATGCTGTCAAACTGGGTGACTGAATCTGTCAACGTATCTATGAACTGCGTCCTCAACGACAATTGCAGCGGCACCCCGTTCTTGATTTCGAAAACAATTGCCGCGGTGTCCACGTTGCTCATCTTGGCACTCGTTGAAGAATCGAAGACAGGTTTGGTAGTGGTGTCTACGTAAGAAGAGTTTAATATCCCTAAATAAAACGGCATCAAAATGAGATTTGTGCCGCTGACTGAGTCAGTGCTCTTTATTGTACCTATCGAATAAGATGAGAGATACGGGACAGTCGGGCCCGGATTCACTATGACGTAGCCGTTGATGAAAAATTCATCCGGGAGCGTATTGGTCCGGACCGCAAACGAATTGAGCGCATTCGCAAATTCTCTTCCCACCGCTATCGTGTTTACCTTACCCGGATAAATAACAGTGTCGACTACAATCGAATCTGAGAGCAGAGAAGGATATTCGGCGCTTCCGGGTTTCATGCTTATGTGCGCGAGATACGGGAAGCCGACGCTGGTCATCTGCAAGTTAAGTTTAGTCGAATCTCCCAGAAATGTTATACCTCCATGAAACTTCGATTTAAGATCGCCAAGGTTGATTTTTTGCGTGTCATTAGCGAGCGTGAGTGGACCCTTTAGGTGTGCCTCACCGGTAAAAGAATTCAGGACAAGATCAGACATGCTGAACGTTGCCCTTACAGTTTGCGAGGTGCTGATGTTTACAAAATTCCCGTTCGAACCCGGAATTTGAAACGTGGCGGTATAGTGGATTGAATCGCTGGGGTTGCCGCGCGAATCTGCCGTGTTGAGCTCGTAGCCATTCAGCGGAATCGTTATGTTGTCCATGCTGCTTGAAGCCTGCAGAGTATAATTGACTCTCAGTGTATCATTGGGGTTGTTCTGTCTCGTCAAGCTGCGAAAAACTATTTGAACCGGCAATGTGAGAGGCAGATCGTTCCTCATGCTCAGTGTGAATGAACCGGATTGGATATCGGCCTTGATAAATTTATTTAGATCGACGAGAACGATGGCCTGGTTTATGATAATCGGATTTTGAGGTGGAATGATGGCATTCGCCGAAGACACTCGCAGATCGAGGAACCCGACAAATATGTTCAACAAATTATTCGATTGGTAAGTTGAGGTGCCGCCTCCTGGCGAGTTATATGTCAAGGATATTTGCGGATGACTCGAAAGCGTTCGACCCGTTATGTTCAAGACGGTATCGAATCTTCCACCGTTGGGAGCCAACGATAACGGATGCCCGAAAACTGGGAGCGGATTGCCGGAAGCGTCCAGAAGATTTACACTGCCGCTGTCAAAATTTATCGTAGCCGGATAACCATTTGTAATAGAGATATGCAGTAAGCCGTTGCTCAGTGTTGCCGAGTTATAATTTGTAAAGAAATGGTCAGGCGAAAGAGAAGTCGTCGTGGGAGGGATCGCGGGAACAGGACCCGTAGTCCCCGAGGGCACAGGGTTCGCGACAGTATAATTGAGGGAATCATTCGCATCGATCTTGAAATTGGTAAGGGTTTGTGTTTGAGTGACGGGCGGTACCGCATTAATTCCTAAATCTGTGCCTATCTGCACGCCGCTAATTTGTTTGAATCCGGAAATCGTAAATGCGTCGATTGGCGGGGTCGTATAGATGTGCGTCGTGTCCCCGTCGAAAACCTTGACCGAATCTTTATACAAAATTTCACCGAGGGTGTATGTCCGGTTAAATATCGGTGCCGAAAACTGCGTATCCCAGGTTGGCATCACAAACTTCCCGACCCTGTACTTCGAGCATCCCCAAAATGCGAGAAGAGAACCAACGAAACAAAGTAATACAATTCCCTTCTTCATAAACTTCTCCTTATTTTTAGTAAAAGTATTTTAGCCTCTCTCCTCATTAGCTCCCGCTGAAACACACATTTTCGCCAGCACACGCATCAGGATAACTAACAAAACATTCCGACAGTATGTTTCAGGTCACAACGACAATCAACAAGTGAGCATTATCAATATGATTCCCAAGCATAAGAGGGTTTGAAGTTCGGGTAAAAACCGCTCTCTTTCCTTCTCAATCTCATAATTTCTGATGTTTTTCTTCAAGCTCCCGGCGGCTGAAATCCGAACGGTGCATTGGGCACAGGTCCAGCAAATACTTTTATCTCGCCGAAACTGCGTTCGTATTTCTCCACATTCTCCCGGAGGGCCCCCAGAAGCATCTTTGCATGTTGTGGGGTCATGATAATTCTTGCCATCACTTTCGCCTTAGGCACGCCCGGCAAAAGTCGAGTGAAATCGATAATAAATTCTGCAGGCGAATGAGAGATGATTGCGAGGTTTGAATAAATCCCTTCCGCTTCTTTTTCACCGAGCTCGATGTTGATCTGCTGCGGAACATTTTTTTCTTCAGGCATTAACCACTCCTTAATTCACACTTGTGCTTTTCGAAAAAACCGTCAAAATAAAATGCCGCCGTCTGAACAACGGGTTGAAACCACGGCGGCATTAAAACAAAAACGGCGACGATAGGTCAGTGAACTTGCCTTAATGAATCGGCCTTTCGAATCGCCTCCTGTGCCTTCTGAGTATTATTCATGAAAGCATAAACTTTTGCAAGCAATTCCCAGAGATTGGGGTCATCGCTTTTATAAGTGGAGTACTTCTCTAAATACGGAATCGACTGCTCAAATTTTGCGCTGACTGCCTTGCGTAGCGAATCGGGGTCGCCGTTCTTCGCAGTGCTGTTTTGGATGTGAACTCCCCAATTGACGTAGCTTGCGCCGAGATTGTAGGTCGCGTTCCAGATAGTGGACTGCGTCCTTTCCACATTTTGATTCAGTTTCGGCGCATTTGCCGATGAATCAGGATGGGCAAGTTTGTCTTTCAGTTGTTCCAGCGTCGCATTGCCGGCATCGATCGCCTTTTTGAATTGGGCAACGGCTTTTTCAAATTCATTACCTCTCAACAGGATAACTCCGTAGTTGTATTGGAAATCGGAGCTACCGGGATTTTTCATGGCGCCAGTCTTGAATGTCTCCGTTGCCTGCTCTGTCATGTCCGCCGCAATGTAGCAGTTCGTGAGCACTGTCATCAGATCCTGATCGTCCGGGTAGATGTTCGTGGCAGGCACGAGCACATCCAGCGCCTTTTTGAATTGATCAATCGCTTGAAGATATTTTGTAGAATCGATGCCTGGGTTGTAAGCAAAGTCAACCTTCTTCGTCTTCAACATGTCCTGATCGAAAGTCAGCGTCAGTCCGTACGTTTTGTATATCCATTTCTCTTCCTGGGTGGAAGTTCCTGGAGATTTTTTCTTTCCCTTTTGAGCAGAAGCTGAAATTTTCTGATCCGGCTGACCTATTGTGGCTGCAACCTCCTCTTCACTTACTCCTTCTACTATAGAGTTCAGATTTTTCAGTGTATTCAACTTATCCTGGCTACTATCCTCAAAATCCTGTTTCAGCTTCTGCCCTTTTTCGTAATAAACTTCGCTCAAAAATTTCGCCGCGTCCTGGTCTTTATCTTTGTTCCATAAGACCATCAATGGCTCCACAGCACTGTCGTTCAGCGCCATGTTCAGATAGGAATAAGCAAGCCCTTTATACGACAACATGCTATCAGGTTCTACTACGATTGCATTCTCAAACGCTGAAATTGCCTTGCCGTAGTTGGTGCTGGTATCTCTGCCGGTTTGCAGATACTTTGTCCCTTGGTTGTACAATTGCACCCAATAATGTGTCCTAACGTCAGTAATATTCTGCTTGTTCTCGTCCGAAATCTTTAATGCATGCTGAAACGCTTCCATCATCCCGGTATACTTCTGCCTCTCTCCGCGCACGTAGCCTAACCAGTACCACGCCTCTTCGTCTTGCGGATTGGTGCTCAAATCCTTTTGAAGTTGGTCTTCCGCTTTGTCCCACTGACTGTTTTGAATGTATAGCTTTGCGCTTGTCAATTCCGCGGACGAACATTGAAAGCCAATGAACGCAAATGAGACAGCGATAACGGCAGCCATGACTGCCAATATTCTGTAGTTTTTCATCGAATACTCCATTTGAAAGTTATGCTAAATGACACTGATTAATATAAAATTCCGGTCATGGATTTACAATGCAAGGCAGTAAGAGTGCTGGAGCCGGGCCTCGAGGCCAGAAGATTCGGAGTTGGCCGGATCAAGGCTTCATTTCGATTTTTGGTTTTGATTTCTCGGCAGATATATCGTTCACCGATATATGGAGTTAGCGTAGATATATTCTTCCACGGCTTGCGGAACCAGGAATCTTATCGACCGGCCCGAGTGCACACGTCTGCGGATGTCTGAAGAAGAGACGTCCAGACCAGGAACACTCAATACCTCGACGCGTCGAAGCAATCCCTGGTCGACAGACTCAAGCGCAAAACCAGGTCTATTCATCGCAACGACATCGCATTTATCCAAAATCTTCTCGGGATCCTTCCAGGAATAAAAATCGATAAGGAGATCTATTCCTATTACGAGAAAGAACTTATCGTCCGGAAATTTTCCTTTCAATTCAATTATGGTATCGATTGAATACGATGCTCCGCTCCTCTTGAGCTCAATATCGCAAACTTCAAACTTGGGGTTACCTTTTATCGCGAGCTTCACCATTTGCAAGCGTACATTGGCAGGGATTATTTTTTCATTCAACTTGTGCGGTGGAATCGCCGCCGGGACAAAAAGCATTTTGTCCAACCTCAGTTGCTCGGTCGCACTTTCGGCTGCGATAAGATGGGCAATATGTGGTGGGTTAAAAGTGCCGCCGAGAATGCCTACCCTTGCGGAGGATCCTTCGGACATTAGATTTCGCCGAATTTTTCCTTCAGTCCCTGCAAAAAGTTCGCAGTACGGCGGGCATTCTCAACCACCTGGCCGTTGCTCACAAAGGATTTATAGATCTTTCTCAAGCCGGCAAGGTCGCGGATACATTGGAACCTATTCAGGGTAAACATCATCGATGATAGCGGAGCGGAAATTTTCATTGCGACTTCGAACGGGTCTTTGGCATTCAGCGCGTCGAAAATTTGGACATGAGGCTTTTTCAAACCGATCATATAGAGCTGATCGACCGTATCGGGCGCCAGCACAACAACGTCGTCGTCTAAGCTCAGTAATTCAAAAACATGTTTGATAGCCTGGTTCGGAATCAGGGCAGCATCCAGATCGATGTAAATCAGTTTCTTGACGCCGTCGGAAAAAATGTTGTCTACTGCGTTGCCGATTTTGTCGGAAAGCTTGTTACCGATAGCCGGCTTCAGCTTGTACTCAAATCCGGCATGTCTGAAGATATGTTCAAAGTCAGCCCGCGCGTCTGCCGGATCAAAATAAATATATGGGTGAACATGGAACTGCGAAATTGCACGTTCCACCAAATCGTAAAGCAGTGACACATGAAGTTCTGCTGCTTCCTCATACGTCAATGGTGGTACAAGATTTGTGCGGACTTCCTTCGGCAGCGGCGTCCGCGAGACAATAAGAACCGATCTTTCAATCATGCTGTAAAAAGTTATTCAAGAAAAGTGAGAAGTGCAAAGTGAATAATGAAAAATTTCCAGTTGCTCACTTATTGCAAATGACATGTCTTCGTGAAGCCTCTTGTTCCTCTCTTAAGAATTGAATCTAAGTATGCGCTTAATTAAGTTCCATTATCGGTAAGGAGTGAGAGGCTTTCAACCTTTTGCTTTTCGTTTTTCATTCACAAGAGAAGAGATGGCAAGACTCAATTCGGAAAGTGTCGTCGAGGAAGTGCGCCAGGCTACTGACATCGTTGATGTCATCTCGCAGTACGTACGACTACAGAAGCGCGGGAAAAATTATCTCGGGCTCTGTCCGTTCCATAATGAAAAGACTCCCTCATTCACCGTGAACAGGGAAAAGGGATTGTACCATTGTTTCGGCTGTGGAGTCGGAGGGAACGTCTTCACGTTCGTGACGCAGTACGAAAAGATTTCTTTCGGCGAAGCGTTGCGACAGCTCGCCGCGCGGGCGAACATCACCCTTCCTTCTTACAACAGCGAAAAGCAAAACGAGGTCGACGAGGTCCTCGATATCAATGAAAAAGCCTGCAGGTACTACAGAGATATGCTTCGCTCGGACGAAGGCGTAGATGCGCTCTTATATTTGAATAAAAAAAGAAAATTTACCGACGACACAATTGAAAAATTCATGCTTGGCTTTGCACCTGACAGATGGGATGGACTCCTTAACTATCTGAAAAAAAAAGGAATGGACGAGAAGGTGGTCGAGAAGTCCGGGTTGATTCTCAGGCGGCAGGACGGCTCCGGATATTACGATAGATTTCGGGCCCGCGTCATGTTCCCTGTTCAATCGCCGAGCGGAAGAATAATCGCTTTCGGCGGCCGGACTTTGAAAGGCGAGGAGAAGGCAAAATACATAAACTCGCCTGAGTCCAGCGCTTACATCAAAGGAAGGACCCTCTTCGGGGTTTATCAGGCGAAAGACTCGATAATCGAAAAAGACGCAGCGATACTCGTGGAAGGATACGCCGATCTCATTGCCCTTCACCAGGCCGGAATAAAAAACGTCGTTGCCTCGAGCGGAACGGCCTTGACTGTCGAACAGATACAATATATCTCGCGTTACACCAAAAATGTTTACCTGGTTTATGATGCCGATACTGCGGGACAGGACGCTTCAATGCGCGGAGCCGACATCCTTCTCGAACAGGGAATGGACGTTTTCATTGTAGAGCTTCCGGCAGGCGAAGATCCTGACACGTTTGTCCTCTCTCAAGGCAGCGAAGAATTCATGCGACTAATTCAAAATGCAATGAACGTCGTGGAATTCAAAGCGACGCTACTTCAGCGACGCGAGCGTCTGCCGAAAGGACCGAAGGGACCCGCGGCATCAGGATCTTCGAGAAGCCAGATCACCATCGTTCATTCCATCGTAGAATCCTTAACAAAAATAAAAGATGCAATCAAAGTAAACTTATACGTGAAAGACCTCGCCGCGAAATTCGAGTTACGAGAAGACGCGATTTATCAGGAGTTGAAAAAGAAGAAGGCGATCCAATCTCAGCCCTTCATGCGCGACCATGAACCCGATATTTCTTCTCGACGGTCGAATGTCAGCGATCGGCTATCGACTGCCGAAAGGGACTTGATCAGTCTCCTGGCAAGCGTCGATGAATCGTTGTGGGAGGTCATCGCAAATCAGATCGATAGACTTGACATTCAGAATCCAATCAGCAAAGAGATTATCCAGAAGATCATCGACGCAAGATTTTCCGGGAAAGAGATGGGATCTGTGATCGATGAATTGGCAGACGAGGACATGCGCAAGTCCTTTGCCCAGCTGGCTTTCTCTACAACGCAGAGAAGCAAAGTTTGGTGGGAAGAAATCAGGCCGAGCAGTGAGACGCCCGATTATCTTAAGTGGATCTCGCAGCTTCTTATCTCTTTCGAACTTGAACAAATCGAGCAGCAACTTAAATTGTTAAATTCTAAGATTACCGGTGCTGAAAAGAGAGGACTGTCTACGGAAGAGTTTGACTCGAGATATCAGGAACTCGTGAACAGGAAACAATTTCTTTCCGAAACTTACAGCGATAAAAATCTTTTAGAACAGTATTTTGAAAGTCTGAAGAAGTAGCTTTTAGCCGTTAGCTGTCATCCAACGGCTAAGACCAAACAAATAAGAGCTTGGAAATGATAGAGATACACGAAGATAAGTGCGACTTATGCGGCTGCTGTGTAGGCGTTTGTCCGGAAAACTGCATCGACCTCAGCGAGAGCCGTATATCGATCGTTCACGAAATCTGCACCGACTGCCGAAAGTGCGAGTGGGCGTGTCCTTTTGAAGTGTTTGAGTTCAACCGCGATAAGGTGAAGCGGCACCCCGGGAAATTGCCACAGGCCGGGCTTGTCGCATGAAAGATTCTTATGATGTAATCGTTGTAGGTGCGGGTCCGGCCGGCTCGACGGCTGCGAGATATGCAACACAAGGCGGCGCAAAAGTTCTCATGCTTGAAAAGGACCGTGAGGTCGGTGTGCCCGTTCGGTGCGGCGAGGCGGTTGACCACGAAGGCCTTATCCAATTTCTTCAGCCCGACAAGAAATTCATCGCGGCAGAAATCAAAGACTTCAAACTCGTCGCCCCTAATGGAAAAGTCGTCAAGCCGAACATCGATGGCGTCGGATATATTTTGAACAGAAAAATATTCGATTATGAATTGGCGCGCATTGCTGCAGACGACGGAGCTGAAGTCGTTACAAAGGCGTACGTGGATGGGATCACCAGAAATAACGGTACGGTGACCGGCGTTTCGGTGCAATACCATGGTGAACGGTTGACTATCAAAAGCAAAATTGTCATAGGCGCAGACGGCGTAGAGTCGAGAATCGGGAGGTGGGCAGGGATAGACACCACCGTTTCGATGCACGACATGGAGTCAGCCGCACAGGTCACGGCAGCGAACGTCGATGTTGAAGAGGGCACTTGCTATTTCTATTTCGGACAGAGGTACGCGCCTGGCGGTTACTTATGGGTTTTTCCAAAAGGAAACAAGACGGCAAACATCGGGCTCGGTGTGGCGGCAGACGAAAGCAGGAAAAAACACGCTCTGAAATTTCTTGAAGAATTCATGCAGGAAAACTTTCCGAATGCTTCGATTCTCACAAAGATTGCCGGGGGCGTTCCGTGTGCGGAGTCGCTCGAGAAAATGGCAATGCCCGGGCTGATGCTGGTCGGAGACGCCGCGCACCAGGTCAATCCGGTTTCGGGGGGAGGGATAATCAGCGGCATGATCGGCGGAAGGATCGCTGGGAAAATTGCGGCAGAAATTATCAGGAAAGGCGATATGTCCTTGATGGAACAGTATGAGAAAGAGTGGAAAAATTCACTCGGCGGCCGCCATGACAGATATTATAAAATCAAAAAGGTAATTTATAAATTCAGAGACAGCGACCTCGATTCGATAGCCGATGCAATCACGAGGCTGCCGGAAGCTCAGCAGACTCTCGGCAACCTGTTCAAGCAGGCGGTGATCAAACATCCGATGCTGATCGTCGACGTCATGAAACTCTTCTTCGCATGAAAATAGATGTCGTCCTCAATGTCGATGAACGCATCACGAAAAAAATAAAATATGGATTTACTCTGCTGTTCCAGCCTCTCCGTGTAGAAGTTATTTTTTCCGATGAAGTCAAGGACAACTCCATTACCATCCTTTATGGCAAAGAATCACCGTCGAGTCAAAATAAAATATTCCATTTAAGGGCATCTCACGAGTTTGAAGAATGCATCGAACATTCCAGACTCCCGGACATTTCTCATCTTGAATGGCTTGAATTCGAGAGGAAGAGACTTCCGAAGTTGTTTCCGGTTTCGGGTGCCGCCATTGACTTCGATATCGCCGCCGCAGCTTTCATGCTTGCTTCCGAATTCCAGGATCTGATCAGTCTTGAGAGAGATGAATTCGACAGACTTCGTGCGATGGATTCGCTGCAGGACAAGCTCGGCATTTTAGATTATCCCGCGGTGAATTATTACTCGATATTCTTGAAAGAAAAATTGGAGAAATTTTTCGATACCGGGATAGAGCTTAAGAAGTATGCGGACGCCGATCATGGAATCGCCTTGACCCACGATGTTGATTATACCAGCTCGCTCAATTTGAGGATGATAAAGCGAAACATTTTCGGACATGCCATACTTAACAAAGAAAATCTCACGCCGAACGAGCGCGCCGTGAAATTTCTCCGTCCGCTTCTTGCTATGACGGGGTATGATCCTCCGAAAAACGGATTGAAATTTCTGAGAGAAACCGAACTCCGTTCAGGACTCAAGTCGACATTTTTCATCAAGACGGGTGCGACTGCGAGAGAAGACATGAATTACCATTACCGCTCTCGCTCGCTTAGAAATTTCATGCGTTCTCTGATGAATCATGGCTTCGACATCGGTATCCATCCGAGCATGCGCACTTACATAGAGGGCGAACAACTCATCCTTGAAAAGACGAGACTCGAAAACCTGGTTGGGAAGGAGATCAATTCGGTAAGGCAGCATTATTTGAAATTTACCGCAGGCAAAACCGTCGGCATCTGGGAAAACGCAAGACTAAAATATGACAGCACTCTCGGCTTTTCTCGAAAAGCCGGTTTCCGTAACAGCATCGCCTTCCCTTTCCCCCTGTATGATTTTCAGAAAGACAGGATTTCTACAGTGACCGAATTACCGTTAATGATCATGGACGGCACATTCTCAGCTAATCGAAGCCAGCCGGTAAATGAAACTTATGACAAGATGAAAAAGCTCGTGGATGAAACCAAAGCTGCACACGGGGCCGCTTCGATTCTCTTCCACAATTCTCTGGCAGATCCCATCGACTTTCCGGGCTACAAAAGAATTTACAGCCGGCTCTTATCCGAAGCAGAGAACGACAGATTCAGAATGGACTCACTCTCGGGAATAATAGAACAATTCCGCTGATGAGTAGACGTGCACAGAATTTTGTGTCTACGTGAACCCATACGTAATTCTCTTCATCCAGCTTCTCCTTTCCGGAGGCAATTATATAATTGCAAACGCTGCGACACAAACGATCCCTCCGCCAAATCTCACATTCTTGAGAACCATCATCTCCGGATTTGTTTACCTGCTATACTTTTTCTATGCGGGACTGCCGTTCAAGTACAGAGGCCGGGATCTGGCGCTTCTCCTGTTTCTTAGTTTTACTTCGGTCTCGCTGAACCAATTAGGATTTCTCTATGGGATGAAATACACGACCGCAACGGAAGGTGCGCTGCTTTATGCACTGACGCCGATTTTCGTCATGGTTCTTTCGAGAAGATACCTGAATGAAAAAATTACATTTATGAAAATCTTGGGCACAGGGATGGCATTCGTAGGTGTGGTCGTCGTGGTTTTGTCAAACGTATCGTTCAATGGAGCTTCATATCACTTCGAATTCTCGCACATGAAAGGGGACGCTTTCATTTTCACAGCAGTAATCGCCTGGGCAACATACACGGCGCTCGGTCGGAAGCTGGTGGTGAAGTATGGCGCGATCACGACCACTATGTTCACCGCCCTAATCGGAACAGCGATGTACGCCCCTGTCGGAATATTTTGTTCCATAGGATACAGGTACACTTCGCTGTCGGGTGGCCAGTGGCTGCAGGTTCTCTACCTATCGCTCGGGACTTCAATTGCAGGATATTTATTATGGTACTATGCGCTGGGAAAGATCGAGGCCAGCAGGGTGGCTGTCTTCACGAACGGGCAGCCGGTGATCACCGCCATCATGGCTTACATATTCTTGAAGCAAAGCATCGCACTGCCGTTTGCGCTCGGCGCGCTCGTCACGATTGGAGGGGTAATCATTACACAGACGGATTTGCAGAAGAGACAAAAATCTTAGTCCGAAGACTGCTTAGTTCTCCAGTAGTACACCCCACCTAGGTTCCATCTCAATATGAAGCTCGTGATTCTTTATCGTGATGCTCTTTGAATTCAGCACGTCGTTGAATATTCTACTGCCTACGTTCAAATTCACGTCCACAGATTGCTTCTCCTCCGACAGGTTGAAGCCGGCGATTGCTACTCGGTTTTCATATTCCCTTTCAAACACAAATACTTCTTTTTGATCGTCTGCAATGAGGGTCGTGTAGCCGCCGATCGTTAATGCCGGGTCCGATTCCCTTTCACGGATCAATTTCCTGTAATAGTCAAAAAGATTTTTGTTAAAAATATTTTTATCCTCTGTTCTTCGGACTCCGTCCGCAGGGCTGCTCTTCTCGTCCTCATATTTCAAATCTCGCCACAGCATCGGCTTCCTGTCATCGGGGTCGGTCGCCCCCCACATTCCGGCTTCATCGCCGTAATAAATCATCGGTGCACCGACATAAGTCATCTGGAAAAGTGCGATCAGCTTTTGCCGCTGAATTGCTGCAGCATCCGGCTTGGAAATGACGTACGCCGGATTATTCCTCGGACTATCGTCGGCGTTAAAGTCGCGGTCGGGATTCATTATCATCGACTCAAGCCTGTCGGTATCATGGCTGTCAACAAGATTCTGTAAGACGTAATCGATGCTGTCCGGGTATGAATTCCTGAGCGCTTGAAGAGTGGAATCGAACTGCGTCGGCGTGATTGCCATCTTCCTGTCGATGAAGAATTTCATCACCGCCTTCGCAAACATGTAATTCATGACTCCGTCGAACTCGTCACCCCGCAGCCATGGTGCAGCATTGTCCCATATTTCGCCTGAAATATACGCATCCGGTTTTATGCTTTTCACAAGCTTTCGCCAGTCTTTCCACAAAGCGTGCGGCACTTCATTCGGGACGTCGAGTCGCCATCCGTCAACACCGTTCGCAGGATTCCCATCGGGAGCCAGCCACCGCTTCGTGATCGCCATGATATGCTCATATGGACCATGGACAAGTCCGGTGATGGTATCTTTTCTGAAAATCGGCAATGACTTTAGCCCCCACCAGCCGGCGTAATCGAACTTCGTCCCTTTCGCCGAGTCGTTCCAGCTTGTCACCACAAACCAGTCCTTGAACTTAGACTGCTGTTGATTTTTCTCGACATCCTTGAAAGCCCAGAAATCGGTGCCGACGTGGTTGAATACTCCATCGATGATCACATGCATTCTCATCTCGTGGATTTTCTTCACGAGTTTCAGGAATTCTTTGTCCGCAGAGGTCCATTTCCATGTCGATGAATCGCCGGGATTCTCTTCGGACATGATTTTCAAATCACCCCCAGGATCCGGACCGAAGTTGTGGTCGATGTGAATGTACGTCGCGGTGTTGTATTTGTGGAGTGAAGGCGACTCGAAAACAGGATTGAAATAGATCGCGTTGATGCCTAGTTTTTTCAAGTACGGCAGTTCATCCATGACCCCTTCCAAATCACCGCCATACCTTCTGTCAAAAACGACGTCATAAAACTTGTTTGAAAACTTCTTCTCCCAGGGCTGCAACTCGTACCAATCGCTCATCCATGGGGAAACACTCCACTCGCGTCCGCCGACCTGTGCATCCTTCATAGTTGGATCATTCTCTGAATCTCCGTTTCGGAACCGCTCCGGAAAGATCTGGTACCACACAGCTTTCCTCGCCCAATCGGGAACTTGAGCATTTGCTGTTGCGACCCAGATTGCAGAGACAGCAAGCGATATTAGAAGACGATTCATTCGATGATCCTTTCCCCAAGAATTAAGCCTTGCGAAGGTTTTAATACTTCGCAAGGTTTTCTGAATTTTTTACTCGCAGATTTATTGCTTTTCCCCGATCGGCTCTTCGACGACCGGCTTATCCAATTCCACTTTTACTTTCTGTCTGGCCTTTGGCTTCCCCGCCTTAGGCGGATCAGCTTTTGGCTGAGAAATTCGCCGCTTCCTTTCTCTGATGATGACAGGCGATTTCCTCAAGAACCGACGATCGTTGTCGGCGCGAGCCGGCTCTTGATCGTCTTTCGCCTCGGCGTACTCAAAGACCTCGTATTTATAATTGCGAATCACCATCTTCTCATCATCATGGTACAGAACATACTGCGGCAGAATAGGAATTTTTCCGCCCCCGCCGGGAGCATCGATCACGAAATACGGAACCGCGAGTCCCGAAGTGTGTCCGCGCAGTTTGTCCATGATTTCCAGGCCGACACGTATCGGTGTACGAAAATGATTCGTGCTCTTCACCATATCCGCTTGATAAATATAATACGGCTTCACACGCATCGTCAGGAGCTTGCGATTGAGCTCTTTCACAACATCGGGGTTGTCATTTACGTCCTTCATCAGCACCATTTGATTGCCGAGTGGAAAACCCGCATTCGCAAGAAGATCGCATGCCTGTTTCGCTTCGGGCGTGCACTCCCACGGGTGGTTGAAATGGACATTCACATATATCGGATGATATTTCTTCATCATCTCGACAAGCTGCGGCGTAATCCTCTGCGGAAGAACACACGGCATCTTGGTATGAACGCGAATTATCTCAACATGCGGAATTTCTCGGAGTCCTTTCAGCACTTTCTCCAGCATCACGTCGGTAAGCATGAGCGGGTCGCCGCCGGAGACAATGACGTCTCTAACTTCTTTGTGCGCCATGATGTAGTCCAGGCCGTCCTGGATATACTTCATGCTGATCTTCGTCGAATCGCTGACCTTCCTCTTTCTTGTGCAGAAGCGGCAATACATGGAGCACTGGCTCGTCACAAGAAATAAAACTCTGTCGGGATAACGATGGGTAATGCTTGGAACCGGGCTATCGTGGTCCTCATTCAGAGGATCCGTCGGCAATCCGTCGTCTTCAAGCTCCTTCCCATCGGGCATGCATTGAAGCCAGATAGGGTCGCCGGGATATCGAATGAGATTTAAATAGTACGGGTTGATCCTGATGTGGAAAAGGCTGTTGAGCCTTTCGGCAGTCTCTTGATCAAAGTTGAATTTTTTGACAAGGTCATCAGCGCTGTCTATACTCTGCCTCAGCATCTGCTGCCACAGTTCCATAAATTAGTCCTCCGAAATTTGTTTTACATATATTACGAGATCATCCGCAGGCCGATAGTAATCGCGTACTCTGGCGCCTTCGTGATAACCCCGCTTCAAATAAAAACTCCGTGTGGGAAGATACTTTTCCTGTGAACTTGTATAAATGGTTATCAGTCTCCCTTTGTGCCTCGATATATCATCCTCGGCAAAGTTCAGCAGCTCCGTTCCAATTCCCTGTCCTTGAAGAGCCGGATCGACCGCTACCCAATAGACGTCATAAGTGCCATCGGTTAACGGAACAGGGCCGTAACATATATACCCGACAACTTTGTCATTCACCGCCGTGTAAGTCCAATATCCGCTTTCGAGAGATTGCGTAAAAAAGGAGCCGAGCAGTTCATCGGCGATTTTTATTTCTTCAGCCGTGAAGTAGTCTGTCCTCTTGAGGATATCCAGGATAGATTCGTAGTCTTCCCGGATGGTGGGTCGGATTCTAACCAAGCCGTCTCTTAAATGCTGATTGCACAATATTGTTTATGAGCCGGCCGTATGACCAGCCGAGGGCTGCGGCGCTGCGTGCAAACCCGGAAGCGCTCGGCGACAAATCAGGATTCGGATTCACTTCCAGTACGAACACATTTCCTGTCTTGTCAACCCGCATGTCAACCCTGGCGTAGTCTCTGCAGCCCATCACCTGATAAGCTTTGATCGCAGTGTTCTGAATTTTTTGTTCGAGCCGCCTGCTTATTTTGGCGGGACAAATCGGAACCGTCGACTTGTATTCCACACTATCAGGGATCCACTTCGCTTCGTAAGAGACGATGTGCTGATACCCCTGAGGCATCGTGGTAAAATCTATCTCGGATGTCGGGAGCACAACGACTTCATCGTTTCCGACAATTGCAACATTGAATTCCCTGCCGTCTATGAATTGTTCTACAAGGATCGGTTGATCGAATTTCTTCAGCATGTCGGCGAGCAAAGTCTGCAGGTGGTCGCGATCGTATACGACGGACGAATTCGAAATTCCGATGCTGGCATCTTCATGGATCGGTTTCGCAATAGCGGGAAAACCTATTTTCTTCCGCGCCACTTCATCGGCGGAATTGAAAACCCTGTATGGTGGCACACTTATCTTGTGGAAAGTCAAAATTTCTTTCGTTCTGACTTTGTTCAGGCAGCTTCCGAGTGTCAGCGGATTGCTTCCGGTATATCGTATGCGCAGCAGTTCATAGAGACCCGCGACATTCATCTCCTGGAACGAGTCACCTTCGATAGATTCGCATAGATTAAAAACCAGGTCCGGCTTCTCTTCGCGAAGTTTGTCGATAAGCTGGTTCATATCCGGGCTGGTGATGATCGTCGAAACGTTGTAACCCGCCTCAGCCAGCACCGCAGCAACGGTGTCGACCTGTTCGACGACGCTTGTCGTTGATGTGTCGAGCAAAGCAGCCTTCGCTTCTGCAGCTATTTTTCCATTGAAGGCCAATTCCAGTTCAGACGTGATGTCTAAAGCTGACTCGTCATAGATAACGCACACCTTCTTTTTTCTTGGCATGAGCCGCCTCTATAAGTTCAACAAATACAACGAATTATAGCGACATCGCATCTTGCATCTCCGCTATAATTTACCTGTTCTTTTCAATGCCGCATCGAGAACTGCGTTCATCATATGATCATAATCCAAACCCGCGGCTCTTGAAGCCATCGGGAAACAGGAATGCTCTTCAGGATCCGGCAAGATTCCCGGGAGAGGATTGATCTCTATTACGTTCGGTTCGCCCGAACCATCCAGGCGCAAATCTATCCTCGACCAATCACGGCAGTTCAGAACTTCAAACGTTTTCCTGCAGACGTATTCTATTTTTGCACTCAAAGAATCATCGATTGGTGCCGGACATTTGAAAACCTCAATCGGAGATTCTCTCGTGTCCCACAACCATTTTGCTTCGTAAGAATATACCGGCAAAGCTTCCGACGGCAGCGAATCAAATCTTATCTCGACCGGCGGCAAAACTTTCAACTCATTCCCGTTACCGAGGAGCGCGACGGTGAATTCCCTCCCGGGCAAGTATTCCTCTATGAGCGCAGGCTGCTCGTAATCATTCAGTATCCGTTCAACTTCCCGCTGGAGAGCTGCCGGGTTCTCCACATAGGATGAGTTGTAAATTCCTTTGCTCGAACCTTCATGGAGCGGCTTGACGAAGAGGGGATAACGCAGCGATGCCTTCGCCGCCTCCCCGAACGAATTTGCTACCACAAATTTTGAGGTCGGGATCCCATGATAGCTTAAAATCTCTTTTGTCCTCGATTTATCAAGGCACATCGCAAGGGTGAGAGGGTCGGAGCCGGTGTAGGGTATCCCGAGGAACTCAAGCATGGCCGGAACCTGCGCTTCCCTGCTGACGCCGTTCATTCCTTCGGCGATATTAAAGACTATGTCGAAATCTCCGTCACGAAGTTTGTCGTAGGCATTCTCGTCCGCCTCGACAAGGGTAACATCGTGGTACAGGGACAACGCGCGTGCGACCGCATCTATTGTCTCTTGAGTATCCCACTCGGCAAATTTATCTATGACTTTTTTTTCGGAATCAACTTCGATTTGAGGGGAGATTTCATTTGGAGATGGTGGAACAGGACTGGAGGGAGAAGAGGCGGATTCGACTTCGATGGTGCTCTCTTTCTTGACGTTGAAGGCAAGAGCAACGTTCATAAAGTCTTCCGACACTGGTTCGACTTCAACTTGGTCCGCCGAGCTTGTCGGTCGGGCAACCTGTATGTCAATGAAGCGATCATTCCTTGTGTTAAATATAAGATTTTATTATTAATTGTCAAGCAAAGTGGTACACTTTTTGACGACGAAGACGAGACGCAGGGAGCCAGAGATCGGGTGTCGGAGAAGGAGGCCAGCAGGAAGATATCAGAAGAGTTGGCGGAGCATCAAATGTTTTCTCTCAACATTTTGTCTTCAGCATTTTACCCCCGACCTCTTGCCTCTCGCTTCTCACTGCATGCATGACGATCATTGAAGATGTAACGCGCCGCCATTAACTTACAGTAAAGACGGAGACGAAATGACATCGAAAGCGCCGGCGCAGGTAAATAAATTCGCAGACGACAGCTTGGAGGCGGTCGCTTATAAAATTGCGGAGCAATTTTCGACGAGAGAATTCAATGACAACAACAGGCTCGGTTATCATATATACCGCTACCTGATGGGGACAATACCGACGATCGATGAAGCGGTGCGAGTATCAGGTGTGAGACTAACAAACGGAGAAACAATCGAGAGTGTCGCAACAAAAGTTGCGCAGCAGCTGAGGGAGATGGGGAAAGAAATAAGAAGAGGGTAAAAAAATTGGAACCCAAGCATTTCGGCACGACGCGCTGCCGGTTCGTAGTCGGAAAAGAAATCCGACCATACCATGAGAATCGATCACACGGATTTTTCATCTTGTAACCACCGTGCCGGATTATTGGAGATATACTCACGTATACGAATCAATTCTCCCTCATTGCGGATGACGTGTTCGTAATAATCCCGCTGCCATACACGCTCACCAGGCGAATTTCTTATTTCATTGATTCGTTTTGCTGAATTCATTTTAAATCTTCCGATAATCTTCGGCAATAACATCTGTCGTCGTTGCATCATTTTGTCTGTTTGTCGGGGCAATTCATCTTTTCTTTGTTCGAGTCGGGGCAATTCATGAATTGCCCCTCCCGAATCTTCAATGATAATTATCCCATGCACATGATCTGGCATCACGACGAATTCATCTATCGCAACGTTTTGATAACGCTTCGGGATATCATCCCAACATTCTCTAACGATCTCTCCAAACCGATTCGTCTTCATTTCCGAATCGACAATCTCGCCGAACAAACATTCCCGGTTCTGAACACACATTGTAACGAAATACCCACCTTCAGTCGAATAATCGTAATCCTTCAATCGAATTGACCGCCGGTGATGTTTGTCAGGATCGTATTTCATATGGCGCCGTTAATCGCGTGATCAATAGTTCCCTCCCGACAACCTGCCGGTTCCCGGCCTGGATGGAAATCTCCGGAGAACATTTGAGAATGAGCTCTGCTCATGATACTTCTTCAGATTATAGACCTGGCAACATACACCAGAAGGATAATAGACATCAGAAGATCTGAATACGTCGTTACATTCTCAGTGGAACTCCTTCCGCTTCTTGTCAGGTGTTTTATCCCGGCCAAACCATAAAAGGAGCCGCCGATGATTGCTGAGGGTAGGATCCAGTTGCCATCAAAGATGGTGAGGATGCCCAACAATCCTGACGATATATTTGCAAATCCTAGCTCCTGCACGAATACCAGCGGTTCATCGGTCTTGAACCCGAATATTTTTTCCGCCGTGAACCTCGGAGTTATCGACTGTCGCAGCCCTGCAGTGAAGAATCTAATCCCGACTCCCCAGAACACGAACCACTTCCCGACGAGGTACATAGTACTCGATGCGCTTTTGAAAAGGAATACGTCTGTGAGAATAGAGATAACTGGAAATACGAATGCCAGCAAAACAACAGTTAGTATGTACATGCTTTCCTCGTGATGTTATTTATTCTGAAAGTTGGCATAATCCATTTCTCACATTCTTAGACGTGAAAGCAGGAGTTCTCTCCTGACAGGCCGCCGATCTCTGTTCCGGATGGAAATCCCGCCCACGCCATCGCAAATCCGGACTCCACACCGGCATACATCATCTCACTTCGCCGGCTTGTCGATGAGACCGGTAAGAAGCTCATAGATAACTCCAACGTTATTGAACGCAATCTTAAACTTATCGCCGATGGGCTTCGGGTCGGGCCTGTTTGAGACCAGTGCCTCTACCATTTCTGTCATGGATTCACAGATCGGAAAAACCTCTTCCTCAAGTTCCCTCACCTCGTCGGAGGTTTTGCTGCGAGGCTTCATCATTTGAAGCTTGGAGATAAACACCGCCTCATCCGCGAGTATGCTTTCAAGCGTCGGAACGATTTCTTCAGGTGTTATCATTGATTACTCTTCTCATACGGTCGCCTCACAGAATTGAATAAGATCATATGCGCTTCCCTTTTGCATCCCACGCATTTTCTCCTTAGAAAGTCTACTCCCTCTCCACCATTTAGTCAACCACCCCGCCGCCGCGGTCAATTGCGTCCAACCGCAATAAATCGACTACAGTCCAATGAGGATTCCGACCCTCACATTGGCGAGCGAGATGACCCAGCCGGTGATATGCGAGCTGCTATTGGACCTCTCTGTGTATTGATAAGACGGCTGGTCTAAGCTGTAGATGTATCCCGATGAAGACGAGTTCCATTCGTAGAGAGCAGAGATTCCGATTTCGGCGGTCAGACTGACCTGCTCGATAATTTTGCTTCCTACACCCAGGACGGCCACCGGACCAATCCCGGCGGTTTTGTTCGTGCTCTCATTATCGGTTCCCTCCGAAGCACTCACGCCCCCGCTTGTCCTCGTCCCCGGTTCATCATCCGACGACTTCGTCCATGAATAAGTCACTTCCGGGCCGGCCCCAAGGTAGAGAATAGTATTTCGATACTCTGCCAGTTTCCGAACATACAAGCCCGACAGGGTGATACCGTATGAATTCGATGTCTGGTCAGGATTTGTAGCAATGGTATCGGAGTTGACCGACGGCGGAGCGTAGCTCTCCACCTCAGAGTTACTCTGAGAACCTGACTGGTTCGAGTGACTCAAAGACAAATCGGCGCCGATGCGAAAGTAAGAGGATGAATTCAACTCACCGAGGTAGTTCAGTCCCACGCCCCCGATTAGCTGGAACTGCAGCGCATTGCCAAAAGTTAACGAAGCGGATGTCGAATCAGGTGCTTGCGAAAAGCTCCTCTCCGGACTGATCAGGAGGGTCAGAGTCAGGAGAAATGAGAGAGTGATTACTTTCATGATTTTGCCCTTTCATGGTTTTGTCAAATTTATTTCAAGCAGTCTACCGAATTGTATTGATTAGGCTTGAATGAGCCTTCCTTTCTTCCATCCCCACGCCTTTCATCTCCCCAAAAATCTAATCCCCCCACTCCACATAATCAATCTTCTCCCCGTGGCTTCTTGCGCCGTCGTCCGAACGACCAGGTTTGTCGTCCCAACAATTAGGTCGGCTTTCCCAACGACTAGGTTCGTCGTCCCGACTACTTTTATCTCTGTCCGAACTACCTGCATCTCTTTCCCGACTACTTGCATCCTCGTCCGAACTACCTGCATCTCCGTCCGAACTACCTGCATCTTCGTCCCAACTACCTGCATCTCTTTCCCGACTACTTGCGTCCTCATCCCGACGACCTGCACCGTCGTCCGAACTACTTGCATCGTCTTCCCGACAACCTGCGTCTCCGTCCCGGGAATCTGTTCAACAAAACTATGTCGTATCTAGCCTGCCGGAAACTCTGGATCCCCTGTGTCCTTAAAGAGTTTATTTGCTGAAACCGATCTCCTTGAAGAAATTCAGGATGTCGTCAATGTAAAGATCGGGTTCACCGACAATCTTGTGTCCGTTGTCTCCATAAGCCGGTTTGATCACGAGCTCTCCTCGACCGCCGCCCTGCTTATATGAATCAAACCATCTCTTTACAGTCGCAGGCAAATGATTATCATTTTCCGCATAGATCCAGAGAGTCGGTACTTTCGATGATTTGCCGTATGCCGCTGCCGAATTATCCAACTGGTCCTCAACCATGGAAGACCTTATTGAAAACCCGGATGCACGTCGAAAATTCGTAGCTCCTGAAACATTTACAGTACCGAGGACTCCTTTGATTCCTAGTGTGGATGCCGCGAGTGCCACCCAACCGCCCTGCGACTGGCCTATGACCACGACGCGCCCATTTGATGCATAAGGTGCGGTGCTCATATAGTCCGCCGCGGCTTTCACATCCTGCGCGCCTGCTAGACCGGATTCTTCGGCAGTCTCCAGATACTCGCAATCCGGACCTTCGGAATTACCATACCCGCGACGCACAAGCATCATCACCACAAAACCTTTGTTCGCCAGTGCCTCACATAGAGGCCGATATCTAAAAACCTCCCGCTTATCGATCGGCGGATTCGGTCCGTTTCTCCCGTGCGTCATGATTATCAACGAATGTTGATTCCCGGAATCCGAAGGGAAATAGAGCATGGCTTCAAGGCGATAATTCTTCCCATCTATCGAACAGGAAAACGAGATGTGTTGGGTCTTTATCTCATTGTTGCCAGCCCACAGTTTCACTGCCGTAAATGTCAGAATGATAAGGATGGAATAAAATCTCTTCATAGAAATATTCTAATCAGGATCGTGTTGTTATTAACGGATTTATATTTTCAGCACAGTTTCTTCTTGCTTTGGTTTTACTAGTTTAACATTCTCCTCCCACAATTCAAGTTTTTTCGCGATTGCCGGCGACAACGTAAGCACTGCCCGTGCAGGAGAAACTCACATGTCCCGTAAAATCGTCATACGTTATGGTGCAATACGTCTGAGTCGGCACGTAGACATTCATCGACTCATTCACTCCGGATGAAACCCGATCGCTCCAGGCAATTCCACCGCCGTCGAAGACGGACACGGTAACGCTTCCCGATTCGTAATTGTCCACCGCAAGTGAACAGGTTACGTCGTTCGAATAGAATGTGAGAGAATACGTCGCGCTGGAACTGTAATCGGTCGCGTCATACTCATAATAGAAAGCGTTATCCGAGTTGTCAAAGTATGGCACCCCTCCATCATCTCCGCTTCCATCCACCGGGTTTACCCAGCTGTAATCATCACAACCGAGGAACACAAGGGGAATAAGAAGGACAGCGATGAAAACTAGCACGCTTGAAAAAATACGGCTTCCTGTCGCGAGGTTCCATCTGCAAGGTAACGTCGTTTGCATGTTCGACAACCTCCTTTACTACATCTTGACGATTCCATGGTGCAAAGGTTCTATGACCGTTTACGGTCACCGGTCCTGGCAATCAATATCATAGCGTCAGTTCATGTCGAAGATGCCGCATCAGCGGGGAATTGTCGCAACAGGTTTGTTTCTCCTGTACCATTGACGACGCAACGCCCGGTAAGGAATAAACTCCGGTATTCTGTTACGCCCTGTCTTCGACCTTCATCACAAGAAGCGCCGCCGCAACCAGCGACAGCCCGCCGAGCAGCAAAGCGTAAATCGCCTCACCACGGAACAGACTCCTCACGAAGAAACCGAGTATTGCCGCCGCTGTGATCTGCGGAATGACGATGAAGAAATTGAATATCCCCATGTACGTCCCCATTTTCTCCGCGGGAAGCGAGCCTGTAAGTATCGCGTAAGGCATCGCGAGAATCGACGCCCACGCCAGCCCGATCCCGAGCTCCGAAACCAGGAGGAGCTTCGGATCTTTGATCACATAGAACGACATTAGGCCGAGCGAGCCGCACAGCAGACTGATGGCGTGGACGCTCTTCCTGCTCGTCTTCTTCGCGAGCCAGACTAGCACAAATGCCATGACTGCGGCGAAGCCGTTATATACCGACATGAGAACGCCCACCCAGTTCGCACCATCGTTGTACAAAGCCGAGGCTGTGTCCGTCGCGCCGTAAATATGATGCGCAACTGCCGGAGTCGTGTATATCCACATTGCAAAGAGTGCAAACCACGAGAAGAATTGCACGTACGCAAGCTGCACCATCGTCTTCGGCATCTTGAAGAGGTCGTTCATGACGACGACCAGGCCGGTCTCTGCGCCGTTTCTCTTAGTGATCAATCCCGCAGCAATCTGTAATAATCCGAACGCCGCTATGCCTCCAAAGAAAACTCCGAGCCCGTAATCCATGTATATGAAATAAAAGAAAATCAGAAACAGCAGAATGCCAATGATCGTCCAGACGATTCCGTTTTTTAGAAATTTCGAGTGAGCAATCGGATTTGTTTCCCGGCGCGGCATTCCTCCTTCCACGCTGAATCTCTTCAATTCCTCCGGCGGATATTCTTTCGAGCGAATTACCGTCCACAAAACTGCGGCAAAGAAGATTATTCCACCAACGTAAAACGACAGCTTGACGGACACAGGTATCATCCCTTCCGGCGCAGTGTTGCTCACGCCGAACCAGTTCGTCATGATATACGGAAGTGCAGAAGCGACGACAGCTCCGATGCCAATGAAGAAACTCTGCATGGAAAATCCGATGGTCCTCTGTTCCGACGGCAGCATGTCGCCGACGAAAGCCCTGAAAGGCTCCATCGAAATGTTTATCGACGTATCCATGATCCAGAGCATTCCCGCCGCAACCCAAAGGACCGGCGAGTTCGGCATGATGAACAAAGCGGCGGAAGCCAGGATCGCCCCGGTCAGGAAATACGGGCGCCGCCTGCCGAGTTTGTTCCACGTCTTGTCGCTCATGTGGCCGATTATCGGCTGAACGATCAGGCCGGTGATCGGTGCCGCGATCCATAGAATCGGAATGGCATCTATCTTCGCGCCGAGCGTCTCAAATATCCTGCTGACGTTCGCATTCTGAAGCGCAAAGCCGAACTGGATTCCCATGAACCCGAAGCTCATGTTCCATATTTGCCAGAAACTCAATCGAGGCTTTTTCATGTATTTACCAAATTTGATTTAGCGGTCAGCCATCAGCTTAAACCTGTCTGTCATCCTTTTACACTGCCGAGCGTCAGTCCGGAGATCAACCATCGACTCAGGAATAAAAATAAAGCTACGGCGGGAATGCTAATAATTAAAGAACCCGCCGCATAAAGGCCCCACTCCGTCGACATGCTCGATTCGAATTGTTTCAATCCAAGAGGAAGAGTGAACAGACTCGTATCCTGGAGCACCTGAGCCGCAACGACGTACTCGGCCCACGCGGTCATGAATGAAAAAAGCGCGGTTATTACGAGGGCTGGGGCCGCGAGCGGCAGCACAACTTTCGTAAACGCTCCCCAGCGGGTCGATCCGTCGATTCGCGCGGCTTCTTCAAGGCTGAAAGGAATGGTGTCATAATATCCCTTCATCTGCCAGACACAAAACGGCAGCGCAGTCGAAGTGTAAATGACAATTATCCCTAAGTAGCTGTTTATCAAGTGCAGCTTGAGAAGCATGATATACATCGGCAGAAGGAGCATCGTCGGCGGAAACATCTGAGTCACAAGAAGTCCGACCATCGCACTTTTCTTCCCGTAGAAATCGAATCGGCTGAAGGCGTAACCGGCAGTCGATGCAAGCGCCACTCCGGTCAATGTCACGACGACGGCAATAATAACCGAGTTAAAGAACCAATGTATGAAGGGAGTCTGGGTGAATAAAACTTTGTAAGAGTGGAACGAAGCGTCGGCGGGAATCACTCTCAATGAAGTCGACAGCAATCTATCTGACGGACGCAGTGAAATACTGAAGACGTTTATGATCGGGTAAAGAACGACAAGGGTGAAGCCGAGAAGAAGGAAATAAAGAATGAGATTTGAAATCTTAGATTTAAGATTTACAATTTGGGATTTTGACTTTTGACCCTTCACTCCGTTCAGGGCAAGCCTTTTGACCTCTGATTTCATCCTCAGTACGCTGCCTCCGACGCTCTCGTCCTATTCAAAAAGAACAGGCTGAAAATAAGTAGTATCGCAAAGATTACCATAGACAATGCTGCGGCGTAACCGTACCTGTAAAGGTTAAATGCCGCTTTGTAAACGTACGAAACGAGAATGTGAGTTTGGTCTGATGGCTCGCCTCCATTCGACACAAGCCAGATTATGTTTACGTTATTGAATGTCCAGATTATGCCGAGCGTTATTGCAGGTATCATAACCGGCCTTAGTAGAGGGGCGGTGACCGTCCAGAATTTCTGCCAGCCGGTAGCGCCGTCGATGTCGGCAGCCTCGTAAAGCTCCCGCGGAATGCTCTGGAGTCCTCCGAGTGCAATCGTCATCATGAAAGGAAAGCCGAGCCAGATGTTTGTTATTATACAGGCACTGAACGCTTCAAGAGGCTTCCCCAGCCATTGAATGGGCGTCATGTGGAAGTATTGCGCGATGAAAAGATTGATCGCACCGTATTCATAATTGAACATGCTGCGCCATGTCAAAGCAACAATGACCTGTGGAATTGCCCAGGGCAGGATCAACAAAGTACGAATCGCACCCTTTCCAAAAAGTTTCCTATTCAGGATTATTGCAAGCGCAACTCCGATTGTAACATGAAAGAAAATATTGACAAAAGTCCAGACTAACGTCTTGAAGAAAACCGAATAAAATATTTTCTCGCTGAATACTTCTCCATATTGCCTGAAGCCGATAATATGCCAGTCTTTGAAGTGGCGCAAACTCATGTTGGAAAACGACAGCAGGACGTTGTAGAAGAAAGGATAGATGACGACCCCGAACATTACCAACGCCGCCGGGACCATGAGAATGTAGGCGAATGTGTTGGGAGAAATTCTCTCCGTGTCAAAAAAAGCTCTCGATGACATCTTTTCTGCCGAATCGTTTTTCACTCGTTCTTCCAAAAGGACATCCTTACAGTTGCCTGCAAAAATCCGGCGCACCTGTCATTGCTTCGTCACTTCGTTCCTCGGAATGACACTCTTTATTTTGTTGAATCATAATGTGCTGATCGATAATTGATAATGACCCCTCGCTCTCATCACTCGTTCATCTCTTTTATTTTCTGCACCGCGCTCCTCTGCATCTCTTTCGCGGCTTGCTCAGGAGTTTCGGTCCCTCCAAGGACTGCTTGATAACTCGGTCTCATGGCATCCCATATTGCCCTCAACTCCGGAATTATCGGCATCGGCCGGCCGACCTCCATTTCATCTTCAGAACCTTTTATGACTTCATTGTTTTGGACCGACGTGTCATTGTAAAGCTCGGTGAGCGTAGGAATCGTCTCGAAGTGCGTCGTGAATTCAAGCTGGACTTGCGGACTGAGAAGGAACCTTACGAACTTCACTACTTCAGGAATTTTCCACGAAGGAATCGAAGCATTGATCGAGTACCCCATCGGCGATACCATTGGCGCGGGCCATAATCCTGTTTCTTTCATGAAAGGAATCCTCGCCACCCCGAAATCGAGCCCCGCTCGTTTGTAACTTCCGAACGACCATGGACCATTGATGATCATCTCTGCTTTTCCCTCCTTGAAAAGTGCGTCCGCGGTCTCGTAGTCGCATGACTTCGGGATAATTTCATATTTGTCCCGCAAGTCTTTCATGAATTCGAGTGCACTAATCATCGCCTGAGTATCGAGAGTCGGATTGCCGAGCGAGTCCATGACCCATCCGTTAAAGCCGGTCAGGAAAGGAATGAAAAAATATGGCTCGGTGTAATTCCAAACCAGCGCGTGTCCCTTCGTTGCCTCATCGAATTTTTCTCCGTCCGCAATCAATTCATCCATTGTCCTGGGTGGATCGGGAAGCAACGACTTATTGTAGATCAGCATGAGATGGTTGCCGATTTTGTCGGCGATGGAATACAAATGCCCGTGTCCGTAAACAAGGGCTTTCGGATCAAATTTGGAGAGGTACTTCTTATCAAACAGAGTGTCCAGCGGGAGTATGATCCCCATCGCTTCAAACGGTCCGACCTGATCCGAAGGTCCCCAAACAATGTCCGGGCCAGCGCCTCCGATGGCGGCAATCTGAAAACCTGAGCGCAGCGTCTCGGTTTCTTTGTAAAGAGCCGTGATCTTGATATCCGGATTTTGGGCCATGTACTCCTGCAAAATCTTGTTAAACTCTTCCTGCTCATCGGGATGCATCGTATGCCAGATGACGATTTGGTGCGGATCTTCGAGAGTGCTCCTTGAACAAGAAAAACTACACATACACAGAAGCACAAAGGCACAGAAGCGCAGAGTGTGGCCGAGAGGTTTCATGACGACCTTGAAGATCGAACGGCACCGATTCCCATCATGGTACAGGAGGTTTCTTGTATTGATAGTACTTTACCCAGTCTTCTCGAGGAAACAACTGCGGCACCGCGATAATCCTGCCGCCGAAGCCGATATATCGAAAAGTCAACATCTGAAAAGGCGTCGCTTTCACATCGACAAGCTTTTGCGGAAAGATCTTTACGTTATCATCTTCGGCTAACTTTGCAATATACCTACCGAGAGCCTTTCTTTTTTCTTGAGCCGACAATATCTCTTTTGCAACCTCGATACTGTTTTCAATTGCGGAATCATCGATAGAAGATTTCTTGTCCAATAATTGATAAATGTGAAATTTCCCGTTGTCCTCGACCGGTCCGTAAACGTCGCCCTTCTTCAGTTCAGATAGGACAGCCCCGATCTCACCAAGGTTGAAGGCGTTTATCCAGGTCGCTCCAAGAGTGTCGGTGGCATCGTTTTTCTCTTTGTTGACCTCATCAAAAACTTCGATTGCTTGATTTATGTTATCGACTCCGTACATCTTCAGTTTCAGTCTCACCGAGTTTAAAACCTCATCGTGGTGCTCCGCGAAAAATTTATCCGCCTCACCCTGCGTCACCCTCACCGTGTCGGTAATTTCGTTCGCAATCCTGTACGATCTGAACGCATCGAGAACCATCCGCACGTTGTATGTGACTTCTTGAGAATTTTCCAGGCCGAGATCATCGGCCCGCCTTACAAGAAAATAATTCTGGGAAATAAAACGGAGCGAACTGTGAAGCGCAAAAGTGATTTCAGGGACCGTTGAATCTTTAGCCGCAAACATTGCCGTAGGAAGCTCCAGCAAAACTTTCCGCAGAGACAGAGAGCCGCCTTTAAAACTCAGCAGCGGATCATCCAGATAGGAAGAAAATTTATTCGCGAGCGCCGTCAGATCCGCCGGATTTAGTTGATAATACGGGTCGTAAGAAGGGGGATTTTTCTTCTCAAAAATCTTCCGAATAGCATAAACCAATGGTCGGAAGATTTCGTAGTTGACACTCACTTCTATATCTTTCATCATAGATTCTATATACAGGTTGCCCAACTGTTCCTCTTCTCTGCCGGCCAGGATCTCTCGAATTCTGCCTAACCGATCGGGGGTCGAACCGGTCGTAAATCTTTCGTTCAACGAGCGGGATAGAATTTTGAAAATCACCCAGCCGTCTTCCGTGATTACAGGTGTGGAAACAAAACCTTTCCTATGACCGAAGAATGCATCTTCGATCTTATCGGTCGATTCGCCATAGGGAATTTCCAATGTGTCATGAGATATGTGGAGACTATCGGCCAGAGCGTAAATATTCTCTCTAGAATTTTCTCGCAGCAGCGAATAGAAACTGCCGGCAGAAGCGCTGTCGTCAAAATAAAAGGCATCTACCAAATATTTGTAAACGGAAATATCAAAGCCGTGAAGCAAATCGTCGTTGCTTATTTTGACGTGCGGAACAATTTCCTGCCGGTACAGGGCATCGCGCATGAATATCTCTTCCATCACCATGCAAAGCTCTTCCTCCTGCTCCGTGTAAGGTAAGTTCGATCGTGAAGCCGCATTCGAAAGGAGTTTCTCAGCAATCATCGAATTCAGGAACTCCCGCTTTTCGGCTTCAAGATAAGTCGGGTTGTCCTTCCCTGGATAGACGGACATTTCAAACCGGTTGAGAAAATCTTCGCTCGTAATCGGCTGGCCATCAACGACAGCGAGAGTATCAACCTTGCGTGAGCCGGTGCTAGATTGATTCTGGGCTAGAATTCCCGGCGGAGGTGAAAAGATCAAAAGGAGAAAAGATAAGAAACCAGGCAGACACTCAAGACTCAAATTCTTTTTTTTCACTTTATCCTTCGGCATTATTTCATCAGCATCAACTTTTTTACATCCGTAAATGCTCCGGCTTGCAGCCGATAAAAATAAACGCCGCTCGAAAGACGCGAGCCGTCGAACGTGGCCACATGGGTGCCGGCACCCTGCTTTTCATTTACCAGTGTGGCGACCGACCTTCCAAGCACATCGTAGACTTTTAGCGTTACGTGAGTCACAACAGATAACTGATAACCGATGACCGTGGTGGGATTAAACGGATTCGGATAATTTTGCTCCAGCGTGCAGCGTTCGGGAATGTTTAAGTCACCGGTTCTTACCGAAGTCGGCACGGCCAGGTTTATAAGCGAATCGCTGAGGACATAAACTGCTGAGCCATATGCGGGAAGCGTCACGCTTAAATTTAACGAACCGCCGCTGAATGTAACCGCCGAAGAGGAATCGTTATAAACGTCGTTCATGTAATAAGTTTTCCCATCGACCGCTCCGCCTGCAAAGTAAACGTTCGGCGAGTTTCCGCTCCCGACAAGCGTGATGCTCGCCGTTGCAGGTGAACCGCCGAAATTTTCTAAAGCGATCCCATTCTGATCGACATAGGGCCTCGTGTAACCATAGACCCAGCCATTTCCCGTGGACAATTCATCAAACGTCTGTGTCGAAAATCCCGCGAACGTCGCCCGAATCCACGCGAGTCTCTGGTAATGTGGAGTCAGCAGCGACTTGCCCGCACTATTCCAATCTATAACCCCTCGCCGGCGCTGATCGAAATCTGAAATACCGAGACCCCATCCCACCTCCTGCCCGGAGTAGAGCATTGGAATTCCCGGAATAGTGAAGATCACGGTCCCCATAGGCATCGTCTTGGCGTAAGAGCCATAAGTATACGCGATGCGATCCTCGTCGTGGTTCTCCATGCCGCGCATGAACAGCGCATTCGGACCTGGAGTAAATCCCATGGACGCGCCTCCGCCATTCGTGACATAATTATTCAGATTCGAGACGCTCGACGAACTTCCGAAGTTGAACGACTGAACCGCGTTGTGAAGCATGTTCCAATCATAAGCAGCATCGAGACCCCCTCCGTCGTCTGCATAATTAACCTCGGTTCCCGTTCCAGTTCCCGCAGTCTCTCCAAGGAAAAAAATATCCGGCTTGATGTGCTTAAGCAGAGTCCGTGTAGGAGTTCCCATTTCATTTTCGCCGCCATTCCCGTTATCCGCTCGATCGTGCGGACCCCAATAAGAATCAAATCTGTACCCGTCAAGTCCCATCTGCTGGACCCACCACTTGTAAACCCCTTCCATGTACGTGCGCGAATCGAGATCGCTCCAATTATAATTCAAGAGTTGGTCGCTGAAGCCGCTGTAGTAAACGAAACCATCACTCGTTATGGATTCCGAAAAGTTAGGGTGATAATTGGAATTGGTAATAAGCTGATGCTGGTAAAATCCCCAATAGAAAGAATACGTCTTGAACAACCGTGCGTCGTTGACAAACGGATGATTGTAGCTCGTCTGATTCGGGGTGACATCAAGAATGACCTTCATGCCAAGTTGATGAGCTCTATCGACGAAGTCCTTGAAGTCGGCATTTGTACCATATTGAGGTGCCACAGTATAAAAATCAACGATGTTGTAACCGGTTCCGGATGAATTATCGATCGGCTGATTGTTTTTCATGACCGGCATCACCCAGATAATGTTAAAGCCCATCTCCTGCAAATAGTCCAGCTTCTGAGTTGCGGCGTTGATCGTCTGCTGCGGTGTGAATGAATTGAAGAAAATCTCATAGATCCGTCCCATCTTGGCCCATAGAGGATTTGAAGCGTACGTCGGAAAGGTCACTGAGTCGTTTGTATCAATCGTGAAATATGAACGTGTGGTATCTTTGTTGCCGCTCGAATCGGTGGCGATCAACGAGAAATAATACTCACCCGGTTTCGACGGCCGGGGAACGGTTATCGATGAGGATGTCGATCCTTGAACTCCATTTACGACGGAAGGATTAGATGGATCTACCCCCCATGCAAAAGTCAGTAGTGCGGACTCGCCTGGATCCGGGTCGGTGCTGTTTCCTGCGAAAAGAGTTATAGAGTTTCCATTGGACGAGAAACTGATCACGGCGTTTGGCGAGTGATTGACAAGATATGTGATCGTGAATGGGCTGGATACTATCGTTGCACCGCTGCTGTCTTTTGCGACTGCAACAAAAGTGTTTAGTCCCTCGGTGTACGAGGCGCTAAAAGAAAAATTTCCGTCATTTGCAGGGACGCCTATGGTATCCGTCCCGTTCTGAACAATTTCCACGTTATGAACTGAAGTATCCTCCACAACCCCGAGAATTGTCGTTCCCGGTTTGACGGTCACATGTCCGCCCTGATTTAATATTTGAATTGCGCCCGCCTCGACGACAAAAGAGGTCGAGTCCGAAATCAAATTTCCCGCTAGGTTCTTCACAGAAAGCTTCATGGTCCGCGTGCCATTTTGCAATGAGATTGGAGAAAGGAAGCTTAGAAAATTCGTTGCAGGATTGTAAGCCGCTCCGGCTATTTTATATAGGACCGCGTCAATCTGTACCATGAAGCTTGACGTGTCGACTGCGCTCGCAAGTGAAGGGAAAATGTACGCGGAGATCACAGGCTGCTGCGAGCTGACAATCCCTGATTTTGAATTCGGAAGAAAATGAAAAACTGTCGGACTCTTCACGTAGAGCATCGAATTATTATTGTCCGCGGAATTCTGATACGGGTTAAGCGGATCCGGAAGCCATCCATTCGATGTGCCATTTTCGTTGATCTTATATTGGTACGCACCGGCGACTCCGCCTCCAGATTGTGGTCCTTCCACCTTCAACCGGTAAGTCTTTGACCAGATACCCGTTCCAGCATCTTTCGTCATCGCAGTAGGCGAACCCGGCGCAATAACGCCCTGGTTATTGTTTGCCCAATTATTGAATTCGCCCGGCAGGTAAACGACGGTTGGATTGTCCGTAGGTTTAAAATAAAAAGTTACGTCAACGCTGTCCTGGGCATACAGAGAGCTTGCGATTAAAAAAGCCGCCGTGGAGATAAGAAAAATCTTATGCATCTTCGTTCCTATTTTTTGCCATCCGGAACACGATTCGAGATCTCGACTTCTCAAGACCCCGAACCAGTTCGGAATGTCCTAAAGGTTGCCGGAACTTTCCGGCAACCGACAAATAACAAAGAGCTGCGGCAGGAAAAAACTGCCCACAGCCCTGTCACCTTCAGCCATGCAATCAGAAGGATCCAACAAAAACTTATTTCATCAAAATCATTTTCTTCACCGCCGTGAAGCCGTCGACGGTAAATCGATACAAATATATTCCGCTCGGCGTCTTTGAACCGTCCCATGTAAACGGGCGCGTTCCGGCTTGAATGTAGCCGTCGAAAAGAGTCACGACTTTTTCTCCGAGTGCGTTGAAAACTTCAAGGCGGGCATAGCCGTCTTTCTTCACATCGACCGTTATAGTGGTGGATGGATTGAACGGGTTCGGATAATTTTGGTGGAGTTGGTACGCAGACGGAATCGAATTCGACGCTTGAATCCGGATTGGCCCGAATTCTCTAATCGAGCCGCTCATTGATACTTCCTCTATCCTGTAGTCATAAATTGTTCCGCCCGCTATCTTCCTATCTGTGAACGAGTACGACTTGCCTGTCGCACTTGTACCGAGACCACAAAGAGAAATGTCACTGGCATAACTTGCGATTCCAGAATAGCTCGCATCGGTCGACGCTTTGCGGTAAATGTTGAATCCTGCATTGCTGATCTCGGATTGAGTTCTCCAATTCAAAGTAACTGCGTTGTAAGCATAACTTGCTGAATAGGAGGACATATCAACCGATAGGGCTACATCGTAGCTGCCGAACGGAGAAATTCCAGTCGTCACTTCATCGGAGTAAAAATAGGCGAATGTCGGCGATGAATTCGTTCCATCGCTCACTTGTGCAGGTGCTTGTCCATATACGTAGGTTCCGCCGTTGTCTTTGTACATCAGGAAATAAACTGTCGTCGGTTTTCCGCCCATCGTCGACCACGGAATTGAATACTCTTCGGTATTCGTCCCAAAGTAAGTGGAAATCCCAGTCGTTGTGTTGGAACTCCAGGCGCTGCCCGTCCAAGTTCGATATTCTTGATAGCCGTTTTTCAAGAACGCGACAAAATTTGCCGTAAATGGTAACGACGGCGTTATGCCGTCATAATTAAAACCTCCAGTCGTTCCGGTTCCATTTGTCGGAGTTAATTGCGGATCGGTGTCTATATAAATGACGACCGGTTCTCCATTGTTAGCGGCATAAGCGAGGTAAAGGTTCGTGGCGTCCCACGTCAGGTAGGCAGTGACCCCGCCGGATGAAGTGGAGACGGCTTCATCGGAAGCAAAATCAGAGCTCGGCGTCCCTGAGAAGCTCACGGTGTGATAAGTGGTCGCTGTTACAAATGATGACCATGCGAGCATCATAATTATTAGAATCAATCTTTTCATATTTCCTCCTCCAAAAGTTTCACTTGACGTCGGCGCATGTTTTGTCGTAGTCTCCCTGGCGGCGCCAAGCCCGGGAAAGAACGACAAACTAAAGTGGATTTTCCAAAACGGCCGGCAATTGAAATATTTTTTGCGTCCCTTTTCATTTGACCGCCTTAATCAACTGTTCCTTCAAAGCGATTGCACTCGAGTAATTCGGAAGCAATGACAGTGCCATATTGATCGACTGAAGTGCATCTTGAAAATCCTTTTCTGCGATGTATACACCTGCAAGGTTGTACCACACCTGAGGGTCGCTGTTATCATATTTTATGCTTTCACAAAGGTAATCCTTTGCGGATGAAATCCGTTTTTCATTAAGATCGATGGCTCCGAGCCATTTATCCGAATATGCACTGTGGGCTATTCCATTCCTTTTCTTCAAATAATCGTACGCCGCATCAAATTGCTTTGACTTCATGAGTACATCTGCAGCATAATCATAATTCTCAACTGTCGATGGATATTGGGCAATCAGAACGTTCATCACCCGAACAAAGGAGGTAAGGTCGCTCCTCTCGGCGTACCATCTTGCCGCTTCACGATGAGCGGTCGCCCAATCATTTCTCTCTTCAATGACCTCATAGGCGAGAGAATCGATGTAATTCTTTGCCCCAAGCAGAGTATATTTGGACGCTTCATCATCCTTCTCCACAAACGGCCAATCATTTTTCAATAGTTTTATTCTAAAATCGCCTATTACCGAATCAAGGGGGCAGAATGCGAACTTTGCAATCGTGAGACTGTCCTGCTCCCCGTCGTTGATACCGAGCGGCCTGGATTTCGGGAGCAATCCTTTCTGTTCCATCTCGTCGTAATAGAGTTTACCGATTAGCCGGTATCCGTAAAGAGTAGGGTGAAGATGGTCGCTCATGAGGTTATCGCCGACGACGTGGTCGGGACTCATTGCATCAAATGCGGAATCGATTTTGATAACAGGATCATGGAATTTTATTCCCAAACTTTCTATCACATCGTTAAGCTCGGAGGGAGCTCTGAATCTTAGAGCGTCGAGGTCTTTCGCATACCTGAAAAGCGAATCGGCGGCATCAAGATCTTTGCCCGCAAGTGCTCGGTTCGCCTGTCTGAAAACAGAGTCGGCTCGTGGAAATCCGTGTTCGGCGATCGAGATAAACGGATATTGATCTTTCAAGTTGCAGGCAAGAGTTCCCAGGATAACCGGGACATGACGTTCGCTCGCCATCTCGAGGATATCTCCCATATTTCCTTCAAATTGCTCAATTCCCTCATTATAAATTTTTGAACCAAGACCGATGTACTGGTCGCGTGCAATACGGGACATCAGCGTGCCGGATGGCTCCTGCTGCTTCAGAAAGATGCCGCCGATGTCCCTCATTAGATTTCTTAATAGTTGAAACGTCCTGAACCGTTCGAGGTACAATACCATATCGACCATGGCACGCGAAGTTCCGAATGACTCCATAGAACCCACTCCAAGTGAGCCGTAATATTCGTTATTCCCCGCATAAATTACTATCAAATCCGGTTTCTCTTTGAGAATGCCAGGCATCATATCGCGCATCGCAAAACTGTTAATGGCCGTCATGGCACAGTTGACCACTTCAATTTTCGATGCGGGAAATGCAAGGCTGAGACGCTGCTGAAGATATCGTGAGAATGCTCCGTTCGGCAAAAAAGGATAGCCGGCAGCTGCACTTTCTCCGAGCACGAATATCCTGAAGGAGTCAGGCATTTTGATTTCGTCAAAAGTGTCTCCGTCAGGATGAGGAATGTTCCGAATGCTGTAAAAATACTTGCGTGCTATGTCAGGATTTAACTTGAGTGTCCCATTTCCGTAGCTCGTCCATTGTGCAAAGCCATCACCGTAGTTGAAGACTCTCAGCACCATCTCCAAAAGAACAAAGAAAAGGACAGGGATCAACACCATGGCGACGTAGAAAATTGCAGTTTGCCTCCTCGACCCGAATCGGCCTTGAGACTCTTCTATTTCTTTGCTGGAGGGTTTCACTTCTCTTTTTGAAAATAGAATCCCGCAAAGCCTCGGCGACTTTGCGGGATAGTTAATTGGAGAGATAATGGTTACTTCATCAATACCATCTTTTTGACGGTGGAGAATGTGCCGGCTTCCAGACGATAGAAATAAACTCCGCTGGCAAATCTGTTCGCGTCAAACGTTGCGATGTAATCCCCGGCCTTTTGATTGCCTTCAAACAACGTCGCAACTTCCTGTCCGAGAACGTTGTAAACTTTCAAAGTCACATATCCGTTCTTCGGTATGGAATAATTGATCTGAGTAGTCGGGTTAAATGGGTTCGGATAATTCTGGCTCAGAGAATAATTTTGCGGCAGCTTGACCCCGTTCGGGTTCTGACGTATGGCAGTTGCTTGGTCGCCAAATTTGCTGTGTAAATACTGATTGGTGCCAGCAAGAGTCACATTATGGTTCACACCAAAACCAGCCTCGTTATCCATATAGTCTGTGCCGCCATTGAGAGTATCGGCGCCGGAAAAGTACGAACCATATTTGTAACCAAGAGCTGAAACGGATTGGACAGGGAAAACTACTTTTGCCCACCAAATGCCGTTGCCGGAATCCGCGAGAACTACGTCTGTACTTGGCGATGCGGTATCACCAGTCACCCAGGTTCCTCCCCAGGTCAGCGGCGCATCACCGCCTTTCAAGACAACGAGCGTCAGTCCGGTAATCTCACTATTGTGGTATCGCTCCTTAGCACCGGTCATGTCGACCGAAAAAGTGACGGTGTCTGCAGTCGTTGTTGCAGCAGTGACATCGAGATTCGGGGCGACCGCGGTTAACGTTGTGTCACTGGCCGACGGGAACGTAAAGACTCTGTTGCCGCCAGCATCCCAACCATCTCCGGCTCCTGAATTTTCCCATCCACCATTCGTGAACAGATCTCTTCCTTGCGCGAAGAATTTATATTCTTGTGATGAACCGACGGCAGCAGTCATTGATACCGTAACAGAATACGTGGTGGGCGTCCCAAAAATTGGCGCCATCGTTATCGAACTTCCCCAGCTGAGAGGTGCAGTAGGGCCCCTCACGCCTATCGAATCGTGAGCCGGGTCAAATCCCTCGGAGATCAGATTTGTCATGTCAGCCTGAAAAGTAATATTCGCCTGCACTCCGGCTGTGTAACGCTGGTTAAAATAATCAACCGGAATCTGTTGATTGGCATCCGATGTAATCGCATACGTGCGATTGTTTATACTCTCCCAACTGCCGCCATTTGTGGTGCTATCAACGTAGTGATTGGCCGCGTTAATGATGACGAACTTATAATTGATCGTCTTTCCGGCAGCAGAGTCGGGGAAAGCCACGGTCAGGGTGTAAATGGAATCGTTCGTCATGGATGGTGCCATCATAAACGCTCTTCCACCCCAGTTGTGACTGGTGAGGCCGGCGCCATAATATCCGGTGTCCCCGGCCATCAGTTGGAAATCACCACGGATTACAACAGTATCCGTAGCGAGATTGAACAAGCCAATCTGGACGTAGATGCCCATGTCCACCTGGAACGTCACGTTCTTTGTGGCAAAGGACTGCGAGCTCGTTGCTATTACAAAAGCCGCAGCCATTAATGTCATGAAACGCTTTGACATTTTTTTACTCCTCTTTTTGGTTGTTGTTAATAAGTTCAAATCTCTTCCCGCATCACGGGAGGATCTTAGACAGAAAAACTCGATGGATGTACCACCTCCTCACTTTGAAGGAAATTCCGCCCAGGCAGGATTCCCAATGAAACGGATTCGTCATTTTATCATCAGCATTTTCTTTGCCTGGAAAAAAGTGTTTGTCTTAAGCACATAGAAGTAAACCCCGCTTGCGAGACGCGATCCGTCGAACCTGATCTCGTATCTTCCGGGCTGCTTAGCTTCGTCGACCAGTGTTTTTACCTCTCTGCCCAGCACATCATAAACCTTTAAAGTAACATGGCCGGCCACCGGCAGCTGATAGCTTATGATCGTACTCGGATTAAACGGGTTTGGATAATTCTGGAGAAGTTCGTATTTGGTGGCAATGTTCGGCGGCTCCTGGACCGAAGTGACAAACGCCGTATCGGCGAGAATCATGACGGCGGTCTGGTAGGGCGCAAGAGTCATTGTGAAATTCCCTATGGTCGTTCGGCTGACCGGATAGATGCTTCCGCTCATCAAATCGTTAAGATAATATGATCGCGATTGCGCCATGTTGAATGTGGTTGAATCAATCGAGAGAGCGAAAGTGGCACGCCCGCCGGTAAGGTTCGCGGCAACGATCGCGGGAAGAGTATCGGAGACACGGGCAAAAGCAAAAACAGTATCCGCCGCGGTGGTGTTCACCGTAAGATATTTTCCAAACTCCAGCGCTTTGAATTTGTGTCGATAACTGACAAGCTTCTGATAAAAAGGCAGGAGACCATTTGGGTCAGTCCAGGTCACAAGGCCGCGTTGGGTCGTCTCTCCTACCTCTTGCCCTGCGTAAATTAACGGAACGCCCGGAAGTGTAAATTCTATAGTGGCTGCGGCTTTCGTTTCCGCAGGATTATATTGAGATATAAACCGGGGCTCATCGTGATTTTCAATATATTTCATCGGAACCGCATAGGACGGATAACTAGGAGATGCGTAATAGTTTTCAACGAGGCCAAGCTGCGGAATTAGAGTGTTGTTTGAGAGCGCATTTCGCAAAGCGTTAATCGTACTGTAGTCATAGCCGGCGTCGAATTTTTTGTCGAAGTACGTGCGCGAGGTATCCATTGCATCAAGTTCGCCGAGCAGAAACGCGTCGGGCTTGATTGTCTTTAATGCCTGCCGCCATTTCTGCCAAAACTCCGGGCCGTTTCTGCGCGTGTCGTTTATTCCCCATGCAACATCACATCTGAACCCATCAACTCTATAATTCTCCATCCAGAACTTTGCCATGTTGATGAGATAATTCATGTTCCTCGCGCTGTCCGGACCGTCATAGCTGATCGACGGAAGGTCCGTCCAGGTGAACATATACTGGTACGTTCCATCGGGATTCCAATCGTAGAATCCATGATACGGGGACGCCATGCCATATTTCATAGCATCAAGCATGAAACCGTGCGTGTTGTGAGTGTGGTTGACCACATAGTCCATCATTACTCTTATGCCGTTCGCGTGTGCAGAATCGACAAAAGTCTTGAAATCGGTGAATGAGCCGTACTGCGGATTAACGGCGAAATAATTCTCAATCGCATAACCCGGATTGCTCGGCGAGAGTTGCGGAGTCGGATGAATCGGCATCAGCCAGATTACATTTATACCGAGATTTTTTATTTGCTGGATCCTGTTCGTAAGTGCAGTGAAATCCCCGTCGAGGCTGAATGTCTTTACGTATACTTCGTAAATCACTGCGGAATCAATCCATGATGCGTGCCAATTGGAGATGTCCGGGAAATGATTACCTGATGAGTCGACGACCAACGCCACGCGTTGATAAGATGTGTCTTTAGATGTCGAACAGGTGACGGTGAAGAAGTAGTCCCCCTTTGCTGTGGGGGCAGAAAACGTTACCGACGATGACGTCGTCGAAGAAAAATTCACTGCCTGCGGGTTTGCACGGTCTTGCGACCATGCGAATGTCATCGGGAGTCCGTCTGGATTTGTCGTGCCGCTGCCGTCGAGTGACGCTGTACCTCCAGGAATACCTTTCACAATCGTTATCGCCGGCTCGTGATCTTTGATTCTATCGAAATAGACTTTCGTACTGTAGCTCGTTTGGCCGGATCCGTAAGGCACAGATGCCTGAAGCTGATTTATTCCTTCCAGAAGAGTGATATTGACTGAAGCCGTGTCACTCGAAAAATCTAGATCATAATTGGTCCCGCCAACCGATAGTGTACCAGTATGCGCGCTGGAATCACTCACGGCAACATAAACTTTAATGGTATCACTCCACCTTATGTCTCCGCCGTCCGTGAGAATTTTGACATAAGGTTTATTGGCGAGAGATGAAGATATGTCGCCCGGCATTATAAGCAGGGCTCCCCTGCGGTTTGAGGCGAGTTTTACATACCGCGAGCCGCCGTTGTTGAATGAGTAATTAAAATTTGCGAGGTTGCGTTTCTCAATCTGTGAATTATAGAAAAATGCGCCGTCATAGATGTTTGGTTGTTCGTCGAAAAGTGAGCCGCCATAAGTCTGAGTCACCTTCCAAGCGCCGTTCGTATTCCCGAGATAGGAATACGCGATGAAGTAGCACCCTTTTGCAAAAGTTCCCATCGTCGATTCCAACAAGCTTATTGGGATTCCGAATCTGAATATCCCGGAAGCTTTCGCATCGGAGTTGACCGCTATATTAGCGACCGAAGGAGAATAAATATTCTGCTGCGCGTAAATCTGGTTTTCAGTTCCCGCAAGGACGGACGAATTCGGCGCAGCAAGGATGAAATAAACGCCATGGTCAGCAAAGTCCGGAATTTGAATTCCCGCTTTGTTCGGATCCATGATCAGTGAATCGCCGAGAGAATTTACAATCTCGAATGACATACGTGTGTAGTCCGAGATGGAAGCCATCTCGATATTAAACACGAGCGAATCGTCGGTCGCGTTTGTATCAATGTCTATTTCTTTTATGTCGGCAGAACCGCTTGGACTAAATGATGGGTACTTATAATTGCCCGGTCCGTTGTCATCGAGATCTGCATCGATATAATGAAACCCTGAATTAGGCTGGAAAGAGCCGAACGTCAGATAACTGGTGGTTGAATTTCCTCCTATGTCGGATCCAAAAAATCTAAGTTGATGTCTTCCCTGCGCCGGAGTGAAAGTACCTGTCTGAAAAGAAACTCCGCCCGCGACGGAATCGACGGCAGCAATGGAAATTGGAGAGCCGTCCAGATAAACGGCAATCGATGATTTATCGATCGCTTTTCCGGAATCGCTCATCATCAAATAACCACCGATTGATAATGCATTGCCTGCCGCGAAAACCTGGCCCTGCCGTGGAGAAACCACGTTGAAGTACGGATTGGATATGACATGCTTGATGGCGATCGTCTCGAAATCCGAAGTCATCAATGGATTGTCCGGATCATCGATGTACTGTCCGCCGTTTATTATGTACTGATATGGAAATGGAACACCGATCGCGAGCTGCTCAGTAATCGAATATACGCCGTCGCTGTCCGGTCCCGAGAGCGGGTCACTCCCATAGCTGTTGAATAATCCTTTTACAGAAATGGAATTAAGTTTGCCGACGAGCTGAAGATTGGGCGACCCCGGATCGAAATAGAAGGTATATGGCGCAGCGATAATTTGATTTACAACTTTGAATGTTGAAACTGCCGTGTCGACGCTGCCGTGCGAATTTCTTACGGTGATCATCACCGAATGGGTCGTAAAAGTAAACGGAGTAGGAGTATAGGAGATAACGCGAGAAGTCTTATCGAAATATTGACCTGTATTCCCAAGCGAAAAGTTATCGACGGAGATCCCGATATTGGCCCCGGTAACGTCCGAACTGTCGGCCCATGAAATTTTCGCGGATATCGTCGACGAAAAATTATTGATGGTGGATCCGTCCAACGGCGTAACGTAATAGATCATAGGGTCCTTCACGTTGATAATGCTGTTGTTATATCCTGATCCATCGACCTTCGGATTGTCCGGATCAGTTATCCACACGTCAACGATCGTATCGCCTGCATTAACCGAATAAGTAATAAACTTATAAGCGTACACGGCGGCCGGTACATTTATCGTTACGGTCCACAGATTACTCCCGTTATCTGTCAGCGGAATCAAATGTTTGTTGGAGCCTGTGCCGTCGGAATTATTTCCCCAATTATTAAATGTGCCGTTTAAGCCGATGCCGACTTCATTTGATAGAAGTGTTCTGTTCAGATAAAACGTGACCGGAATCGTCGACGTTTGTGCAAATGAAACCGTCGCCGTCAGAACCAAAAAGAAGAAAATTTTTCCGTTCATAATCTCATATCCTGACCGAATCAAAATCCAACTGTCAAGGCAAACTCCTGCAGGTTTTTCAAGATTCCGAAATCTTCATAGCCATAATCCAACTTTACTGTGAGGAGAGAAGTTATCTCGTAGCGAAGTCCCACTCCGAGGGTCAATCCTTCCTGAGTGTTCGGAAGAAACAGCGACTTATAGCCTGCGCGCGCGAAGAGAAGGTTGTTCCATGAATATTCCGCTCCGACGTTGACGCTTTGCAGATTGTCGCTCGGATGAATGGCATCCACCGCGAGCGTGAGACGGTTGTCATTGCCTTTAACCACATCCATCGCCAGGCCGACGCGGAAGAAGAGAGGCAGGGGAGCAGACTCTGTGTAGTATTGCGCCGGAATGTTTTTGTTGTTTCCTGCCAGCGATTTATCAGGATCATAAGTGATCAAAAGATCGGAACCCGAGAGCTGCATGTCCGTGCCGAAGTTCGAGATCTCCATTCCAATTTTCATGTCGTTAAAAGGAGTTATATAGAGAAGCCCGGCATCGAGCGCCCATCCCGTCGAAGATTCCCGATAAATGTTCTCCATGATCATCTTGGCCGTGCCACCTATAGAAAATCTATCGGTTAAGTTTCTAGCGTAAGTCAGCCCAATTGCCCAATCGCTGGCGCTCCATGTCTCACCCGTGCCGTCGGGATTTTCAACAGTGGTCACAATGTCGCTGCCATAGTTAAGATCGGTTATGCTCAAACCTACGGCGTTGTCTTCATCGAAGGCGACAACGCCGGCGAAGTAGTTATAGCTAGTGCCGACGAGATAGTTCGTGTGCTCCAGCAAAGCGCCTGTCTGTCCGATTCTTGAGATACCTCCGGGGTTCCAGTATAGCGCGGACGGATCCGTTGCAACCGCGGTAAACGCCCCGCCCATGCCAATCGCGGCTGGCCCTGCACCGATTCCAAGAAACGGGACGGCGGTTGTTCCCACTTTGTTTTGGGAATACGCTTGAGCAGCACTCAGAATCAAAATGATAGCTATTAATTTTTCCTTCATTGCGTACCTCACTTAATAATCGCAATTTTTCCGTACTTCTGACCGACGCCGGGTGCGTCGACGAGATAGAAATAAACTCCGAATGCCACGTCCAAATTTGCATCGGTTCGCAAATCCCAATCGACGGTGCCATCTGCAATATCCTGCCCGGAAGGCATGATGATCTTTTTCACCAGTTCTCCGCGTGACGTAAAAATGTAAATCGTTGAACGCGGCGGCAGGTGGATAAATGAAATTTTCCTTGTGCCACGGCCGCTGTTGATTCCCGGCGGTAGAGGTTGCTCTTGCGTCGTCGCGGCGATGTAAGGATTCGGAACCACTCTTATATTGGCAAGTTGTGAGGCGCCAAGCTTATTGTTGACACCCTGGGCTTGAGTCTTTGCCTGAAAAACATCTGCACTTGAAAAAGGTTTGGAAGTGTAAAGGAGAAGCGTGTCTCCAACCGAGGGGATATGGCGAGTCGAATCTGCGCCCGAAAATGTATAGAACCATGTCGTAATTGCGGAGTCGGCGCCAGACGCAGTTTTGACATTCTTGAGCAGAATGACCTGGGAATTTGCAACAACGAAACCCAGTGGCCGGTATTTGGTTGAAGTCCCGGGAGAAAAAACAAACCCGATCGGCTCATGCGTATGTGCGTCGTATACTCGAAAGTTGACAGCTATTCTGGGAGCCAGAAGGAGCCCGCCGCTCTTCGTATGAAACGAAAACGCAGTCGTCGTGTCAGAGAGGGTCGAGTCGAATACGATGATATAGTCTTCAGGATATGCAACACCTACATCCATGGTGTTAGGGATATTGTTTGCCGGCAAAGGTATGGGTCCTTTGAAAGTATAGTTCGGCAGCGCGTAGTTCCTATTCCAGCCCGATAATGTATCGATCGGCGAAACACTCCACGAATTGTTTACAGTTATGTACATGCCGTCGAACAAATAGTTATCGAATGTCCCAACGGTTTCATTTTGCACCAATTGTGCTTTCACCAGCGTATCCGGCGATAATGAGTCCGTGTAATCAACCACATAGTAACCGGTGGTTGAGGGGACGAAATTTGCGAGCGTGTCACTAAATGTTACCCGGTAAGTCTTGTTGAAAACCGCGCGAGGATTCGCAACATTGAGGCTGACAGTTCCCGTTCCTGTGAGCGTGGTGCCGGGAACCGCCGAAAGGACGTTAGGTGTGCCGGGAGCATTGTACCCCGCAGATGGGGCCTGGGGAACGACATAGGCTACATTAATATCAGGATGCGCAATCCCTTGAGCGTCAATAGTAACGAACTTAGGAGTCTCCGCAGGATAGACGCTGTTTCCCGCATCGCCTTTTGTATATGCTGTGACCGCGTAGAAATATCCCTCACCATTCTGAAGGCCGCTGTCAACGTAAGTGTGAACCAACCCAACATCATTCCCCAGATAGAACTTCGGCAAGGCTGCAAGCGCCTGTGTCTGCGGCAGGAAATAACCTCTCACCTGATCCACAAGATCAAATGTTGCTATAGCCTGCCCATCTCCTTCAGTAAATCCCGGGTCGGTCGAGCGATAAACCTTGTATCCTTCAAATGTGTGCTGCTTTGTGGTATCCTGAATCGTATTGTCTACAAAGCTCTCTGCAATCGAGTTCCATAAAAGAGTAACCTTCTTATCTCCGGGAATTGCGGTCAGCGTCGGCTTGTACGGTGGCTTGGTAAAATTATAATTGTTGTCGTAAATCTGTTGGACAACTTGTTTGTTTTCAAATACGGTCGAACTGTCCGGACCGAATACCAATGCCATAGAAAATCTCTCGGTGTGCAGCGAAGGAAGCGGGAAGTAACCGGACGCAAAAATGAAATCTCCATCCATCGGGGTCTGCGGTATGACGTCAAAATATCCCGGGATCATCCTGTTCCATAGGACCTCGCTTTTGCTCATGTCGGGAGATTCACTTTGGTTGAAGAAATTGAAACTCGTCAATCCGAGCTGGTCGGACTCATTAACATCCGTTTGATCAAAATGAGGCTCACCCTCGGTCGGTATGCCGTCACCTTCTCCAAAATCACCTGTATGCGGGACGCCGTCAGCTCCAACATCATCAAAATTCGGATTCCAGTTTCCATTCTCATCACCCGACCAATGCGATTTCATGGCAGGAGGATACTTACCGGTTGACAAATCGCGGGGCTGCGTGTAATCGGGAACGTATCCGGTGACTACGTGCCCCGGCCCGCTGTCGCGTGCCTCATCGACCATGGTATTGTCCGTACCTGCTCCCGTCACATAATTGGCGTATGCAAGGGGTCTGGTATCTTGCTTGATTACATTTCCATTTGCATCTCGAAATATTCTTTGATAATGCAGATCGTGATTCTCATCGATTATTCCGTTGAGATTATCGTCGTATCCGTTATTCGGAATATCGGCTAAAACCTCGCCGTCATATATCCTGTAAGGGATTCCTTGCGAATAGACAGTCTCCGTATCCGCCGCGCTCCTCAGGAGCGTATCCAACAGAACAACCTGTCTTTCGTACCGAATCACCTGGAACGGTGTTTGAGTACCGCCTGTGATTATTTCAGGAGTAAGAGTGATCAGGACAATCTTATCGCTGGGGAAATTAGGATTCTTGCCATCATCCGTCCTATGTAGGGTCCGCGTGGCAAGATAACTGGCCGTCGACGAATTGAAAGTGAAATCATTCTCGCTGAACACAGGAGCATTCGGTTCTTCGCTGCTGTTGTTGTTGTCGATGGCATCGTACGGGTTCCCCGGACTTTCCAAATATGAGTATGCGGCATAGCCTATGCTATTCCGAACTCCAGGTAAGACCTGACTTATTGGAGTGAAACGAACTTCGTACACATTATCGTTCGCCTGCCATGTATAAGTCAGATTATTATTTAGATCGAAATACGCAAGATTGTCTTTGCATACATTGCCCAAATCGTTCAAATCGTTGTCATAACCTCCGACGCATCCTCCTATGATCAAACCAAAATCTGCTTTACTATAATTTGTAGTACCTATGTTGGTTATATCGTAGAGATAGAAGATCACATCCTGAGCTTGTATCTGCGACCACTGGAAACCGCGGACGGCTACAACTAATCCCATCCCGCTTCGGGACGTGTCGGTCGAGTCCGGATGAAACAAGTAATGCGTCCTCTGTTGAACGCTGTTGTCCTGTGCATCATCCATCACGAAATAGCTTTCTTGATCGGCGTTATTGACGCCTTTGCCGAAATAGCCGTCCCAGTATGATTTTCCGGTGCCGGGAACGATCCAATCCGGATGATCCGGCCATATTGATGGCCAACTGGAAGGGATATGGCTCATCGCAACTGTATCCTGATTCAGATTGACATATCCTGGTTCAGGCTCAAATCCTTGAAACTGACCCGTGTTCGGATCGACTTTGTTGCTCTGTCCGTTTCTTGGGCCTGGAGAAATTGTCACTGAGTGCAAAGTATCCGGAATCCCGTCGCCGGTGTAATCGCTAATCGGTATTTCAATTCCCACCAAAGGCGTGACGTCCCCGATATAACTATCATGGGTCGCAGGATAGGGCCATTCTCCACGAATATCGTTTGCGTTTGTTCCTGAAATTGAGCCGTCACTGCGAAATGAGATCGCTACTCTGTTACCGTTGTGAACACCAAACCGGGTATAGAGCGCCTTGCCTCCATGAGTCTTCGCCCAGTTTAGAAGCTCCGGCGTTTGTCCGAATCCTGCGCTTGAAAAAAGGAGGACGAGAAATGCAATTGAGAATTTACTCATGATCAATCCTTGACCTTAAAAGGAAATTGTTGTTCCAAATTCGACTCTTCTCGGTTCGGAGTAAAAACTTGGATTTGTGTACCAATCTTGAACTGTCGCAACTCTCTGCGAAGGATTAGATTGCAGGAGCGACTCTTCCGCCAGAGAAACGTCCGGCAAACCTGTATCGTTGTAAACATTGACGGCGTTTTTCGTATCGAGCACGTTGTTGACACTCAAGAAAATCGACAGCAAAGTCGTTCCGAGTTTGAAATTCTTGTACAGGCGAGCATCCAGGTTGTAAGTCGAAGGTTTTAGGCCGGAGTTATATACAAGCTCTCCGACATTCGAGAGCCCCTGCGGAGTGTAGGGTGTACCACTACCGTATCTGAATATGAAGCTGGCTCCCCAGTCATCGGCGTTATCGTAATTGAGTGATGCGTTGAGAGTATGCTGCTGATCCCAATCGAGCGGAATCAACTGCGTCTCGGGCTGCACGCCGCTGTTTCTCAGGTTGAATGCAGCGTTGGGATCCGATGCATCGCCTTTCGCGATTTGAAATGTATAATCTACCGTTGCGGAAATAGAATTTGAGAATCTCTTGTCTACTGAGATCACTATCCCTTTCACAAAGCCGAAATCTGTGTTCACGAACTTGCTGTACTCATATGAACCTCCTGCCACGTATTCAATCTCGTTAAGCGTTCCAGCCAAATTTCGGATGTCCCTGAAAAATCCCGTGATGTCAATCGAAATATCGTCCGTGAGCTGTTGCTGCAGCCCGAGTTCGCCGCTCGTCGTTTCTTCGGGCTGCAGATCGGGATTTCCTATGACTCCGAGATTGGAATTTCCCGCCAGCTGTAACTTGTAGCCGGGGCTCTGATATAACTCATCAAACGACGGCATTTGAAAGAAAAGCCCGTAGGAAAAATGAACGATGCCGCGGTCCGTTATGGGAAACGACACGCCAAGCCTCGGACTGAGCTGGTATTTATCTGAGGCATTCCTGTACCAGAATTTCATCCTCTGTTGCACTGCAAGGTCATGCTGATTGGTCGATGTTACTGTGACGCCGTTGATCCTGCTGCCAACAGGAGCGATGACACTGTCCTGATATTGCGGCTCGACTGGTGCGTACACATTGGGATCGGCAGGACTAGCAAGGATCTGTCCGTCTGGATGAAACCAATCCAATCTCACTCCTAAGTTGACGATAAGAGACTTGTATTCCATCTTGTCCTGCAAATAAGCGGAGAATTGCTGCGGCTTATGGAGGTACATCAGGTTATTCGGAGATTCTGTCCCGGGGATGAATATAGGTGATTCGAGAAACGCGTTGGTATCCGCATCCGTTATAGGGTTACGCTCGATATCTTTTCCTTGCATCTGCAAATTTATGTTATGTAGAAACAATTGATACTGGTCGAATTCCAAACCTGCTTTGATCATGTGTTCGTCGGAGACCTGACTGGTTATGTCGAACTTCGCGACATAGGTGTTCGTGCTGTGAATATTGTGTGCCATGTTCGTTCCGCCCGTGAGGAAGGTCCCTTCAGGAGCCTGCAGGAGTGCAGTATGAACATATTGCTGGTTAAATGGGTCCTGCCTTGCGAACAAATCTGAAATTGAAAAAGGACTTTCGTCCAAGTATTCGCGATAGTCTCTGAAATAGTAGGAAAGTCCAAGAGTGTAAAATGTTGAGGGGTTCAACGTATGAGTTAGGTTAAGAGTGTTCAGGTACCCTTTCTTAAAATTGCTCAGCTCCCCATCAGGGTTATACTTGTAACTCCAGTCAAAATCCTTTCCGCGCGCGTTGTCCAAAATAAAATTGTATGACAACTGGAATTCCGGAGTGACTTTATATGTGAGCTTTCCCTGGCCATATCCCTCCAAGTACGGAGCCAGCGGAACGACCTGCCCATTGCCGGTTGCTCGTATTATCCAATCACTTGGGCTCGCAGCAATTGCATTTGTCCGATCATAGGTGTTGAACTTTCTAATGCCCATCAGGTCGCCCGCCGTGTAGTAATAACGAGCATCGGCATAGAAGAAGAGCTTATCGCTGACAATAGGGCCGTCAAGCGATCCTTCGAGCCATCGAATAGAAAGCGGATCTATTTTTTGGAGCCCTGCGAAAATATCTGAGTGTGAAGTCGCATAGCTCCCGCCATACGCCGTGATGCTCCCTTTGAACTCATCGCCGCCTGTCTTGGTGGCAATATTTACGATCCCGCTCATCGCCTGTCCGTATTCCGCGTTGAAGGCACCGGTAACGAGCTGCATTTCTTGAATTGAGTTTTTGTTGACGTCGACAACAGTTGAGCCATCATAGCTGTCTGTAACCGGCACACCGTCGATCATATAGGTTACCTCACCCCAGCGGCCGCCTCTGGCATGCAAGTGTAAATCTCTATCGACATAAATTCCGGCCTGCAAATTCAGCACATCCTGCATGCTGGTAACTGGCATGGCCTCGATCTGAGAGCTGCTGACAACCGCCGTGGATGCGGTCATGTCTTTCTGGACCAACGGCTTCTGTGCCGTCACTACCACGGGTTCAGTCGTGACGGCAGACTCGTTCAATTCGAAGTCAACTTCAGTTGTCAGATCAATTGATACGTTATTATTCTTACTCTCGACAGGCTGGTACCCGACAGCGCTCGCCCGGACTGTGTACACGCCCGGCTGTACATTCAGGATCACATATCTTCCATCAAGATCGGTAGCAGCACCAAAGGAAGTTCCTACCACCATGACTGTTGCTCCGACTAGAGGTTCTTTCGACGAGCCATCCACTACTCTTCCGGCTATCTTGCCTGTGTCTCCGGCGAAAACTTTTAATGAAAGAAAAAAAATCAATGAAGCAGTAGAAATCTTTTGCATCGTCACCTCAATTTTGATTTCTCCTCAAAGCACCGCAGCTTTCTCTCACGATAAGCGTCGGCGAAAATGTGGTGTGTAACACTTCCATATCCGGATTTGCCATCCGTGCTACAAGCCGCTCAAGGGCAAGTACTCCAATTTGGTACATCGGCTGTCGCATTGTGGTCAGCTTGATATGCCTCGCGAGCTCAATGTCATCGAATCCGACAATTGCGACGTCCTCAGGGACCTTTAATCCATTCTCCGCCAGTGCCGCTATCGAGCCCATCGCTTGAATGTCCGAGGAGATAAAAAATGCTCTCGGCATTTCCGAACCCGTCTTGATGAACTCCATCATGGCTTCGTAGCCCGCCTCGCGATTGAATCCATCTTGCTTGTTGTTGTTTCCGGTTCTTACGAGAGTATCGGAAAAAATTATCCCGTGATTCTCAAGAGCGCGTCTATAACCTTGAAGCCGCTCGATAGCCGGCGTGCTGGCGAGTTTTGCATTTATCAATCCCACCTTGCGGTGGCCGAGTTCGATTAGATGTGTTGTGGCTGCGTATGCACCTTCGGCATTCGCCACCGAAATCGAATCGAAATCGGGAGACGTGGTATCAACGAGCACAACGGGAAGTCCGGTCTCTTCCAATCTCGGAATTATTTTTTCAGGGAGTTTCATGGAAAAAAATAAAATCCCATCCACTTTCCCCCTCTGAAGAGCGCGCGCAAGATAGGCCTCAACCTGACTGACATCGTTTACCCCGTAGAGCACCAAGTCATATCCCAGCTGGGAAATCCTGTCCTGGACGCCCTGGAGCACTTCAATGAAGAAGTAGTTTGTAAAAAATGGAATTATTGCAGAAACGGTTTCAGACTGTCTGCGTGCAAGGCGTTGGGCATATGTGTGCGGCTGATACTTCAACCTTCTGAGAACATCTTTCACACGTTGGCGAGTTTCAGGAGTTACATTTGGGTGATTGTTAAGAACGCGTGAAACAGTTCCGATGCCGACGCTAGCCTCTCTTGCGATATCGTAGATTGTAACCTTTAAAGCCATAAACCTCTTATTTTTGGAAACGGTTCCAAATGATAAACAACCAAAAGATTCCTGTCAAGTCATTTCTTAAGGATTTCTTCTGTCTTATGGAAGCGGTTCTAAATGCTAAGAAATCGAGAAAAATTAAGGGGCATCTTTATAAGTTAGCGCTAACATTGGACTTAGAAGGATGGTAAACCACAATTCTTTTGAAAGGCGACCGAAAAGTGCACATTACATGGTTGGAAACTCTTCCACGAATGCGAATTGTTATTCTGCAGTCATTTGCATGAAATTATGGAAAGTTAACCGACCAACCGAATGATCGGATCAGAATGTACCGCGATCACTGGAAATCTCTTTGAGAAATAAAGCCTGAAACGAAAAACAATTAGATGAATCGTATCTACCGCGCTGAGATTTCGGTGGGCGCGTGGCTTAGCTTTTCCGACTCAATGCATCATCTAATCAGTGTTGATTTGCAGATTGCCCTGTTGTGCGAAACTATCCGCGGCATGTCTCCGGGGCAGAAGGTGTGATAAATTATGTGGGGCTCGACTTCTTGATGGTCAGCCGAAACATCTGCTTTGAGAAGCCACATGGACAAGCTTCGACTTCAAACTTTCTCTCGAAGAAAGACAACTATCTCATCCAATATCTTCAGAGCTACCTCGTACTTTGGCAAGAGCGGAATATCCTTTTTCTCGCCGTCTCCCAAAAAGAGGGTCACTTTGTTGGTGTCGGTTCCAAAACCAGAGCCCTCGTCGCGAGGGTTATTCAGCACGATCATGTCCAGGCACTTCTCTCTTAGTTTTTTGACGGCATTTTCGACGCCATCATCTGTCTCAAGTGCAAAGCCGACAATTATCCGCTTTCCCTTCTTATCGGACAGCGATTTCAAGATGTCAATATTTTCGACAAGTCTGATCTCCAAATTCCGACCGCCGGATCCCTCTCTCTTCAACTTCCTATCGAATGGATCTGGGACTCTGTAATCAGATACGGCTGCAGTCATCACCAGCGCATCGCACCAATCGAAATTTTTCTGCACAGCCTCATACATATCGTATGCCGTCGAAACATTTTCTCTTGCAACATTTCGCGGTGTTTCCAGAGAAACCGGACCGGAAATCAACTTCACCTCGGCCCCTCGGTTCGCCGCGGCAGATGCTAGAGCAAACCCCATTTTGCCTGAACTTCTGTTCGAAATAAACCTTACTGCGTCGATCGGCTCCTGAGTCGGGCCCGCAGTCACAAGAATATTCTTGCCTGAGAGATCGCAACGGCCACTTTCAAATAAACGTTCGACCTCATTAACAATTTTTTCCACTTCGGCGAGTCGTCCCGCACCGCTGAGTCCGCTGGCAAGCTCTCCTTCTTCAGAATCAATGACCACAACGCCGCGCTCTTTCAATCTAGAAATATTGGCTTTCGTTGCCGGGTGGACATACATATCAACGTCCATGGCAGGCGCAATAATCAGCGGCGCACGAAGCGCCAACGCTGTCGAAGTAAGAAAATTATCCGCGAAACCCTGAACGAGCTTAGCAATAGTAGATGCCGTTATCGGCGCGATCAGCATCGCATCAGCCCATAAACCAAGGTTAACATGTTCGATGGAAGTGTCCTGATCTGGAAACATTTCAACATATACCTGGTTATGAGAGAGCGATGAAAAAGTAAGGGGTGCGATAAAGTTAGTAGCGGGTCGAGTCATTACCACTCTGACGTCGGCCCCCTTCCTCTGAAGCTCACGGAGCAAATATGCGCTCTTATAAGCCGCTATGCTTCCGCATATTCCTAGAATTATCTTTTTATCTTTGAGAAATGATGGTTGAGAGGTCATGGCTCATAATTTATAGTTGAACGACCATGATATACTCTAGGAGCTATGGGGCATGAACTAAGAATTGGTTTTTATTCGGACGATTTATAGCGATAAGCAATCTTGCCATGGACCAGCTCATCGAGGGCTTGCTCCGTTGGCTTCGAACATTTATCGAATTCTTTGCTCAATTCAACTTGCTCCGGATTTACTTTCTCATCCTCCTCAAGCGACTCCTGGACCTGTTTTATGCCCTCAAGCCGTTGAGTGAATTCGACTTTTCTCTCGTCGCTGATCTGTCTTGCTCTTTGCGATGCGACTGCGATCGCCTCGTAGGCGTTACCCGTTACGACGTCGAGTTGTGACAATTCAATTGGTTTTAGTCCCACCGGAAAATTCCTTCATTTTGTTATTTATGATCTCGGAAACCTCAGAAACCGCTCTTTCCAAATCATCATTTATAATAATATAGTCATAAAATTCCCCTTTCTCAAGCTCCATCGGCACCCGCTTCAGCCGTCTTTCAATCTGTTCCTTCGTCTCGCTTCCTCGCATCTCAAGCCTTTCTTTCAGTATTTCGAAGCTCGGCGGCTTGATGAAGATTGTCACCGCCTGAGGAAACTTCTTCTTGATCGACAAACCACCTTTCACATCAACGTCGAAAACTATGTTCTCTCCCGCAGATATTGCTCTTTCGATTTCGCCTTTCAACGTGCCGTAGTAGTTTGAGTATATCTCTTCATATTCGACGAGCTCACCGCCGGCAATCTTATTTTCGAAGTCCGATTTTGATAGGAAAAAATAATCTCGCCCATTTATCTCGCCGGGTCGCATTTCACGGGTAGTGGCTGATACGGAAAACTCAAACGATGGGAAACGCTGTAAAACCTCTCTCACGATCGTTGTTTTCCCCGCCCCGCTGGGCGCCGAAATTACGAGAAGCAATCCTCTGTTCACCAGTGATGTCCTAAATTTCAAGCCTAAATTCTAAACAATCACAAGCCTAAAATTCCAAACTAGAAAGAAAAACGGTCTGTGCTCCGAACTTATCTCGTCAAAGATATTTAATCATACGCCGAATACCGGCATCGCAGGATTTGGAATCCGATGTTTGGAGTTCTTTCAGGCGGATATCAGAACCAGCGTTAGATCAGTCCGCCCGTGTTGACATCACGTCATTCCAGATTTTGCACCTGCTCTCTTATTTTCTCCAATTCCTCTTTGATCTCCACAACAAGGTGAGACATCCCGGCATCAAACGCCTTTGAACCCATTGTGTTTGCTTCCCTGTTCATTTCCTGAAGAAGAAAATTCAATCTCCTCCCATTTGAGTCCTCACTGTTGAGAAGCTCCCTAAAAAACTTGTTGTGAGTTCTGAATCTAACCACTTCCTCAGTTATGTCAAGTTTGTCAGCCAACAATACGACTTCAAGCTCAATCCGCGCAGGATCAATTTCCTTTCCGTTCAAAACTTCATCAACCTTTTGACGGAGTTTTGACTTTTCTTCATCAATATTAAGATGCGAGAGCTTCTCTATCTTACCGAGTTCCGCGTCCAATTTATCAATCCGTACTGAGAGGTCGTTCTTCAGCGATAACCCTTCTGCGAGTCTGGCCTGCTTCAGTTGTTCAATAGCATCATTGATTGCCAATTTGATTGCTTGCCAATCATCACCGTTCAACGTTTCACTCGCTGCTCCTTTGAAAATATCCTTAAAGCTTAGAACATGTTCCAACTTTATCGGACCGGAAATTCTGGCATACTTCTTCAAGGACTTCAAAAGCTCTAAGATATGCTTTACGGACTCGGGATCAACTGTGACTTCGTCCTCGCTGCCTAGACCAATCATTGAAACAAGGACCGATAGCTTCCCGCGAGAAATCTGCTGCCGCACCATTTCTCGAACGTCAATCTCGCGAGTTGAAAGACTCTGGGGAAGTTTGACGTTTATTTCTAAATATCTGCTATTGACACTCCGTATCTCTGCCAGCGCATAGCACACCCCTACCGTTGCCTCGCCTTTTCCGTAACCTGTCATACTTTGTATCATCTGCGGAAACTCCCTAAAGCAAACTTAAGACTGACTCTAAAAATGAATTCTCACCGGAGATGTTGAAGGACTTTCTGCCGTTGCGTGGGTGAGCTCCCGGCGCCCACTTCGCCGGGCCACGACTCACAAATTTTCACATCTCTTTTTGGCAAATATTATCTCTATTGTTCACCAATGTCTCTTCAAAGCGTTGACTCCGACTTATTCTAACCATGCCGGCAAAACGAAAATGAATTTTCGAGTCTCGTCAACCAAATTTAAAGGACGGTTTAGAACTTCCGTCCTCCCAGCCAGCGTGATCTATCTTTTCGGTGATTTGAATCTCTTATCTGTAAGTCCCTTCTGGCCGAACTTGGAGTACCTGTCAATCCACTTCTTGACTGTCTTGACATTGGCACCAACCTTTTCAGCCGTACCTCTAAGACTTCCAACTTTCTTGTAAGTCTGAACTATCTTCAATCTTTTTTGAACATCACTAGTCATGACTTTTCTCCTATTTATTTTACGGCTGTATAATAACTCACTGAATTGTATTTGTCAACAACAAAAATAAAGTACGGGGTACTTCATACCACGAAAGTACAACATGGATACCTTGGCGAAGAATAAACTAACCGCACCCTATGTAGTTCAACCGGGCCGTAATCTTTGATGGACATCTTCAGATCCTAAGCAGAAGAAGACCATATCCGCCCTCATTAAACCATGGTTCATGGCCATCCATAATATCATCATAAGCAAGCGCGAGGGACAATAAACGGATGTCGGGGAATTAATTTCTAGAGGTGGTTTAACCCCACGGTCTAGTGCCGAAGGCGGGACTCGAACCCGCACGCCCTTTCGGGCCCTGCCCCCTCAAGACAGTGTGTCTACCATTTCCACCACTTCGGCATGGGGTTATAAAATTAAAAGGCCGTCGGCCAAAAAACAATATATGGGTTTACATGCAGGTCGTGAGCTGCAGACCAAGTACTAATCCACAGCTGCTAGACTCTCAACGCTTACCTTCTTCCCTTTGATCTGTCGGAATGCGAATGTCGATGCTGCGAATGCCTGTGTTTTTCCTCTTCTCCAAAGGACCCTTCAGATGGGTTCTGATTTGGATTAGGATTTTCGATCAAGACTTTCCTGCTCAAATTGTATCTTCCCATGTCGTCAACTTCCATCAGCTTGACTTCAACCTCATCGCCGACCTTGAAGACATCCTCAACCTTGTTAACTCGTTTGTGATCTATCTGCGAAATGTGCAGTAGACCCTCTTTGCCCGGAAGAAATTCAACGAACACACCGAAGTCCATGAGGCGTTTTACGGTTCCCTTGTAGATCTTTCCGACTTCCGGCGATTCCACAAGTCGCTCAATCATTTCTTTCGCCTTATCACTCGCTTCTCCGGATACAGCTGCAATAAGTACCGTCCCGTCATCTTCGATGTTTACTTCGGCACCTGTTTGCAGGACTATGTTTTTGATGACCTTTCCTTGCGGCCCTATCACCGCTCCGATCATATCAACAGGAATTTTGATCGAAGTCAATCGAGGTGCATACTTTGAGAGTTCCTTACGGGGCTCTGAGATTGCCCGTTCCATGATGTTGAGAATGTGGTGTCGCCCTTCTTTCGCCTGATCAAGCGCACGAGTCATGATTTCGAACGATATACCGCGGATTTTTATATCCAACTGAAACGCGGTAATGCCATCTCGCGTGCCGGCAACTTTGAAATCCATGTCGCCGAGATGATCCTCGTTTCCGAGAATATCCGTTATGATTGCAACATCGTCGCCCTCCTTGATCAATCCCATCGCGATTCCGGCAACCGGCTTTGCAAGCGGCACGCCTGCATCCATCAAAGCCAGAGAACCCGCACATACAGTCGCCATCGAAGAAGACCCATTCGATTCAAGAATGTCCGACACGATGCGTACCGTGTACGGAAACTCTTTTTCGCCGGGAACGAGATTTTTCAATGCCCGCTCGGCAAGATTTCCATGTCCTATCTCACGTCGACCCGGTCCTGACATTCTTCCAACTTCTCCCACACTAAAACTCGGGAAGTTATAGTGAAGCATGAAGCGCTTGGTCGATTCAGGGAGCAAACCGTCGATCGTTTGCTCGTCCAATTTCGTCCCGAGCGTAACCGTCGTCAAGCTTTGAGTTTCGCCTCTCGTAAAGAGAGCAGAACCGTGAGTACGCGGGAGGACGCCGATTTCGCACGATATCGGGCGAACGTCCTTGTATCCTCTTCCGTCCAGCCTGTGGCCTTCCTTCAAGATCATTTGACGCATATCTTCCCGATCGATATCGTGAAGAATCTCACCGATGATCATTTCCTGTTTCTCGCGCAAGACAGGATCTTCGACTGGATGTTTTTCTGCAAGTGCAGCCAGTACGTCCGCCTTTATCGCTTTCGTCCGCTCGCTTCTCTCTGCCTTCTTTGCAAGGGTCCTGTTTGATTCGCGGATGCGATCACAAGCAAGGGATTTTACTTCGACGACAAGCGGCTCGTTTGCTTCCGGGGCACTTACTTCCCGCTTCGTTTTGTTAACGAGAGCGGCAAATTCCTTTTGAAGAGCAACAATTTCCTTTATGTGGTTATGCGCGAGCTCAAGTGCGCCTATCATCTCAGCTTCCGAAATCTCCCTCGCTTCGCCTTCGACCATCACGATCGAATCTTCAGTGCCGGCAACAGTCAAATCGATATCGCTCTTTCCCAGTTGTGGGATGGTCGGGTTGATCACATATTGGCCATCGACCCTTCCCACCCTTACTTCAGCAATCGGCCCGTCGAACGGAATATCTGAAACTGCCAACGCTGCCGAAGCCCCGATTGCACCTAAAATGTCGCCGTCATTTTCACCGTCGAACGAGAAAACGGTCGAGACTACTTGAGTTTCATATCGCCACTCCTTCGGAAAAAGCGGCCGGATCGGCCTGTCGATCAGCCTTGCAGAAAGGACCTCTTTCTCGCTCGGTTTCCCCTCTCGCTTTATAAACCCGCCGGGAATTTTTCCGGCAGCGGAAGTCTTCTCCCGATATTCAACCTGCAGCGGCAGGAAATCTGTTCCCTCAACCGCCTCCTCAGCTGCAACTACCGTAGTGAGAACAAGTGTATCGGCATATCGTACCAAGACTGCTCCACTTGCCTGTTTAGCAAGTCGACCCGTTTCAAGAGTCAACTTTCTTCCGCCAATTTCAATCTCTTTACTTATAAAATCTTCCATTATTTATCCTTTTCGTTTAAGTTCCCGAAGGCCTCACAGTTTTCAAAGACCTTTAAGGTCAGCGGGTTCACTTTCTGAGTCCCAATTCGTCCACAATCTTCCTGTATCGATCGATATTCTTCGATTGCAGATAGTCCAGGAGACGTCTCCTTTTTCCGACCATCCCGAGGAGTCCCATGCGAGAATGGTTATCTCCCTTGTGGGCTTCGAAATGCGACGATAGTTCATTAATCCTTTCGGTCAAAATTGCAATCTGGACTTCGGTATTACCCGAGTCACTCGTGGATTTGCCGTACTTCTTAATTAGTTCTTGCTTTCGCTCCTTTGTCAAAGGCATTACAAGACTCCTATTTTTGTTTACTGAATGTTTTGATCAAATATTCATTCATCATTTTTTTATCCTCATTCATTTGCGAGATCAACTCATCAGATGAATTGAACTTCATTTCTTCTCTAAGTCTCCTTATGAAAGAAACTCTTATCTTCTTACCATAAATGTCCCGGTCGAAGTCGGAGATCCAGACTTCCACGATAGGGAGCCCGGAATTTTCGAATGTCGGCCGCACACCGATGCTTGCGAGTCCCACGAATTTTTCCCCTTCCGCCGCGACTTCCACGATATATATTCCGAAAGAAGGAACCAGGAGGCGGTCATCGACCAGCTTCAGATTTGCGGTCGGATAACCGAGAAGTCTTCCCCGCCCGTTGCCGCGTATCACGAAGCCCTCGAACGAATATGAGCGATCGAGCATCTTGTTTGCGAGAGGAAGGTTTCCCTCTTTCAAAAGCTTCCTGATGCTGGAACTTGAAACAATCATTCCCTCAATCAGAACTTTGTCAACGAAATCTACACCAAATCCGATTCTACCGCCAACTTCGCGGGCAAATTCGACGGTGCCTTGGGCCTTATGCCCGAAAGTATGATTATAGCCGAGTACCAGTTCGTGCAAGCCGATTTTTTCTTTCACCAGCTTAACGAGAAAATCTTCGGCAGTTACAAGGGAAAAATTGCGATCGAAGTGGAGGACACAAATCTCGTTGATGCCGGCATCGCTCATCATCCCGACACGTTCCTCTTCCGTCATCAAAAGCTCGACGCTTCCATTACCAAGAGTCTCCTGTGGATGCGGCTTGAAGGTAATCACGACACTCCTTCCGCCGATCGCGATCGTCTTTTCAACAAGCGTGTCCAATATTTTGCGATGAGCCGCATGCATCCCGTCGAATGTCCCGACAGTGACCACCGATTTCGGATCGCGTTTGATTTCCTCAAGGGAATAACAAATCACGCGGCGACCCTTTCGTGCTTATTATTCGAAGGCCCGGACTTCCCGGAAACGCCATCCGACAAGTTCAATTCGTCAAGCTTAGCGGCGTTCTTCGCATAGTAAGAGCCGATACGAATCCGGATGAGTTCCTCCAGCACCGCGCCGCACCCAAGATCGCGGCCGATGTCTCTTGCCAAACTTCTAATGTAAGTACCGCTTGAGCACACGATTCTCACCTTGAGATGCGCTGCTGCAAATTCTTCAACGTCCAATTCGGTTATTGACACTATTTTGGGTTTCAACTCGAACTTCACTCCACGTCGCGCCAGCTTATATGCCCTCTTGCCATTGATGCGCGTCGCCGAAAACTCCGGCGGTATTTGCTCGATTTTTCCAATATATTTTTTCAAAGCGTCGCGAACCTGCTCCTCGGACAAACTTACGTGAGGGGTCTGTTCAACAAGCTCCGTCTCGAGATCGTGGCTTTTCGACGTAGCTCCTAGTCTGAATGTCGCCAGGTACTCTTTATCAAGTTTTAAGAACTCGTTCATCAGTTTCGTTTTATTCCCGGTGAGAACGATGAGCAGCCCTTCTGCCAGCGGATCAAGTGTGCCGGCATGGCCTATCTTCTCAGGCTTTCGCTCAGGTGAAACCTTCGACAACTCTCGCCGCAATATCCTGACGACTTCGAAGGAAGTGACACCTTTCGGTTTGTAAACCGGAATGATTTCTCCTAATGTTCTCACTTTATTATTCTCTCAACCTCATCACTCATTCATCCTACTTGCCATCGTTCTCACGAGCTTTCTTCAACAACTGCTCTATGTTGGCGACGTAATCCATGGTATCGTCGATGAAGAAGACGATCTCAGGCGTGAATTTAATCCTCACCGTTTTGCCGATGAACTGCCTGATATCTTTCTTCGCTTCATTTAACAGGAAGAGCGTTCGCTCTTGCGTCTTAGTGTCACCAAGAACGCTTATGTAAACTCTCGCCAGTCTCAGATCAGGCGACATGGTTACCTTCGTAACCGTCATAAACCCCATCTCTGAAGTTCTGTAATCCCGTTCAATGAGGAGACTGATTTCTTGCTTGATTAAGTGAGCTACTTTTTCTGTTCTAACAGACACTTTAGGACAAATTTTAGATACTGGATTCCAAATACCTATCGCTAGCGGCTAGCCGCTAGTCCAACGTTCGTTGAGTTTCAACAATAACAAAAGCTTCAATGGTATCACCAACCTTTATGTCGTTGAAGTTTTCGAGACTCAAACCGCACTCATAACCTTCTTCAATTTCCCTGACGTCATCTTTAAACCTCTTTAACGAGCCTATGGTGCCTTCATAAACTACGATTCCGTCTCGAATGAGTCTTACACGGTTGCTTCTCTGAACCTTTCCGTCGACCACATAGCAGCCCGCAACCGTTCCCACCTTGGGGACCTTGAAAACTTGTCTGACTTCTACCGAACCCACCACATCTTCGTGAATCTCCGGGCTAAGTAATCCCTCCAATCCTTTCCGTACATTCTCAATCGCATCATAAATAATGCTGTATAATTTGATTTCGACAGATTCCGTCTCCGCCAGTTTCCTCGCGGCAGACCCCGGCCTAACGTGGAATCCGAGAATAACTGCATTCGAAGCGGCAGCGAGCAAAACATCCGATTCGGAAATTCCGCCCACCGCTTTGTGGATAACCTGTACTCGGACCTCATCGTTGGATAATTTTGCAAGAGCGTCACTCAACGCCTCAACTGAGCCATCGACGTCGCCTTTCACGACAATGTTAAGCTGCTTAATCATCCCCTCTTTAATTTCTTTCGAGATATCTTCAAGAGTCACATGCTGGCGCGTACCGCGCATCTCCTGCTCGCGTCTTATTATTTTTCTGCGGTTGCTGATATCGCGAGCGAACTTGTCGTTCACGACCGCGACCATGATATCACCCGCAGTCGGGAGTTCGTCAAATCCGATGACCTGAACCGGCATCGATGGCAATGCGGCTTCGATTCGATTTCCGCGCTCATCTGCCATGGCCCTGACTCTTCCGTTGCTTGTCCCCGCCACAAACGGATCTCCAATTTTCAGAATTCCCTTTTGAACCAATACGGTCGCAACTGCACCGCGACCTCTGTCAAGTGTCGATTCTATCACGACGCCCCTTGCGAGCCTGTTCGGGTTCGCCTTGAGATCGAGTATCTCGGCCTCGAGCAAAACTTTTTCCAGCAAGAGCTCAACATTAGTTCCCTTTTTTGCAGAGATTTCCACCGATTGAGTCTTTCCACCCCATTCTTCCAGGAGAACATTCTGATCCGCTAACTGCTTCCTAATCCGATCCGGATTGGCCTCAGGTCTGTCAATTTTATTTATTGCTACGATCATCGGAACATTGGCGGCGCGTGCATGGTTAATGGCTTCGATTGTTTGCGGCATCACGCTGTCATCGGCGGCAACCACGAGAATGACGATGTCGGTTACTTGAGCGCCCCTGGCGCGCATAGCCGTAAACGCCTCATGCCCCGGCGTATCGAGGAAAGTTATTTGCTTGTCGTTTTTCAATCTTACCTGATAGGCGCCGATATGCTGAGTAATTCCACCAGCTTCGCCCGCCACTACGTTAGTCTGTCTTATGAAATCTAACAGGGAAGTCTTTCCGTGATCTACATGTCCCATGATGGTAACAACGGGCGGGCGAGGCTTCAGGCTCTCCGGGGAATCGGGTTTATCCTCGAGGAGTTCGTCCGTGTATTCCTCCTGCAACTCGACCTCATAACCGAAATCGTCTGCGAGAAGAGTAATTGTCTCGAGATCAAGCCTTTGATTGATCGAAACCATCAAGCCGAAGGAAATACACTTTGAAATAACATCAGCAACATCAACTTCCATAAGTTTTGCGAGCTCACCGACCGAGACAAACTCAGGAAGCCTTAATTTGCGTTTCTCTTTTTCTTGCTCCTCGATAGCACGTTGGGCGGCCTCAAACTTTTCCTTTCTTTTCTTCTTTCGCATCGCCGCCCGGTCGGATTCCCCGGCGTCATCGAGGCTTGCCATCGTTCGCTGGAAAGCCAACTCAACCTCTGCTTCGTCGACATCCGGGTGTTTGCCCTTTTTCTTTTTCCGCTTCTTGAGGTCTTCTTCGGTAATTTCCGCTGCAACCACAGGCTCCGGAGAGCTTTCCTCTCGAATTTTTTTCTTCTTTTTCTTCTTCTTCTTGTGTGCTGATGTTTCTGTCTCCAGTTCGGCCGCAGCTTCTTTTGTTTTTTTCTCGGCTTCTTCGAGTTCATGCTGCAACCTGAGTTCTTCCTCGGTTATCTTCCTTCCAGTACGAAGGTCGATCCGTCCCCGAATTTTTAACCCGCCCTCTTCTTTGCTTGCGGGAGGAACTTCAGCATGCCTGGCCTTCACATCCACGGCTGCCTGAGGAGTCTCCGCAGCTTTTTTCTTCGCAGCCTTTTTTTCGACCTCCGTCTTAATAGGCGAGGTATCCGAGACTGTTTCGGCAGATCCTAACTCGAGCTCCTTCTCAAACCCTCCAGCCGTCGTTGAAACAGTGTCAGATTGTGCCATCTTGCCACGATCTAAGACCTCAGCTGAGGAGATGGAAACCTCATCATCTAGGGCTTTGTCTTCTCTTGGCTCAGCCTTTACCTCAGCGGCCAAAGGAGCCTCTTGCATGTGAGAAGTCGCCTTTGCATCGATGTGCAGGCGTCTCTCAATAGTCACGGTATCGACTAGTTTTTTGACGGCTACCTTTTCCTCTTGCTTCTCCGTGAGCTGCTCTTTGATCTTCTGCCGCTTTTCAACCTGATCAAGCTCCTTTTTAAAATGAGCAGCGAGCTCATTATACATCTGCTCGTCTATGGACGAAGTACGCTTGATTTTGTCGTGTCCCTTAGTCTTCAAAAAATCTACGATGTCATTTGCAGAGACTTGAAACTCAGAAGCCACTTTTGTTACGAGTTTTTTCTTGAATGTACTTTCTGCCATGTCGAGTTTTCTCTTTGCCTCTATTCTTCTTTCACGCCCGGATTTATTCCATCATTTGAGCCAGAATCCTCAACCTTTGCGCTATCGGTTTCTCCGTCTGCGGAAGGCCCATCATCTGAATTTCCGGAAGCGGCTGGATTGTCCTCGCCCGAGCGAACCGCCTCGGTAGATTCCGTCTTCTCATCATGAGTCTGGCTCAGACCCTGCGGCTGATCTGCGATTTCATTCTCATCTTCGCTTTCAGGTTCGTCCTCAAGCTCTTTGCGCATCATGTCCTTTATCTTGGAAATTTCCTCGAGAGAGATATCGACATCGGTCTTTATTTCTTCCTCTGTCGCTTCCAAGACGTTCCTTGCAGTCAGGTAACCGGCATCCAGAAAACTTGTCAACAATACCTCGCCAAGTTCCTCTTTGAATTCGGACAGATCGATATCATATTCTTCAGCTTGCCTCTTTTCACCCCTCTTTGTTTCGGGTGCTGCGCTCTCTCTCATCAAATCTATGTCGAAACCTGTCAACCGCGATGCCAGTTTCACGTTAACGCCTTCCTTACCGATCGCTATTGACTCCTGATTATTGTCGACCCACACCTGAGCCTTGTGGTTTTCCAAGTCCACTTCAGCACGCGTGACTTTTGCCGGAGTAAGTGCTCGTTCTACGAAAAGAGTGGGATTGTCGGAATAATTCAGGACATCGATATTCTCATTATTCAGCTCGCGAACGATCGAATGAATTCTCACGCCTTTCATCCCGACACAAGCACCGACGGCGTCAACTCGCGAATCTATAGAAAGAACCGCAACTTTTGCTCTCTTGCCGGGTTCACGCGCAATTGCTTTGATTTCCACAACGCCGTCAAAAATTTCAGGGATCTCCATCTCGAACAGTTTTTTAAGAAACATCGGATCGGATCTCGATATGATCACCTGAGGTCCCGAAGTTCCTTTCCGCACCTCCTTGACCACGGCGCGGATCGTAGAATTTTTTCTATAATGCTCATTCGAGATTTGCTCCGAACGTGGGAGAAAAAGTTCACGCCTGTTGTGATTAACAAGTATGAAGTCGCGCTTGACCTGGTAAATCTCTCCGACGACGATCTCTCCGATCATCTTGTTATACTCGTCGTAGATGACGTTCTTTTCGTACTCGTGGAGACGCTGTAGGAACGTCTGTCTGGCAAAGACCACGAGCCGCCTGCCAAGATCCACTGGAGAAATTTCTTCCGGATACTGATCCCCTATTTCAAACTCACCGCTCGGGTCCAATTGTTTCACCGCCTCAAGACTGATTTCTTTTGCGGGGTTATCCACGTGTTCCACGATCGTCTTGATGACGTAAATCTCGATCTCACCCCGGTCCGCATTCGTGACTATATCTGTTTCTACGTCTTCTCCGTATTTCTTCTGTACAATTCCCGAGAAGACCTCTTCCAAAATTTCCGAAACGACTTCTTTGTCGATGCCCTTCTCCTTAGCAATCTCCGCAGCCGCTGAAATTATTTCACTTTTTTCAGTATGCATTTATCTTCTCCCGATGGCGTTCGTTGTTGATGTCACCATCTTATTTTTACAATTGCTTCATCGACCAAATCAAAACCGACTTCGACCGTACCACTTTGCGTCTTTACGACCATTTTCTCATCTTTTATATCGATCATATCGCCTTCAATATGTTTCACCTCTAGCTCGTCACGGTACTTGATGGACATCAGCTTGCCGATGTTTCTTTTAAATTGCCTCTTGTCCTTCAGTGGCACTCCTATACCCGGCGAAGAGACATCTAAACGGAAATTATCTCCCAGAACTCTGGATGAGTCGATCAACGGTAATATTTCTCTGCTAATCTCCGCACACTTGTCAATTGATATTCCGCTCTCTGTCTCACAAAAGACCTCAAGGAGTGGCCGCCGTTGGTCTCCCTTAAGAGAAATATCTACCAAGAAGGCTCCGTTACTTTCGATCGCCGGTTTCAACAATCTCTTTAAACTCTCTATTTTCTCTGTTTTTTCCATATCTTCTAAAAAAATAGCCCAGAAATTCCGGGCCACTAGTCGGAGTAAAGCAATATACATTAAGGAATCTACTTGTTCAACCCACACCACAGCTCTTTCAGCAAAGGAGCGCCTGAGTCTATGGATCAAAACCTTAAGAAAAGTCCTTTTGCATGTTTTCGGTCGAGATTTCTCCATCAGTTGCCTCTATTGGTGGAGACATTATTCTTGTTTTTGACACGAGACAAGGTCCACGAGCGAGTCTACTGGACCACAAGGCCCCAGAGTTGCTTTTAAAAACATTTGTTAGTAATGTAAAAACAACGAACAAAGAAAGGAGATTACTATGTCAGGGTTAAAGGTTCTTCCGCTGGGACTCGTAGTATTTCTGTATGTCGGCTGCGCGACATTCGGACAAATGGGATCGGAAATCACTCCGCCGACGTTGATCCAGAAGATTCCACTTCCTTCTCCGCCACCGGCTCTCAAATCATCTGACTTCAATCTCAAAATGGACCTGCTCATTAGCAAGGAAGGCAAAGTCCTTTATGCACAACTTCAGAATTCTACAGGCGATCCGCAATGGGATTCTGCGGCAGTAAAGTGCATTCTTCAATGGAGATACTCACCCGCTATGGCTAACGGGAAGCCGATCCAGTTAAAGATTTCACAACTTGCTCATGTCATCCCGTCGCCGCCTCTAATGATGAAGCTTTCAGAAATCATGTGTACCACTATGGCAGATGCCGATTCAGCCTACGCTGCGTTGCAGACCGGAGATAGTTTTGAGTCTCTGGCTAAAAAATATTCCGCTTCCCCTTCAGCACAAAATGGCGGAGATTTAGGGCCCGTGGATATTCACATGTATGAAGATGAAGTTCAAGACGTGCTTCAGAAACTGAAACCCGGCGAATATACTCATCCGATTCCATTTGGCCTGAACTTCGTGATCTTCAAGAGGTCACTCGAGGGAAATCAGCTATAAGAATTGTAACTCTATCTGAAGACCTGTAAATTGTTGCTGTAGTCCCTGAACGCATGGCGGCCATCAACCATGGCCGGAGCCAAAAATCGTGCCAGGACGTACTGGAGAGGTGCGAGAGTGGTTGAATCGACCGGTCTTGAAAACCGGAATACCCTTCGGGGTATCGAGGGTTCGAATCCCTCCCTCTCCGCAAAAATAGTTAAAAGTGAATCGACAAAAGAAAATGCGGTCTCACCGTTGACCATTCATTATAGACTTTTCACTATACATCATCGTTCAATTGTGCCGTAACCTTTTCGGAGGACTGAATGCATTATCCATGGTGGTACGTACCATACCTCACCTCCCCAATGCTCATCGCTTTAATCGCCACGATCCATATTTTCACCTCGTTGTACGCCGTTGGCGGTGGAATAGTATTAGCAGGTGAGGTTTCTCACGCCTACAAAATAAACAACAAATCTCTTCTCGATTACCTGAGATCACACACGTTTTTCTTTATCCTCCTCACCGTTGTCTTCGGGGCAATAACCGGGGTCGGAATATGGTGGATAATTGGACTCTCCTCTCCACTCGCCACGGAATCGTTGATTCATATATTCGTTTTCGGATGGGCGATGGAGTACGTCTTCTTCGTGCTCGAGATTTCGTCCGCATTTATTTTCTTCTACTACTGGGGAAAGTTGGACCCGCATACGCACAAGATCATAGGCTGGATCTATGCTGTATCGGCCTATATGAGCCTCGTGATAATAACCGGCATTACGGCGTTCCAACTTGACATCGGAACCTGGACTCCCGACAAAGGAATGTGGGTAGCATTTTTTAATCCGCAAACGTTGCCTCAGATTGTCGCAAGAAGCGGAGCTTCCCTCCTGATGGCATCGCTCTACATTTATTTGCACGCGGCATTCAAATTGAAGAACGACTCAAATCTGCGATCTCTGGTCGAAACTAGAACGGCTACGTGGTCGATGGTGGGAGCCGCGCTCGTGACGATCGGAGGAGCATGGTGGTACATAAACCTTCCTGCGAGCAGTAAAGCAGCTCTCGCCGGCGCCAGCGCATTGAATGTATTGACCGCACTCGTCTTCGCAGCCTCGGCGGTCGTTTTCTTCATGCTGTACTTCGGCCCGCATAAGAACCCGGGCTGGATCAATCCGGGATTTGCGATACTATATTTTGCGATCGGAATAGCAGCCACATCGACCGGCGAGTTCATCCGCGAAGGTGTGCGCAAACCCTTCATCATCTATAATTATGTGGTAGGAAACAACGTCCTCACTTCAGAGATACCAAAGCTGCAGGCGACCGGATACCTTAACGGCGGGGTCTGGACAAAAGCATTTGTTAGATCTCACTACCCGCAGGTCATGGGTTTGGACGGAAATATAGATGGTGCAAAACTGTTGCAGTTGCCTGAAACGGATCAACTTGCGGTTGGAAAAATCCTCTTCCAATATCATTGCAATGATTGTCATTCGGAAAAAGGATTCTCGGGCGTGTCTGAATACACCCGCGGCTGGAGTGAAAGCATGATCAATACGGTGGTGACCCACCTCGACAAGGCACATTACTTTATGCCGCCATGGTGCGGAACTAGGGAGGAGGCTATATTGCTAACAAAATTTCTTGAAAGCATATCCCTCAACTCCCCGAGCGGGATGATATTTTCGGGAGAAACAATTCGTTCAAAATCCGACATAACCCAAATGAAGGGAGGAGGTATTGGGAAATGAATCCACAAGATCTTATCGCGCCATCCTCACCGCTCGGAAACCCCGCACCATTCTGGTTCATAACTTTCTTCAAAGTCCTAGGATTTATTCTTCACATGATCCCGATGAATATCTGGTATGCCGGGATGTTGATCGTCGCGGTCTTTGGAACGTTCGGGAAAAATCACGCAGAAGAGCTTTCCCATCGTCTTTCTCGAAGTATGCCGATAATCGTTGCAATGGGTGTCAACCTCGGCATCGTTCCTCTTCTCTTCACACAGGTCAGCTATTATCAATTTTACTATCCGGCCGGAGTTTTAATAGGATGGCCGTGGCTGAGCGTGATCTTCCTTCTGGTCTTTGCTTACTATGGCGTCTACGTCTACTCGCTCAACGTTCGAAATAACAGGAAGACGAAATTCGCTGTCGCATCGGCGTGGGTAAGCTCGATCCTTTTCATAATTATCGGATTTCTTTTTGCCAACAACTTTAGTTTGATGGTAAATGTAAACGAGTGGACAAGAATCTTCGAACGAACGAACGCGGCAGGAGCAGTGACGGGCCAGGCCTTGAACATTTCCGATCCGACCCTGTTTCCCCGGTGGCTGATGATGTTCGGGATAGCGATGATGACGACGGCTGTTTACATTGTGTTCGATGCTTTTTACTTCAGAAAAGATTCTACGTCGAGCGGATACAAGGCGTGGGCTATACGATTTGCCTTCGGCATTTTCACCTTTGCAGCGATTTGGTTCGCCGTTACCGGAAGCTGGTACATTTTCGGCGCGCTGGATGAGTTCACACTGACTCGCGTTGGTAATTCTCCATCGGTGATTGTTCTTTTCATCTTTACCGCACTTTCACCCGGTGCTCCATGGCTTGCTATGCTGCTGATGTTCATGAGAGTCAAATCGAATCTGCTGCCGAGTAAGAGCTTGGTAGCGACTGCGGCACTTGCGCAGTTCGTGGTCATAACATTGAATGCAATCAGCAGGCAGTGGGTGCAGAATACAGAGCTATCTCGATTTCGGGATATTACAACGGAGACCGTAAACACTCAGTGGAGCCCGATGATAATTTTTCTTCTTCTGTTCGTTGCGGGGCTTGGTGTTGTTGGATGGATGATTTCTAAAGTGATGGCGATAGACAAAGCCGCAGTGAGCTCACGAGGCTGAAGATCTATGCCGGCTAAGGGGCAGCAAGGCGAGGTCGACACGCTGGACCCGCATCGTCACCGCGGTCCCGCCTAATAGTGTAAGTAGAATTTAAGCCTGTTTCTCTCAGTCTTTCGACTGCGAGAAGTCATCTATGAGTTTCACAAGCTCGGGCCGTCCCTGTCCGGAGATTGCCGAGAAAGGTAAGAAGCACTGACAGAGCCTCAGGTTCGGCAGCTGGGCCTTTGCACGGGCCATGTGCGTGTTCATCTTGTTCTGGGAAAGCTTGTCAGCTTTTGTCATGACTATCACGTAGGGGATTTTGTAGAATTCAAGCCAGCCTATCATTATCTTGTCCAACTCCATCGGTTCGTGTCGCGCGTCCAATATCTGGATTACAAGTTTTAACTGCTTTCGCTCTTGAAGGTAGGTTTCGACTAGTTTCGCCCAGCTTGATTTCATATGTTCAGGAGCAATAGCGTAACCGTACCCCGGTAGATCAACGAAGTAACGCTCCTCGTTTATCAGGAAAAAATTCAAAGAACGTGTTTTCCCGGGAGTTGAACTTGCCTGCGCAAGATTCTTTTTATTGCAGAGCTTATTTATCAGGGAAGACTTGCCGACATTTGACCTGCCGATAAATGCGATCTCCGGTAATTCCGTGTCCGGTACTTGGGAGTAGTCCACAGCACTGGTCACAAATTTCGCCGTGTCAATTTTCATAAGGTCATATCCCCATCAAAGTTAGACTTGTTCACATCATTTATAATTTAGTAAAAAGGCGGGAAAATTTCAATCTACCCAGACAATGACGGCCTGTGACAGTTTTTCTTTCACGGCTGGTCCTTTATTGGGCGCCTCTCTGGTGGAGGTGTCGATTACTGCCTTGAGGCAGCGGACTCTGCTTTTGATTCCTGTCCTGAAGTAGCCTTTTCAGATTTCTCTTCCTTTGGCTGAGCTTCTTTTTCCTTCGGTTGTTTCCGACGCTTCTCCGCTTCGTCGGCGGCATTGAAGTCGACCAGCTCGATAATGGCTACCTCGCCGCCATCACCATGCCGTTGACCCAACTTCACTACTCTCGTATATCCGCCTGCTCTCTCCATAACCTTTGGCGCGATCTCACTAAAAAGAATCTTCACCGCATCCCGATTCTTGATAAATCTTGCAACTTGTCGCCGTGCAGGAACCCCATCGCTCTTTGCCTTCGTGATCAGAGGCTCAATAAAACTGCGCATTTCCTTTGCCTTAGCAAGAGTCGTCCGCACTTGCTTGTAAAGAATCAAGCTTGTTGCCAGCGATTCCATCAGCGCCTCTCGATGACTCGCCGTTCTCTTCAGTTTTCTTCCTTTATTCAGATGTCTCATTTCAATAAACTCCGCAATTCTTTCAGGAGTGAAGAGTTAAGAATAATGGAGCGTCCCGTTTTTAGCTCTTCACTATTAGCTTTCAACTTATTCGTTGTCGTCTTTCAAATACTTGCTGATGTCCATCCCAAAATTGAGTCCCATGCTCCCGATTTTCTCAGCGAGTTCGGCCAGCGATTTCCGTCCGAAGTTTCTGAAGCGAAGAAGTTCCGCCTCATCTTTGTTCACGAGTTCAGAAATGGTGTGGATGTTTGCAGCTTTCAGGCAATTGTGAGCTCGGACGGAAAGTTCGAGTTCGTCCACCGACATTTTCAATAGTTTTCTGATTCGTGCAGCCTCTTCCTCCGCCGCCGAACTCTCGTCCGAGGATTCCTGATGTATTCCAAGATTCAAGAATAATTGGATGTGGTCCTGCAACATCTTCGCAGCAGTGGTCAATGCATCTTCAGGAGTTATGGAACCGTCGGTCTCGATTTCAATCGTCAATTTTTCGAGTGTCGTTTTCTCACCGACTCCGGTCGGCTGGACAAAGAACCTGACATTTTTGATCGGAGAAAAAAGTGCGTCTATCGAGACCAGATCCTCCGGCGCCTCGGTGAGTTTATGATCCTCACTGGGCTCATAACCTTTTCCTCTTCCTATCCGCAATTCAATTTCCAATTCCTTAGAATCGCTCAACGTTCCTACGTGATGTTCCGGATTCAAAACCTCAATCTGCGGATACTGCCTCTGAATTTCTTCAGCTTTGAAATCCATCGGACCTTTCAGCTTAAGATTTATTTTGTTCAATTTCTTATCTATCAGCTTGATCCGGACACCCTTCAAGTTCAGGGTAAAGTCGACGAGATCTTCCGACAGACCCTTTATGGTCGAAAACTCATGAAGAGCACCTGGAATCCTAAAATGGGTAAATGCCCATCCCGGAATTGAAGACAAAAGAACTCGTCTGAATGAATTTCCTAAAGTTGTCCCGAAGCCGCGTTCCAGCGGCTCCACAAAAAACCGGCCGAAATTGTTGCTATAGGTTGATTGGTCTAAAACTATCGTTTCGGGCATTTGCAATTTCACGGTGCTCATTAGATTTTCACCTCAATTAAAATTTGACCTGGATTCAGAGAATTCTCAAGATTTCGTTAATCCTGAAATTCAGACGTACCATGGTATTATTTGGAATACAGTTCGACGATAAGTTGCTCGTTAACATCCGGGAGCGGTATTTCAGCGCGTTCCGGGATTTGCAGAAATGTACCGGTAAGTTGTGCCTTGTCAAGCTGCAAATACGACGGCAACATTCCGTCTTTAACTCGTTTCAAGGAGGAGTGAATCGTATCGACCTGGTTGCTTCGCTCCGCAACCTTGATTACATCACCCGCTCTGAGTAGAAAAGACCCGACGTCGACTTTTCTGCCGTTAACCATAAAGTGGCCGTGGAGCACAAGCTGCCTTGCAGATTTCCTGGATGGAGCAAATCCGATTCTATACAAAACATTATCGAGTCTTCGCTCAAGAAGTTTCAGCAGGTTCTCGCCGGTTCTTCCTTTTTGATGAGTCGCCATCTCGAAGTAGCGTCTGAATTGCTGTTCAAACACTCCGTAAATCCTCTTCACTTTTTGTTTTTCGCGAAGCTGCACTCCATACTCGCTCACCTTTGCTCTTCTGCGGAGTCCGTGTTGACCGGGAGCGTAGTTACGCCTCTCGAGCGGGCATTTCTCCGTGTAGCACTTTACTCCTTTTAAAAACAGTTTTTGTCTCTCTCTTCTGCAAAGTCTGCAACTTGCGTCAACATATCTTGCCATCTACCACTCCGAAAAATTTTTAATTAAACTCTGCGTCTCTTTGGGGGCCTGCAACCGTTATGCGGAATAGGCGTGACGTCGCGTATGCTTGTAATTTCCAGACCGCCGGTTTGCAGCGCTCTGATAGCTGCCTCGCGGCCTGACCCGGGGCCTTTCACGAGCACTTCTACTTTCTTCATTCCCAGATTTGCAGCTTCCTTCGCTGCCGCCTCTGCGGCCATCTGCGCCGAATACGGTGTGCTCTTTCTCGACCCTTTGAATCCCATCTTGCCGGCAGATGACCACGCCACAATGTTTCCATAGATGTCTGTCAGAGCAACAACGGTGTTGTTGAATGTTGCTTTTATATGCGCTATTCCATGAGCATCGACCGATGTTTTTTTCCGCTTCTTGCTTGCAACCTTCGCCAAATCAAAATCTCCTATTTTTTACTTCTTAGCTAAAACTTTCTTCTTCCCTGCAACTGTTCGTCTTTTTCCCTTACGGGTGCGGGAATTCGTCCTTGTGCGCTGTCCTCTCACAGGAAGCCCCTTACGATGTCTGAGCCCGCGGTAACTACCGATATCCATGAGGCGCTTGATATTCATTTGTGTCTCACTTCTGAGTGCGCCTTCAACTTTGTAATCCGTAGTAATCACCTGTCGAATTCTCGCGACTTCCTCATCGGTCAGCTCACCGACATGCTTCGTCGGATCCACACCTGCCTTGTCCAATATTTGCAGGGCGGAATGGTGACCGATCCCGAAGATATATGTCAAACCGTAGCCAGCGCGCTTGGCTTTCGGTAAATCTACTCCAGCAATTCTCGCCAACTTAATTCTCCTTTTTGTTAACTATCGGCATCCGTCATCGACTGACACCTTATTCTCTCTCACCCCTGGCGCTGTTTGTGTTTGGGGTTCTTCTTGCAAATGACTCTAACGACGCCTTTACGTTTTATCACCTTGCAATTATCGCAAAGTTTTCTGACCGATGCTCTGACTTTCATCTTAGATTCTCTTTAATAAAATTTTTGCCACTTCAAAATATTTATTTGTAACGGTAAATGATTCTGCCTTTGCTGAGATCATACGGCGAAAGCTCCACCGTGACCTTATCTCCTACAAGAATTTTTATGAAATTCATTCTCATCTTGCCGGAGATATGAGCCAGGACCTCATGACCGTTCTCCAGCTTCACATGAAAAGTTGCGTTCGGCAAAGTCTCAGTGATCGTTCCGTCGACTTTAATTTGTCCCTGTTTAGCCATTTAAAAACGTCAATATCTCTGGTCGTCCATCAGTCACAACGATCGTGTGCTCGAAATGCGCCGAAGGTTTGCCGTCCGATGTATAGACCGTCCAACCGTCTTCCGCAGTAAAAACCTTATAGGCTCCTGCGTTGACCATCGGTTCAATTGCGATCGTCATTCCATTTCTCAACAGAGATCCCTTCCCTTTCCTGCCGTAATTGGGGACGGGCGGATCTTCGTGCAATTTTGTTCCAATCCCATGGCCTACCAAATCGCGGACGACGGAAAATCCGTTTCCTTCGACATACTCCTGGATGGCTTGGGAAATATCTTCAACATGGTTTCCTGCTACGGCATTCTCAATCCCGAGCTGAAGCGCTTTTTCCGTCACCTCCACCAATTTTTTCTTTTCCTCGGATACGTCTCCGATCGCAAAAGTCTTCGCGGCATCTCCATAATATCCATCCTTTACAGCGCCGACATCGACGGAGAGAATCTGCCCTTTCTCTAACTTGCGGGCACCCGGGATGCCATGCACGACCTGATCGTCAATCGACAAGCAAATCGTGGCAGGGAAAAGATTCTTCTTGTCAAATCCATAGCCCTTGAAGGCAGGCTTCGCACCTTTTGAAAGAACATAATCTTCCGCGAGTTCGTCCAATTCCTTGGTCGTGATTCCAGACTTTATATTTTTCTCAACCAAATCAAGAATTCCAGCGACTATTCTTCCGACCTCGCGCATCTGATCTATTTCGCGGGATGTTTTGATGTTTATCATAAGCCATCAAGAGTAACGACGGCTCTTCAATCTTCCCGTCTTCATAAAGCCATCATAGTGGTGCATCACGAGCTGCGACTCGATTTGATGAACCGTATCGAGGGCAACTCCGACGATAATCAACAAACTTGTTCCTCCAAAGAACGACGAGAATGATGAACTTACGCCAAATCTCACCATAAACGCGGGGAGAATGGCAACGATCGAAAGAAAAATGGATCCCGGCAAAGTGATTTTCGTCAGAATGTTGTCAATGAAATCTGCAGTATGTTGCCCGGGTCTGATTCCGGGGACGAACCCCCCCTGTTTCTTCATATTGTCCGCTACGTCCTTCGGATTAAAAGCGATGGCAGTGTAAAAATACGTGAAGAAAATAATCATAAGTGCATAGATGAACGAATAGACCCACGACGTATATGAAAAATATCCCGATATACTCTGCATGAATTCGTTTTCAGGGAAAAAAGTCAAGATCGTCTGCGGCACAAACATGATCGACTGCGCGAAGATGATCGGCATGACGCCTGCCGTATTGACTCTGATCGGAATGTACTGCGTCACACCGCCGTAAACCTTTCGGCCGACCACTCTCTTCGCATATTGAACGGGAATTTTTCGGGTGCCGTCCGTGACGTAAACAATCGCCGAGACGATCGCAATCATGAGGGCGACAATCACAACCTCGGAAATAAACCCGCGCGTACCGGAGCTGACAAGCTGATACTCATCGAGAACTGCATTCGGAAACCTGGCGATGATGCCGATAGTAATTATTAACGAAATCCCGTTGCCGATCCCTTTTTCGGTCATCTGCTCGCCGAGCCACATCATGAAGATCGTCCCTGCCGTCAGAACTATGACCGTTGAGATCGTAAATCCGAGTCCACGAACTGGATCGGGAACGACAGGAAGACCCCCGGTTGCAACCATGCTCTGGAGTCTGACGCTGATTCCCCAGCCTTGCAGAGCCGAGATCAAAACCGTGCCGTAACGCGTCAGTTGAGTGATTTTCTTGTGACCTTCCTCGCCTTCCTTCTGGAGCTTCTGGAAATATGGAACTACGGCGCCCAGCAACTGTATGACGATCGACGCACTGATATACGGCATGATTCCTTCTGCAAATATCGCCGCGTTCTGGAACGCGCCGCCCGCAAACAGATCATAAAGACCGAACAAAGTGTTCTGTGACTGGTTTCGAATCGACTCCGCTAGTAACGAAGCGTCAACTCCCGGCAGGGTAATATGTGCGCCGATGCGTACCACGATAAGCAACCCTGCGGTATAAAGAATTCTCTTCCTCAGGTCTTCGACCTTGAAAATATTTCTCAGGCTGTCAGTTAGTCTTGACATTTGTTACGACTCAATTGTTTTTGCCGCGGATAGCTCCGTGATTTTCTTCACCGAGCCGCCGGCAGCTTCGATTTTTTTCGATGCTGAACCGCTAAATGCGTTCGCTGAGACATCCAATTTTTTAGAGAGCTCGCCGTCCCCGAGAATTTTCACGGGCCGAGATTTCTTCGACACCGCGCCGACTTTGTATAGAATCTCCGGCGTGACCACACCATCCGGCAATTTACCAGCTTCGGCCAACTTGCCGAGTGTCGATACATTGATAACCTGGTACTCAACACGGAACGGGCTCCTGAAACCAAATTTTGGAATCCGGCGATTGAGAGGCATCTGTCCGCCCTCGAACCATGGCCTGATTTGGTCTCCCGACCGTGAACGCTGACCTTTATGACCTTTGCCGGCAGTCTTGCCGTGTCCCGAGCCGACGCCACGTCCAATCCGCTTCACTTTTTTCCTCGCGCCCGGCGAATGCTTCAAATTTCCGAGAATATTCATCTAAAAAACTCCTATGCCTCTTCGACCTGAATCAGGTGTCGAACCTTTGCAATCATTCCTCTTATCTGAGGAGTGTCTGCTTTTACAACCGATTTTCTGATCTTACCTAAACCAAGCGCCTTGATGGTACGTTTCTGCGGTTCAGGCCTCTCAATCGTACTTCTAATCTGTGTGATCTTGATTTTCTTCGCGCTACTCATTTCGTCACCTGCGGAGATTCTTGCGATCCATCCGCACTGGAGTCGGAAGACGTCCGCTCTAGAGGGAACAGATCCCTGATTTGCAGTCCTCTTCTTTCAGTTACCATTCTTGGGTCCGAAAGATTCAAAAGCGCGCGCATCGTTGCCTTAACAACGTTATGTGGATTCGATGAACCCATGGACTTCGTCAAGACATCCTGAACTCCCGCGGACTCCAGAACTGCCCGTACGCCTCCGCCGGCAATTACACCGGTACCCGGAGTAGCCGGCTTCAGCAAAACTTTCGCGGCTCCGAACTTTCCGACGATGGCGTGAGGAATCGTTCCTCTAAGAACCGCTACGTGTACGACGTTTTTCTTCGCGTCATCAACTCCCTTGCTGATGGCATCGTTGACCTCGTTTGCCTTACCGAGTCCGATGCCGACGCTTCCCTTCCCATCACCAACAACAACTATCGCGTTAAAGCTAAAACGCCGTCCGCCTTTGACGACTTTCGCAACGCGGTTAATATGAACCAGCTTCTCTTTAAGCTCCGTTTGATCCGGCTTAACTCTTTGTGCGCCTTTTAGGTTTTTTAGTTTCATTTCCAAACCCCTTTAATCATGGTCAAAATTTTAATCCGCCTTCGCGGGCACCATCTGCAAACGCCTTGAGTCTGCCGTGGTACAGATATCCTGCGCGGTCAAATACCACTTTCTGAATGTTTTTCTCGAGCGCCTTCTTGGCAAGTGCAACACCAACTGCTTTGCTTCGGTTGGTTTTCCCTTTCGCAGCCTTCACTGCGTCGGCAATTTCTTTACTTAAGCTTGACACCTGCAGGATTGTCTTCCCCTGCGTGTCATCGACAATTGCGCCGTAAATATGTTTCAGGCTTCGGAAAATCACCAGGCGCGGGCAGTCAGATGTTCCTCTGATACTCTTCCTTAGTCCTCTTTTGGCTCTTTCCCTGCGCTCTTTCTTTACTTGAAGACGTCCCATTTAATCAAACCTTTAATTTTACTTGGCCGCAGCTGCTGCTTTGCCTGCTTTGCGGCGAATAAACTCACCTTCATACTTGACTCCTTTGCCTTTATACGGCTCAGGCGGGCGAAAAGATCTTAGCTTCGCAGCAATCTGTCCGACAAGCTGCTTATCGACACCCGACACGACGATGTTGGTAGGCGAAGGTGTCTCGACCTTGATCCCTTTCGGAGGCTTAAAAAGAATTGAATGCGAGAAACCAAGTGTCATCTGAATATTCGTTCCTTTCATTTCGGCACGATATCCAACTCCTACTATTTCAAGCTTCTTTTCATAGCCCCTGGTCGTTCCATTAACCATGTTGTTAAGATTGGCTCTCCATAAACCATGGAGGGCATTATGGAAATTATCGTCACTATTGACTCTGACAACAACTTCTTCGGGTTTCACTTCTATCGAAATATCGGGGTGAAGAACCGTAGACATTTCACCCTTCGGTCCTTTGACTTTCACTTCGTTTCCGGTGACCTGTACCGTTACTCCTTTTGGAATGGGAACGGGCTTTTTACCAATTCGTGACACTTTAGAAACTCCTTACCATATATAACAGATTACTTCACCGCCCACGTTTAGGCGACGCGCATCCTTGTCGGTCATCACGCCTTTGTTGGTGGAGATGATTGCGACCCCGAGTCCGTTAAGGACGCGAGGAAGCTCCTCCGCTCCGGCGTACACCCGGCGTCCCGGAACGGAAACGCGTTTCATTCCGGAAAGAACCGGCATGCCGTTGTAGTATCTAAGATAAATCCGTATCGTCCCCTGCGGAGGAGACTGAAGCTCGGTGTATTTATCTATGTAGTGCTGTTCATAAAGTATTTTTGTGATTGCTTTTTTCAAATTGCTTGCCGGCACATCGACTTTTCTCTGTCGTGCAAGCGCGGCGTTTCTCAACCTCGTGAGAAAATCAGCAATGGGGTCAGTCATTGACATCGACTTCCACTCCTAAATTAAATTACCAACTTGCTTTTTTGACGCCGGGTATTAACCCTTCCAGCGCCAATTTTCTAAAACATATACGACAAATACCGAACTTGCGATAATATGCCCTCGGCCTGCCGCATATCGTGCATCGGTTATGCTTTCTCACTCTATATTTCGGCTCTCTCTGAGCCTTAACGATCATTGCAGTTCGTGCCACTTTTCAATTACTCCTTTTGAGATTAGGCAGCTTTCCCAAACTCTCCCTCGGACGCTTCGCGTTTTCTGAAAGGCATCCCGAAGCCTTTCAACAATTCGTAAGCTTCTTCATCGGTCTTGGCTGTAGTTACAAAAGTGATGTCCATACCAAAAATTCTCTCTACCTTGTCGACATCGATCTCCGGAAAAATGATTTGCTCTTTTAAGCCGAGCGTGTAATTGCCGCGGCCGTCGAAGGATTTATCAGGCACCCCGCGAAAGTCGCGAACGCGGGGAATCGCGAGAGTTATCAGGCGATCCATGAATTCATACATCTTCTCTCTTCGCAGCGTAACCTTGCAGCCGATCGGGATATTCTCACGGAGTTTGAAATTCGAGATCGCCTTCTTCGATTTTCTGATTGAGGGTTTCTGACCGGCGATAACCGTCAATTCCCGAACAACCGTGTCAAGAATTTTTGGATCCTGAGTTGCAGCGCCGACACCGCAGTTGAGAGCAATTTTCTCCAGCTTCGGCACCTGCATGGTATTTTTATAACTGAACCTTTTCATCAAAGCCGGGATGATATCTTTCCTGTAAATCTCAAATAGACGCGGGGGTACTTTCGGCTCCGGCGGTTCCTCGGCTTTGGCTTTCTCCGGCTTCGCCTTGGACTTCTCAGTAGCCGGTTTTGCCTGAGCAGGCTTCTTCTTTTTTTCCACAGCCTCCGTTTTAGGATCAGCCGCGGCCGATTCCTTCGGGGGATTCTCTTTCCTGTGAGCGGGGTCGTTAGTTTTTTCTTTTGCCATATTCAAAACTCGTTTAAAACATTTCTTCGCAGTTTTTGCAGACTCTCATCTTTTGTTTCCGTCCTGCTGCTCCGGCAACACTCGCATAGCCGATCCGGCTCGCATTGTTGCACTTAGGACAGATCACCATTACAGTCGAAGCGTGAACCGGCATCTCGCGCTCGAGTATTCCGCCCGCCGGCATTTTTTGCGTCGGCCTCGTGTGGCGCTTTCTGACATTTACGCCTTCCACCAGAACTTTTTTCTTGTCAGGGAGAACGCGAAGGACCTTTCCCGTCTTGCCGCGCGAATTGCCGCTTATTACCAGGACCATGTCATTTTTGTGAACGTGCATTCTTGAAACCTTTCTGCTTAGAGAACTTCCGGCGCCAACGAGACTATTTTCATGAATTGCTTGTCTCGGAGCTCACGGGCAACAGGCCCAAAAATTCTGGTGCCGCGCGGTTCGCCTTGCGGATTCAATAACACCGCCGCATTCTCATCGAATCTTATGAAAGTACCATCAGGCCTCTTGTATTCTTTCTTCGTGCGTACAACAACGGCTCTCGACACATCGCCCTTCTTCACTTCGGCACCCGGGATTGCCTGTTTCACCGAAACCACGATTAGATCTCCGAGCCCGGCATAACGACGATCATGTCCGCCGAGCACGCGAATACATCGTACTTTCTTTGCACCGGAATTGTCGGCGACGACAAGATTAGTCTCTTCCTGAATCATTTCCTGATCTACCTTCTCTTACTCTTCATGTGCCATGAAAAACAATGATCCACCTTATTTTTCTCTTCACGTACCATGAGTTTCAGTTTCTACTTTGCTTTTTCGACAATTTCGACTAGACGCCAGCGTTTTCTGCTCGACAGCGGCCGGGTCTCCATGATCTTGACGGTGTCTCCAAGACCCGCTTCATTTTTTTCATCATGCGCCATCAGATTGGTCGTTCTCTTGGAATATTTCTTATAAATAGGATGCTGAACAAGCCTCTCGATACTTACAACGATAGACTTCTGCATCTTCGTGCTCACGACTTTTCCGATCCTCACTTTTCTCAAACTTCTGCTTGCCGCTTCCATCACGCAGTCTCCTTTTCAGAAGGACTCTTCGCCGCTTCAGCTTGACGCTCTCGGAGAATTGTTTTCATTCTCGCAATCTCTTTCTTCAGGAATCTAACCTGGACCGGATTCTTCACTTCTCCGCCAACAGCCTTCTGGAAATTAATCTTATCCAATGCTTCAACATTTTCTTTTATATGCTGCAAAATTTCTTTTTCTGACATCGACCGAATCTCATGAGGCTTGATCATCTCATTAACCCTCGTAATCCATTCGTGCGACAAACTTCGTCTTAATCGGAAGCTTGTGAGCCGCCAGCCTCAGCGCCGCTTCGGCAAGAGGCGCAGCGACGCCGCCTATTTCAAACATTATCTTGCCCGGCTTTACGACAGCAACCCAGAACTCCGGCATACCCTTTCCTTTTCCCATCCTTGTTTCAGCGGGTTTTTTGGTAACCGGCCTGTCCGGAAATATTCTGATCCAGATTCTGCCGTCACGCTTCATCTGTCGCGTCAACGCGACACGAGCAGCTTCGATTTGCCTTGCGGTAATCCATCCCGGTTCAAGTGCCTTCAGTCCGAAATCTCCGAAAGCGACAGAGCTTCCGCGCTGGGCCTTGCCGCGCATCCTTCCGCGCTGGGCTTTTCTATATTTTACTCTTTTCGGCATTAACATTTTTCAATCTCTCCTTGCATTACCTCGGCAGAGGTCCGTAAACTTCGCCGCGGCAGATCCAAACCTTCACACCGATCAAACCGTATATCGTCCTCGCCGCCAGGCTTGCATAATCGATATCCGCACGAAGGGTATGGAGCGGAACTCTTCCTTCGCGGTACTGTTCCGTTCGGGCAATTTCTGCTCCCCCGAGTCTGCCCGCGCACATCACACGAATTCCTTCTGCTCCCATTCGGGTTGCCGATGTAATGGCATTCTTCATGGCACGCCGGAAATTTATCCGTCCTTCGATTTGAGTCGCTATATTTTCGGCAACTAAATAAGCGTCGAGCTCGGGTCGTTTGATCTCGAAAGTCTTGATCTTCACCGCTTCTCTCTTGGTCAGCTTTTTTAACTCAGCTTCGAGCTGGTTCACATCCTTGCCGCTTTTTCCGATGACTATCCCCGGACGGCTCGTATGAATTGAAACCGTCATCTGACTTCCTTTCCTCTCGATACTTACCCGCGAGACGCCCGCTTTATCAAGGCGGCTCCGCAGATAACTTCTGACCTTCTCATCTTCACCCAGCAATTTGGAATACCCTTTGCGTTCAAACCATGTCGAATCCCAATCGCGAGTAATCCCGAGTCTGAAGCCGATGGGGTTAGTTTTTTGTCCCAAAAGTTCCTCCTAATTCATTCTTTCGTAGCAACTACCACGGTAATGTGGTTGCTTCTTTTTCTGATCCTATATGCTCGTCCCTGCGGAGCGGGTAAAACTCTCTTCGCGGACGGACCGCCATCGATAAAAATTTCCTTGACGTACAAACTCTCTTCATCCACCTTGCCGACGTCTTCCCGATTCATGATGTTCGCGACCGCGGATCTCACGGCCTTCTCGGCATCCTTAGATGCGTGCTTCGGGGAAAAGTGAAGTATGGACAATGCCTGACCGACACTTTTGCCCCTTATGAGATCGACAACCAGCCGCATCTTTCTTGGAGACGATCCGATATATCTCGCTACTGCACGTGATTCCATATGATTAGACTCCTTACGATGCCGGCGCGGTTTCGGTTTCTTTCTTCACACCGGGATGCACTCTGAAAGTGCGTGTGGGAGCAAACTCGCCGAGCCTGTGACCTACCATGGCTTCAATTATGTAAACGGGAATAAATTTGTTTCCGTTGTGAACCGCGAAAGTATGACCCACAAAATCAGGAACGATCATACTGTCGCGCGCCCACGTCTTGATCACTTTTTTCTGATTTTTCTTGTTCAGATCCTCGATCTTCTTAAGAAGTTTAGGATCGACAAAAATGCCTTTTTTTACAGAACGTGCCATATTATCTCAACTACTACTTCCTGCGTTTAACGATGTACTTGCTTGATTGCTTTTTCTTCTTGCGTGTCTTTAAACCTTTTGTTTTCCAGCCCCACGGAGAAACCGGATGCGGATTTCCCTGCGGAGATTTGCCTTCGCCGCCGCCGTGAGGATGGTCGACCGGGTTCATGACTACTCCGCGGGATTGAGGCCTGAGTCCAAACCACCTCATCCTTCCCGCTTTTCCCCAGCTGATATTCTCAAACTCTGCATTACTGACGACGCCGACCGTTGCCATGCACTCCGCTCTGACCATCCGCATTTCACCCGATGGGAGCCTGAGGGTTGCGAAATCACCTTCCTTCGCGGCGAGCTGAGCTGAATTTCCCGCACTGCGAGCCAATTGTGCTCCTTTGCCGGGCTTAAGCTCGACTGCGTGAACCGTCGTTCCGACCGGTACGTTCTTCAAAGGCATCGCATTGCCGACTTTGATTTCCGCCTGCTCACCCGTCTGGACAATTTCGCCAACTTTCAATCCGTCGGGGGAAATGATATATCGCTTCTCGCCGTCAACATAGTGGAGCAGCGCTATGCGGGCATTTCTGTTCGGATCATATTCGATTGAAGCGACTTTCGCATTGATCCCTACTTTATTTCTCTTGAAATCTATTATGCGATAGAACTTCTTATGTGCCCCGCCCCGGTGACGGGAAGTGATCCTTCCTTGGTTGTTTCTTCCGGCTGTGCTCTTCAAAGGAACTATGAGAGCCTTCTCGGGTTTTGTCTTTGT